>Ga0126369_10000496_pt1 | contig 25810 bp, 17 predicted proteins | sample PanSoiMetaPlot_1_FD_109646 | JGI IMG/M metagenome (GOLD analysis project Ga0126369, IMG submission 109646) | Tropical forest soil microbial communities from Panama - MetaG Plot_1 | ecosystem: Environmental > Terrestrial > Soil > Tropical forest > Bulk soil | place: Panama | collected 2016-02-17
ATGAACGTGCCCTCGACCTCTATGAGCGCCTGGAACGCCTGGAGTCGCGTAAGAATCCTAAAGATCCCGTCCCCTCTTCGGTAAAGACAACCCGAGTGATTCCCTCGGGCACGGGAATGGACAAGATCCCGGTGAACGAGGACGGTCACCCGGCAGATGCAGAAGCGTACCGCGCCCGCCTGGAATCCCTCGAGGAGGCACTCGCGCTCATCGTTAATAACCGCCGCTCGCAGCGCGACGCCTTGGAAAAATATGCAAAGAAAAGAAAAGACCGCGACGATCTGATTGAGGCCGCGCGCAGCGCTTTTAGTTTCACCTTTGTAGCCCGGGAGCCGCGTGGCGACCGCGTGCTCGCCAGATATGAAATGACGCCCAATCCCACCTTCAAACCCAACTCGCGCCTCGCGACTATTTTTACAAAAGTGCATGGATACGTGTGGATTGACCAAGACGCAGGCGAACTCGCGCGCATCGAAGGCGACGTCACCGAAGATATTTCCATCGCGTTGTTTCTGGGCAAAATTTATAAAGGCAGCCATTTCATGCAGGAACGGTACGAAGTTTTGCCAGGGCTCTGGCAGGCCAGCTTTTCGCAGTACGATTTTGACGGCCGCAAATTCTTTTCCGGATTTTCCATGCACGAACGCACGTTTTATTCGCATTACCGTTACATTGGCCCTCCCAAGGAAGCTATGGAGGCCATTCGTAAGGAGCTGGCACGTGGCGACTTGAACAAGTCGGACGCCGTCATCGCCGATCCCTGAGCCATTTTCCCTTTAAACTGAGAACCGAACAGCCCCCCACCCTTATCCGACAGGAGGATCCGTGCTGCGTTCACTCTCAGTGCCCGTATTCCTGCTCGTTCTTGCCGCCACACCGGCTGCCGCTCAAACTACCGATCCCAACGCGCCCCCGCCGGCTTCGCAAACTCAGAATCCTCCGGTTTCCTCGAACGCGAAAAAACCCAAGAAAGTCTTGACCAATGAGGACTTGTCCAATTCCACCGGAAAAATCTCCGTGGTGGGGAATGGACAGAACAATCCGGGTAGCAAGCCAAAGGCAACCGCCACAAAGGCGGCAAACCCGCAGTATGTCGCTTTCGTTCGGGACAAAATCGAAAACCTCCTCAAGCAAATCGTTGACGTGGGCAAGCAGATAACCGACTTGAAGAATTTCCAGGCAGGCGAACCTTCAACCAATGCCAGCGGTGTCCAACTCGACAAGCGTTATGAACGCGAACCCGTCGAGGTGCAGATTCGCGCTCTTCAGGACAAGAAAAAGGATTTGCAGGCCAAACTCGATGCGCTTTATGACGAAGCGCGGAAGAAGGGCGTTGAGCCCGGCGAGCTTCCCTGACCGGCTCGATAAGTGCCGGCTGGACCGCGCTAATCCTTCGCGGCGGGCTTCTTGGTTTCGAAGCGGATTTCCTTCAGCATCTCGGATTGCCGGTACAGCTCCGTTTTCCCGACCGGGAATTTGTTGATGCTGAGCAGGAACGCCAGAACGTCGGAACCCTGCTGGCGTGTGAGGCTGCCCGGCTTGCTTTGCGGCATGGTCTTGCGGATGCGATCGAACAGGTCGCCGAGCGTCAGGCCATTCCAATTCGCTTGAAAGGCTCCGCCGGTCAAGGGAGGAGCGGACTCGCCCCCGGTAAGCATCTCGCCATGGCAGGAGCCACATTCCTTCTTGTAGACCGCCTCGCCGCGCTTGGCCTGCTCTTCGGTGTACACGCCGTCCCAGACCGAGCGCGACTCTGCCGGCTCCTGGGCGCGCAAAACGAAAAACGACGACGCGATTAGCACGGGGCCTAGCAGAAAGGCCAGGCTCTTCATTCGCCCGCCGAAGGCAGCGTGTAGGCAATGTATTCGCCCGAATACGGCCCGCCGCTCACGGCAACGACGATGTACTGCTTGCCGTGAACCATATACGTCATCGGCGAGCCGCTTTGCGGAGCTGGCATGTACACCGCGCCCACTTCTTTCCCGGTGGCTTTGTCGTAAGCGCGGAGCATCGCGCCGCGCGGGTGGTCTAGGGTGGTGGTCACTTGCGCTTCGCCCGCGACAACCAGAGTCTTCGTGACCAGCGTGCCGACGTTGTAGGTCTCCTGGCCCGTCCGCGGAATGTTCATGCCCTTCAGCAGTTCCGAGTTGCGGACGACGTCCGGCGTTTCTCCATGCGCAATCTGCCAGGTGACCTGGCCTTTGTCGAGATTAATGGCCGAGATCGTTCCGTAGGGCGGCTTTACCAGGGGCAAACCGTCAATATCCAACCGCGTGTACTGGCCGGCAGGGCGCTTCTTCGGTGGCTTCGGTGAATCCGCGCCCGCGTTTTCGCCCGGACCGCGCATGATTTGGACTTCTCTGCCGGCAACTCCGGCAACGTACCTGAGGTCGGAAACTTCCTTTGGCGCCTCAACCAAGCCAATCGGCTCGATGCAGGAATTGCACGCGTACACGTACACCATGTGCGTTTCGGGATCATAGGAACCCCCGGGCCAGTTCGTCCCGCCGGAGGCCGTTCCCATCGTTAGTGTGCCGAGCGGCCCTTCGAGTTTGCTCGCCGTGGGGGGCGTGAAAACAGGGCCCAAATGATATTTCGAGACGATTTGTTTCGCTTGTTCGCGCAACGCGGGTGTGAAATCAATCAAATCATCAATGGAAACCCCGTTGCGGCTGTACGCAATGGGTTTGGAAGGAACCGGCTGAGTCGGTGAATACCATTCGCCTGGCACATTGCCTACTTCCACCGGCTTTTCCGGCATCGGCCAGATGGGTTTCCCCGTGACGCGATCGAAAACGTAAAGGAAGCCTTGCTTGGTAGGCTGCGCAACCGCCTTGACTGGTTTTCCGTCCACCGTGATATCCGCGAGAATCGGCGCGGAAGAAATGTCCATGTCCCACAGCGGGTGATGCACCAACTGGAAATGCCACTTCCGCTCGCCCGTCTTCAGGTCCACGCACGCCAGCGACTCCCCGAACAGATTGTTTCCCGGACGGTGTCCGCCGTAGAAATCGCTGGTCGGCGATTCCACGGGCAGATACACCAGGCCCAGTTGCTCGTCCACGGTGATCTGCGACCACACGCCCGTGTTGCCGGTGTATTCGGCCGAGTCTTTTAACCATGTGTCGTAGCCGAACTCGCCCTTCTTCGGGATGGTGTGGAAAATCCAGAGCCGCTTCCCGGTGCGCACGTCGAATCCGCGCACGTAACCTTTGTTGTTGCGCATGCTCTTCGGCGTCATGCCTTCGCGAAACGCCGCGCCGACCATCACCGTGTCTTTTGCCACCACGGGCGCCGACTGAATCCCTATTTCGCCCGTCTCGGTGTTGGGCACCCATTCATGGTTGCTGTTCCAATCGGAAATCGTTTGGTCATCGTCGAGCTTCAGGTCCACGATGCCGTTTTCTCCAAAGGAAGGAACGCGCAGGCCGGTCTTCGCGTCCAGACAAATCAGCCGGAAGCCCGGCGTCACATAGAAAATCCGCTCGTCGGTCCCGTCCGACCAATACGCCAGTCCGCGTCCGGAGAGCTGGCGCGGCGCCGCGCCGCCGCGTTTTCCCTCATGCTCGCCGTGAACCCACAGCAACTCTCCGCTCTCCGGATCCAGCGCGATGACGGCACGGCGCGAACCCGCCGTTGCGTAGAGAACGCCGTTCACCATCAACGGCGTTCCTTCCAGTTTGTACTCCGGGCGGTCGCCGAAATTGTCCGTCTTGATGCGCCAAGCGATTTCCAGATTGCTGAAATTGGACGCGTTGATCTGGTCCAGCGGCCGGTAGCGCGTTCCCGCAAGGTCCGCGGCATAGGAAGCCCACTCCGTGTCCTTCGGATGGTATTGCGCGAAGGCAGTGGCCGGAATCAGGCTTAACATCATGAGACACGCGAACGTCAGACTTCCGCTTCTTGCATTTCTTGGAAGCATTTCCGCTTTCTCCTGAGACTCTGCGCTCTTTCGAGCGCTTACCCCGTTAACGGATTACAGGCGTTAAGCTACGCGCCAGTCTAAGCCCGCAGAATCCTACTGCAAAGTATTAGTTTTCTTCATCCCGAATTTCACCGTGCTGCCAGCCGCCAAGCGGTCCCTGTTGGACCCGCAACCTCCATTGCGAGCCGCACGATCGGGCGCTATGATGCAGCGCGCAAGTGAGAGGTATCGGATCAGGGTTCACACCCCGATGGATTCGCCCGAGATCCACGATTTCCGGAGATTCATTGATGCGTCGATTTGGGCTTTCTCTGTTAATGATTGCGGCTGCGGGTTCCGCTCGTCTTGCGACGGCGTTCGCGGATATTGGTCCGGTCATTCATTTCACCGTCGACGCCACCCGTGCTCCTCAAAGGATTTTGCATGTGCACATGACGCTTCCGGCAACACCTGGCCCGCTGACGCTTTACTATCCCAAATGGATTCAAGGCGTACACGCACCCATCGGGCCCATTACCAACCTGGCTGGCTTGAAGTTTTTAGCGAACGGACAGACTCTGCCGTGGAAACGAGATTTGCTCGACGTTTACACTTTCCACCTTACGGTTCCCCCGGGCGCGAAGCAGGTGGAAGCTTCGTTTGACTATCTGGAGACCGGCGGCCCCGCCGGCGGAACCGCCACTGCAAAACTGCTGGACCTGAATTGGTATCAAGTTGTTCTTTACCCCGCAGGCAAGCCTGCCGCGCAACTTGACTTCCAGGCGACCTTGAAACTTCCTTCGGGCTGGAAATTTGGCACGGCTCTGCCGGTGGAAAGCCAGTCGGAGTCAGAGATCGCATTTCAAACGTCTCCGCTGGATCGATTGCTGGATTCGCCGCTCATCGCGGGAGAGTTTTATCGCGCTGTCGATTTAACACCTTCCGGCGAACCGGTTCATCACGAAATCGATCTCGTTGCCGACAGCGAGGCAGCGCTGGCGATGAGCCCGGAAGTCGAGAAAGGTCTCACCAACGTCGTCGCCGAATCGGGAAAACTTTTTGGCGCGCGCCACTATCGTTCCTACCATTTTCTTCTTACTTTGAGCGATCATACGGCTCATTTTGGCGTCGAGCATCATGAATCCAACGACAGCCGGCTCGGCGAACGCGCCTTGCTCTCGCCAAGCGCCGGCAACGATGTTGGCGGATTGCTCGCGCACGAATTCGCGCATTCTTGGAGTGGAAAGTTCCGCCGCCCCAAAGGAATGTGCCAGCCGGATTTTCAGACGCCCCTCGAAACCGATTTGCTTTGGGTCTACGAGGGGAACACTTCCTATCTCGGCGACTTGCTGGCCGCTCGCAGCGGGATGTGGACCGCGAATGACTATCGCCAAATGCTTGCCGCAAACGCCGCAAGCCTGGGTCCGGGACAGCCCGGAAGAACTTGGCGTCCCCTGGTAGATACCGCGGCGGCCGTTCCGGGCACGTTTACCGGCGGGCCCGGAGCCGGCGGCTGGGCAAGTTGGCGCCGCGGTTCCGACTACTACGAAGAAGGGGAACTGCTCTGGTTGGAAGCGGCCACCGTCATTCGTGATCAGAGCCATGGCCAAAAATCGCTCGAAGATTTCTTTCACATCTTTTATGGCGGGCCCAACCAGGGCGCCGAACTGAAACCCTATACCTTTGATGAACTCATGCAGGTGCTCCATCAAGTGGTCCAATACGATTGGGCGGGCTTCTGGAATAGGCGGTTGACCTCCACTTCTGCGGACGCGCCTGTCGCCGGAATTGAAGCGAGTGGATGGAAGTTGTCATTTAGCCCCGAGCCTCCCGTTCCGGGCAGGGCTTCGCGTCGTATCTCGGACACCACGTTCACCATTGGCCTGGAGTTCGGCCGCGACGGCACCATCCGAGACGCCATCTACGGAGGCCCGGCGTTTCAAGCCGGGCTTGGCCCGGGGATGAAAATCGCGGCGGTTAACCATCGCATCTTCACGCCGGAAGTCCTTGACGATGCCCTGAAAGCAGCCCGAAGCAATCCGCGTCCGATTGAGTTGCTGGTGATTGTGGACGACTATTACAAAACTTTCTCGATTGATTTTCACGGCGCCGAGCGGAACCCGCACCTGGTGCGAATCAACGATAAACCGGATTTGCTCGAAGAGTTGCTGAAGCCCGAAGTTCACTAGGCAAGGTTCGAGGAACCAAGGAGGAGTAATGACCGGATGCCTGCGTGCTTTCGTTTGCGTCATTCTGTTCGCGAGTTTGAGCTCGGCCTCCAGGGTGATGGCGCAAGATCGCCCCGTTGTTCTAAAGGCCTCCACCGTTCTGGACGGCAAAGGAAAGACTCTTCGCAACACGAACATCGTCATCGAAGGCGGCAAGATCGCCAGCGTTGGCGGTGCCGCTCCACCAGGGGCAACCACCTACGATCTCTCCCGGCTAACGGTCCTGCCTGGCTGGATTGACGCCCACGTCCACCCGACCTGGCATTTCGACGCCGCAGGCAAACTCGCCGGCGAGAACGAGCCTAAAGAACTGACCGTCCTCGCGGGCGCGGCGAACAATTGGAAGATGCTGGCAGCCGGTTTTACCAGCGTGCAAAGCCTCGGCTCGCCTCTCGACAAGGACCTGCGCGACGCCATGGATCGTTTCGGCTTGCCCGGTCCGCGAATCCTTACTTCGCTCGAGCCCATCACTGGCAAAGGTGACGCCACCGGCACTCCGGATGAGTTGCGCGCCACGGTCCAGCAGCGTCACAAGGATGGCGCCGATGTCATCAAGATCTTCGCCTCAGGAAGCATTCGCCAAGGCGGCAAGCCCACGCTCTCGCAAGATCAACTGAGCGCCATTTGCGACGAAGCGAAAAAAGTGGGTCTCCGCTCCGTGGTACATGCGTACGGGCCATCGGTTCGCATGGCCGCGGTTGCCGGCTGCACCGAAGTCGAGCACGGCCTCTACGCTTCTGACGACGATCTGCGTTTCCTCGCGCAACGCGGCACGTACTTCGATCCACAAGCCGGGCTAATCCTCCAGAACTATCTGGACAACAAAGCTCACTATCTGGGCAGCCCGTACTACAGCGAAGAGAGCTTTACGATCATGGAAAAAGTGCTGCCAGAATTTCAGGAGCTTTTCCGCCACGCGATTCGCACGCCCGGCCTGAAAGTTATTTTCGGCACCGACGCGGTTGCCGGAGCTCACGGCCGCAACGCCGAGGAATTTCTCTATCGCGTGCAAACTTGCGGCCAGGATCCTATGGCAGCGCTCGTCTCCGCTAACTCGCTCGCCGCGGAGGCGCTCCGCCTTCAAGATCGCTCCGGTTCTATCGCTCCAGGCCTCGATGCCGACATCATCGCCCTCGATGGCGACCCGCTCAAAGACATCACCGCCGTCCGCCGCGTCGTTTTCGTGATGAAGTCCGGAAAAGTCTTTGTGAATCAAGCGGCAGGTCAAGGCCAATAAGCGCGCGATGAACGCCAGAGCCTTTTTCTTATGCGCGGCCATACTCTTCTCTGTTTTCAGCGGTCGCGCCGCCGCGCAGTCGTGGAAGGTGCAAACCAGCGGCATGGACACCAATCTCCGCGCCGTCAGCGCCGTCCATGTTTCTGTCGAAAAAAGAGTGCCAACGTCGGCGGTTTGGGCTTCGGGTTCCAACGGCGTGGTTCTCAGGTCGCTCGACGAGGGCAAATCCTGGCAACAGCTGCACGTCGACGGCGGCGAGGCCCTCGATTTCCGTGGCCTGGTTGCCTTTAGCGATAAAACGGCTTACCTCATGTCCAGCGGCGAAGGCGAGAAATCCCGCATCTACAAGACCACGGACGGCGGTGAAACCTGGAAGCTGCAATATTCGGACAATCGCAAGGAATTCTTCCTCGATACCATCACCTGCATTTCAGAAAAGGAGTGCCTTGCGCTGGGCGATCCCATCCACGGGAAATTTCTCCTGTTGAAGACTGCGGACGGCAACCACTGGAATCCTCTTGCTGCGGAGAACATGCCGCAAGCTCTGGGCGGGGAAGGCGCATTCGCCGCCAGCAACACTTGCCTCGCGCTTTCCGGCGAAAGGGAAATTTTCTTCGGCACTGGCGGTCCCGCCGCGCGGATTTTCCACTCGACCGACGGCGGCTTCACCTGGAACGTGACGCGAACGCCAATCCTGCAAGGCAATCCTTCGTCCGGGATTTTCTCTCTTGCCGCCGACAAGAGTGGGCACCTGATCGCGCTGGGCGGAGACTACAAGGAGCCGGACAACTTCGAACATGCCGCAGCCAACTCGCCGGACGGAGGCAAGACCTGGCAACTGGCCGCTCGGCAGCCCGGCGGATTCCGTTCAGCTTTGGCCCGTGTTGATGATGGCCGCTGGGTCGCTGTCGGGCCGACGGGAGAAGATATCACCACCGATAACGGCGTCCACTGGAAACACACCGACTCATGGAGCCTCAATGCCGTGGCGATCCTGGACATTTGGAGCGGTTGGGCGGTTGGCGACCATGGCAGAATCGCTCGATTCGTCGTCCGTCACAACCACTAGGAAAATCTCGCGTCTTCCATCGGGCGAGCATCCTTGCCACGTCGAGCAAGCGTTGCCCACTGAGCCCGAAAGGTATAGTCTCGCGCGTGCGACATACCGTCGCATTTAGCGTCCGAAAACCTTCATTTGTTAAGCATCGGAGGGAACCATGACAGATGCAACCGAAACCGGCAAAAACCCGCGCGAACACGTGGCCACTTTTACGCTGAACCCACGCCGCACTTTCCTCCAAGGTGCCGCCGCAGCCGCGGCGCTCGCCGCCATGCCACGCTGGGCGCAGGCGCACCCCGACGACTTCTCCGCCATTCGCGCAGAAATCGAAAAGCGCCACGACGAAGCCGTGAAACGCCTGCAAACCTGGATTCGCCAGCCTTCCATCGCCGCCGAGAATCGCGGCATGAGCGAAGGCTGCGAACTGATGATGCAAATGCTCCGCGAGGCCGGCTTCAGCGGCGTTAAGAAAATGCCCACCGACGGCCAGCCGGGAGTCTTCGCCACCCTCGACGCCGGCGCTCCCAAAACCCTCGGCCTCTATTTCATGTACGACGTCAAGCAAGCCGATCCCGCCGAATGGTCTTCTCCGCCGTTTGAAGCCGCGCTGCTCGACAAGCCCGGCCTCGGCAAAATCATCATGGGCCGCGGCGCTGTGAATCAGAAAGGCCCGGAAGCCACGCTGCTCGCCGCGTTTCATGCCATTCGCAACGCCGGCAAGAAACTCCCGGTCAACCTCGTGTTCGTCGCCGAAGGCGAAGAGGAAATAGGCTCGCCCCATTTTCCTCAGGTCGTTCGCAGCCCCGAAGTGGCCGCCGCGCTGAAAAAATGCAGCGGCGTCTTCATGCCCTTTGCCTCGCAAGGACTCGACGGCGAAGTCTCCATGTTCCTCGGCGCAAAAGGTGTCATCGAATGCGAACTCACCTCCAGCGGCGAACGCTGGGGCCGCGGCCCGCGCAAAGACCTCCATTCGAGCAACAAAGCGCGCCTCGACAGCCCCGCCTGGCATCTGGTTGAGGCTCTCGCTTCGCTCGTCTCTCCCGATGGCAACGATCCCGCCATCGAGGGGTACACCGCCAAAGTCCGCCCGCTCTCCGACGCCGAAAAGAAAATGATCGCCGAAGCCGCGCGCCGCATGAACGAAGCCGAAGCCAAAAAGCTTCTCGGCGTCCAGCACTGGGTTCATGACGTCAGCTTCCAGGAATCTCTCGAACTGCTCGTTGGGCGCCCCACGGTCAATATTGAAGGCCTCGTCGGCGGCTACACGGGCCCCGGCGGCAAAACGATTCTTCCCGGCAAAGCCATCGCGAAACTTGATCTGCGCCTCGTTCCGGACATGACGGCCTCGGAATCTCTCGCCCTGCTCAAGGCCCATCTTGCGAAAAAGGGCTTCGGCGATATTGATGTGAACATGACCGGCGGCTACGATCCCAATTCCACCTCAGCCGACTCCGCTGTTATTCGCGCGGCCACCGCCGTCTACAAAAAGAATGGCATCGATCCTGTGATTCTTCCGCGCCTCGCCGGCTCCTGGCCGGGCTACGTTTTCACCGGGGATCCGCTTCGCCTGCCCGCTGGCCACTTCGGACTCGGCCACGGCAACGGTGCTCACGCGCCCGACGAGTATTACGTCATCGAATCCGGCAACTCCAAAGTGCAAGGCATGGACGGCGCTGCGCTTTCTCACGTCGAGTATCTCTACGAGCTCGCGCACGCGAGCTGAGCCGCGCGCCGGAATGCCGAGCGAGAAAATGTTGAGCGAAGCATGGTGACTCCGCCTCCTCGAGAAGCTCCCGGCGCTTCGTCTTCGCCAAGCAGCGGCCTCGCGCGCCATCTAGGCCTTTTCGGAACCACCATGGCCGTGATGGGCGGCATCATCGGCGCGGGAATTTTTATCAATCCCTACCTCGTCGCCGAACGCGTCCACACTTCCTTCCTCATCTTGTCGGTATGGGTCGCCGGTGGGCTCGTCGCGCTTCTCGGCGGCTTCATCTATGCCGAACTCGCCGCGCGCCTCCCGGTCGTCGGCGGCCAATACGCGTATCTGCGCGAGGCTCTTCATCCCGGCGTCGCTTTTCTCTATGGTTGGGTGTTGCTTCTGGTCATCCAAACCGGCGGCATGGCTGCCGTCGCCGTCACGTTCGCCCGCTACTTTCTCGAACTCACGCAATGGTCCATCCCTGATTCCCTCATCGCCGTGGCCGCACTCGCGCTACTCACCGCCATCAATTGCCTCGGCGTACGCGCCGGCAGCCGCGTGCAATCCGCCATGACGCTCACCGCCATCGCGTCGATTGGGGTGCTCGAACTTTTCAGCTTCCTTCTTGGCGGCCCATCGCAAATTTCTTTTCACCCTCTTCTCGACCAGCCACTTTCCATCAACCTCGCGCTCGCTTTCGGCTCCGCCATGACTCCCGTCCTTTTCGCCTACGGCGGTTGGCAAACCTCCAGTTTCCTCGGCGGCGAAGTCCGCGACCCGCGAAAAACGCTTCCCCGCGGACTCATCCTTGGCGTTCTCGGCGTCATCGCCGTCTACACTTCGTTGAATTTTTTTTGCGTCCGCGTGCTCGGACCCGCGGGACTCGCCGGCACCACCACTCCAGCCTCCACCGTCATGCGCGCCGTCCTCGGCTCCCGTGGCGGCGCAATCATCGCCGCGGGCATCGCTTTCTCTGCTTTTGGTTTTCTTGCGCAGTCCATGCTGACCGCTCCCCGCGTCTATTTCGCCATGGCTGAAGACCGCGTCTTCTTTCGTAGCGTCGCCTGGGTGCATCCCCACACGCACGTTCCGGTCATGGCCATCGCCCTGCAAGGCCTCTGGGCCATCGTCATCGCTCTCACCGGGACCTACGCGCAGGTCGTCAACTACGTCGTGGCCATGGACTCGCTCTTCTTCGGTCTCACCGCTGTCTCCCTCCTGGTGCTCCGGCGCCGCGACACGCCTTCTCTCTTGGCCGCCATCGACTTCCGCGTCCCCGGCCATCCCTGGTCCACGCTCCTGTTCATTGCCGCCGAATGGCTGGTGGTCATCAGCACCTTCGCACGCGACCCCTTGCGCTCGTTCATCGGCCTCGCCATTGCCCTTGCCGGTTTGCCCGTATACTTTTTCTGGCAAGCAGGAAACCGAAAGGCCGCCGCGTGAGCCGTTCTGCCACCACCGCTCGCACCAAGCGCTCCCTCTACATGGAGTGGGCCAAGACGCACTCTCACGCCGAATGCAATCTCGCCACCAGCGGGCTCACCGGCGTTTCGCGCGAAGAATTTCCTCTCGACCTACGCGAACTCGAAATCACCGCTCCCGGCGGCTACGGCCACCCACCGCTGCTCGCGCGTCTGGCGGTGCACACCGGCGTCTCCGAACAGTCGATCGTCACCGCCGCCGGCACTTCCATGGCGAATCACCTCGCCATGGCCGCCCTTCTCGAACCCGGCGACGAAGTCCTCCTCGAGCAGCCCGCCTATGGCCCGCTTCTCGATGTCGCCAATTATCTCGGCGCGCGCGTGAAGCGCCTTCCGCGCCGGTTTGAGTCGCGCTTTTCCATCAGCCTCGAAGAACTCCAGCGCGCCATCACCGGCTCGACGCGCCTGGTCGTTCTCACCAATCTCCACAATCCCAGCGGGGCGCTCATTTCCGCGCAAATGGTCGGCGCCATTGGGAAGCTCGCCCTTCGTGCGGGCGTGCGCGTTCTCGTCGACGAGGTTTACCTCGAAATGCTCTTCGGCAAGCCTGCACCCTTTTGCTTCCCCATCGGCCAGTCCCTCGCTGGGGCCAAAGAAAATCCCTTCATCGTCACCAGCAGCCTCACCAAGGTTTATGGCCTCAGCGGCCTGCGCTGCGGCTGGATCCTCGCTGCTCCCGCCCTCGCCCGCCGCATGTGGCTCGCGAACGATCTCTTCGCCGCCACTGGCGCGCTTCCCGCCGAGCGCCTCTCCGTCGTAGCCCTCGACCATCTCGAAAAATTTCGCGAACGCGCCCGCACGCTGCTCGCCGCAAATCGCGCCCTGCTCGATTCGTTCCTCGATTCGCGTCACGACATCGAATGCTTCCGCCCTCCTGCCGGCACCGTCGTCTTCCCGCGCCTCCCGCACGGCCGTGATCCCGAAGCCTTCTTCAAATTGCTCCGCGAAAAATTTGCAACCACCGTCGTCCCGGGCAGTTTCTTTGAAATGCCCCGCCACTTCCGCATCGGCATCGGCGGCGACACGCCCACCCTCCGCGCCGGCCTCGAACGCCTCAGCTCCGCTCTCGATTCCCTCGCCAAACGCTGATGCGCCCGGGTCCGCCGCGGTCGTCGCCGCTTTACTTTGCTATACAAAGTACTTTATACTTGACGCATGCCTCGCGCTGCCATCGCTTCCCCCCCTTCTCCGTACGAATCCTGGTACCACCATTTTCTTAAGAACCGCAATACGCCCTGCGACTTGCCGGGGCATGACCCTTACCGGCTGAGCGCTGTCGAACGGCGTCTGGTTGCACGGTCCATTCAACAATTCCAGTTGGGCGAATGGGCGCGTGGCCGGGGGCTCCTTCGGAGAGCTTCGGCGCATGCTGTCCTTCGCGCGGATGCATGGTTTCTCCCTTCACTCGAGCTGTTCATCGCCGAAGAGCAGCGTCACAGTGGCCTGCTGGGGGAGTTCCTCGACCGCCAGCAAATTCCGCGGCTCACAGACAATTGGGTTGATAATATCTTTCGCCGGCTTCGAAAGCTGGCGGGCCTGGAAGTCTGTGTGATCGTGCTGGTTACCGCTGAAGTTCTCGCAGTGCCTTTTTATCGGGCTCTCCGTGACGCGACTCGTTCCTGTCTGCTCAACGCAATCTGCAGGCGCATCCTGCGTGATGAGGCCGCGCATCTGGATTATCAAGCCCTTACCATCGGCTTGGTCCGCCGCCCGCTCGGTAGAAGTGCTCGCGCAATCCGGTCTTTCCTTCACTGGCTGTTGTTTCATGGCACGGCCCTGTTGTTGTGGCGACAACACAGCGGCGTTTTCCGTTCCGCGGGATGGGATTTTCGCCAGTTCTGGAGGCGGGCGCGCGGCGTGTTCTTTCAATTGCAGCGCCGAATCTCGTACATCAGCTCAGCCCCGGACCCCTTTTTCCGCTGCGAGTGTCTACCTTCTGTTCATTCCACTCGAGCGGCGACCCGCAGCTAACGAAAGCCCGAACCTCGCCAGTTGCGCCTGTCTGCTTTCCCCCCGGGGCCGCAGGACTCTTGCGTCCACCCGACGGAGGGGCGCTCTCGGTCGAATGTTGGCGTTCCCGCGAGCCTCCTTGACAACGCCAACCGTCTGAAGTCCACTTACCCACAAATGAGCCAGACTCATCGTGTGTTTCCGGGAGACTCGATCCTCGCCAGCCGCGTTATCCTTTTCCTCCTGATTTTCCTGAGCATTTCTGTGTCGCGTTCACACCCGCAGGCAGGCCCGCGCTCGACGCAGTACGACGCCTTGCAGAAGCGTTTGGGGACCGGCTGGAATACCTGGGACGTTTACAGCGTAACCTCGCACGTGCTGCTGCCATCCGGTCTGGCGATTCGGGTGGGAGTCGAGAGCAAAACCACTCTGAACTCTGAAGCCTTCTTGGCCGATTCGCTGATTGGGCGCCCAGGCCGCGATGGCGAACAGGTCTTCCCTGGGCCGCATGCATGGGATGGAAGCTACACCGACCTGCGGTTGAGCTGGCGCGGAACGAATCTGCGGATTCAGAGCGGGCATGCAGGCCCGGATATGGTGATTCTGATTACGCCCCTTCCGAGCGCCCTGCCGAATGCCCCTCCTGGTGCCAGTGAAAGACACGGCGCGCTTCCTCCGACCGCCGTATTCTCTGTCGCCTATCTCTGGAACCGGCCCGGCACCGTCGCAAGAGTGGCTGACAGGATCGAAGCGCGCAGCTCTGCCGGAGCTGTGGACGTGTATTGTGTGGGAGCCAGGGCTTCCTTCAGCGCCGTTCCTCTCGCCGCGCCGTATCTCTCCGCGGAACTGAACGGCCCGGCGGGCGTGAGCACTGGAAAATTGCGGACGCTCGACGAGATCCGCAAAATTCTGGAAGAACAGCAAAGCGCTTATGAACGCTCCTTGGGGGCGAAACGTTCCGCGGCGGTGGACGCGATCCAGACGACGCTCGGGTGGGACACCATCTATGACCCCGAGCACGACCGCGTGATTTCGCCGGTCAGCCGCGTTTGGAGCGCGTACTGGGGCGGATATGTCCTGTTTGACTGGGACAGTTTTTTCGCGGCAACCCTTGCCGGAATCGGCCCGCGCGACCTGGCTTACGCGAATGCCATCGAAACCCTGCGCGAACTGACGCCGGCCGGTTTTGTCCCGAACTACGCGCGAGCCGGGAACTGGAAAAGCTTCGACCGTTCCGAGCCTCCGGTGGGAGCCCTCAGCGTGCTCGGTCTTTACCGCAAATTCCGCGAACGCTGGTTTCTGGAGGAGACTTTTGCGCCGTTGCTTTCGTGGAACCGCTGGTGGCAGAAGAATCGCAGCGCCGGCAATTATCTGGTGTGGGGCAGCGATGGAAACAATCAGCCGGAAAATCTCGACGACCACTCGCGCGGCACGCGCCAAGGAGCAATCTATGAATCGGGGCTGGACAACAGCCCGATGTACGACGCTACCGCGTTCGACGAAACTACAAAACGGCTCCAGATCGCGGACGTGGGACTGATGAGCGAGTACGTGGCCGATTGCGACGCCCTGGCGGAAATCGCAAGCTTGATCGGCAAGCCCGCCGAACAGAACGAACTGCAGGAGCGCGCGAGATTTTACCGCGAATCCCTGGCTACTTTGTGGGATGAGAAAGCCGGAATCTTTCTGAACAAGGATCTGCGCACCGGCGAGCCGAGTCTCGGAATGTCTCCAACGAACTTCTATCCACTGCTGGCGCGCGCGGCCACGCCACAGCAGGCTCAGCGGATGATTCAGGATCATCTGCTGAACGTGCAGGAGTTCTGGGGAGATTGGGTGATTCCCGCCACTCCGAGGAGCGATCTCGCGTTCCAAGATCAGGAATACTGGCGCGGGCGCATCTGGGGACCGATGAACTATCTCGTCTATCTTGGCCTGCGCAATTACGACCAGCCGCGCGCGCGGCAGGAACTCGCCAGGAAATCCATGAAGCTTTTTCTGGGCGAGTGGAACGCGAACCGCCACGTGCACGAAAACTATAATGCCATCACCGGTTCCGGCGACGATGTTTCCTCGAGCGACCGCTTCTATCACTGGGGCGCGCTGCTCGCGTTGATGGACTACATGGAAGACTATATCGAACCGAACGAGCGGTCTCAGCCGCGCGCTCCTGGCGCCGAAGCGCCGCGCCCTTAGGCCACCGGGGTGATCACTATCAATGCGCACAGCCCCGGTCCTTCGTTCGGCAGGATGAAAGGCGGCCGCCCGGGAAACCGCGAAACGCCCTGCTTAAGCCTGGGCTCGGCGAAATCCGCGGCGGAGGTTTATTCCGAGGCGCCGAGCGGAAGGAAATACTGCGTGCCTTTGACGGGGTCTTGGAGGCGGCGCAGGAGCTGCTGCAAATCGTCGCTGCGCTCGACGAAATCAATTTCCGACGTATTGATCACCAGAAGGTCAGAGGCTGAGTAGCGGAAGAAGAAATGCTCGTAAGCCCGCGCGACTTCCTCGATGTATTCGAGGGAGATCTGCGACTCGTCGCGGGAGGCTTTCTTGGCGATGCGGGCGCGCAGGACTTCGGGCTTGGCTTGCAGGTAAATCACGAGGTCGGGCGCGGGAAGATCGGCGGAGAGCAGTTCGTAGTAGCGCTCGTAGAGTTTCAGTTCGCCGTCACTGAGGTTGAGATTGGCGAAGATGCGGTCTTTTTCCAGCAGAAAGTCGGAAAGCATCAGCCCGGGAGCTTCGACCGCCAGCCCTTCGCGAAGGTGCTTCTGGCGCTCGATGAGGAAGTACATCTGTGCGCGAAAGCCGGCTCCCGGCTTGGCTTTGTAGAAGTCGGCAAGAAAGGGATTGTCTTCGCAATCGTAGATGCGGCGGGCGTGGAGGCGTTCGGCCAGGATGCGCGCGAGCGTGCTTTTCCCGACGCGCAACGGGCCTTCAATGGCGATAAAGCGGGGAGGCTGAATGCCGCGCTGCGGAACCAGCGCGCGCTTGGCGGCCGAGGAGTCGTTGCCAGGCATCGGTGGATTGCCCCGACTATGCCTCGCGAAGACGGCTGAGGTCGGGGCGACGCGCAAATTATAGCAGAGTTGCGCTCAAGCCGGACGCCGCGAAGGTTCACTGCGAAGGACTTTTCGTCGATACTACGCTACCGGAAATGTGAAAATGCTTTCACAAAAGGGAACTAGTACTCGCGTTTCATAAGAAGTAAAACCGGGGGTCTAGTGGTGTGTACTAGCCAAAATGTGACCTAAGGACCAGTGTTTGCTGCCCTTTCGGCCAGTAGAGTGAGGGCATTGCGAGTGGGGCGTGACTTGCAAGTCCACTGGCAAAGACTGAGGTGGTAAATGGTCCTGGCAACACTGCTTTTACTGTGCGCCATGCCGCAAGGAGATGACGTGGCAAAGGCCGCAGCCGCGTCGAACGCAAATGCCGGCGGGCAAGTCCTTTCTGCAACAATCCCGGATAGCGCAACCAAAGATTCCACAACCGTAACGGCGGCCCTGCCTTCTGCGCCGGAGCCCAAAGTGAAGCCGGAAGCGGAGCCCGCGCCTTTGCGCTCCGCAGCGCAACCTTTTATGCCGGTTCGGCCGCGAACGATAGAGACTCCCCGGCAACGGAAGATGTGGTACGGGCTGATGGCCGTGAGCCACGCTGGCGCGGCGTTTGATGCCTGGTCCACACGCCGGGCGATTTCGGGGGGCTATGGCCAGGAAGCCAATCCCTTCCTGAAGCCGTTTGCGAATTCCAATGCGATTTATGCTGCCACGCAGGTGAGCCCGGCGGTTATGGACTATATCGGGAAGCGCATGATGACGAGCCAGAATGTCGCGATCCGAAAATTGTGGTGGCTTCCACAAGTGTTGGGAACCGGCATGTCGTTCGCTGCCGGCGCGCACAACGTAGGCGTGGTGCACTAAAGGACGTTGAACCCAAAGAGTTTAAAGAGTTTCCTTCAAGGCCCAGCGTTGCCTCAGTTCCAAATGAAAGGCGTCCCGGCGAACCCTCCCGCCGGGACGCTTTGTTTCATTCATGTCCGAGGCACGACTGTCACCGCTACGCACCGGCTTGCAGTTCACCTAGCGAGCGCCACCGCTAAGAAATGCTGCATCACCTGTCCTCCTATGGCCCGAGGATTTCCGAATCTAAAATGAATCCCAAGAAAAATGAAGGGAGGAGGGCTTTTCGCTCTCCCTCTTTGACCCCACGTTAGAACTAGAAGTTGAGACGCAAGCCGAGTTGAACCCAGCGGCTGCTGGCATTTCGGTTGGCTGGGGTCAAAGATGCATCGACTACTCCGAATGTCGGCAGATTGGTCAAATCGAGCGTTGGATCCAGGAAATTGACATGATTAAAAACATTGAACATCGCGGCTGAGAATTCAAACGTGTAGCGTTCGCGGAACTTAGTATCTTTCCCCACTCGCATGTCCAGGTTCCAAAGGCCGAAACCACGGAGAGGCTGGCTTCGGCCGGTTCGGCCGTCGGAAGCAAGCAGGATGGGCCGGAAATCCTTGAGAACGGCAGAGGGCTCTTTGAAGTAGTCAAGCCCCGTTCCGTTCAAGGTCGTCCCCGAAGGATAGAGCGACTGACAGCTTGGCCCATCGGCGGTTGAGCCCGGATTGCCTGGCCCGGCACACGGTAATGAATTCAGCCCCCCGCCGATGGAACCAGGATTCGCCGTCGGGACGGCAGCCTGGGCGACACCAAAGATGAGTCCCCCACCTAGGGAACTTCCGGATTGGCCTTCCACCACGGTTAGAGGGGCGCCGCTGTTCGCGCGGAAGATGCCTGATGTGAACCAGCCGCCAATAATTTTGTTCAACGACTCGTGGGCGGAGCTACCGAGAAAGTGTCCCTTACCGAGCGGCAAGTCATAGTTATAGGTTAGGTTAAAGACGTGAGTGCGGTCGAAGAACGAGGGACCGTACTCGTACGCGGGATTAAAGCTGGAAGCAAAGTAACTGGCGGAGTTCTGCACAGTTCCAATCTGGTCCAGCGATTTCGAGTAGGTGTAGTTAAGGTCAAACTGGACGCCATGCCAGCCGCGGTTGTGCAACGCCAGGAAAGCCGCGTTGTAGTTTGAGAAGTCGCGGTGTGTGCGCACGAACATGTCGAGGATGTTCAGGTTATTGAAAGTTGGCAAGCCAGCTCCCAAGCCCCTCACAATGTCCATGATCAAAAACAAGTCGGAGACATTGAAGGACGTGAAATCTCCCGCGTCGCCTTGAGCTATGCAACTGGTCGAGGTCGTGGCCGAGGTTCCGAGTACGCCATTGCAGGCGCCAAGCGGAATAAGGTTTTCGAACCATGGCTGAGGTGTAACGGTCTGGTTGTTTCGAACCTGCGTACTCAACGCGTCATATGCCTGGGCAAAAGTCTGACCAGAGATTTTGTCCTTGAACATGATGGGCGAAGAGTTGAAGTTGACGTTGTTTAGCAGGTCGCGCGCAAAGCGGCCGATGTAACCAACTTCCAGCAACATATTGCCATGCATTTCTCTCTGAATCGTGAAGTCAACCATGTGGTTGCGCCCGACTTTGAAGTCGGGGTCGTTGGCAAAACTTAGGGTTTCGGCTAGGAAACCCTGCGGTACTACGGGTATAGCTTGCTTGCCAAGTGGTGCGGGAGTTGGGATCGCACCATCGACGCCGACGCGGAAAATGGAGCCGCCCGGAGTGCCGTTGACGCCGCAATTGGTCCCGGGCGAACTGCTCGCCCCGCACGCGGGCGCCGCAACAGTGAGAGTTTGCGCGAACCCGACGCCGAGCATCGGAATAATCACGCTGCCAACGGTGTTGATCCGGTCGTAGGCTATCCCATAGCCGGAGCGAATGACCGTTTTACGATTGCCGAAAACATGTCCCAAGAAGCCGCTACTGTACTGGGGATTCCAAGCAAGTGAAAGGCGGGGCGCAATGTCCCCATAATCGACATTGAAAGCGTTGGTGCGGCCTGAGCTTCGAATTGGCAGGTATCCTATGGATGGATCATAGAAATTGCCTGCGGCCGCGGCAGAGGATTTTGCGTCCAGGTAGTCCTTGGCCGTGAGGATCTTGTTTCCGTTACCCGCGTCCACCATTAATGTCTGCTTGCCATCCCTCTCCTGTGGGGTGGTTTGCCAGCCATAGGAAAGACCATAAGTAAGCGTGAGGGAGGGAGTCATGCGCCACGTGTCCTGGTAAAAGAAGTCATAGGCGCGCAGTGTGGTGTGCGCGACCAAGGTTGAGCCAAAGGGCAGCGGGTTGAGGTTACCGTCACTAGCAGTCAGGATGCCGACGTTGTCAACCAGCCCGAGGGAAGCAGCATAAAGGCGGTCCCAGCGACCGGTGTCGCTACTCAAAACGCAATTAGTTGTTAGTGTCGCGGAGCAGGTCGGCGGGCGGTTGCCTGAAGGGATCGTAAAATTGTGATCGCCATCCAAAGCCGCGACGAGAGAGTTTAGGGAGCCGATCACCTTGTCATCACGGTCGTGAATCGTCGGCAGCCAACGTATCTCCCCACCGCCTACGACCGTGTGCTTGCCCTTGGTCCACGTCAGGAAATCGCTGTATTGCTTGTTGCTGTCGTAAATCGCCTGGTGACGTGCGCGCTGCGTGTCCACATCTACCACGGTGTCCAAGAACCCCGAACCAGTGGCTAGGCCAGGCGCGAGGGCGATATAGCCGCTTTGCGAACCGCTCGAAGCCGTTCCGGGCAGCTTAAGCTGCTCTGCAGAAGTGCTGGGGCGGATGACCGTGAAGTCCTGGCGGCTGCGAACCCAGCCTCCTCGGAAGGTGTTAAGAAGGTTGGGGCGCAACTGCCAATCCAGACCGGAAATGATGGAATCGCCACGAATGTTGGAATCGCTGGGGTTTGATGGAGCGCCGCCCCTTAGATCAATTTGCCCGCCGTTGGGCGTCAAGCTGCGAAAATAGGAGTAGCGCCCGAAGAAATGAACCTTGCTGGTGAAGGCGTGGTCCAGCTTGAAGGAAACGGCATCGTTTTTTTCCGGGGCAGGCACGTTTCCGCGAAGGCCGAGGATATTCACGCCGTCCGCGCCCGGGACCGTGTTGTCGTTTCCCGCCGGCATAAGGCTCCAAAGAGATTGCACAGTGGGGCTGATGCCAATGCCGCGAGGGTCACATGCAAGATTTCCGCCTGCGCCGCACGCCGTAGAGGTTGCCAGATTGTATTGGACACCTCCAAAAGTCAGGATGCCCTGCTTCAGAGATGGGCTTGGCACCAAGCGGGTGAATTCGAGCGACTGGAAAAACCGACGAACCTCGTAGTTCCCAAAGAAGAAGGTTTTATCGTGCTGAAGCGGCCCGCCAAAGCTGACGCCTCCACGGTTGTCCCTCTGTTCCGGTCTCGGAGTGAATGGTGTTTTAACATTGCCTGTGGCGGGGTCGATGACGGGTGTGTGATTGTTCTCCCAGGTGTTCGCGTTGAGGTCGTCGTTCTGATGAAACCAATAGACAGAGCCGTGGTAGTTGTTTGAGCCGCTTTGACTTATTAGCGTAATCTGCCCGCCTGCGGAACGGCCGAACGTGGCGTTGGCGTTAGTTACGCCTACGCGAAATTCATCCATGGTCTCCACCGCAGCAGGAATGATGGGAGCTTCGTTCGCTCCGCCCGCGATCGTATTGTCGGTGATATCGATCCCATCGAGGGTGGTCGTATTTTGATCGCTACGGGCGCCGGCGATCGTTCCGCCATTGTTGCCAAAGCCGGTGGCGTCATATGGGGTCGAGCCGGGCTGCAAGGTGAGGAGTTCCGTGGCATCCCGGTTGAGGGTTGGCAAGCGGCTAAGCATTTCTCCGCCGACGACGCCCCCGACGACTGCATCGGCGGTCTCCAACTCTGCTTGCGCACCGGCTGAAACTTCTACGGTTTCACTCGAAGAGCGAATTTCCAGCTTTACGTCAACTGTATAGCTCTTATTTACGTCCACCACGAGGTTGGCCATCACAAAGTTAGCGAAGCCTGATTTTGAGATGGTGACTTTATAGGTGCCAGGCGCCACACCAGGAAAACTGAATTGACCTGCGGAGTTCGTTGCTGTCTCCTTGGATTCATTCGTGCCCATATTTGTGATCTGCGCTTTGGCGCTGGGGACGACCGCGCCTCCGGGATCGGTCACCGTTCCCAAGACGACCGCAGTGCTGGATGTTTGCGCCCACGCCGGGGACGCGGAGAGGGACCCGGCCAGCAGGACAAATACGATCGCGATGCTCTTGAGGATTTTCATGATGCCTCCACCCCACTAGGGGAGCCGGCGTAGTGGGATGAAGTTCGGACAGGCTTGCGCCCTGAAAACGCAAGGCCCGTGGGACACAAACGCACCGGGAGCCCGCTGCGGCTTGGACAGAACGACCCCACCTAAAACACACAACTCGATTCGATACAGGAATGACCGCGCAGCCGGAGAGAGACGGTGCTGTTGTTCCACTCGCTTACCCACTCGCACAACCGTGGGTGTGCAATTACACCCGGATCCCAATGGCTGTCAACTTATATTTTTCCGATCGAAAGAATAGAAACGTTTGTTGGCTCGGCGAAAGCAGAACGAAAGCGTTTGCAGATTAGGTCACGCCGCAAACAGCACTAGGGACATGACTTGCAATGAGGGTTCGGAGATGTCATGAACAGCCACTTGAAACATCTGTTTCAGGGGTTCGAAAACCGGCGTCGATCGATCGGCCACCTGGTATTACTGGAGATCGTCGGTGTCGGCGAGTTTGCCGTACCATTTGCCGGATTCTTTCATGGTTCTCTTCAGCGATCGGAAATCAACGTGAACCAAGCCAAAGCGCTGACAAAAACCTTCGGCCCATTCGAAGTTGTCCATCAGGCTCCAGTGATGATAGGCGCGCACGTTGCAACTGTGGATCATCGCGCGGCCGAGTTCATCCAGATATCCGCGCAGGAACTGAATGCGGCGGTCGTCGGGGACCCGGCCGTGCTCGTCCAGCCCATCGAGGTAAGAGCAGCCGTTTTCGGTGATTTCCATCGGCGTGCCTTTGAATTCGTGGGAGATGCGCATCAGCATTTCGTACAGGCCGGTCGGCCAGACTTCCCAGCCAAAATCGGTCAGCGGACCTTCGTGGGCGTCAAAGTGACGGACGCCCGCGGCGGATTCGCCTTCGCCAGGCGGAATGGCGGAAACCAACTGGCGGAAATAGTAGTTGACGCCGATAAAGTCCAGCGGCGCGCGGCACAGGTCCATATCGCCTGATTTCACTCCCATCATTTCGAGAGGATTCGGTCCGGGGAAAGCGGCTGGATATTCGCCCTTCATCGGCGGCTGAAGAAACCAGATGTTCCCGAGCGCATGTGCGCGGTCGGCCGCTTTTTTGTCTTCTTCCGATTTGGTGGCCGGCTGCATGTGCGACATGCTGAAAGCCGTGCCAACTTCAAATTTGGCGTTTACGGCCTTGATGGCGCGAAACGCCTGGCCCTGCGCAATGTTCACTACATGCGTCGCGCGCATGCAGTCAACAAAATTTGCGCGCCCAGGCGCATGGGTTCCATACGCATAGCCCAAGAACGTGAAGACCCACGGCTCATTGAAGATGCACCAATGCTTGATGCGGTCGCCAAGCGCTCGAGTGACCATTTCGGAGTACTCCGTGAAGCGGCCCGCGAGATCCCGATTGGGCCAGCCGCCAGCGTCCTCCAGCTTTTGCGGCAGGTCCCAGTGATAGAGCGTGCAAAGCGGACGGATTTTCGCCTTGAGCAGTTCGTCCACGAGGCGCTTGTAATAATCAAGACCCTTTTGATTCGGTTTGCCGGTGCCGTCGGCCTGGATGCGCGGCCAGGACACGGAAAAACGATAGCTTTTCAGATTCATCTGCTCGAGCAACGCCACGTCTTCCTTGTAGCGGTGATAGGAATCGCAGGCCACGTCGCCGGTGTTTCCGCCTTTCACTTTGCCGACCGTGTGGACAAACCGGTCCCAGATGGATTCGCCTTTGCCGTCTTCGTTCCAGCCGCCTTCAATTTGGTACGCCGCGGTGGCCGCGCCAAAAATGAATTCTTCGGGAAACTGGAACGGAGCAAACTTGATCTGCGGTCGGAGTAAGTCGCTCACGAGCGCCGCGCCAGGGGGCAAGAGGTAAAAAGAAGCCGCAGCGCCGAGCGCTCTCCCCAAAAAGTCGCGACGATTCAGATTGCTCCACCGGCTCATGAATTCCTCCTCGAGAACCAGTTACCAGTTTCAGGAAACTTGATGCGGTTCTTCCTGTTTGCGGCCAAATAATACGTCAAGAAGGATGAGAGCGGCGCCAATTGTGATGGCCGAGTCCGCGACGTTGAAGGCAGGATAGTGGTACGTGCCAAACCAGACTTCAAAAAAATCGGTGACCGCTCCATGGAAGATGCGGTCGGAAACATTCCCCGCTGCGCCGCCTAATAGCAGGGCGAGACCTGCGTTTCCCATGGTGCTGACGATTTTCCCCGTTACCAGCAGCCACGCGAGGACGGCGATCACCGCAAGCGACCCGGCGATTAAGATGACGCGCGTAACGGTCGAAGCCGAATCCGCCAGCGCGCCAAAGGCGATGCCGGGATTGCTGCTGTGTACCAGATAAATGAAATTGTGAACCACTTCTTGGCGCCAGCCTTCGATGGTGCGCGCTTCGAACCACGCCTTGCTGGCGCGGTCGAGCAGCACGACGGCAAGCGTGAGCCAGAGCCAGCGTAGCCGGGGAGGGAGAGCCATGCCGTTAATTCGCGTTTCTCAGCATCAGGCCATCAATTCTGCTGCCGCGGCGGCGCGAACAAGTCGACGAGATTGCCGTCCGGATCGCGGAAGTAGATCGATCGCGTTCCCCACGGTTGTGTAGTGGGCGGTTTGACCCACGTTTTCACAAGGCCGTGCAACCGCGCATATTCGCTGTCGACGTCGGAGACACGGAACTCCAGAATCGTGCTTCTGTTTTTCCCCGGCTCCGTCGCACCGGGAATATACTTCTCCTGCGCAGCAGACGAAAAAACTGCCAGCACGCCTACGCCGGTGCGGAATTCAGCATAGTCCTGGCCGGACCAAACGGGCTTGATGCCGACGACGGGTTCGTAGAAGCGCACCAGGCGCTGGACGTCCGTGGTAATCAGGCACGTATTCACCAACCGGGATGTGTGATCGGTAGCATGAGAAGGACGGCCAACCAGTTGCCGACTAAGACTGCATACCATCGCAGTCGTTGCCAGCCCGAACGTTACAAGCCTCGCAGTTGTGGTCCTCATCGGATTGAACCTCCCGAACAACGGAGCCAGCCATTACGGGTTTTGAGAAAACAGGGCATGTCAGCGCACGGCGACACCGGCGGCCCCGTCACGCTCGATTTCGGCGAGAGCTTCGCTGCAGCGTTCGCATACGGTTGGATAGCGCGGGTTCTCACCAACGTGCGTCGAATAGTTCCAGCAACGTTCACATTTCTTGCCGTCGGCGCGCTCGATTTTGACGGCCAGGCCGGGCAAGGTTTCGCTTGGCACCAGCCCATCACCTTCTGCAGAGTCCACGGCGACTTGCGAAACGATCAAGAGAGCGGGGAGAAGCGAACCCTTTTCTTTGAGTAGTTCTTGCAAGCCGGGGGATTTGCCGTCGGCGTGAAGGCGAACTTTGGCTTCGAGGCCTCCGCGGATCGTCTTCGCCGCGCGGGCTTGCTCGAGCGCGACGAGAACCGCGCTGCGAACTTGAGCGAGCCGCGCCCACTTCTCGGCTTCTTTCGGCGGGATTCCACACGCCAGGGCTTCCGCGTCGGGGAAAACGGCCATGTGCACGCTCTCGAGTTTTCCTGCCGCTTTCGGCAAGTACTTCCAGATTTCTTCCGCCGTGAAAACCAGAACCGGCGCAGCGAGCCGCACCAGCGCATCGCTGATCCTCCAGACCGCTGTTTGCGCGGAGCGGCGCGACTTGTTCTTCGGCGCTTTGGTGTACAGGCGGTCCTTCAGCACGTCAAAATAAAACGCGCTGAGGTCCACGACGCAGTAGTCGTGAATCGCGTGATAAACGCGGTGGAATTCGTAATTCGCGTACCATTCGCGGCATTTCTTGACCAATTCCGCGGTGCGATCGAGCATCCACGCATCGATTTCTTCAAGCTGATTATTTGGCAGCGCGTCACGCGACGGATCAAAGTCGGCCAAGTTGCCCAGCGCGAAGCGGAACGTGTTGCGAATCTTGCGGTAAGCCTCGCTGAGCTGCGTCATCACGCGCTCGCTCATTTTCACGTCGGCCTGATACTCGACTGACGCGACCCAAAGCCGCAGCAG
>Ga0126369_10000497_pt1 | contig 25793 bp, 21 predicted proteins | sample PanSoiMetaPlot_1_FD_109646 | JGI IMG/M metagenome (GOLD analysis project Ga0126369, IMG submission 109646) | Tropical forest soil microbial communities from Panama - MetaG Plot_1 | ecosystem: Environmental > Terrestrial > Soil > Tropical forest > Bulk soil | place: Panama | collected 2016-02-17
AGCTTCCCCTCGTCTGCAATCAGCAAACCGGGATGGGCTCAACGTCATGCCCGCATTCTCGGAGGGAAAAACCGCTGCGTACGCCGTGGCAGAGGCCTGGCAGAACATCCCGCAGCTCTGGATTCAACCCTGGTACAGGTTCGTCACCAGCTACAACCCGGCGAATCCGGCGGGCGCCCCGCTGCCGAACGCGATGCCGATCGTCGACATCGACACCACGAGCTGGTTTTACTGCCCGTTCTGGGAGTTCATCTACGTCGTCGTCCCGGCCGATACGCCCCCAGACAAGTACCTCAGCGCGAGTCAGCTCTTCCAGGACAACCTGGAGATGCACCGCGGCGGCTCCGGCTTGGTGGCTCCGCTCGCGCCGGGCGACATTCTCCCGGCAGTCGCTCAGTCGGATCCATCGCCCGTTCGACCCTTCTCAAACGATGCGATCGGAACCGCGCCCGCGGGCTTGAACATCCCCATTGCTCTCAAGGGCGCAACGCGCACCTCGACGCTCTACAGCTCAGGCCTGTTCACTTGGGACTCCACTGGAGTGGTCGACCAAGTTCCGCTCTTCGTGTTCGCCCGGGTCGACGCTTCTGGACAAACGGTTCCCTTCGGATTGCCGAGCGTGATCGGAACCGGGCCGATTGGCTCGGGGCGCCCGGCGCGACTTACCGGGTCCGGAATGCCGCAGTTTGGGGCCCTTTCGCGAGTCTACCTGACGCTGCTTCCCCCAAACGCAGGGGTATTCATCCCCAGCAGCCAGAGCTCTCTTCGCAGCTACTTCGCTTCGCTGGGCGGAATCCGCGTCGATCCCATCAATCCGGCGATCGAAGCGCGGACCGACGCAAAGGATTACTCAGGTCGCGTCGCCCTGAACAGCGCCAGTTGTTTTTCCAACCCGGCCACCTTTCCCTCCGGTTGTCAGTGGCTGGATTCGCAGGCGGCGCTTGAGATCAACTTAGGACCCGGAAGGCTCCTTCAACAGGACCTCCTGCTCACGTCGCCCGTCCTCTACTTCAATGGACTGAAGGTGGGCTTGTGAGATCTCACCTCGCCAAAATGCTTTGTTTCGCGCTCGGAGCAGCGGGCAGCTCAGGCGCCGCCGCGCAGCCGCGATCCGAGCCACCCCAGAGCGTGCAGGAGCCCGGTCCGGAAAATCCGAACGACTCGCCGGGGTATACGCCAGACGAGGAAGGCCCGAGCGCGTCCGGTTCTTTGAAGCTGCACGGGTACATCGACGTCGGCTTTGCCAAAGCGCAGGGCAATGGCAGCAGCTTCCGTCAGGGCGACACGCGGCTTCCAGCGGACTACGGCGTCGACACGTTCGCACCGGCGATCAACTCGCGAGGAGAGGTCGCGTCGCTGGACGCCGGTGGGCGCTTTGTCAACGGCTTCCTTCCCTACTCAATGGAGATCGGGAGCAGGGCTTCCTTCTTCATCAACACCGTCAACGCCGACATCCAGTACACCCCGCCCGGGGCACCGCTTCTTATCTTTGCTCGAACCCAGCTGTTGCCTCGCTTCGCCAACGGGACGAAGACCCGCGTTGTCGTCGAGCAAGCCTTTGGCCGGTTGACGCCGTTCAGCTCCCAGGAGTTCGCGCTCAGCGTGGGGAAGTTCGACTCCGTTTTCGGCATCGAGTACCTCGAGAACCAGGCAAATCTGCGGATCGGGATTACTCCCTCTCTGATCGCGCGCTACACCACCGGACAATCGATCGGAGCCAAAGCCTTCTATCGCTACCAGCTGCCGAGCATTTCGTCGGCGATCTCGATCAATGCCGCGGTGACCAACAGCGGCAACTGGGTGGAAAGCCTCCAAACCCCCGACATCAGCTTGACCGGCGTTCCCAACGGGACCGCTCGCCTGGGTTACGAGCTGAACATGCTCGGCTTCCAGGTGAAGGTTGGCGGCAGTGGCATGTACGGGCCCAGGAATGACCAACAGAGCTCCGCCCCTCGGCAGCGCGCGTTCGGCGTGGATGGGCGCGTCATCGTGGGTTGGCTGAGCCTCTCCGGCGAGTACATCAACTTGCGCGAGGACTCGGGCGCGGAACCGGGCAAGTACACCGGGACCGGGGTGTACCCCCTGGCTTCCGGATTCAAGGTGGATGGTTTCTACAACCAGGCGGCAGTGGCGATCCCCACCGGCGCAACCAGCTTGCAGACGGTCACCCTCTACGCGAGGTACGACCGGAGGCATGCGGAGTTCGAGGGCTTTGGTCCGATCCTCACCTCCAGGTGGACGACCGGAGCGCGCCTTGATTTCTGGTCGGCCCTTGCGGTCAAGGCCGAATACTTGTTCAACCGGGAAAACGCAGGCGCTCCGACAGTGCCAAACGACGTCTTCACATCTTCGGTTGTCTTCACCTGGTAGAAGGAGCGAGCGATGCGCAAACTGACAGTCATCACCGGGCTGATGGTAGCCCTGGTGTCCCTCACAGCGTCAGGGGCAACTGCGCGCGCCAAAGAGCAACCGCACGCGCCGGCGGCGGTGGATTCTTCGTGGCCCGGAGAGGAAATGCCTCTGCCCTTGACGGTTCGCACGCCGGACGACCTCGTCTTCAAAGAGACCGCCGAGCACCAGTATTTGATCTTCAATCTCCTGGCGAGTGGAAAACTTGCCTACGACCGCGGAGACATGGCCACCGCCGCGACCAAATGGGAAACGCTGCTGCGCGTTCCGAACTTGCCCGCCGACTTAGACCGGGTGATTCGTCCGCTGGCGATCGATGCTCGACAGCGCGCCGGCGGCGCGGCGGCGGAGCTTCCGCCCGAGCCTGCTGCGCCGAGCCCCGATCAGGCAGCTCTGGCGGCTGTTCCGGCGGCGGCGAAGAAGCGCGTGAGCGTTGTCCGCGGTTTCGTCACCGGCGGCGGAAGCCTGGGAGCTGGAGGCACGGTGGTGTGGCTGAAGCGGCGCGACGGAGCGACTCCGCAGCCGCGGCCAAGTCGCGGGAAAACGGTTTCCCAGAAGGGGAAGAAGTTCATTCCGCGGGTGCTGGCAGTTCCGGTCGGGACGACCGTGTACTTCCGCAACGACGACGAGGTGTATCACAACGTCTTCTCGCTGAGCCATCCCAACGAGTTCGACCTCGGGCTGTATCAAAAAGGGATCTCTCGCTACAAAACCTTCAACACCGCCGGTCCGGTGGATCTCCTCTGCAACATCCACTCTTCGATGTCCGCCTATGTCTACGTGGTGGATTCGCCCTACTACGCTCAAGCTGATCGCCGGGGCAATTTCACCATTCGCGGTGTCCCTCCCGGCAAATACACGCTGCGGGCGTGGCACGAAACATCGCTCGAGCCGACCGAGCAGCCAATCACCGTGAAGGATGACGTGGTCGAGGTGGCCGTCACGGTGACCAGCGATCGTCCGGCGCCGGCATTCGTGCCGGACAAAGCCGGCAAGCCGCGGCAGGCGCAGCTGGGATATTGAAACCCGAGCTTCGAGCGCTGCGCGACAACCCTGCCTCACCGCTGAGCAGGCATCAATTGCTCGAGCAGCGCCTTTTGCACGTGGAGTCGGTTTTCCGCCTCGTCGAAGACAGCTGACCTCGGCCCGTCGATCACCTGATCGGTGATCTCTTCCCCCCGGTGCGCCGGAAGGCAATGCAGGATGATGCAGTCGCGCTTGGCCTTCGCCACCAGCGCTTCATCGACGCGGAAGTCGCGAAGCTGGCGCCGCCGCTTCTGGGCTTCCGCTTCCTGACCCATGCTGGTCCAGGAATCGGTAGCGATGACGTCCGCTCCCGCAACCGCCTCCGCCGGATCGCCGGTCAGCGTCACCGGCCCACCGCGCACTTCTGCCTCGGGGAGTCGGTAGGAGGGCGGCGCGCCGATCCGCAGAGAAAAGCCGAAGATCGGCGCAGCTTCGGCCCAAGACCGGGCCATGTTGCTCGCGCCGTCCCCCACGAAGGCGATGCTTTTTCCCTCCAGCGTCTTGCCGCGTTCCTCGATGGTGAACAGGTCGGCGAGCAGCTGGACCGGGTGGCCGTCGTCCGACAGGCCGTTGATCACCGGAACGGTTGCCGCCGCGGCAAATTGGCTGAGGCGATCGCCGCCGAAGGTGCGCAGCATGATCACGTCTCCGTATCGAGAGACGACCCGGGCGGTGTCCTCGATCGTCTCCCCGCGGCCGAGCTGGCTGTCCGATGCGTTGAGGGTGAGCGCGCTGCCTCCCAATTGGAACATCGCCGCCTCGAAGGACAGCCGGGTCCGGGTGGAAGGCTTCTCGAAAATCAACACCAGCGTTCGGCCGGCGAGCGAGTTGTCGAGAAGGTGCTCGCGCCGGCGCTGTTTGAGCTCGCGCGCGCGCTTAAACAATGCCCGGTATTCCTCCAAAGAACGATCGGCGAGTCGAAGAAAGTCGCGCTTCAAGTAGAGCCTCCCAAGGTGATCAATCCTTACCAAACAACTGGCGCAGTTTTCGCGCCAGCTCGCGCGCCGCCGAATTCCGGCTGGGAGCAACGAAAATGGTGTCGTCTCCGGCGACGCTCCCCAGGCACTCGGGAAGGCGGGCGAGGTCGATGGCGCGGGCGACGGTGGACGCGGCACCCGGTTGGGTGAACAGCACCACCAGGTGCGCATTGTCCTCTGCCGAGATCACCATCGAGCCGAGGTCGCGGAGCGCTTCTCTCTGCAGCGAGTCCGCATCCGACTCGAGCTCGTAAGTCGTTCCCCCTTCTGGCAGCGACAGACGGCGAGCCCGAAGCGCCGCCAAGTCCCTGGAGAGCGTTGCTTGGGTTACTTCAATGCCCACTGCGGCGAGCAGCCGACCCAACTCCTCCTGGGTTGCCACTGAACGGCTGCGGATGATCCGGCGAATCGCCATTCGCCGCGCCGAGGTGTTTCGCACAGCCCTGAAGCGCGGGCCATTTTGGAGAGCCGCTCGCATCGCTATCCCGTGATCAACGTACCCACGCCGCGGTCGGTGAACAGCTCGCCGATCACGCTGTGCGGAACTCGCCCGTCGATGATGTGAACGCGCTCTACGCCACCGCCGAGCGCCTTGAGGATCGATTTCACCTTCGGCTTCATCCCGCCGGAGATATCGCTGCCCTCGAGCTCCTGGGAGAGCTGCTGCGCCGTGAGGTCGCTCACCAGCTCGCCGTGCCGCAAAATGCCGGCGACGTCGGTGAGGTAGATGAGCTTGCTGGCGCCGATCGCAGCGGCCACCTCCGCGGCGACCGCGTCCGCGTTGATATTGTAGCTGAGCCCGTCCTCTCCCAGGCCGACGGGGGAGATGACCGGAAGGTAGCTCTGACTGACCAGCATCTCGAGGAACTCGCGGTTCACCCGAGTCACCTCGCCGACTTGTCCGAGGTCGCGACCGCCTTCGGAGACGAGCTTGCGCGCGCGAAGCAGGCCACCGTCCTTGCCTGAGATTCCTACCGCGTGCCCGCCTTCCTGGTTGAGCAGGGTGACCAGCTCGGTGTTGATTCTGCCGGTGAGCACCATTTCCACCACCTTGAGGTCCGAGGCATTCGTCACTCGGATGCCATCCACAAACTCGGCTTTGCCCCCGAGCTTCTCAAGTGTGGCGGTAATCTCCGGGCCGCCCCCGTGGACGATGATCGGCCGCAGGCCCACCGACCAGAGCAGAATGATGTCCTCGCAGAAGGACTTCTTCAGCGAATCCTTCACCATCGCCGCGCCGCCGTATTTGATTACGCAGCGCTTGCCGCTGAACTTCGAAATGTACGAGAGCGCCTCGACCAGCAGCGACGCTTTGAAGGTGGGGCTGTAGTTCGAAAGCCGATCGTCCTTGGCCACGCTGCCCTCGGGCGTCGGGACGATCAGCGATGAGTAGTCGGCATTGATCTTCACGTAGTCGTAGGAAAGGTCGCAGCCCCAGGCGGTCGCTCGGCCCGGTCCGGCTCGGAAATCGATCTCCGCGTGGATCTCGGGCGAGCGCATTTTCGAGCGGAGAGATGCCGCATCCTCCACCAGGGGCTCGCGGTCGAAGACGGCGACGCCCTGGAGATGAACGCGGGCATGGAACGGATCGATCGCATATCCCCGCGAGCCCGCGCGCGCTCCCGCCGCGGAAAGGATTCGACCCCAGTTCGGATCGGCGCCGAATATCGCCGCCTTCACCAGGTTGGATCCCGCCACCGCTTTGGCCAAGTCGCGAGCGATTTCGTCGCTCGGCGCTCCTGCGATGTGCACCTCGAAAAGCTTCGTCGCCCCTTCTCCGTCGGCGGCGATCTCGCGAGCGAGCTCACAGCACAGCTCGGTCAGCGCCGCGGCAAACCGGTCGAAGTCCGGGCCCGGATCGGCGACCGGAGGATTCTTGGCGCGCCCGTTCGCCATCGCGAAGACCACATCGTTGGTGCTCATGTCGTCGTCGACAGTGATGCTGTTGAAGCTCTTCACCATCGACTCTCGAAGCGCCGCCGCGAGCAGATTCGGCTGGATTGCACAATCAGTGACCACCACGGCGATCATCGTTGCCAGCTCGGGCGCGATCATCCCCGAGCCCTTGCAGATGGCGGAGAGGGTCACCTCCTGCCCGCCGATCTGAAGCGAGCGCGTGGCGGTCTTGATCCGGGTATCGGTGGTCATGATCGCTTCGGCGCTGGCTTCCGGCTCGGGGCGAAGGTTTTGCACCAGCTTGGGCAACGCGGAAGTGATCTTCGCAACCGGCAGCCGATGGCCGATGATCCCGGTGGAGGCGCTCAACACCGCGCTCGGCGAAATCCCCAGCGCCGCTCCGGTCTGCTCGACGATGGTCCGCACATCTTCCAGTCCTGCCGGACCCGTCAAGGCATTGGCGTTTCCGCTGTTGATGATGATCGCTTGAGCCTTGGCGGATGGAAGGCGTCGCTCAGCGTCGAGCACCGGCGCTGCCTTGGCCTTGTTGGCGGTGAAACATCCAGCCGCGGCGCAGGGCGCATCGCTGAAAACCAATGCCAGGTCTCTTCGGTTCGGTTTGATCCCGGCGTGCACGCCGGAGAAGGTGAAGCCCACTGGAACTTTCACGGATAGAACCCCCTCAGCTGCGAAAGGCCCTCGGTCTCCTCCCAGCCCATGGCGATGTTCAAGTTCTGCACCGCTTGACCGGCAGCGCCTTTGACCAGATTGTCGATCGCGGAAATCACCACCAGTCGACCGGGGTCGAGCCCGGCGCGATCCCAGGCCATGGCGATTGCACAGCGATTCGTTCCGGCCACCGATTTGAGGGTAACCTCGTCGGGCGAGTCCAAAATGTCGACGAAGGGCTCGGTTCGGTAGAACTGTCTGAGGATCGCCGGACCCTCCGCCGGATCGCAGCCCGGCTTGAGCATGGCGTACGAAGTGGTCAGGATTCCGCGCTTCACCGGCAACAGATGGGCGGTGAACGTTACTCGGACCTCCCTCGACGCGCAGCGCGCGAGGCTCTGGGCGATTTCCGGCGCGTGTTGATGGCGAAGCACTCTGTAAGCGCGGAAGTCCTCGTCCACTTCGCCGAAGCTCATCTCTTCGCTGCTCTTGCGACCGGCACCGGTCGTCCCCGAGGCGGCATCGATGACGATCGGCGATTCGTCGAGAAATCCCGCTCGAAGCAGGGGAGCGATCGCCAGCGCAGCGCCGGTGGGATAGCAGCCGGGGTTGGCGATCAGCCGCGCGCCGCGAATGTCCTCCCGAAAAAGCTCCGGAAGACCGTACGTCGCCGACTCCAGCAGCGCCGGATGGCGGTGGGTGAAGCCGTAGAAGCTTGGATAGGCCGCTGCATTTTTCAGCCTGAACGCGCCGGAGATATCTACGATGCGAGCGCGGGAACCGGCGAGCTTGGGTGCCAGATCCAAGGAGGCCTCGGCCGGCGTGGCGAGCAGGATCGCCTCGCATTCTGCAGCCGGCGATTCGCAGTCCTGAATCGGGGCGTACTTCAATTCGCCGGCCCGCCCCTGGATGCCGAGGCGCTTGGCGACCGTGTCACCGCGCCATCGATCGCTGGCGAGCAGGCGCAGCTCCACCCGGGGATGATTGGCCAATATGCGGGTGGCTTCGATTCCGGAGTAGCCGGAGGCGCCGATGATCGCGACGGACGCAGTATGCATGGTTTGCATACTTATGCGACGGCAAGGCTCGGTGCAAGGGCTTCGATCGATTCAGCTCACTCTCCCGCGGTGGCAACGAACCCCCCGTTCCTGCCCCATGCACCCGAGCGCTGCGAAGCGAAGTCGAGTGCGCGCCCCGACTTCGCTCTGCTTGTCCTAGGCTTTGGCGTGGATGGTGTCGACCCGCCTTTCCGCGGATCACCGGCTGTCTCAGGGGTTTTCTTTGCTGGCCGCGACCGCCGGTCCTTCGCTCCCGATCGGCGAGAGCTTGCCCGACAACGCGCCGGCCTGCTCGTGCGGCATGAGATCGCGAGGCGAGCGGTAGTACTGCATCGGAGAGTAGTGCAGAAAGTTGGAGACGCGGCTGGTGTAGAGGCACGCGTACTGCTCGACCTGCTCTCCAAAGCGGCTGTTCTCGTTTCCTTCCTTGAACAACAGGCCCCAGAAGGGATTGAATCCCTCCTCCACATCCCGCTCCAGCGTGTCGGCGATTTCCACCGCCTGTCTGAGGGCGCGGCGCAGCTTGTCCAGCTCCAGCTTCGCGCGGCGCCGCTCTTCCTCCAGTGAGGCTCGCGTCGGCGGCGTAAGGTCTTCCTTGTCCAACCTTCGCTCGAGCACGTTGAGCTGCGCCTTGCGATGGTTGATCTCGTCGTCCAATCGCGCCCGCAACAGCTCGATCTCCGAAAGGCGCGAGATCTCCTCTTGGCGCGAATCGGTGTAGTTGATCTCGTCTTCCAGCTCCTGCACCACCATGCAGGTGCGCCAGAGAGACGACTTCTTCGACCTCAAGATGTCGCCGTAGATGTGGTCCCCGATGTAGAGGACGCTGTCGCCGGCGAAGTTGGTCAGCTGCTCAAAGGCGACCAGGTTGCCGCCCTGATAGACCTTCCATCGCTCCAACGTCTTCGCTGGGCCGATGACGCGTTCCTCGGCGCTGGTGGTGTCGATCTCGAGAAAGGGTGCACTGCTGGAGAAAAACGTCGGCTTGGCCGCACCGGTGACGATGAAGTCGAAGTAGTTGCGCCAGCTCGGGTACTCGGGCAGCACGCCGTCCAGCAGGTGGCGCATCACTTGATCCGTGTAGCCCCACAGCGAGTTGGTGAGCATGAACAATTTCTTGCCGCCGGAGCGGAGCTTGTGAAGCGACGGCCCCAGCTCGGGATCTTTGAAGATGAAGTGGCCGATGTCTTTGCGAAGCTCGTCCTTTAGCGACCCGTCTCGGTGCACGGTGTCGATGGCTTCGCGGATGTGATCGTACAGCTTCGCGTAATCGAGCGGTCCGCGCGGCTCCAGCAGGTCGATAATGCCCGCGTACAGGCACGCCTCAGGCAGGGCGAAGAGCGTATCGATCCAGGCGTACTCCGGGCTTTTCAAATTGATGCGCAGCTCTCGATAGAGCCGGCGCCAGCGTTCGGCGCTGAGCGGGTGGCGACCGTGATAGGCGCGGCCGACGTGCCCATACCGGTCCATCTTGATCAGATTTCCGTTCGCTTTGTCGACCACCAGTCCGCGCATCACGAACTGGTGGTCGTAGAGCACCTGGGAGATGTCGGGCGAATACCCATAGTGCTCGATCAAACTCTTCAGGGTCATCTCGAACGACAGCTGCTCGATCCGCCGCATGTGGTAGATCGCCAGCGTGTAGTCCATGTCGAAGCCGACGGCCTCGATCTTGCTCATGCGCAGGTTGCGGTTGACGAAGATCTGTCGCGAGCGCTCGATTTCTCGGCCCTCCCTGGGCGTGGCCAACAAGCGCGACAGCTCGCGGTCGGCGAGCACGCGATGGGCGCGTTCCTCGGCGGCTAAGGCCGCGGGGCGCTCGACTCCGCGAGGATCGGTGTGGGGCGAGGTGGAAGAGCCGGAAGCAGCAGGTGTGGACCCGCCGGAGCGAGCAATCGAACGCACTGGAGCCTCTTTCATAACACCGCCTTTTGGCTTCTTACAAAAGGGCGGCGCATTGCTTGCCCTTGCGTTCCAAGGGTGCACATTCTTGCGGGTGCTTCCATTGGCATGGCAGTCTTAAAGGACTGATGCGACGGCAGACCCATCCGACGAAGCAGGATCCGTGCGAGGAGAGGCTCTCCGGTCGCATCGCTGACCTGGAGCTGCGAATTCGGCTTTTGGAGGCGAAGGTCCGCGCGTCCGCAGCAGAGGAGGCACGCCGCCGGGCACTTGAAGGTGAGAGCGGAAAGGCAGCGAGGCCAATCGTTCCTCCGCGGCCGCGCCCGAGGTGCCCCGGTTGTCTCCTCGAGCTGCCGCCCGGGCGACGCGGTGATACATGCGTTTGGTGCGGCTTCCGTTTCGAGGCAATCAAGGCCAGGGCCAACCGGTGACGCAGGCGCGCTACCGCCTTACGAGTCGAGTCGGTGCCGGAGCCCTCGCCGAGAACTTCCGGGCGGTGCGCGACGACTCGGCTTCCGTGGCGATCAAGCTTTTCCTGCCCGACACGGCGGACGACCGATACGCGCGGCAGCTGGCGGAGGTGGCGCGCAGGTTGCTGCCCTTCGAAGCGCCGGGGATCGTTCAGGTCCTCGACATCGGCTTTGTATCGGGCCGCTTGGCAGTGGTCCGTCAATCCGACGACGGGTTCAACCTCGGCCAGGTACTCTCGCGCCTGACCGCGTGGGGAATCATCTTCCCCACGCCGCTCGCTTTGCTGGTTCTCTCCGAGTTGCTGGAGACGATGCAGCGAGCTCACGCTGCCGGTGCGATTCACGGTGGGATCACTCCCGGCAACATTTTTCTGCGCGCCGATGGGCAGTGTGCGCTCTGCGACTTCGGCGCGCTTCAGGCGCTGCTCGCCGTTCCAGAGCTGAAAGCCCGATTCGCACCGCTGGGGCGCAGCTCCTATCGCTCCCAGGAAGTGGAGCGCGGCGAGCCTGCCACACAGCAGTCGGATGTCTTCTCGCTCGGCGCGGTCGCCTACCAGCTTCTCACCCTTCACGAAGTGTCGCTCGGCCGAGCCGATGCCGCGACCACTCGGGTTGCCAGCGCAATCAGCCCGCAGGTCGACCAGAGGCTCTATCCAATTTTGATGAAGTCGATGGAGGCGATCCCTCAGCTGAGGTATTCGTCCTGTTCTGAGTTCGCCGAGGCGCTGCAGCAATACCTTTCGGCAAATCGGATGTCGCCTTCCCGGACGGACCTCGAAAAATTCCTACGCGATCTGTTTCCAGAAGGCGTGGCGCTGCCGAAAAGCGAAGAGCCGCTGCCGCTCACCGACCTGTTCTCTCTGGAGCCGATTCAAGGTCTGGAGCCGATCGAAAAACCCCTTGCGCGAGTCAGCGCGCCTGAGCCGGGGCGCTCCACCGCCGAGCTCGAAGCGGGATGGTACGCCCCGCCGGACCTGGAGAGCGACGGCGCTCGAGAAGTGCCGGCGAGCTCCGGCGTGGTTCACCGCGCGCCGTCGCGCGGCGACACTGCTACGGCGATCGACGTGGAACATGCTGCGATTTCAAGTCACCTCGCCGCTCCGGCGCCCGGCCCAGCCGATCGACTCGGGGCCGCAGCGGAGGCGACGGGCGAGCGCGAGTTGCCAAGGAGACGCCTCGCGCCCCGCCAGCTGATAGGGATAGCCGGCACCCTGGTGATTGCAGGAGCCTTCTTAATTGCGCTCGCGGTGTTCCGGCCCAGTCGCTCTGGAAGCGCCCGCCCGCATGCGGTCGCAACGCCCGTTCAGAATCCTCCCACTGCCTCGACCCCTCCGCCCGGCTCGGCGGCGTCGGCGCAGCTGTCCGAACCCCTGACGGCTCCAGCGGCGGCGCAGACGGCCGCTTCGACGACACCCAGGCCCGAGCCGCAGACCGAGTGGCACTCGCCGCCTCGGCGAGGCGGGGGCCTCTTATCCGTCACATCCGATGTGCCCGCGATCGTTTATGTCGATGGACGCCGGGTTCGCCAACCCGCTCCCTTGAAGCGCTACCCAGTGCAGGCTGGAGTGCGCAAAATCTCGGTGGTGGCGGCGGATACCAGAGAGCGGCGCGATTTCGTCCTGCGTTTTGCCAAGGGGCAAGTTCGCAAGCTCGACGAAGTGTTCGACCATTCCTCGGCGCAGCGCTGATCATGCAGGCAATTTCTCGGTCAGCCGATGGTCGATTGAGGGGCCCGTCCCGAGCCGCGTCGAGGGATGCGGTGCGCGATGCGTTGCGAGGATTGATCGAGGATACGCTTCCCAATGGGCTCAAGGTCCGCCTGCTGCCGAACCGCGCCGCGCCGATTGTCAGCGTCTACACGTTCTTCAGAGTCGGATCGCGCAACGAACAACCAGGGATCACCGGCATCAGCCATCTGTTCGAGCACATGATGTTCAATGGCGCGAAGAAGTACGGGCCGAAGGAGTTCGACCGCGTGCTCGAATCCCACGGCGGGCGCTCCAATGCGTACACCACCCACGACCTGACCGTGTATCACGAGGAAGTCGCCGCGGAGGCGCTCGAAGTAGTTTTCGATCTGGAATCGGACCGCATGGCGCATCTGGTGATCAACGACACCTCGCTCCAGAGCGAGCGCGAAGTGGTGAAGGAGGAGCGGCGGCTGCGCGTGGACAATGAACCGGCGGGGTTATTAGACGAGGAGCTCGGGACGTTGATTTGGAAGGCCCACCCCTATCGTTGGCCGGTGATCGGATGGATGGGCGATATCGAGAACATCCGACGCGAGGATTGCGAGCGATATTTTTGCACCTTCTACGCGCCCAACAACGCATCGCTGTACGTGGTCGGCGACTTCGACCCGAGCCGCACGCTGCCCCAGATTCGCCGCTACTACGGCGGCATCCGAAGGGGACCGCCACAGCCGCCGGTGGTCAACTCGGAGCCCGAGCAGCGCGGAGAGCGCCGCGCCGCGATCAAGCACGCGGTTCAAGCTCCCTCGCTGATGATCGGCTATCGCGCGCCCAGCGCCCAGGACGAGGATGTACTGGCGCTGGACGTTTTGCAGTATGCCCTCACGGTCGGGGACGGCAGCCGGCTCATTCGAAGCCTTGTCTTCGAACAGGCGCTGGCGGTCTCGGCGGTGATGGACTGGACCTGGCGCATGGATCCGGGGGCGATAGTCTTCTACCTCGAGCTGAAACCCGAATCGAAGCCGGAGCAAGTGGAGCAGGCGCTCGATGAGCAGCTGGAGAAGGTCTGCGCGCATGGGTTGACCGCGCGCGAATTGGCCAAGGCGAAGAACAATCTCACCTCCCATTTGCTGCAAGGGCTCGCCACCAACAGCGGCAAGGCTCACGCGTTGGGGTCTTACGAGCTGCTGCTGGGCAATTGGCGAGCCGGCCTCGACCTGGCGCGTCGATACGAGGCGATCACTGGGGAGCAGGTGCGAGCTGCCAGTGAGCGATATCTGGTGGCCGAGAAGCGCTCGGTGAGCACGCTGTTGCCCTCGCGAGATGGCCGATGAGCCGCGGCCGAGCATTGGCGGCTCGCTCCTCCAGGCGAGCGGCGCCGCGCGCTTCGGTGAAAGGAGTTCGCCTCCCCGAGTTCAAGGAGTTCGACACCTCGGGCGCATTGAGGGTCATCTTCGCAGAGCGTGGGCCGCTGCCGCTGATCACGCTTCAGCTGTCGCTCCCCGCAGGAAGCGCGGTCGACCCGAAGGGAAAGCAAGGCCTGGCCGACTTCACCGCTTCGCTGTTGCGCCGAGGGACGAAGAAGCGCACTGCCGACCAAATCAACGAAACTGTGGAATTCTGCGGCGCCAGTCTTTCCAGCGGTGCGGACGAGGATTTCCTCTCGCTGCGAATCACCTCGCCGTCCGAGCACCTCAAGCCGATGCTCGAGACAATTGCCGAGCTGGTGCGCTGGCCCACCTTTCCAAAGAAAGAAGTCGAGTTGGCGCGCGACCGCCTACTGGCGCAACTCGCCAACGATCTGGACGACCCAGGTCTGGTCGCTGACCGCGCGTTGCTTCGCGCTCTTTGCGGTGAACATCCCTATGGCCACGACGTCGTTGGCACCGCGCGCCACGTTCGCGCTTTCACTCGCAAGGAAGTCGTCGCATTCCACCGCGCAACTTTTGGCCCCCGGGTGGCGTTGTTGGTGATTACAGGGCACGCGGACGCGGGTGAGGTGAGGGCGCTTGCCGAGCGATTTTTCGGGGCTTGGCGCGGCGGACCTGAACAGTCGCCGCCGCTGCCACCGCTTGAGCGCCCCGCGATGCCCGGCCGGACCGTGCTGGTCGACAAGCCAGAGCAAACACAGTCGCAGGTCCGGATCGGGGGAATCGGCTTCCGCAAAGCGAGCCCAGACGTTTTTGCCGCCAGCCTGATGAACACCGTTCTCGGAGGAAGTTTCACCTCGCGCCTGATGGAGGCCATCCGCGTCAATCGAGGGCTCTCCTACGGCGTCAGCAGCGGGTTCGAGCGACTGATGGCAGGCGGATGGTTCTCGGTGAGCACCTTCACCAAGACCGAGACCACGCGCGCGATCATCGACGTGGCCCTTTCCGAGCTCGAGAAGATGCGCAATCACGGACCTACGGCGCAAGAGCTGCAGGCGGCGAAGACGTACCTCGGTGGGCTGTTCCCCCTTCGGTTTGAGACCAACGATGCGGTCGCAGGCGCGATCGCCGAGATTCGGCTTTACCACCTCGGCGACGATTGGGTGGAGCGTTATCGCGACCGGCTGGCGCAGGTAAGCCTCGATGAGGTGAGGCAGGTGGCCAGGAAGTACCTCCTTTCGGAGCCACCGACGCTGGTGGTGGTCGGCAATGCTGGAGCGGTGAAGAAGCAACTGGTGGGGCTGGGGCCGATGAAATTGATGCATCCGTCGGAGCTGGAGTGACCGCCGTTCCGCTCTTGGCGCGGGCCCCGGGTTTCATCGCCATCGACAAACCGCCCGGGGCGGTCGTCATCCCAGCGAGGGTGGCCGGGAGCGAGATTTCGCTGCGAGAAAGACTGGAAGAGGAGCTCAAACAGAAGCTCTTCGTGGTTCATCGGTTGGACCGCGATACCTCGGGCGTTTTGCTCTTCGCTTTGAATGCCGCAACGCACCGGGCGCTCTGTTTGGCGTTTGAGAACGGCGAAGTGGAAAAGCATTACCTGGCGTTGGTCCGCGGTCGACTCGCCGCACCGATGGAGATCGAATTTCCACTTGCGGCTGGGCGCCGGGGACGAATGCGCCGAGCCAAGCAGGGCGAAAGCGGAAAGGCCGCCTTCACGCGCATCCGCCCGGTGGAAGTCTTCGAGCTTGCCACGCTGGTGCACGCGCAACCTCTGACCGGCCGAACGCACCAGATCCGGGTCCACTTGCTGGAGGCTGGGCACCCGCTGCTCGTCGATCCGCAGTATGGCCAGCCCAGCATCCTGCTGGGTTCGGATTTGGGAATCCCCTCCGCCGGCCCGCTGCTGGCGCGCACGCCGCTGCATGCTTACCGCCTGGTTATTCCCCGCCTGGCGGGAATCGAGCGGTGCGCGATCGAATCTCCATTGCCGCAGGATATGACGCGAGCGATCGATGCGCTCCGGAGCGCGTCAGGGATTCACGCGAAAGGGATTGGTTGAACCGGACCGGCCGAGATCGTCGCGTACGGTGATGATGACCGACGGGTTAGCCATATCGATCGTCACCGTCTCCGTTCGCACCCCGCGCTGAAATGCGCCGCTCACGGCCGGCGAGATCGAGCCGCGGTTCGACGACAGCGACACCGTGCAATTGTACGCGGACTCGTTCGGCCCGACGCTGCGAATGGTGATCGCAAATGGTATTCGCCGCGTCTGGTCCTGGACGAAATCAAGGCTGTAGCTGTCCGGATACGGATTGGGCCGGACGGTGAATGCGGACCGGAGGATTCCCTCCGGCCGTCCGTCCGAGAGTCGCAGCCCAACGTCGTAAACGCCCGGGGCGAGCACCGGCGGGACCGAAGCAGTCAACACCCCGCCCGGTGAGTACTCGCCGGCTCCCACCGGCACCGGACCAATGCGCAGGAAGAGCTCGGGGTTCGCGCTCGCTTCCGATTGTCCATAGTCGAGGTGCGTCGGGAGGACTGCGTCGACCGATACCGAGACCGTTGAGCCCTCGCAGGCCACCATCTCCGCAGGGGCAATCGAAAGCACTTTCGGTGGCGGCAGCGCCGCCGGGCCGCAGGCGCAGAGCGAAACGAGCAACGCCAGTCCGCGCCCGCTCATCGGATCCGGTACCTCGCCCCAAGCGCAAGGAGAAATCCGCCCAACTGCGCATCCAGGGTGGACGTCTTCGCGGGCGCGATGCCCCCTCGCAGCTCGGCGAAGAGCTCCAGCGTTCGAAGCCGATATCCGACCTGTGCAGATGCGAAGGCTTCCGGAGCAAATCCCGACTGGGTGAACGGCGGCTGAAAATCGCTCTGCGCGGACACCCTAAAGGGGAGCGCCCCGCCGCCCAACCGTCCGTGCACCACCCAAGCTCCGCGCTCGAAAGCCAGAGCGCGAAGCGCAAGCTCGATCGCCAAGGCGGTCACCGACGAGTGCACCGAGCCCAAGCCCTCCACCGCGCCGGAAAAGGATGCGGAACGAATTCCAACCTCCAGCTCGAGCGCAAGGCGCGAAGCGGCGACGGGAAGCTCATAGCTTCCATCGACGGCCACAGCAGCGCCGGAGTTGGAGCCTCCGGCATAGAACCCTCCGGCCATCGCGGAGGCAAAAAAATGATTGCGAGGCTGGGCCGAGATCGCGCTCTCGCCCGGAGACGTAATGCGCGCGGTGGCCTCGGCACGCTCCAGCGCGACACCTTGAAAAGAGGCTTTCGCCATCAGCTCCCTCGCGGTGTCCTCTGGGGAGATGCGAAAGACGGCGCTACCCGCGCCAGTGCGCTCAATCGCCAGATGCCCACCGATGAGCTGGACATCAAGCATTTGCGGATCCAGGGCGGGATGGGCGACGATGAGCCAAGCGGGCTCGCCGCGGACGATTGGATCGTTGGAGAACCCCATTGCCAGCATGCTGTTGTGTGGAATGTCCAGCGGCGCCTCGCGCATCGTCACGCGGCCGTGAGCTTCGGCGACGACCTGTGCACTGAGCGCGCCCGGCGGCACTTCGATCGGAATCTCGACGCGTCCCCTCCGGTCGGCTCGTCTCGGTCCGAAGCTCGCCTTCGCTACCTCGACGCGAACTTGCGCTCCAGGCTCGGTGCTCATCTCGAGCGTGGTGCGACCGGAAAGCGGGATGCGCACGAGCGACGGCTCGGGTTGCGCGGAACGCTCCTCAACAACCCAGAAGACCAGTAGAGCTGTCATCGGGAATCGGATGTCCGGCGGCGTCCAGGTGAAATGCCGCTCCAGCTCGGATGGATTATCGGTGCCAATCAGCGTACCGGTGTTGCACGCGCTTCGCAGCGGCAGGTTGGCTTTTGGGAGGCGAACCGTCACTGCAACGCTTGCTGTAGAGCCGAGCACCACAGACGAGGGCTGAATCGAGACCTGCGGCGCTTCGGCGAAGGCAATCCGCCAAGCGAACAAGAGAAAGATGGCGGGCCAGCTCCGCCGCATCAAGGAACCCTGATCACCGCGAAGCGAGAGTCAGACTTCTTCGTGCTCGGCTGGGGATCCCTCGTCGTCCTCGGTGGGCGCAGGATGCGCACTGGGCGTGGCTGCGTGATGAGGTGTGTCGGTTGGCTCATCGGCAGCCGGGCTCGGGGGATGAAAAGCAGGTCGAGGCGCCGCCGTTTCCCCGCGCCCATGCACGAGCGTCTTTTGCGCTGCTTTGAAAACAACGTCGACCTTGTCTTCTCTCACCGCAGCGATGATCCCCAGTCCGAACGTCGGGTGGTCGATGACCTGATCCACTCGGTAGGAGTCCTTCGGGCTGTACTTCGGAGCGTGGGCGATGTCCTTCCCGGCGAGCTGCTGCTCGAAAGAAATTACCACCCTTTCATGTGGCGCGCGCGGCGCGGACGGCGCTCGGGTGCGCGCGGGTGTGGAACGGAACGTGTGATCTCCGCCGCAGGTGTTGCAGCGTACTCTCGCGATCTTTGTGCCGACCATGGCCAGCACAGTGTGAGCGAGCAGCATCTTGCAGGTGGTGCAGAACGCGTCGACCTCTCCCCCGACTTTGTACGCCCCCATTTCAAATCCCCGCTCAGATTGGGCTGGCCCGGCTTGTGAATAGGCGAAGGATAGAATCTCGCGGCGCCGGGAGGAAGCACAACTTGACGGATAGATCTGGGGAAAGTACTGGAAGACCACCTCCTGTGGCAGAAGGGACTCGTTCCAAAAACCCGCGTGTGGCCCGCCGGCAACGTGGCGATGCAGACGCTGACCCCGGCTCGGCCCGCGGGAAGGTGGCCGCTCTCGAGTCTGAGGAGAGCCCTCGCCGCCGCGCGCTCGATCTGCTGATCCGGCCGACCCGCGCTGAAATCGATCTCGCCGCGCTTGGGCGCAACATCGCCGCGATTCGACAGCTCGCCCCGCGCGCGGAGATATTGGCGATCGTCAAGGCCAATGCGTACGGGCACGGAGCGGTGATCATCGCGCGCGCGCTCGAGCGCGAGCGAGTGAAGATGCTCGGGGTGGCGCTGATCGAGGAGGGAATTGAGCTGCGAAACGCGGGGGTTCGCTCCCCCATCCTCGTTCTGGGCGGCTCCTACGAAGGCGGCTACGACTTGATGGTGGCGCACAAGCTGACCCCGACCGTCTTTCGGCCCGAGCACCTGGAGTCCTTGGCGAGCGCTGCCAGGCGAACGGGATCGACGGCGAGCGCGCACTTGAAGATCGACTCGGGCATGGGACGCATCGGCGTGCTTCCGCAGGATCTGGATGCGTTTCTCGACCGCGCCGCGCATTTTCCCCAGATTCGGATCGACGGGCTGCTTTCGCACTTTGCGAGCGCGGATCTGGAGAACCGCGACTTCACCCGACAGCAGGTGGAGTGCTTCCGGGATGCTCACGCGCGAATGCGCGCGCGAGGCCTTCGTCCGAGCTGGCGACACCTCTCCAACTCCGCCGGGGTGATCGACCTGCCGCAAGCTCGCGACGGGCTGGAGCTGAACATGGTGCGCCCGGGGATCATGCTCTACGGTCTGTACCCCGCGGCTTGGCTGCGCGGAACCGCTGCGCTCGAGCCGGTGCTGGCCTGGAGAACGGCGGTGATCCACGTCAAGCGGGTCGCCGCCGGCACGCCGATTTCGTACGGAAGCACTTGGCGGGCGCCTCGCGAGTCGGTGATTGCCACGCTTCCGATGGGATATGCGGACGGATACAGCCGCAGATATTCCAACCGAGCCCAGGTGTTGATCCGCGGACGACGGGCGAACGTGGTCGGGCGCGTGTGCATGGATATGAGTATGGCGGACGTCACGGACATCCCGGACGTGCGGGTCGGCGACGAGGTGGTTCTGCTCGGCGAGCAGGGCGAGGAGCGAATTTCTGCGGAGGAGCTTGCCGACCTGGCGCAGACCATCCACTATGAGGTCATCTGCGCAGTGGGGGCGCGCGTGCCGCGCGTTGTGCGCTCGTCAACGCGATGAGCCTGAATCTGGTCGTTCACCTTCTTGTGCCTCCGGCGCGGCGACGTACAGTGATGATCGGAAATGGCGGAAGAAGCCGAAAAGCCGGGGGCGCACCAGCCAACCGCGCTGTACATCGCCGTTGAGCAGATTGGAAAGCGCGTCACCGGTGTAGTGGAAGAGCTCGGCGGGATCGTCTCGCTGGGCTGGTCGGTGGCGCGCTGGGCGGTCCGGCCGCCGCTGCGCGTGGAGAACCTCTTCGCCCAATTGGATTTCGTCGGGGTGGGATCCACCTTCATCGTGATGCTGACGGGCGTCTTTTCGGGCATGGTCTTCGCGCACCAGAGCTCGCGGGCGTTCATGCTGTTCAACGCGGAGAGCCTGGTGGGCCCTACCGTTGCGCTGACTCTGACCCGAGAGCTGGCCCCTGTTTTCACCGCGCTGATGGTGACGATGCGCGCCGTCTCCGCGATGTGTACCGAGCTGGGCACGATGCGGGTGACCGAGCAGATCGACGCCCTGGAAACGATGGCCGTCAGTCCGATCCAATATCTGCTCGTTCCGCGCGTGCTCGCCGGCTTGGTGATGGTGCCGCTGCTGACGATGCTCTTCAACACGGCCGGAATGGCCGGCGCCTACGTGATCGCGGTGAACCTGAAGGGCATCTCACCGGGTACATTCATCTATCGCACCCAGCAATGGCTTGATCCCGAGGACATCAACGAGGGGTTGATCAAGGCGGCGGTGTTCGGCCTCGCGGTCACGCTGATCGGTTGCTACAAGGGATACAACGCCTCCGGGGGGGCCAAGGGCGTCGGCCAGGCGACGACTCAGGCAATGGTCTCGTCGGCGCTGGCCATCGTCGTGCTCGACTACGTGGTGGGCGTAGCATTGCACTGATGGCCGGCGCGCAACCAATGATTCAGGTGATCGACCTGCACAAGTCCTTCGGGTCGAACCACGTGCTGCGTGGGGTGAATCTCAGCATCGACGAGGGCAGCACCTGCGTCATCCTCGGCACCTCCGGCTCCGGCAAGACGGTTCTGATGAAGCACATCATCGGCCTGCTCAAGCCGGACTCTGGAAGGGTGATCGTCGATGGCGAGGACATCGTGCCGATGACGCCTGAGCAGCTGGCGGTGGTTCGTCGAAAGTTCGGGATGGTGTTTCAGGGGTCCGCCCTCTTCGACTCAATGACCGTCTTCGAGAACGTTTCTTTCGCTCTGCGCGAGCACACGCGAATGAGCGATGATGAAATGCGCGAGGTGGTGCGCCGCAAATTGGAAATCGTCGGGCTGGTCGGCATCGAGGATAAATATCCCTCGGACCTCTCCGGCGGCATGCGCAAGCGCGTGGGGTTGGCGCGGGCGATTGTGCTCGACCCGAAGATCGTGCTCTACGACGAGCCAACCACCGGGCTCGATCCGATTACCACCGATTACGTGGATCAGATGATAATCGACGCAAAGAAGGCCCTGGGCGTCACCTCAGTGGTGATCAGCCACGATGTGGCTTCCGCGTTCAAGGTTGGTGACACGATTGCGTTCCTCCACGGGGGCCGAATTGTCGAGCAAGTGCCTCCGAAACTGCTGCGCCAGTCCCAGAACCCCGCGGTGAAAGTGTTCTTATCCACGTGGTTCGAAAAGGGCGAGTATTGAAGCCCGGCCCTCAAATGCTGGCACCCTCCGCACAAAACGCTAGAGTGGGTCCGCAAAGTGGCCGCGGAGTCAGGTCCTCTTGAGAAAGTTTGTTACCCCCTTTCGGGTAGGCCTTCTGGTCCTCGCCGCAGCGGCCTTCACCGCCATATTCTTCACCTTTGCGAAAAAGGGCGGCTTGTCGCAGCGGGACTCGCTGGACGTCTACGCTTATTTCCGCGACGCATCGGGACTGAGCAAAAAGAGCCGCGTTCAGATCGCCGGCATCTCGGTTGGAGAGATCAAAGACATCGCGCTGGAAGGGGGGCGAGCCAAGGTCTCGTTGAGAGTGCGGCGCGACGTGAACTTGAAAGAGGACGCGGCGCTCAGCAAGCGTTCGGAGTCGCTCCTCGGCGACTACGTGCTCGACCTTTATCCCGGTTCGGACGCCGCCCCGCCGATGCCGGACGGCGGCGAAATCAAGCGGGTGATCGACACCCAGGGAGTGGAGGCGATCTTCGCCTCGCTCGGCCAAATAACCGCCGACATCCAGACGGTCACCAGCTCTCTGCGCGAGGTGTTCGGAAGCGAAAAAGGCGAGGGCTCCCTTCAGCGAATTGTAGACAACCTGGTCAAGCTCTCGGAGACCTTCGACACCTCGGCGCGATCCAGCTCTGAGAGGCTGGACGCCATCCTCAGGAACGCCGAAGCGGTCTCCGGTGATGTCCGGTCGCTGACCTCGGGCGAGGGGGGGACGGTCCGCGAGATTGTCGCCAACATCCAGGCAATCACGCGCGATGTCCGCGAGGTCGCCGGGACCCTGAGGGCAACGGTTGGACCTGCCCCGGACGCCGGCACCGAGGGTCAGGCGATGACAAACGTGCGCGCGGTGGCCGATCGCCTCGACCACTCTTTGAGCAACCTCGAGGAGATTACGCAGCGGATCAACGAAGGGAAGGGAGCGATCGGCGCGCTGGTCAGCGACGAGCGGCTGGGGCAGAAGCTGGGCGAAACGGTGGAGGACGTGTCTGACTTCACCTCGCGGCTCGCCCGCCTGCAGGTCGAGGTGGGGGTCAAGAGCGAGTACCTGTATTCGCAGGGCTCCTCGAAGTTCAGCTTGGGCCTCAAGTTCATACCCAAGCCGGACAAGTACTACTTGATCGAGTTGGTCGATGATCCCCGGGGCTACGTCACAAACGAGGTGATTCAGCGAAATCCGCCTGGCACCGAAGAGCCGGCGACGCAGAACGTCCGCACCACCAAGGAACAGCTAAAGATCTCCGCGGAATTCGCGAAGCGCTACTATTTTGCAACCTTCCGCTTTGGAATCATCGAGTCGAGCGGTGGATTCGGAGTGGATCTCCATTTCCTCAACGACGCGCTCTCGGTACGGACGGACGCGTTCGACTGGTCCCTCCAGGAGCTCCGCTTTCCGCGGCTCCGGACGGCGATCAGGCTCCAGGCGTTTCAACACCTGTTTGCGACGGTCGGGATGGACGACATCCTGAATCGGCAGGTCCGCGACTTCACAACCAACAAGCTGATCTCCGGGCGAGACGTGTTCTTCGGCGGTGGGATCTTCTTCACCGATGAGGATCTGAAGGCGGTGCTTACGGTGGCGCCGTCGGTGCGCCCTTGAGCCGAGCGTAGGCCTCCATTTCCGGTGAAGGGCCGAAGGAAGCGATGTAGCGGCTCGAGAACTCCGCCGGGGTGAAGTGATGCTCCTGGCAACCGCGTTGCTCGATCGCGTAGGCCGCGGCCAGGGAAGCGATCCGCCCGATCACCGGAATGGCGAAGCGGCGCGCGATGCCGAAAATCACCCCCGCCAGGTAGGCGTCTCCGGCGCCCGTCGGGTCGCGGTTCTCCGCCTCCGCAACCGGAATTTCGACCCCCTCGCGACCGTGGGCGGAATAGAACGTTGAACCTTGAGCGCCGCGGGTGATCACGCAGAGCGGCGGCGTTGCGATCAGCTCCTTTTCCGACTTTCCGGTCTTCTGCGCCATCATCGCCAGCTCATAATCGTTCGCGATCAAGATGAAGGCGTCTTGAAGGTAGTCGAGGATCTGGCTGGGCTGAAGGCGCGGCATCTGCTTGCCCGGATCGTAGAGGAACGGTACCCCGAGCTCGCGGCATTCAGTCGCGATGCGGCTCATTCCCTCGGGATCCGAGGGGGAGATGACCACCAGGTCATCCTTGCCCAGGCCTAGATGACGGATGGAAATGTCGCGCGCGTGCGCCATCGCGCCCGCGTAAAGCGCGACCAGCTGATTGTTGGCGAGGTCGGTATTGATGAAGCACGAGGCGGTGAACTCGCTGGGGATGGCGATGATCCCCGAGGTGTCGATGCCCTGCTCGTCCATCCACTGCCGGTAGTCGCCAAAGTCGTGGCCCACCGTGCCGACGATCAGGGGACGCTCGCCGAGCAGCGCCAGGGTATAGGCGATGTTTCCCGCCACCCCGCCGCGCATTCTCTTCATCGAGTCTACGAGGAAGCTGACGCTCAGAGTGTGAACCCGGTCCATCAAGAGATGATCCTTGAAATACCCGGGGAAGCTCATGATGTAGTCGTAAGCCAACGAGCCGGTGACGACGATGCGCACGCGTTCAACTCCTCTAGGCGGGATCGACAATCAGGAAATACCTGGTGTCGAACGGACCCGGATGAAACGGCAGAGCATACTTCCGGAATGGGATGAAGTCGCGGAGCATACTTCGCCGCGCATCGCCCCACGTCTTTCTTTTCCGCGGTCGCCTTGACGGACCGAATCAGGACTCCTTACGCTCCTTGAGGGTTTATCGGGGTTCAACACAAGCTGGGTGCTTCTGAGCGCGCCCATAGAGAAAGACACAGATTGGCTCTTGGCAGGGCAGGAGAACCGGTTTCACCGCTGCGTTGGCGAAGGGTCGATTGATGCGGGTAGCGATCATCTCCGATATCCACTCGAACCTCGAAGCGCTCACTGAGGTGCTGCGGGTCGCCGAGCAGCAGAAGGTCGATCGGGTCGTCTCCCTGGGCGACATCGTGGGTTACGGTGCTTCGCCGAACCCGTGCTGCGACCTGGTCCGGTCAGTGGCCGAGGTCACTCTTTTGGGCAATCACGACGCAGCGGTCGCGGGGCGGATGGACTATTCCTTCTACTACGACGCCGCCCGGCACGCGCTGGACTGGTCGGCGAGCGTGATCACCGATGACAACTTAAGTTGGCTGCGCAGCCTGCCTTATACGTACCGGATCGGCGACATCGGCTTCTGCCACGGCTCGCCGGTTGAACCAAAGGCCTACGAGTACATCTTCGCCCTGGAGCAAGCGCGCGAGCTCATCCCATTCGTGGAGAACCTCGCCGAGGTGACGTTCATCGGGCATAGCCATCTGTGCAAGGCATTCGCAATCGGCGGCGGAGAGGTGAACGACGTGGTGGCGCAGAAGTTCGGGATTCGCAGAGGTTACCGGTACATCATCTCCGTCGGCAGCGTGGGGCAGCCGCGCGACTATGACAACCGAGCCTGCTTCGTCATTTGCGACACCGGCGCGAGGACGGTGGAGTACCTTCGAGTGGAGTACGACATCGAAAAGTCCGCGCAAAAAATCTTCGACGCAGATCTCGCACTGAACTTCGGGAAACGTCTGTTCCTCGGAGTCTAGAGGTCGACAACCCCTACGGAGCATCGCCCACCCATGCGCCGCCGTCCCCTGGAGCTTTCACCGACCTTTGCGTTCGCGCTCGTTTTAACGAGCGCTCTACTCGCCGTCGGCTGCCGGAAAAAGCAGCTTCCCTCGGACAGCTACACTCAGGCGCACGAGCTGTTTACCAAGCTGTACGCGACGTCCCTGGACGACGCATTCGCCGATCCCCAAATGGCTCGAGTGGAGGCGCTGCTCCAGCAGGTGGCGGAGGACAGCTCGGACTATCCCGCCGCATCAGCGCTCTCCCGGCGGATCCGAGAGGGCCGAAAGCACCTCCAGGAGGCGGACGCGGCAAGGCGGGCCGCAGCGGCACAGGCGATCGCCAGCGGACCGTACGAGAGGATGGGGCCGATCAAGCGCGCGCCGGACCCCGTTGCCGAGGCGGCGGATGCGGGATCGAACCAGCCCTCGCCGCACATGGCGCTGGCCGAATTCACCACCCGCTTCTCGGGTTGCTTCCAACGGTCGGATCCCATCAACCTCGTCGGGAAAGGGATGGTCGACAGCTGGGAGCTCAAGGACATCGCGAATTGCCGCGATCGTCATCCCGGGTTCGACCAGCTTTTCGTGTTGACCGACAGCAAAGAAGTCGTGACAAACGTCGCCAAGAACTTGGTGGAGTACCGGTTCCCGGATGGCGGATTGCCGAGCCAAGGCACTAAACCCGCTTCGGCGAGCGCGCGATGACTCGGAGCGATTATCTTCATCCGCTCGATGCGCGACCAGACGTTCATGAAGCTGATGGCGCTGATGCCCAAATCGGCGCTGTCGAGCCTGGCAGGATGGGCGTCCCGAGCTGAAGCTCTGTCCCCTCTGCACCGCTGGGCGATGCGCGCCTTCGCCCGCAAGTACGGCGTCTCAGTTGAGGAGGCCGAGCACGGCTTCGAAGGATATCCGACCTTCGCGGAGTTTTTCTCGCGCCGCCTCAAGGAGGGGATGCGGCCGATCGACGCGCGCGAGAACATCGTCGTCTCACCCGTGGATGGAACGGTCTCCCAGGCCGGCTATGCCGCGGCGGCGGAATGCATTCA
>Ga0126369_10000498_pt1 | contig 25753 bp, 28 predicted proteins | sample PanSoiMetaPlot_1_FD_109646 | JGI IMG/M metagenome (GOLD analysis project Ga0126369, IMG submission 109646) | Tropical forest soil microbial communities from Panama - MetaG Plot_1 | ecosystem: Environmental > Terrestrial > Soil > Tropical forest > Bulk soil | place: Panama | collected 2016-02-17
CGACCGCCGGCGGGCGCCGTGGGTGCGGCTCCGCGTCCGGTGGCCGCGCGGGTGGACGCCGCCCCGGCCCCGGCCCCCGACCGCCAGTCCGCTGAACGGCGGCGTCGATGCCGCGGGAGACGGTCCGCCGTGCTTGCGTCACCCCGGCCTGCCGGCGGTCGGCGCCTGCGTCATCTGCGCCGGCGCGCTGTGCGGCCCGTGCGCGTCGCTGGTCCATCCGGCGGGCTGCGCGTCGTGCGTCTGGCGGCTGGGCCGCCGGGTGCAGCTGCGCGCGATCGGGGCGATCGTGGGCTTCGCCGCCGCGTTCGCCCTGGTGCTCGCGATGGGGGTGGCGACGATTCGGGCGCCGCTGGCGGTGAGCCTGCTGGCGGCCTACCTGGTCTCGGCGACCGCGCTGGGGATCACGGTCATGGCCGGCCGTATGTGGCGCTCGGGGTGGCACGACGAGCCGCGCGACATGGACCTGGGCGTGACCTTCCTGGTGTGGGTGGGCCTCCTGATCGGCTGGCTCGGTGCGCCGGTGCTGCTGGCGAAGATGGCGAGCGATGTCGGGCGGGGCGGGCGCCTGGCCAGCATCGCGTCCGACGCGCTGATGCAGGCCTGAACGGCGAGTGCGAGGTTGCCATGACCGACGGTGACCGTCACGGTCACCCGGCACCTCGCTCACGTCACGGCTGGCCCGCCGGGGCTCGTCAGCCGAACGCCTCGAGCGGGCTCGCGTGGCGCGGCTGGTAGAGGCCGAGACTGCCGAAGCCGGGCACCTGCAGGCGCGTCAAGCGCCCGAAGCCGGCGTCAGTGACGGGCTCCACGAACTCGACTCCCTTCGCTTCCAGCTCCCGCCGGGTCGCCTCTAGGTCCTCGCACATCAGGAACAGCTCGGCCGTGCCCTGCTCGGCGCCCTCGGCCGGGTGGCACGCCAGCTCTCCGGGCGGCAGCGCGAAGATCAGCCAGCCGCCGCCGGCGTCGACCGCGTCCAGGCCAAGCACGTCGCGGAAGAAGGCGCGCGCCGCCTCGGGGTCGCGGGCGTAGAGGATCGTGTGTACGCCGCCTATCACAGCCCGACACTAGCACCCGGCCGCCCGGTGGACTACCGTACGGAGGCGGAATGCCCTTCATCCGGACGAGCGCGCTGCCGCCCAGAGAACCACTCCCCGGCTGGGTGGGCCGCTTCTTCCACTCCGAGCACCTGACCTTCGTGTACTACGAGGTCGCTCCCGGCGCGCAGGTGCACCCCCACCGCCACGAGAACGAGGAGGTCTGGAACGTCGTCGAGGGTGAGCTCGAAATGACGGTCGACGGCGCCACCACGGTGCTGCGGCCGGGTGAGGCTGCCGTCGTGCCAGCCGACGTCGAGCACGCCGCGCGCGCCCTCGGTCGATGCCGCGCGATCGTGGTGGACTACCCGGCACGCGACTCGGTGGGCGGCGTGGACGTCCGCTGACGGCGCCCTCTCTGGGACAATGTGCGCGCACCGTCGTCGTTATCGATGTTCGAGACGTCCTGGAGAAGAAATGGGGTGCGCATCAAATCATGGGTGGGTGAAATGGACCAGGAGGCAGTGAGCCCGATGGTCGGCGCAACGAACGACGCGAGCCTCGTCGCCCGGACGCAGTCGGGCGACGAGACAGCATGGAAAGCGATCGTCGAGCTCCACTGGATGCGGGTGTGGAGCCTGAGCCGAATCATCGTTCGAGACCAGCAGGGCGCCGAGGAGGTGGCCCAGGAGACATTTCGGGTGGCCCGGGAGCGGCTCGGGGCGTCTGGAGGCGACGCCGCGCTCTGCCCCTGGATCCAGGCGGTGTGCCGCGAGCGCGCCCTGGACGAGCTGCGGCGCCGTGCGCGGCAGCCCCGTCAGGCCGCCGAGGACCGGCCGGTCGACCGCCCCGACGTGGAACGTGCGATCGGCGCGCTGGAGCAGGAGGATCGCGAGGCGCTCCTGATGACCGAGGCCGGGTCGACGCCCGAGGATCTCGCAGCGGCGCTGGGAGTGCCGGCGCCGATGATCAGGTCCCGCTGCGCACGAGCGCGGGCCGGACTGCTGGAGGCGCTGCAGCGGGGAGGTGCCCCATGAACGACATGCAGAGGCTCCTCGAGCAGCACGACCGGGTTCGGCAGCTGCTGCTGGAAGGGGAGAGCACGCCGGAAGTCGAGCAGCACGTCGCCACGTGCCTGGTCTGCGGGTCGATCGCGGCCAAGCTCGCGGAGGTCGAGCGGTCGATCCACGCCGTCCCCGAGCCGCGGCAGGAGCTGCTCGGAAAGATCCTGCGCAGGACGTCGCGGCCGCGACCGGAGGCCGAGCTGCAGCCGTCGCCGGCCGGAGCCGCGATCGACCAGCCCCGCCAGCCCCACGGCCGGATCGAGATGCTCTTTCCGGCCGAATCGCAGGGCGACGCTGGCGCGTCGAGCCCCGGCTTCGTGCCGCTGGTCCTGGCCGTCGAGGCCGACCGGCATCCGAGCGACGGCCCGGCCTCGCGGCCCATGGAACGCGTCATCATCGTGAGCCGGTACCCGATCCTCGTCGGCCGCGGTCCCGACATGGACGTGCCGATCTGGGACCGGTCCGTCTCGCGCCGGCATGCCGAGATCGACTGGCGCGACGACGCCTGGAGCATCCGCGACCTGGAGTCGACCAACGGCACGCGGGTCGACGGCTCGCTGCTGGGTCCCTCCGAGGTCCGGCCGCTCGCTCCCGGCGACCGGATCGACCTCGGGTTCTACGCGCGGCTCACGGTGCGGAGCCTGCTCCCCGTGCTGCATCCAAACGGGGTCGGAGGCGAGATCCAGCGCCTGCTGGCCTGGGCCGGCCGTTAGCGGCGGGTGGGGATCTCCATCGCGTTCGACCGGGCGGCCGAGTACTACGACGACACGCGCCGCCTGCTGCCGGGGACCCAGTCGGCACTCATCGGCCAGCTCGCCGGCGAGCTGCGCGGCCGCGGCCGCTGCCTGGAGGTCGGGGTCGGCACCGGCCGGATCGCCCTCGACCTGCACCGGAGCGGCGTCGAGATGGCGGGCGTGGACCTGTCGGCCCCGATGCTGCGCAAGCTCGTCGAAAAGGCGGGCGGTGAGGCGCCGTTCCCGCTCGCGGTCGCTGATGCCATCGCCCTGCCGATCGGCGACCGCCGCGTCGGCGCCGTGGTGATCTGCCACGTGCTGCACCTGATCGAATCCTGGCGTCAGGCAGTCGAGGAGCTGGTGCGGGTCGTCCGGCCGGGCGGCGTGATCCTGGTGGAATCCGCCACCCGGGCCGACAGCGCCGCCGGCCAGGCGATCCGGCACTTCTGGGCCGCGGCCGGGCCCGGCGACCGCCACCACCGGCCGGGCCTGACCGATCTCACCGCACTGGACACGATGCTCGGCGAGCGGGGCTTCCGTACGCGCCTCCTTCCGTCCGTGACCGAACGGAGGAAGGTGAGCCTGGCGGAGATCATCGATGGTCTGGAGGCGGGCGTGCAGTCGGCGTGCTGGGTGCTCAGCGAGGCCGCGCGCCGTTCGGCGGCGGCGGCCACCCGGGAGTGGGCGCGGGGTCGCTTCGGCTCGCTGGACGCGCCGCATCCGACGGACCAGACGATCACCTGGCGCGCGTACGACGCGCCGGGCGCAGCGGCCTAGCGCCGGATGGCGCGCGTCCACTTCCGGCTCCACACCGACCTCGAACCGGCGTCGGTCCTTGCGGCGTTGACGGACTTCGGACCGAGCCGCGCCGACACGTGGCCCAACGTGGACATCGCGCACCTCGAGGTCCACGACTCGGGGCCCGGGTGGGCGGACGTGACCGAGGGCAGCTCGGTCGCCGGCGGCGTGTGGGAGCGGCTGCGCTACGACTGGGCCGAGGTCGACCCTCTCTCGGCGGTCACCGTCGAATCGAACACGTGGGCGCCCGGCAGCCGGTGGGACTACCGTCTGGCGCCCGCCGACGGCGGCGGGACCGACGTCGAAGTGCGCGTGCTGCGGACCGGTCGCGGCGCCAGGGGCGGGCTCCTCGGCGCCTTCATCGCCGTCTTCGGAGCGCGCCGCCTGCGCGGTGACATGAAGCGGGCGCTGGCCCGCACCGCCGCCCGCCGGGCAGGATAGCCGTGGTCGTCGACGCGCACCAGCACTTCTGGGATCCCCGGCGCGCGTACTACGCGTGGCTCACGGATGAGCGGGCGGCGATCCGGCGGCCGTTCACGCCGGACGACCTGCGGCCCGTGCTGCGGGCGAACGGCGTGGACCGCACCGTCGTCATCGAGGCGCGGTCCAGCCTCGAGGAGACCCGCGAACTTCTCGCCCTGGCCGAGGCCACGGACTTCCTCGCCGGGGTCGTCGGCTGGGTCGACCTGACCGGCCACGACGTGGGCGCCCAGGTCGCGGACCTGCGGAACGGAGTGGGCGGGCGATATCTGGCCGGCATCCGGCACATCGCGCGGGCGGAGCCCGACGCCGAGTGGCTGCTTCGCCCGGACGTCCTCCGCGGCCTGGCCGCGGTGGCCGACGCGGGGCTCGTCTGCGACCTGATCGTCACGGCGCGGGAGATGCCGGCCGCGGCGGAGGCGGCCCGGCGTCTGCCCGCGCTCGCGTTCGTGGTCGAGCATCTGGGTGTGCCGGCCGTGCGCGCGGGCGACGACCCGGCCTGGGCGGCGGGCATGGCGCCCCTCGGCGACCTCGCCAACGTCAGCTGCAAGGTGTCGGGCCTGGTGGTCGGGCGCGCCGAGGAGCTGGCGCCGTTCGTGGACCGCGTCGTGGGCTGGTTCGGCGAGGACCGCCTGCTGTACGGGTCCGACTGGCCGGTCTGCCTGCTCGGCGCGACCTACGAGGAGATCATGGGCCGGCTGCGCGATGTCACGGCTGCGCTGCCGGCGCCCGCCCAGGCGAAGCTCCTGGGCGAGAACGCGCGGCGCGTCTACCGGCTCTGAGCGCTCGTCTAGCGGCGCTCGATGGTCGCGATGTGCTGGTAGTTGTAGCTCAGGCGACCGCCGGGCTCGCTCGCCGGCTCGATGAACACGACGAGGCCGTCCGCCGCGTCGAGTGTGCCGACCATCCGGCCCTCGACCGCGTGGCCGCCCGCACTGGGCGTGAGCTGCACCGCGACGTCGGCGCCGTTGAGCGCGTGAATCTCCTCGACAGTTGGCATGCGCGCCAGGATAGCGTGCTCAGATGCTGAGGAGCTGGGCGATGTTGAGGATCGCGCAGCCGACCACGGCGGCGGCGAAGGGGAATCCGATCAGCGACGTGGCAACGGTCACGGCGGCCGGCCGCGGCGTGGGGAGGGGGTCGCCGAGGAGCTGAGCGACGCGCAGCTGCGAGTCGCCCGCGAACGCCGCGGCGGCGGGGATCGTCGACCCGAGCCTGAACAGCGCGGCGGCCACGGGTCGCGGCCCGACCCTGCGCAGCGCGGCCTGGTCGGCCCGGAGCTCGGCCCGCTCCATCCGCCGGCGCGACCACCACCGGGCGAGTGGGAAGAACACGAGCACCTGGGCGGCCGCCTCGCACGCCGCCCGCACCACCGGCTCGCGCTCGCGAAGGTGCTGGCGCTCGTGGAGCAGCACCGCCTCCAGCTCGCGGTCGTCGAGCTGTTCCGCGAGCCCCTCGCTGACGATGACCCGCGGCCTCCGGGCGCCGGCGCAGAACGCGATGGGCAGGCTGCTGGAGATGCACTGCACGCGCTCGACGCCGGTCCGGGCGACGCTCGTGCGCAGCCGCGCCGGGAGCTGGTCGGTCCGCGGCAGGCGACCGACCGTGAGCGCGGCCCGGGCCAGCACGAAGCCCAGCCGGGCGAGCCACGCCACCGCGATGAGGGCCAGGAGGGGGAGCACCGCGAGGACCATCAGGCGCGGCCACGAGCCCGGGAGCAGCAGCCGCTCCACGGAGCTCGGGTAGATCGCGACGGTGGCGACGATGATCGCGGTGCCCAGCACCGTGAACCCCGCGATGGGTCCGTGGCTGCGCGCGCGGGCCACCATCACGCCTGGCCGTGGGGCATGGTCGTGCAACTCACCGGTCCAGCTTCCTCCCTTCCTGCCCAAGTACGCTTCGCGGCGCTCAAGAGACTACCACAGTCTTTTCGTACCTTACCAGCGCCGTTCCGGGAGGTCGTCGACTGTCAAGCCCACACGTCAGGGCTTGTGTACTACTCCAAAATAGTAGAGGTCGTCCGCGGAGCGGCAGACCTGCAACCGCTGCGCCGATCGGGTACGTTTCGGCTCGAGATGACAACCATGGACGACACGTGGGTCCAGGAAGCCATGCCGTTCGCAAGGCTGATCGGCGTGAGGCTGGTCACCGCGGTCCCGGAGGAGGTGCGGGGCGAACTGGACTGGGCGCCGGACCGGTGCACCACCTCGTCGGTGCTCCACGGTGGGGCGCTCATGGCGTTCGCCGACACGGTGGGGGCGATCTGCGCGCTCCTCAACCTGCGGCCGGGCGAGGGGACCAGCACGATCGAGTCGAAGACGAACTTCTTCCGCGCCGTGCGGAGCGGCACGGTCGAGGCGGTGGCTCGGCCGCTCCACGTCGGCCGGACCACGGTGGTGGTGCAGACCGATCTGCGAGACGACCAGGGCCGCCGGGTCGCGCAGGTGACGCAGACGCAGGCGGTGCTGGCGCCCCGATCCTGAGGCGCGACGGGCGGCCGCGACTCAGAACGGAGGCCAGCGCGACTGCGCGTACCAGGCCAGGGCCGGCGCGATCAGCGGCAGCCAGCGATCGGTCACCAGCAGCGCCCCCATGCCGACCAGAAGCGCGCCGGACGCGCCCTGCAGCAGCGCCGAGCCCCGCCTCACCCGGCGCAGCCACGCCCGGACGTGCGTCACAGACAGGCTGAGCAGCACGAACGGCACCGCGAGGCCGAGGCTGTACGCGGCCAGCAGCGCGACGCCCTGCCCCAGGCTGGCCGTGGCCCCGGCCAGCGTCAGGATGGCTCCCAGCACCGGGCCGATGCACGGCGTCCACGTGAGGCCGAACGCGGCCCCGAGCGCCGGCGCGGTGGTCAGCCGGCCGCCGGAGAACCGCTGGCTCCAGTCACCCCCGCGGCTCAGGATCCCGACCCTGCCCTCCAGCAAGAGGAGCAGGCCCATCACCAGGATGAACAGGCCGGCCAGGCGGGCGAGCGGCAGCCGGTAGGCGACCAGCAGCGAGCCGAGCACCGACGCGGTGGCACCCAGCGCCACGAACACCAGCGAAAAGCCACCGGCAAAGAGCGCCGCCGCCGCGATCGTCCGCCGGCGATCGGCGGTGGACCCGGCCAGGTAGCCCAGGTAGCCGGGCAGCAGCGGCAGGCAGCACGGGGACGTGATCGAGATCAGCCCCGCCGCGAACGCGACCGCCAGACCGAGCGGATTGGCGCCGGTGACCACACGCCAATTGTCACTCCGGGCCGCCCGTCGATCGAGCGGCGGCCGGAGTGACCCGTCGCGCTACTCCTCCGAGAGCAGGTTGAGCCGCCGGCGCTGCTCGTCGGACAGCCGGTCGAGGCGCGCCGCGAACGCCGCGAACGCCGCGTCGCCGTACAGGCGCACGAGTTCGTCCACGCGCTCCCGGCTGGTCCTCACCAGGAAGTCCTCTGGCAGGCCCGCGGCCTCGTAGGAGACGGCCCGCTGACCGGGCACGCGCTCCGCGTGGAGCAGGCCCTTCTCGGCGAGCCTGACGACGGTCGTCATGACCGTCGTGTAGGCAAGTTCGGGCATGCGCGCCTGCACGTCCCAGACGACGAACGGCGGTTTGACGTTGCCGGACCACACCTCGCGCATGATCCGGGCCTCGAGGGGACCGAGCAGGCGAAGTGCTCGTTGCATATTCGGTGGTCGCATCGTTTAACTATTGTGACGCCTGGGACGGATGCACGATCGTTGAATATGCGTCGGTACGACCCTTCGATCGTACCGGGTTGATCCCACCGCTGCTGGGCTAGCGCTTTCCCAACCCACCACATTATGACCCGGCGGGGCGGGGCCGCGCCGCCGTCCGGACGCGACCGATCGCCGTCAGCAGGAACTCGGCCGCCAGCAGGTCGATCAGCCACGACGTCCAGGCGCCGACCGCGTAGACCTGCTCGAACGGGAGGCCGGTCGCGGCGAGGCCCAGCCACCACCGGAAGGTCACCGCTGCGAAGACGAGGGAGTACGAGCGGAACATCCAGGCGCGATGGGCGTCGATCCGGCGGCGCAGGATCGACACCAGGGCGGCGGCGGACGTGAGCAGGAGGAGCACGGCGAGCACGCCGAAGCCGACGTGGGCGAGCGGACCGCCCATGGAGAGCGGCGCGAGCAGCAGCCCGCCGGCCGCGGCCGCGACGACGGCGACCAGGTACACCCGCCCAATCGCGCGGTGGATCGCGGGATGCCGCGCGCGGAGCCCCGTCCAGAACTGCCAGGGGCCCGCGGCGAGGGCCGTGACGCCGCCGACGACGTGCAGCAGCAGCGGGCCGAGGTGGGCGGCGTACACCACCACCTGGCCGGGCAGGAAAACGGCCGGGTTGAGCGAGAAATACCGCGCGGAGAACAGCGCGAGTCCGGTCGCCGTGACGGTCATCGCGAGCCATCCGGCTCGGCGGAGTCGGGCGGTGGTCAGCATGCGGCCATGCTGCCGGCGGCGCGGCTCCCGGGTCTTCCTGCGGCCGGCCGATCTTTCGCCTCGTCCGTCAGGACGACGACGGACGCACGATGCCGGTCTCGTACGCGTGGATGACGGCCTGAACGCGGTCGCGGAGCTCCAGCTTGCCCAGCAGGTGGGCGACGTGCGTCTTGACCGTGGTCTCGCTGACGTGCAGCGCGGCGGCGATCTCCTGGTTCGTCAGCCCGTGCGCCAGGTGGCCGAGCACCTCCGCCTCGCGCTCGGTGAGCTCCTCGACCCGGCCGCCGCGCGGCGCCCGCGGCCGCTGGCGCGCGAACTCGCCGATCAGGCGGCGCGTGACGCTGGGCGCGAGCAGCGCGTCGCCGGCCGCGACGACGCGCACGGCCTCCGGCAGCCGCTCCGGCTCGATGTCCTTCAGCACGAAGCCGCTGGCGCCCGCCTCCAGTGCGTCGTAGACGTGCTCGTCGAGGTCGAACGTGGTCAGGATCAGCACCCTCGCGCCCGGGCTGCGCTGGACGATGCGACGGGTGGCCTCGATCCCGTCCAGGACGGGCATGCGCACGTCCATGAGCACCACGTCCGGTTCCAGGCGGGCGGCGGCGGCCACCGCCTGCTCGCCGTCGCCGGCCTCGCCGACGACCTCGATGTCCGGCTCCGGCCGGAGGATCATGCGGAAGCCGCCGCGCACGAGCGCCTGGTCGTCGACCAGGAGCACGCGGATCACGCGGCCGGCTCCACCGGGAGGCGGGCGCGGACGAGCCAGCCGCCGCCCGGCTGCGGACCTGCCTCGAGCTCGCCGCCGTACACCACGGCGCGCTCCCGCATGCCGGTCAGGCCGTGCCCGGCGCCGGCCGGCGTGACCCCGATCGTGCCGCCGGGCCCGTTGCGGACCTCGACCAGCAGGGCGCCCGCGTCGCGCCGCACCACGACTCGGGCGGCGGCGCCACGCGCGTGCCGGAGGCAGTTCGTCAGGCCCTCCTGCACGATTCGGTAAGCGGACAGGTCGACGGTGGCAGGCAGGTCGCGGCCTCCTACCACGTCCGCCTCGACGTCGAGCCCCAGCGCCCGGAACCGTTCCAGGAGAGCGGGCAGCGCGGCCACGCCCGGCTGCGGGGTCCGCTCGCCGTCGCCGGAGCGCAGCACGCCGAGCAACCGGCGGATCTCGCCCAGCGCCTCCCGTCCCGTCCGTTCGATGGAGGACAGCACCTCGCGCACCTCGGCCGGCACGTCCTCCGCCACGCGGCGGCCGGCGCCCGCCTGGACGACGATCACGCTGAGGCTGTGGGCGACGACGTCGTGTACCTCACGGGCCAGGCGCCCGCGCTCGTCGGCCGCGGCGAGGCGCGCCTCCTCGATACGGGCGTGCTCGGTGCTGGCGACCAGTTCGGCGAGGGCCGCACGCAGGGCCCGCTGTGTCCGCGCGTTGTAGCCGAACGACCACGCGCACGCCACGAACGCCAGGTTGAAGCCGATGCCGATCGGTCCGCCCGCGCGTACCACCACGGCCGTCCCGGCCAGGATCGCCACGGCCGCGGGGATGGAGGCGCGAGGCCCGAACGCGCTCGCGGTCGAGCCGAGCGAGAGGAGGATCGCCGCGAAGCCGGCCAGGGAGGGGGGCAGGCCGACGGCCGAGCCGGCGAGCGCCGCTCCCGCCGTGACCGCGAGCGCGGCGACCGGCAGACGGCGCCAGAGCACGACCGGCGCGGTCTCGGCGATCGACACGAGGACGATGACACCCCGCGGGACGCCGGGCGGACTGGTCACCGCGAGCACGTTGAGCCCCGTGAGGAGCACGCCGAGGGCGAGGTCGGCGGCCGGTGACGTGACGGCGGAGGTCAGACGGGCGAACGGGGACACCTGCGGCAGACGGTAGCGGAGCCGCAGCCGATCCGCGTCGTCCGCCGGGAGGAGGGGCTCGTTCGGCCGGACGAGATGCGATGCTGGCCGCGATGACCACCCACCACCTCGAGCCGGACGAGCGGACGCTGCACGGGTTCTTCAGCCGCGACCTGCCGCCGGTCCTGACCGTCGACTCCGGGGACACCGTCGTGCTGCGGACGCTGGACGCCGGCTGGCACCTGGAGCCGCCCCCGGCGCCCGGGGTCCGGGGCCGCCACATCGAACGCAGAGGGGCCGGCCACGCGCTGTGCGGGCCGATCTTCGTCCGCGGCGCCGAGCCGGGCATGACGCTGGAAGTCGGCGTGGGACGTCTGCATCCGGGCACGTGGGGGGCGACGTTCGGCGGTGGGCGGGACACCGAGCTGAACCGACGGCTGGGCGTCGCCGACGGCCCGTCGCACGCCGTCCTGTGGCGGCTGGACCCGGACCGCATGGTTGCCGAGGACCAGCACGGACACACCGTCCGGCTGCGGCCGTTCATGGGCGTGATCGGTCTGCCGCCCGCGGAGGCGGGCGAGCACTCGACGATCCCGCCGCGCCCGTCGGGGGGCAACATCGACTGCCGGGAGCTGGTCAGCGGCAGCCGGCTCCTGCTCCCCATCGCGGTGCCGGGCGCGCTCCTCTCGGCAGGCGACGGACACGGGGCGCAGGGGGACGGGGAGGTGTCGGGCACGGCGATCGAGTGCCCGATGGAGGTCTGCGAGCTCACGCTCGTGCTGCGGCCCGACCTGGCGCTCGCGATGCCGAGGGCGGAGACGCCGGCCGGGTCGCTGACGTTCGGGTTCGACGCGGACCTGAACGAGGCGATGGCGGTGGCGCTGGAAGCGATGGTGGACCTGGTCGGCGAGCGCTACGGCGTGGACCGCAGGGAAGCGCTGGCGCTGGCCAGCGTGGTGGTCGACCTCCACGTAACGCAGGTGGCCAACGGCACGTGGGGTGTCCACGCAGTCCTGCCGCCGGGCGCGATCGGGTGACGCGCGGGGGCGCCCCGAGCCGCACCCCCAACCTCAGCGCCCTGTGAAGCGCGCCTCCCGGCGCTCCGCCGTGGCCCGGATGCCCTCACGGAAGTCCTCCGTCTGGTTCAGCCGCTCCTGCTCCGCCCGCTCCCGCACCAGCGCCGCCCGCACGCGCTCCGCCAGGTCGCCCCGCATCGTCTCCCGGATCGACCGCACCGCCAGCGGCGCGGACGCGGCGATCTCCGCGGCCAGCGCCTGCGCCTCCGCCCGCAGGTCCGCCGCCGGCGCCAGGCGGTCGCACAGCCCGATCCGCAGCGCCTCCTCGCCCGTCACCCGCCGCCCGGTGTAGAGCAGGTCCAGGGCGCGCTGCTGGCCGACCGCGCCCGGCAGCGTGACCGTCAGCCCGAAGCCGTGGTGGAAGCCCAGGCGGGCGAAGTTGGCCGAGAAGCGGGCCTCCGGGCTGGCGACCCGGAAGTCCGCGGCCATCGCCAGCCCGAGGCCGCCGCCGATCGCCGCGCCCTGGACCGCCGCCACGACGGGCGTCCGGGCCTCGAACAGTCGGACCGCCTCCTCGTACAGGTGGCGCCGGCCGGCCTCACCCCGTCCCGGCGGCCGCCGAAATCGGCGCCGGCGCAGAAGTGCTTGCCCTCGGCGCAGAGCACGATCGCGCGGCACTCGCCGTCCCGGTCGACGGCGTCGAAGGCGTCTGCCAGCGAGGCGATCAGTTCCAGGTCGAAGTGATTGTTGGGTGGACGGTGGAGCTCGACCGTCGCGACGTGGCCGCCGCCGCCGGCCGTCACGGACACGTCGCCGTAACGCTGGATGTGCTCCATCGGGGTCCGGTAGAGTCTAGAGGGGCAGGGGACGTAACGACACCGGCCGGCGACGCATTGTAAAGGACGATGGGCACGCTGATGAATACGCTCGCAGTCAAGGTGGTCGCGGCAGCCGTCGCCGTCCTGGTTGTGGCGGGAGGTGTCGGCGTGGCCGTCTGGGCCAACTCTGCGGCCAATCAGGCGGCGCTCACGTATCGAACGGAGCGCGGCAAGCTCGACGCCGGGCTCCGCACCGCGGGCCAGGAAGGCTACACCACGTCGGACCTGGCTCCGATCACCTCGCAGGAGAACCGGCTGCAGGCCGGTCAGGCGCCCTGGTTCCCGCCCGAGCAGGTCGCGTACTACAACGGGCTGACCGGCCGGACCAACCAGCTGCGAAGCCAGCTCACCACGCTCGAACAGCAGCTCCTCGACCAGGCGCAGACCGAGGTCACGAAGCAGAGCGACGCCGCCAAGGCGTCCATCTCGCAGGCCCAGCAGGCGAACGCGTCGGACCAGGACGTCCAGGGCCTGCAGCAGCGGCTCGACGCGGTCGCGCGGGCCCAGGGGGCCGCCCACACGGTGAAGGACTATCGCGCGGCGGCCACGCTGGCCGTGAGCGTGGCCCGCGATGCCGCGGCGATCTTCGCCCAGGTCCAGCAGGAGAACCAGCAGATCCTGCAGGCGGCGCAGGCGCTGGTGACCCAGGACGGCGGCAACCTCTCGACCATCCAGGGCGCGGGCAACCAGGCGGTCGCCGGGACCAACAACGACGCCTCGGTCATCGCCTACATGGGCAAGGAGTTCGCGTTCAAGGGCGCGGACGCGGTCAGCCGCATGCTCAGCCGGCTCAGCAAGTTCGCGGGCCTGATCGGCTCGGCCGACGTGAACCAGGCTGCGCTCGGGGCGGCGGCGGCGCAGCTGTACGCCGGCCAGATCCACCAGACGCTGATGGGCGGCCTGCCGGCCAAGTCGGTCATCGTGTCGTTCACGGACCAGCACGTGTGGGCGTACGAGGGCTCGAAGCTGGTGATGGACAACGCGGTCACGACCGGGATTCGCGGGGTCGGTGACTTCGGAACCGACTTCGGGCCGATGAAGATCCTGCACAAGGACCACCCCTGGAAGTTCCAGTCGCCGTGGCCGAAGGGCTCGCCGCACTGGTACCCGGACACGGTCGTGCAGTGGACGGCGTTCTTCACCAGCACCGGCGAGGCGTTCCACGACGCCAGCTGGCAGCCCGACTCGACCCTCGGACCCGGCTCTCAGTACACCCAGGGTCTGCAGAGCCACGGCTGCATCCACCTGCCGTTCGACAAGGCGCAGTGGATGTACAACTGGGCCGACATCGGCATGCCGGTGATCGTCTACCCCGGCGACGGCTCCTCGGTCGCGAACCAGCTCTCGCAGATCACCACGAACGACCAGGGCGTCCCGCACTCCGGCGGCGGCTAGTCCTCCGGCGGCTACTCAGGAGCCATCAGCAGGCGCTGCCCGTGATCCTCGGCGCCGCCAGCGTCATGGCGCCCGAGCTGATCGAATGCACGAACAGCTTCACCGTCAGGATGCCCAGGTTGGTCGGCAGTGTGGGGAGCGTGATGCCGGGCAGCGTCAGCGCGCCGACCGGCAGGTCGGCCGCCGCGATGATGATCGTGACGCCCAGGATGGTCGCCTGAAGCGCGGTCGCGTCCAGCGTCAGGCCTCCTGACGCCACGTCGCTGGTGGCGCTGGTGTTCACCTGGGAGTGGCGGATGCACGGGCCCTGGAGATTCAGGCCGGTGATCGTCGAGGCGCCGGCGACCAGCTCGATCACCTTCACCGGGCCCGCGGCCGTGTTCACGCTCCGGACCGCGATGGAGGACAGGCCGGTGATCTGGATCGCCTGCGAGCTCAGGACGGCCACGTCGGACCCCGCGGCGGGCAGCGCCGCGCGCGTCGGCACCGGCTTGGGGGTGGCGGACGGCGTCGGCGAGGGGCTAGCCCCCGGCTTCGCGGTGCCGGACGCGGACGGACTCGGCGTCGGCGTCCCCGTCGGGCTGGGGCTGGGATTGGCCGGCGATGCCGGCGTCGCGCTCGGACCGGCCGTCGGCCCCGGTGCGGCTGTCGGCGTCGGACCTGCCGCCGACGCCGGCTGCCCGGGCGTGGCGGTCGGGCTCGGGGACGGGCTCGGGCTGGGCTGCGTCCAGCACCACCAGAACCAGATCGGGCACCATTCCATGCTCACGCCCGTGCTGGGCTGGCCTGCAGCGAAGGCCGACTGGGTCGTGAGGCCCATGGCCGCCACCGCAAGCACCACCGCCACCCATCGGCTCATCGACGATCTTCTCATCGACCTCTCCCTCTCGTGACCGCCGCACGGCCCAGGTGGGGGCGATTACGGCACCGCGGAATGTTACACCACGCGATGACTAATTACGTGCGGTCCGCCCGCGCCGGCCGCTCCGGAACGCCTCCTTCGCCTCGTGGTCCATCACCAGCCGGAAGGTCGCCAGGAGGCTCTGCTCCGCCAGCGGACGCATCCGCGAGAGCGCCTCTCGGACGCGCGGCCACTCGTCCTCCGGCTGGCCCCGCTCCTCGAACGGCCGCCACACCTGCTCGACGAACAGCCGGACGAACGCCCGCGCCACGCCGCGGCCGTGCTTCGTCAGCTCCTCCTGGACCGCGAGCCCGGCCTCCAGCGGCAGGCCCAGCTGCACGAGCTCCTCGGCCGCGCGCACCAGCATCGGGCTCTGCACCTGGAGATGTTCGCCGTCCGGCAGCCGGGCCAGGAGGCCCAGCCTCTCGATGCGCTCGACCACCTCCGGGTCGCCGAGCGGGATCCGGCGCGCCAGCGCGTCGGCCCGGACCACCTCCGGCTGCTCGGTCTGCCACGTGAGCAGCGCGCGCTCGAAGCTCAGGGCGTCCGCCCCGCCCCCGCCGGGAACGCCCGCCAGGATCCGCTTGATGGCGGTCAGCTTGAAGCCCGTCTCCTGCATCTCCCGGATCAGCTGCAGCCGGGCCAGGTGGTCGCGGCCGTAGTAGCCGGTGCGGCCGCGCACGTCCGGCGGCGGCAGCAGGCCGCGCGTCTGGTGGGCCCGGATGTTGCGCGTGGTCAGCCCGCTCGCCAGCGCGAGCTGGTCGATCGTGAACTCGACGTCCGGGTCGGCACGCGCGTCCAGCGCCATCACGATGTAAATGATGGCGTTGCCGGGAAGCTGAGGATATGCTCCACGCAGCGCGGTGGGGATCCGCGGAGCCGTTCTCGAAGGGACAGGGGGCGTGTGATGGCATCCAGTGAGATCGGTCAGACGGTCGGGCCGGAGCTGACCTCGGAGCGCATCGCGGGCGGGGTGCTTCCCCGGGTGCTCAACTCGTTCGACATGGTGGCGATCTTCGTGGCCATCGTCCTCTTCATCAGCAACGTGCCGGGCTTCTACGGCAACGGCCCGGTGTCGATCACGTACCTGCTGATCGGGTTCGTCACGTTCCTCGTGCCGGGCGCGATCGTGACGGGCCAGCTCGGCTTCCTGTTCCCGGGCGAGGGGTCGATCTACCTCTGGACCCACAAGGCGTTCGGGCCGTTCGCGAGCTTCTTCGCCGGCTTCACCGCGTGGTGGCCCGGCGTGCTCGTGCAGTTGGCGACCGGCACCGTCGTCAGCCAGCTGCTCCAGGCCCTGGGCGGCTGGACGTTCCCCGCCTGGCTGCAGGGCGCGATCATCCTGGCCGTGATCCTGGTCGCGGGGCTCGTGTCGTCACTCCGCTTCCGGCTGACGCAGAACGCCGTGAACCTGGTCTTCGTCCTCTACGGGCTGGCCATCCTCCTGATCGGGGTGGCCGGCGTGCTCTGGCTGATCCAGGGCCATCACTCGTTCACGGACTTCGGCAAGTTCGACTTCAACCCGGGTGGCTGGTTCGCGGGTCTCAACAACAACCCGCTGGACCTGAGCACCACGACATCGACGTGGAGCCTCTACGGCTTCGTCATCCTGGCCCTGCTGGGCATCGAGGTGCCGCTCAACATGGGCGTCGAGATCGTGCACCTGAAGGCGATCACGCGCTACCTGCTGTGGGGCTCGGTGGTCGTCATGGTTGCCTACCTGCTCGACAACTGGGCGCTGCTGGTCGCGGCTGACCCGAAGCAGGGAGGAAACCTGGGCGCGCTGCTGATCCCGGTGAACGCGACGATGGGGCCGATCGTCCAGTGGATCGTCGGGCTCATCTTCATCGGCTTCTTCATCTTCATCACGGTTGTGTACAGCTTCTCGTTCGCGCGGCTGCTCTTCATCTCCGGCCTGGATCGCCGGCTGCCGACGGCGCTCGGCCGTGTCAACCGGGCCCGTATCCCGCACGTCGCGATCGCCACGCAGTCCGTGCTCGCCGCGGTGGTCACGGTGATCACGTTCTTCATCGTCCCGCCCATCGTGGGCGGGAACGCGTCGGACCTCAGCAGCCGCGTCTACCTGGTCTTCCAGGCCGCGATCACGGTCATCTGGTGCCTCTCGATGCTCTTCCTGTTCGTCGATATCCTGTACGTGATCCGCAAGTTCTCCTCGGCGTTCGCCGAGCGGCGCATCGCCCACCCCGCCGTCTTCTGGGTCTGCTCGATCGTCGGCGCGATCGCCAGCTTCTTCGGCGTCTGGACCGTGTTCACGAACCCGTTCTCGGCGCTGATCGGCAAGAGCGACTGGTGGCACGCGGTGCTGGCCATCAGCCTGCTGTCGCTCGCCGTGGTCCCGATCGTCTACGTTGTCGGGACGCGGGTCGCCCACGATGCCCCGCTCCCGCCGGAGGCTCAGGCCGCCGCCGGTTCCCAGCACTGAGCCGTTCCCGCCCGGAGGGGTGGGAATCGAAGGAGCACCCGATGGAGACGATCCAGGAGGCCGAGGAGCACCTCACCGGCGAGGGGTTCGAGTACGTCCGCTTCGAGCAGCCCGACCTGCACGGCCTGAGCCGTGGAAAGACCGTGCCCGCGCGCCACTTTCGACACTATGCCGAGCACGGGCTGAACTTCCTGGGCGGGCTCCTCGGCCTCGATGCGCAGGGCGGCGTCGCGTCGGGGACCGGCTACCTCGAGGAGCGGAACTTCGCGGACTCGCTGATCTTCCCCGACCTGTCCACCCTGGCTCCGGTGCCGTGGGCGGAGCGCACCGCCCGGGTGCTTGCCGACCCGCAGTGGTACGGCGGCGAGCCGCTGCTCGCCGCGCCGCGGCACCTGGCGCGGGTCCAGGTGCAGCGCCTTGCCGACCTCGGGTACGACCTCCGCAGCGGCTTCGAATACGAATGCTATTTCGTCCACGCCGGCTCACGCGCGCCGGCCTTCGAGGGCATCCAGATCTTCTGGACGGTCCGCAACAACTTCGACCAGAGCTTCGTGACGTGGCTGCTCGACTCGCTGCAGGCGACCGGCGTCGACATCATCACGTCCAACGTCGAGTACGGCCCCGGCCAGATGGAGATCAACTTCGCGCCCAGGCTCGGGCTGGCCGCCCCGGACCAGGCGTTCGTGTTCAAGAGCGCGGTCAAGGAGCTGGCCCAGCAGCGCGGCTACCTGGCCAGCTTCATGACCAAGCCGTACGCGAACCAGAGCGCCAGCGGCTGCCACTACCACCACAGCCTGCTGCACCGAGACGGCGGCGCGAACGCATTCGCCGATCCCGACGCCGCGGACGGGCTGTCGCTGCTCGCCCGTCACTGGATCGCAGGCCAGATGGCGCACGCGAGGGCGCTGGCGGCCGTCGCAGCGCCCACCGTGAACTGCGCCAAGCGCTACAAGCTGTTCAGCTTCGCCCCGATGAACGTGACCTGGGGGCACGAGGACCGGACGGCGGCCCTCCGAGTCAAGGGCGCTCGAGGCGCCGAGACGCACCTGGAGAACCGGATACCGTGCGCCGGCAGCAACCCGTACCTGGTGCTCGCGGCGGTCGTGGCGGCCGGCCTCGACGGCGTGGCGCGGAAGCTGGAGCCCCCACCGCCCACCACGACGGTCGCGTACGCGGACCAGAGCTCGCCGAAGCTGCCGGCGACGCTCGACGCCGCGGTGGCCGCGTTCGAGGACGACGAGGTGCTGGGCGCCAGCCTGGGCGAGGAGTTCGTGCACCTGTTCCTGGCCGTCAAGCGCCACGAGATCCAGAAGGCCCGGTCCGCGATCCCGGAGTACGCCCGGGCCGACTGGCCGAACGTGGTGACCGACTGGGAGCGCGAGAACCTGTTCGAGTACCTCTGAGCGGCCGGCCGGCACATCATAGGACCCATGGCAGACGTCGCCGAGACCTACGCGGAGCGCACCCCGGAGTCGGCGCGCCTGTACCGGGAAGCGCGGGAGCACATCGCCGGAGGCGTCAGCCGGAGCACCATCCACCTCCAGCCCCACCCCCTGTACGTCGCCCGCGGAACGGGCGCGCGCGTGTGGGACGCGGACGGAACCGAACGGCTCGACTTCCTCGGCAACTACACAGCGCTGATCCACGGCCACGCCCACCCCGCGATCAGCGGCGCGATCGAGCGCCAGCTCGCCCGCGGCACCGCCTTCGCGGCCGCGACCGAGGAGGAGATCGCGCTCGCGCGCGAGCTGCGCGAGCGCCTGCCGTCAGTCGAGCTCCTGCACTTCGCGAACTCCGGGACGGAGGCCACGCTGTTCGCGATGCGGCTGGCACGCGCCCACACGGGCCGCCCGGCCATCGCGCGGTTCGAGGGTCACTACCACGGCAGCCACGACGCCGCCGAGGTGAGCGTGGCCCCCGATCCCGGCGTGGCCGGACCGGATGACGCGCCGCTGCCGGTCGCCGACTCGCCCGGCATCACCGAGGCGGTGCTGGCCGACACGGTCGTGCTCCCGTTCAACGACGCGGCAGCCACCGCGGCGATCCTGCGCCGGAACCGTCACCGTCTGGCGGGCGTGATCGTGGATCCCCTGATGAGCAGCTCCGGCCTGGTCCCGGCCCGGCCCGAGTTCCTCCAGGAGCTCCGGCGGCTGACCGAGGAGCTGGGGATGGTCCTCATCTTCGACGAGGTGATCTCGTTCCGGGTCGGCCGGTCGGGCCTCCAGGGGAGATACGGCGTGCGGCCGGACCTCACCACGCTGGGGAAGATCATCGGCGGCGGCCTGCCGGTCGCGGCGTTCGGCGGCCGGCGCGACCTCATGGAGCTGCTCGACCCGGAGCGCGACCGGCCCGTTCCTCACGGCGGCACGTACAACGCCCATGCGCTCGGGATGGCTGCCGGCATGGCGGCGATGCGCGAGCTCACGCCCGACGTCTTCGACCGCCTGGAACGGCAGGGCGAGTGGCTGCGCAACCAGCTCGCCGAGGTCTTCGCGGACCATCGTGTGGCGGGGCAGACGACCGGGCTGGGATCGCTGTTCAACGTCCACTTCACCGACGCGGAGCTGACCGACTATCGCTCGGTCCGGCGCGCGGCGTCGCCGGCGCTCGAGCGACGGTTCCTGCTCGGAATGCTCAACGAGGGGGTGCTCATGGCCGGCCGCGGCCTCGGCGCCGTGTGCACGCCCATGGGCGACGGCGAACTGCGGGCTTTCGTGGCCGCGGCCGACCGGGTGCTGGCCGCACTTGACACGCCGACCCCTGCCCACCGATAGTTACCCGGAGTACCCGGTAGCTGGGCTGCACTCCCTCGTCGGCGCAACCTCGGATTCTCCCCAGGTCGGGGAGCTCCAGGTGAGGGCGTGGCTTTTGGGCGGGCACAGCGAACCGAACGGTTGAGAGAGGTGTTCGGCTCGAATCGATCGGTGGAGTTTCCCGTCATGGCGCGCCCACCCGGAGCAGGTGCGGCGCTGCCGCGTTCTCGCGTGCTCGCTGTCGACCTCCCATGGGGATCCGAGCTCCTCAGGTTCGACCGCGGACGCGAATCAAGGAGGTAGAACTTGTCAAGATCCTCGGGTTACGCCCGGATCCTGGGCACGGTGGCCATGGCCCTGCTGGTGGCCGCCGCATGCGGTCAGAACGGCAGCTCGAACACGCAGAGCCAGAACCTGGCAACGGATCAGACGCTGAAGTTCGCGATCGGCGACGACTTCGGCACCCTGGACCCGGCCCAGCTGAACGCGGAGAGCGACTCGGAGGTCGCTCAGAACATGTTCAACGGCCCGCTCAAGTTCGACAACAACCTGAACATCGTCCCCGACATCGCGGCCGGCATGCCGACCGTGTCGGGCGACGGGCTGACGTACACGTTCAAGCTCCGCCCCGACGTGACGTTCTCGAACGGCGACAAGGTCACGGCGAAGGACGTCGTCTACTCCTGGAACCGCGCCGCCGCGCAGCAGGGCGCCTATTCGACCAACCTCTCGGCCGTCGCCGGATTCGACAAGCTCTCGACCAAGCCACCGCCGATCGCCACGATCGAGCAGCTCCTGGCCAAGAACGACCCGTCGGTGACGATGTCGGGCCTGAGCGCTCCTGACGACAGCACCGTGGTCGCCAAGCTGGCCCAGCCGGCCGGCTGGTTCCTCGCCGCCATCACGCTGGAGTCCACCACCGGCATGATCGTCGACCAGAAGGTGGTCCAGAAGGATCCCGCGAACTGGTGGACGAACCCCGCCACCGCTGTCGGCACGGGGCCCTACAAGATGACCGCCAGGACGCCCGGCCAGTCGGTCGACTTCCAGGCCGTCTCCAACTGGTGGGGCTCGCCCAAGCCGACCGTCAAGAACGTCCACCTGGACATCATCAAGGACGCCAGCACCCGCGAGACCGCGTACGAGCAGGGCAAGTACGACCTCAACGGCTTCGGCGGCTACAGCAACCTGCCCGTCGACGACATCCTGCGCATCAAGAACACCTCGAGCCTGTCCAAGCAGCTCCTGCTGCACCCCAAGGTTCGGACGACCTGGGTCAACTTCAACATGGTCGCGGACAGCTCGCGGCAGGCCAAGGGCCCGTTCGTGGACGTGCCCGGCTCGACGACAGGCAAGGACCTGCGGAAGGCGTTCGCCCTCGCGATCGACAAGGCCAAGCTGGCGCAGGTCGTGTGCCAGGGTATTGTCTGCGTGCCGGCAACGGGCGGCCTGATCACCAAGGGCCTCAAGGGCTACGGCGGTGACAACACCGACCCGCTCGCGAAGTTCGACCCGACGACGGCCAAGTCGCTGCTGAAGAGCGCCGATCCCGACGGCAGCAAGACGAAGGGCCTGACCTACTTCTACGACCCGGAGAACCCGCTCAACAAGGCCGTCGCGGAGAACCTGCAGGACCAGTGGAACACCAACCTGGGCGTCCAGGTCAGCGTCCAGGCGGAGTCGCACTCGCAGTTCATCAAGGACTACCTGTCCGGCAAGTTCGTCATGAACCGCTCGGGCTGGCAGGCCGACTACGACCACCCGCAGGACTGGTACGACAACCTGTTCGGCAAGGTGGCCGGCTGCCCGGACACCAACTGCGCCTCCGGCTTCGACAGCCCGCAGTACGACCAGCTGGTGGCCTCGGCGGACTCGAAGCCGCTCAGCGACGCGCTGCCTATCTACAAGCAGGTGAGCCAGCTGCTCATCGACAACGTGGCCTACGTGCCGCTCTACTACTCGGTCGGCGCGTTCATGATGAAGCCCTACGTGAAGGGCGCCGGGACCAACAACTTCTTCGACTACTGGTGGAACCAGTATCAGATCCTCCAGCACTAGTCTGAGGTCCAGTCACGAGGGGGGCGCCCGCCGGGCGCCCCTCTCGGCCACTCCGCCATGAGAGGCACGCTCCTCTACGTCGGGCAGCGGACGCTGCTGATCGCGTTCACCGCGCTGGCGGTGTCATCGATCGTCTTCATCGGCATCCACCGGCTGCCCGGCGACGCGTTCGTCAGCGAACGGCTGCGGCCCAGCCAGCAGGCCGCGCTCCTGCACCAGTACGGCCTGGACCGGCCGCTGTTCGTCCAGTATCGGGACTTCATGACGAACCTGGTCCTCCACGGGGACCTGGGTGAGTCGATCGCAAACCGCGGCGTGCGCATCACGCCGCTCGTCCTGCGCGAGGCCACGGTCAGCGGGGAGATCGGCTTCGCGGCCCTCGTCTTCACCGTTGGGCTCGGCCTGCTGTTCGGCGTGACGGGCGCGATCCGACAGAACTCGTGGGTCGACTACGCGCTCAGCGCCACGTCGGTCGTCGGCTTCAGCATGCCCAACTTCGTCATCGCGACGTTCCTGCTGTTGCTCTTCGGGATCTGGCTGGAGAACGTGACGGGCGGGAACTTCTTCTATGAGATCGGGTGGTCGGGCACCTACGGCAACCTCGGCGAGATCCTCGTCCCGGCGTTCGCCCTCGGCTTCCCGTACGCCAGCTTCGTGGCCCGCCTGACGCGTGCGAGCATGCTGGAGGTGATCCGGCAGGACTACATCCGCACCGCGCGGGCCAAGGGTCTGGCCGAGCAGGTCGTGATCGTCCGCCACGCGCTCCGGAACGCGCTGATCCCGGTGGTGACCATCCTCGGTCCGCTCGTGGTCGGCATCATCACGGGCAGCGTCGTGATCGAGAACATCTTCGGCATCCCGGGCCTCGGCAAGGAGTTCGTGCAGAGCATCCTGAACCGCGACTACAACATCGTGATCGGCGTGTTCACCGGCTATGCGGCCATGATCGGGCTGGCCAACCTCATCGTTGATCTGGTGTACCCGCTGATCGACCCGAGGATCAGGTACTGATGGCCACTTCCGCCACGACCGTCGACCAGCTGATCGCCGCGCCGGTCGCACGGGCGCAGATCGGCCTCTGGCAGGACGCCTGGCGCCGGCTCCGGCGCAACCGCCTCGCGCTGGTCTCCGCCGCGTACCTGATCGGGCTCGTGGTGGTCGCGCTCGTCGGGATCGTGTATACGCCGTACCCGTACGCGCACGAGGGCGTCGGCCTGCCCTATATGGGTCCCGGCGCCGGCCACCTGCTGGGCACGGACCAGGCGGGCCGCGACATTTTCAGCCGCATCATGATCGGCGCGCAGGTCTCGCTGATCGTCGGCCTGGCCACGCAGGCGGTCGTGCTCGCGGTCGGCGTGCCGCTCGGTCTCATGGCCGGCTACTTCAGGGGCTGGATCGACACGGCGCTGAGCTTCGTGATCAGCGTCTTCTACGGCATCCCGGACATCCTCGTCGCGATGATCCTGATCGTGCTCATCGGCAAGCCCGGGCTGGGCACGATCATCATCGCGATCGCCGCCACCCGCTGGATGGACATGGCGAGGCTGACCAGGGGCCAGACGCTCAGCCTCCGCGAGCGCGAGTTCGTCGAGGCGTCGCGTTCCAGCGGCGGCCGGCCGGCCAAGATCCTCTTCGGACACGTGCTGCCGAACGCGCTGGGCCCGATCATCGTTCAGGCGACGCTCGGCATTCCGGCCGCCATCCTGTTCGAGGCGTTCCTGAGCTTCCTCGGCCTCGGCGTGCCGTCGCCGACGCCCTCGTGGGGATCCATGGCGGCAGACGGTATCCACGCGATCCGCATCGCGCCGCACATCGTGCTGGCGCCCGCGATCGGGCTCTCGATCACGCTGATGGCGTTCAACTTCCTGGGCGACGGCCTCCGTGACGCCCTCGACCCCCGCCAGCGCCGGTGAGCGAGCGGATCCTGGAGGTGCGCGACCTCCACACGCAGTTCTTCACCGACGACGGCGTCGTCCAGGCGGTCAACGGCGTGAGCTTCGACCTCGAAGCAGGCGAATCGCTCGGCATCGTCGGCGAGTCCGGCTGCGGCAAGTCGATGACAGCGCTCTCGATCATGGGGCTGGTCCCGGAGCCCGGCCGCGTGACCAGCGGCGAGATCCGGTTCCGCGGCCACGACCTGCTCCGCATGCGGGCAGAGGACGTGCGCGACCTCCGCGGCCGCGACATGGCGATGATCTTCCAGGACCCGCTCAGCTCCCTGAACCCGGTCCTCAAGAACGGCTTCCAGATCGAGGAGGCCATGCTGGCGCACAAGGAGCTGCCGCGCCGGCAGGCGTGGGAGCGAGCCATCGCGCTGCTCAGGAAGGTCCGCGTCCCGGCCGCCGAGCAGCGGGCCAGGGACTACCCGTTCCAGCTCAGCGGCGGCATGCGCCAGCGGACCATGATCGCGATGGGCCTGGCCAACGACCCCGCGATGCTCATCGCCGACGAGCCGACGACGGCGCTCGACGTCACGGCGCAGGCCCAGATCCTCGAGCTCCTGCGTGACCTGAACCGCGAGCTGAACACGGCGATCATCATGATCACCCACAACCTGGGCGTGGTCGCCGGACTCTGCTCGCGCGTGATCGTGATGTACGCCGGCCAGATCGTCGAGGAGGGCCCGGTCGAGCAGATCTTCGAGCGGCCGCAGCACCCGTACACGTGGGCCCTGCTCCGCTCCGTGCCTCGCATCGACGCGATCCGCCATGACCGGCTGCGCTCGATCGAGGGACTGCCGCCGGACCTGATCAGCCCGCCCAACGGCTGCCGGTTCCACCCGCGCTGCCCGTTCCGGGTGGACCGGTGCTTCCGCGAGGAGCCGCCGCTGGAGCAGATGGGGGAGGGCCGGCGAGCGGCGTGCTGGGTCACGATGGAGCGGGCGTACGCCGAGATGGGCGCCGCCGATCTGGCCGACGTGCGCCCGGGCGCCGGGTCGGGCGTGCACGCGATCCAGGAAGTCGATTTGCCGCCCCAGAACCCCCAGCAGACGTGGGGGGGAACGGAGGAGCGAGTTGGCTGAGCCGGCGCCGGCCACCGCTCCGCAGGCCGCGCCGGCGGCGCCTCTGGTCCGCGCCGAGGACGTCGTCAAGCACTTCCCGGCACGGCTGGGCGCCTCGGTCAGGGCGGTGGACGGCGTCAGCTTCGAGATCCGGCGCGGCGAGTGCCTGGGGCTGGTCGGCGAGTCGGGCTGCGGCAAGTCGACGCTCGGCCGCCTGGTCACGCAGCTGCTGCCGCTGACCTCGGGCCGCGTCTGGTTCAAGGACGTCGACCTGTCGCGGCTGCGCGGCGAGAAGCTGCGCCGGGAGCGTCGCGAGTTCCAGATGATCTTCCAGGACCCGTACGCGTCGCTGGACCCGCGCATGACGGTCGGCGACATCATCGCCGAGCCGCTGGACAACTTCCGGATCGCGCGGGGCCGCGTCCGCAACGAGCGGGTGCAGGAACTGCTCCACACCGTGGGGCTCAACCCCAACTTCAACAACCGGTACCCGCACGAGTTCAGCGGCGGCCAGCGCCAGCGCATCGGCATCGCGCGAGCGCTGTCGGTCCAGCCCAGCCTGATCGTCTGCGACGAGGCGGTGTCGGCCCTGGACGTGTCGATCCAGGGGCAGATCATCAACCTGCTCCAGGACCTGCAGCGCCAGTTCGAGCTGACCTACCTGTTCATCGCCCACGACCTGGCGGTGGTGCGGCACATCAGCGACCGCGTGATGGTGATGTACCTCGGCAAGATCGTCGAGGTCGCCGACGGCACCCGGATCTACACGGACCCGAGGCACCCGTACACCGCCGCGCTGCTGTCCGCGATCCCGGTGCCGGACCCCAAGGTCGAGCGCCGGCGCAAGCTCGTCCACCTGGAGGGCGAGATCCCGTCGCCGCTCGCTCCGCCGTCGGGCTGCCGCTTCCACACGCGCTGCCCGATC
>Ga0126369_10000499_pt1 | contig 25751 bp, 18 predicted proteins | sample PanSoiMetaPlot_1_FD_109646 | JGI IMG/M metagenome (GOLD analysis project Ga0126369, IMG submission 109646) | Tropical forest soil microbial communities from Panama - MetaG Plot_1 | ecosystem: Environmental > Terrestrial > Soil > Tropical forest > Bulk soil | place: Panama | collected 2016-02-17
CGCCGCTAGACCTAGCTCGCGCAGACCCGCCTGAGACTCTTCCAGTCGCGGCCGGGCAGGAGTGGCCGAAACTCTTTCTTGTGGGCCGCCGCGAGCCGCGTGAGGGCCTGGACCCGCTCCGCGGCCAGCGGGTGAGAGGCCATGTAGCGAAACATGTCCGGCGCGACGCGCTCCTCGGCCTGCATGCTCTCGAAGAACCCGATCATCCCCTTCGGATCGACGTCCGCCGCCAGCAGCATCCGGAGCCCTTCGGTATCAGCCTCGCTCTCGATATCGCGGCTGTAGCGGAGGCTTCCAAGCATGCGCGCGCTCTCGATCCCGTAGGCCATCGCTCCCGTCATGTCCCCCGAGACGGCAACGAGCAAGAGCCCGGTGGACGCGTGCTGTAGGACGAGACGTGTGGCATGGCGACGGAGCACGTGCTGGAGCTCGTGGGCGAGGACGCCGGCCAGCTCCTCCGGCGTCCGTGAGCGCTCGACCAGCGGCCGGAGAAGCACGACCTGGCCCCCCGGGACGGCGTAGGCATTCACCACCCGCTTCTCGTCCACGACGATCACCCGAAAGGCGTACGGGACATTCGGCTGCGGCTCGAGCAGCCGCTTCACGATGGCGGCGATCGCCTCGTCGCTCTCCGGATCGACGCAGCGGCGCCTCGACGCCGTGAGCTGCTCGACGGCGGCCGATCCGAGCTTCTCCTCCCACGACACCGGCACCCGAGCGGCGATCAGGCCGGCGACCGCCGGAATCGCCCACACGTAGAGCACGGCACCGACGGCCACGGCCGCCAGGGCCGCCCCGATCGTGAACACCATGCGCGGCCGTCGCCATCCCGGATTGTGGAAGCGGCGCCCGAATCCCGGAGCCGTCGCGCGCAAGGCTCGGAGAAACGCCGGTTCTGTGATCAGGAGAATCTCCGGGAACGGGGCGCCGCGCTCGAGCCGGATCTGCTCGCCTGAGTAGAAGCCCTGTGTCTGGCGGACGTCCCGCAACGGCCACCACAGGCGAGCGCCGTCCGCGAGTGTGATCTCGAGCGCGCTGCCTGCCAGGCGTACCGAAGCCTCGCGGCGTACGGCGCTCCGGCCGTCCAGGTAGTAGCCCGTGAACGCGTCGGGCATCCGCGTCTAGACGAAGCCGACGTCGGCGCCGAGCAGGCTCGAGAGGGCATCGCCCGTGGCCGTCGCGAGCTGCGGCTCTTGCACGATCCCCGCGAGATCGAGCGGCCCTTCGACGGTCAGGCATGCGAACTCGAACCGTGTGCGCCGGATCAACACCCATGGCCACGCGAGGCCGAGGCTGACGATCATCAAGATCGTGTTGACGAGTGTCTGGAGCAGGAGCGCGCCGCCGGTCATCGTCGAGCGAAAGCGGGCCGTCTCGAAGTGCGTATGCGCCCAGAAGTAGCGCTTCATCCGCGCGTTGAACCAGAACGAATAGATCCCGAGCGTCGGCAGCATCAGCAGCAGGGCGACGATATACGCGCCGAAGAGGTCGCGCCCGCGCCCGTCGAAGCGGAACGGGCGGCGACCGAAGTATGAGTTGGAGACCATGAAGGCTTGCTGCCGGGCCTGGAAGAAGGGGTAGTACAGGGACAACGTCAGGATGCCCAGGAGCGACGACAGCAGGAACATCCTCGCGAACGCCCACGCCCGTCCACGGAACGAGAAGCGTATCCCGCGCCACGAGGTGCGGCTCAGACGATATCGTCGAGCTCCCACCATCGCGAGCGGGATGAAGGTGAAGATCAGGACGTACGTCAGGATCTGGCCCGTGATGATGATCTTGAGGTCGTGGCTGAATCGCGCCGCTGCGTTCATCGCGGTAATCGGCAGACCGACGAACAGAACGGCCTTGACGAACCCGAGGAGAAGCTCCTTGCCCGTTCCGTGATAGGCGAAACGGTCACCCTCGAAGGAAGTCTGGCTCAGCATGAAACGGCGAATCTTGGTCCTGCCCCAGAACCGGTAGAAGCCGAAGGTCGCGATCGTCAGCAGGATGTTCACGACGTAGATACCGAAGAGCGTCCCGCCCGAGCCGTGGAACGTGAGCCGCCGCGTCTGCCCGGTGAGGCCCGCGGGCGCCGACGTCGCAGACGGGGGTGGCGCGACCATGACGGCTGCGGCCGAAGCAGCGGCGGCCGTCGGGGCCGGTCGTGATGCCTCCCCACGAGGAGGGGCGGGTGCAGGCGAGGTGGAGCGAACCGACGCGGGCATCGGCGGCGGCGCTGGAGCACGCCGCATCTTCTCGAGGGCGGCTGTGTAGACGGAGGCGACGACACCGCACTGCGCGCACTTGTCGCGCTCCACGGCCGGCGCGCCGCAGCGAGGACACTGGGCCGCCATCACTTCACCTGACGGGGCGCCGGCATTGCGGCGCGTGCCCAGCGCTCGAGCGGCACGGCTCGGACCAGCTCGGTCGCGGCCTGCTCGACCGCTTTGCCGATGGAGCCGACCAGTGCACGGCGCAGCGCCGTGTTGTACCAGCGGCCCGCGTCGGAGCCGGCGAACCGCACGTACTCCGCGAGCTCGTCGTCTTCGAGTGTCTGATATGTGTAGAGCATCGACATCGTGCGCACCTCACGCAGGGATTCGTGTGCCCGAGCGCGCACCTGCGCCGCTCGGTCTTCGATCTGCCCGGGCCGCAGCCGGCTTTCAGGCGGCCCGGCCGCTGATACGGCACTCGACAGGCTACGTGCGATCGCCGCGACGAGATCGGCCGAGGTCTCGTGCGCCCCGGTGACCCAATCCAGCCGTTGCACCAGCTCGAGCCGTCGCGCCGGCGGCGGGCTCGACTTGATCGTCGCAGCGTATTCGGCCACCTTCGGCTCGGCGCTCGGATCCGAGGAGCCGATCTCGAGCGCCACGATCTTGCGAGCCACCGGCGTTCGGAGCCACGCGGCGGCCGTCTCGAGATTCGGCCGGTCGACCAGAGGGCGAAACGCGTCGCGCACGGCTCCGTAGACTGCGTCGGGTTGTAGTGAACGGGCGAGGATCCGGTCGATCGTCGCCATCTCCGCCGCGCTCATCTGGCCGGGCGGCGGCCGAAGGTCCAAGGCGACGCGGTTGAGCAGTCCGGCGAGCTGGGCGCGAATGCCCGATAGCTCGAGCAGCTCGTCGAGCTTCGTCGGTTCGCCCTTTGGAATCGGTTGGGTGGGCACCGTGGCCTTGGCGTCGAGCTCCGGTGCCTTCGCGTCGGGTGTCTTCGTATCGGGGCTGGCTGGTTTCGACTCGGGCGCGATCTTCGGCTCCGCCGTCGTCTTCGGTTCCGGCGTGGTCTTCGTCTCGGGCGCCGGCGGTCCGACCTCGCGAGACTGTGGCGGCCGATTGGAGTAGGTGACGTTGCCCTGATCGTCGATCCAGCGGTAGGTCTGCGCGCCGCTCCGGGCGGGAAGAAGGGCGACAGCGGCGAGCAACGCCATGACCGCCGCGATCCGGTCAGTCATGACTCCACCCAACGATGGCGCGAGGGTCGGGGGCCGGGGGGAGCGAAGCGCCCGGACCCCAGCGGTCGAACTTCGCGAGGAAGTCGTGGACCTCCGGCGTGGCTATTTTTCGGGCCGCGAGGGAAGCGGCGGCCACGCGCGCCTCCCTGGCGAAGTCATCGTACTTTGCCTGGGCGTAGAGCACCCGCGCCAGCGCGAGACGGCCGCCCGCGTCGTCGCCGAACAACTGAACAGTCTTTCGCAGGTACATCTCGGCCTCGGGGTAGCGCTCGAGATCTGCGAGGAGCTTGCCCAGGCTGCGGTGAGTGGCCCACGAATCCGGATCGGCCTGCAGCGCGCGATGGAGCCACGCGAGCGCGGCCTCCCGATCGCCGAGCTCCGATGCGATCGCCGCGCGATAGCTATACGGACGTGCGAACGCGGGCGACAGGCGGATCGATTCGTCGAAGAGCCGCGTCGCGCCGTCCACGTCTCCATCCCTGAGGTAGCGTTGGCGCGCGACGATGCACAGCTGCTCGGCGCGCTTAGAGACCTCGCGGTTGCCTCCGAGGCGGACCTTGACGTAGCGAGCGGCCGACTCCTTGTTGCCGGCCGTTGAATTCGCGCGAGCAGCGTCATTGACCATGAGGCGACTGAGGCGCACGTACCCCTCGTCCGACAGCCACTGGCCGTACCACGAGACGCAGTCGCCCGCCTCGGGCGGGGCCAGAGCGGCCAGCCGAAAGGCCTTGCGCGTCTCGTCACGGTCACGGTCGGCGCCCGCGCGCGATTTCGCCTGCGCCTCTGCGCAGTAGTTCTCGCCCGGTTTCACGATGTCGTACGAGCGCGCCATCTGCCGCGCTTGCGCGAGATCGCCCTTCTCCGTCAGGACGTCGATCTTCGCCTGCACGATGTGCTCGAGGGATGGGTGATCGCGCAGGAGCGTCGACTGCATCGCCGTCGGCGCGGAGACGAACAGCCAGCGCACGCGTGTGGGCTGCAGCGCGAGGACGCGGTCGAGCTGCGCCAGGGCCCGATCGTACTCACCCACACGAACCGCCAACGATGCCGAGCGATAGATCAGCTCGGCGTCATCGGGCGTGAGCGCGATCGCCCGGTCGTAGAACGTCCGCGCCTCGTCGAACTCGCCGAGGAACTCGGCGATGCCGGCCCGGACCGTCTGCGCGCGGGCCGACGCCGGCGCCGTGTTCGCGGCGCGCCGCGCCAGGGTCAGCGCCTCCGCGTAGCGGCCGCCCTCGAACGCCGCCTGCGCCCGGTCGAGATCGCTTCCCTTCGATGGCGGACGGTCCTCGGCGGCATGGGCCAACGCAATGCCCAGGATCAGCGCCAGCGCCGACGCCAGAGCGCGGCCGGTCCGGATCGTCATTCCACCTCGGCTCGTCAAGACGGAGCCAGGTCTTCGTGGAGGGAGCGCCCGAGACGCCGCCTGGTAGGCGCTCGGCGTTTCGTCGAGGTCTTCGAGGGCAGCGCCCCCGCAGGGACCACGCCCTATCTATCCAGGAATAGCGTGCGCGCGAGAGGGCGACAAACAATCGTTTTCGGTGGCACCGCGAGGGCAGATGCGCGCGGCGGGCACTATCGGTAGGGGCGATCCGCTCGTGATCGCGGTGCTGACGACGATGTGACGACGTGCGTAAGATGGGACCATGAATCTCGAGCGCGAGCGCGTCGGATGACATGGCGGATCGCCATCGTCCTGGTGACGCTGATCGGCGCGTGGAGCGCGTTCGCCACGGATGATCCCGTGATCGATCCCGACGTCCGCGCCGCCGTTCGCACCGGCACCGTTCGGGTCCTGGTCGACTTGCGCGTGACCCCAGCGGATCCGTCGGCGATCGCGAGCGCGCAGGACGAGATGCTGCGCCGCCTGACCGGCACGGGGGCGCGTCTTGCGCGGCGCTACTCGAGTGCGCCGCTCCTGGCGCTCGAGATCGATGCTCCGGCGTTGTCCCGTCTCGAAGCGATGCGCGAGATCGTCGCGCGCGTCCGCATGGATCGGATCACGCCGCTCGACGAAGGCCGCTCGCAGCGCCGCTGAGTCTCACGCGGTGACGCCGTGGGGCACCCCGGCTGCCAAAGCGTCACGCATGGCGCGTCGCGAAAGCCTGCCGAACAAGGTGGTTGCGGATGGCACGGTCGTTGCGCACTATAACGGGCCATGTCGCCTTGGCTCCGTTCGCCAATTTCCGTAAATTTACTGCTGCTCGCCGTCCTGTTGCCCGTCAACGCGCTGGCAGCGCCGCCGGATCAAAAACCGCGAACGGTGCCGAGCGCGCTCCACGATCGCGCGCTCGCCGAAGGAGAAGTGCGTGTGCTCGTCGAGCTCGCGCTGCCCTCGGGGCGCGTCGCCGAGGCCGCGATCGGGATGCAGGGCCGCGCGGCGTACCGACAGGAGATCGCCGACGCGGGCTCGCACGTGCTGAGTCAGCTGGCGAGCCATCGATATCGCGTGCTCCGTCGCTTCGTGACCTCGCCACTGATGGCGCTCAGCGTCGACTCGGCGGCGCTCAAAGCGCTCGAGGCGTCGAACCTTCCGATCAAGCGCGTGATGGCGGACCGGGTCCACAAACCGGTCCTCATGGACAGCGTGCCGCTCATCGGCGCCGATCAGGCCTGGGCCCTCGGCTACGACGGCTCCGGCCGCACGGTGGCGGTGATCGACAGCGGCGTCGACTCCGCGCATGTCTTCCTCGCTGGGAAGGTCATCGACGAGGCATGCTTCTCCACCACGACCGGGTCGCAGACCACCTCGCTTTGCCCGAACGGCGCGGATCAGCAGTTCGGGCCGGGCGCCGGCATCTATTGCTCGCTCGATCTCGAGGGCTGCTGGCACGGCACGCACGTGGCGGGCATCGTCGCGGGTGACGGCAGGCCGGCCGATTTGCCGCTCTCGGGCGTGGGGCGCGGCGCGAGCCTCATGTCGATTCAGGTCTTCTCACAGATCAACACCGTCCTCGATTGCGGCGGCTTGCCACCGTGCCTGGGGGCCTTCACGTCGGACATCCTCGCCGCACTCGAGCACGTCTACAATCTCCGGACGACACACGACTTCGCCTCGGTCAACATGAGCCTCGGCGGCGGGCTCTTCACCGCCGCGTGTGACGACGAGCCGTACAAGCCGTTCATCGACAACCTGCGCGCCGCCGGGATCGCCACGGTCATCGCCTCGGGCAACGACGGGTCGACGAATCAGCTCAGCGCTCCGGCGTGCGTCTCCAGCGCGGTGAGCGTCGGCGCCACCACGAAGGACGACCAGGTGGCGGACTACTCGAACGTGGCGCCCTTCCTTTCGCTGTTCGCCCCGGGCGACGAGATTCTGTCGTCGTATCCCGGCGACGCCTTCGCGGTGGCAAGCGGCACGTCGATGGCGGCCCCGCACGTGGCGGGCACGTGGGCCATCATGAAGCAGGCCGCACCGAGCGCGAGCGTCGACGACATCCTGAACACCCTCATCAGCACGGGTGTGCCGATCACGGACCCGCGCGCGGGAGGTGGCACCACGCGGCCCAGGATCCAGGTCGACCTCGCGCTGATCGCGCTGATCGGAAGCACCCAGCCTCCGCCGGTCCTGTCGGTGACGCCGCTCGCGCAGGATTTCGGGATGGTGCCTGCGGGAAGCACAGCTGACCTGACCTTCGTCGTTCAAAATACCGGAGGTGGTCTGCTGAGTGGCACCGTCTCCGTGAATCCGCCGTTCAGCATCGTCTCTGGAAGCTCCTTCCGCCGGGCCCCCAATTCGCCCCTGTCCGTCGTCGTGCGATTCAAGCCGACGAGCCCGGGGTCCTTCTCGGCGAACGTGACGTTCACCTCCAATGGCGGCGATGTCACTGCGACGGTCACGGGCATCGGCGCGGGTGTCACCGGCATCGCCCCGAGTCTGGTCGACCTCGCGAACCCTCCGGCGGGCTTCACGATCACGGGCAATGGCTTCGCGAACGTGGGTTTTGGCCTCCCGGTCGTGAACTTCATGCGCAACGGTGCATTGATTGCCCAGGCACGCGCTACGGCCCTCGCAGGGAGCACAACCCTCACCGTGCCCTACCCGACGCAAGCGAGCGCGCTCACGCCGAACATGCCCGGACTCGCGGCCGGCACAGTGACGGCGCAGGTGTGGCAGCAGACGGGGAGCGGGCCGACCTTCAGTCTCGTCGGAAGCATCACGTTCGTCGTCACCGACACTCGGGGTGTGAGCGGGATCAGTCCGAACGCGATCGACCTGGCGACGCCGCCGGCCAGCTTCACGATGACCGGCGCCGGGTTCGCGAACTTCGGTTTCGGCCTGCCGGTCGTCAACTTCATGCGCAACGGCGTGCTGATCGCGCAGGCGCGGGCCACGGCCCTCGCGGGAAGTACGAGCTTGACTGTGCCCTATCCGACGCAAGCGACCTCACTCACACCGAACATGCCGGGGCTCTCGGCCGGCACGGTGCAGGCGCAGGTCTGGCAGCAGACGGGGAGCGCGCCGACGTTCAGTCTGCTCGGAAGCGCGACGTTGACCATCACCGATACGCGGCCCGCCCCAGGCGTGAGCGGAATCACGCCGAACCCGATCGATCTCGCGAGCCCCCCGGTGAGCTTCACGATCAACGGCTTCGGCTTCGCGAATCTCGGCTTCGGTCTGCCAGTCGTCAACTTCGTGCGCAACGGCGCCCTGATCGCGCAGGCGCGGGCCACGGGTCTCTCGGGGAGCAGCTTGACGGTGCCCTTCCCGACGCAGGCCACCTCGCTGACGTCGAACCTGCCGGGACTCTCGGTGGGCACGGTGCAGGCGCAGGTCTGGCAGCAGACGGGGAGCGCAACCTTCAGTTTGATCGGGAGCGCGACGCTCACGGTCAACGATACGCGCACCGGCACGAGCGGAATCGTTCCGAACCCGATCGATCTGGCGAGCCCGCCGGCGAGCTTCACGATCACGGGAAGCGGTTTCGCGAACCTGGGCTTCGGCCTGCCCGTGGTGAATTTCATGCGCGGCACGACCTTGCTCGCACAGGCGCGCGCAACTGCGCTCACCGGCAGCACCACGCTCACAGTACCGTTCCCGACTCAGGCCACCTCGCTCACGGCGAACCTGCCGGGGCTCTCGGTGGGGGCGGTGCAGGTCCAGGTCTGGCAGCAGACGAGCGCCAGCACGTTCAGCCTGATCTCGAGCGTGGCGCTCACGGTCAACGATACGCGGGGAACCGTCCCCGGTGACAGCGGGATCACCCCGAACCCGGTTGACCTGGCGACCCCGCCGGCGAGCTTCACGATCACGGGCAGCGGCTACGCGAACCTGGGCTTCGGCCTGCCCGTGGTGAATTTCATGCGCGGCACCAGCTTGATCGCGCAGGCTCGGGCGACCGCGCTCACCGGGAGCACCACGTTGACGGTGCCGTTCCCGACGCAGGCGACCTCGCTCACGCCGAACGTGCCGGGCCTGTCGGTGGGGGATGTACAGGCCCAGGTCTGGCAACAGACGGGCGCCAGCACGTTCAGTCTCGTCTCGAGCAGCGCGCTCACCGTGGTCGACACTCACGGAGTGAGCGCGATCAGTCCCGACCCGATCTCGCTGGCGATGCCTCCGGCTAGCTTCACGATCACCGGCAACGGCTTCGCTAACCTCGGATTCGGCCTGCCGGTCGTGAATTTCATGCGCGGCTCGACCTTGCTCGCGCAGGCGCGGGCGACCGCGATCGCCGGCGCCACCACCTTGACGGTGCCGTTCCCGACATCGGCCACCACGCTCACACCGAATCTGCCTGGGCTGTCGGCGGGCACCGTCCAGGCGCAGGTGTGGCAGCAGACAGGCGCCAGCTCGTTCGGTCTCATCGGTAGCGTGACGTTCACCGCGACGGGGCCGTGAGTCGGCGGCGAGTCCGTGCCGCGAGCACCGAGTCGAGCGGCACCCCACTTTCGCCCAATCAAACAGCATCTTGGCACCTGAGCTGACGGCTTCGCAGCCGTCCGCTCACGGAGCGCGCGAAGAAGCTTCCTGATTGGTCGGCGACCCAGAGAGAATCGATTCGTGGCGATTGGTCTGAGCACGGAGCGAGATCAGGAGTCCCTCACGATTCCCGCGAGCTCCACGGTGAGCTTCACCGCCGTGCTCGCGCTCTTCTTTCTGTCGGGACTCTCCGGGCTGATCTACGAGGTCGTGTGGCTTCGGATGCTGGTCAGGGCATTCGGGAGCACCACCTTCGCCACGAGCACCATCCTGGCCGTGTTCATGTTCGGCCTCGCCGCCGGAGCCTGGCTCGGTGGACGCAAATCCAGAAACGCTCCGGTTCCGCTGCGCTCCTATGCGGTCATCGAGCTCGGCCTGGCCCTGGCCGCGGCCCTGGCCACTTGTGTATGCCGCTACCTGCCGAACGTCGTCGCGACCGTCTTGTTCGAGCAGGACACCGCATCGGCTCTCGTCGTCGTGGTTCGCACGTTCATGTGCGTCGTCGTTCTCGTTGGGCCCACGCTACTCATGGGCGCGAGCCTGCCCCTGCTCGCCCAGCAATTCTCCCGGACCGAGCATCGTGGATGGGACCGCGCGGCTCTTCTCTACGGCGTGAACACCGTCGGGGCGGTCATCGGCGTGATCTATGCCGGCTTCCTGGCGATCGGCGGCCTCGGCGAGACCGGAACGGCGGCGGTTGCCGTCGCCATCAACGCGGCCGTCGGCCTTCTGGCGCTGGTTCTTTCCCGTCGCGCCTCGGGCCTGGCCGCTGAGCCGTCGCGGACGAGAGAAGTCACGGTCGCAGACCGTGATGAGCTGCACGCGGCAACACCGCTCTCGCGCGGGATCGTCTGGCTGGTCGCGCTGTCGGGATTCTGCGCGCTTGCCCTCGAGGTGCTGTGGACCCGAATGCTGGTCCTGCTGCTCGGCACCTCGGTCTATGCGTTCTCGGCGATGCTGGCCTGCTTTCTCGTCGGGATCGGGCTCGGCAGTCTCTTGTCCGCGCGGTGGACGGCTCCCGGCAGGCTCCGCGGATCGATCTTCTGCGCATTGCAGGTCGCCGCGGGCCTCCTGGCCGCTTCGACGCTCGAGCTGTATCGCGGCCAGGGGATGGTGCGGCTGGACGAGGCGTATCTCTATTCGCCGATCCAGTCCGCGTCGGATTTCCTCGCGCTCTTCGGCCTCGGCGCAGGCATCATCATCCCGGTCACGTTCCTGTACGGAGTGATGTTCCCCCTGGCGGTGCGGATCGCCGATTCGCGGGCCGCCGGCACGAGCGTGGGGCGCATCTACGCGTTCAATACCGTGGGCTCCGTGCTCGGATCGCTCGCCTGTGGCTTCGTCCTCATCCCGGCTTTGGGCACTCGCGACACGCTCTACCTCGTCTGTTTCGTCCACATCGGGATCGGGCTGGTGGCCGCCTATCTCGACCGCGCCGCGCTGATGAAGAAAGTCGCGTTCGCGGCCCTGATCCCGGTCCTCGCACTTCCGTTCGTGCGCCCCGATCCCTTCTTCGAGATCATCCGGGCACGACTGAATCAGCGGAATCCCGGCAAGGTGATCTTCCACAAGGAGGGCACCTCGGCGACGGTCACCGGCTTCGCGAGCCGGAACGAGACCGTGATCGTGATCAACGGAATACTCGTGTCGGGGATCGGCGCGCTCGGATCGGTCATGGCCGACATTCCACTGCTCCTCCAGGCGCGACCCGAGCGGGCGCTGGTGATCTGTCTCGGCGCCGGTAACACCTTTCGCGCGGCGCTCGACCACGGCGTGGCCGTCGACCTCGTCGAGCTCGAGCCGGAGGTCATCGCGAGCTTTCCGAAGCTCTGGCCCGACAGCCGGCGCTATACCGAACGCACGGGGGCCCGTCTCATCGTGAATGACGGGAGGAACTTTCTCCTGACCTCCGCGGCGAGATACGACGCGATCGTGGTCGACGGCAGTCCGCCGATCTACGCCGCGGGCACCGTGAACCTGTTCACCCGGGAATTCGTTGAGCTGGCCAGGGCTCATCTGACGCCAACCGGAATCTTCGCGCTATGGGTCCCGCTTCCCTCGTTCGAGAGCGATTTCTGGATGATCGCCCGGAACATGACGGACACCTTCCCGCATACGCTGGCATGGGCCGTGCCCCACTCGCCACTGAAGGGTTTCCTCGTGATGGGCTCGAACGCGCCATTCGCAACGGACCCGTCGGTCCTCGCGCAGCGGATGGTCGATCGGAAGCGCATGAACGTGAACGCGCTGCTGAACGGACGCCTCCTCGCGCCAGGGAGGCTCATCTCGGACACGACCTTGCGCGCGCTGTCGGCTCGGTATCCGAACGTCACCGACGAGCGTCCCTATACCGAGTTCCCGTTACCGGCTTTCCTGGAAGGCGCGCCTCTTCTCCACGATTCCGCGTTCGCGTTCCGATAGACCTCGTACCAAGTGCCCGAAGGCGGCCTACCTATGGGTGCGGCGCGCCGCGCCTCACGTGAGTCGGTAGCGCGAAGCCCAGAGCTGGAAGGCGAGGAGCGTGTAGAGCTTCTTCCGGTGGTCCCGACGGAGGCCCTCGTGCTCGGACACCAGCCGTTCGACCGCCTCCGGGCGAAACAGGCCCCCGCGGCGGATCGCGTCACCTCCGCACATGTCTCGCAAGAGCGGACGGAGCGGGCCGCGGAACCAGTGGCCGAGCGGCATCCCGAAGCCCTTCTTCGGGCGCGCGATGGTCTCGGGAGGCAGCATGCCGACCAGCGCACGCTTGAGCACCCACTTCGTCGTGAGACCGTGAAGCTTCAGATGCATCGGAAGTCGCGCGGCCAGCTCCACGACGCGTCGGTCGAGGAGCGGCACTCGCACTTCCAGGGAACACGCCATGCTGGCGCGGTCCGTCTTCGTCAGGACACCCTCGCCCAGGTAGCCCTTCAGGTCGAGGTAGAGCATGCGCTCCAGGCCTTCGACCGATGGCGCCGCCGCGAGGATCTCGTGGAACGCAGCATACGACGGAGGGACCTCCATGCGCTCGAGCGCCTGGGGTATGAAGAGCTCGCGCTGCTCTGCCGGCGTGAACGAGCCGAGCCAGACGGCGTGGCGGTCGACGTCGGCATACTCCATGCCCTCGAAGAACCGCTTGAGCTTGAAGTCGAGGCTCAGGTTGCTGAGCGAGACGGGGAGGCGCTCGACCATCGGGCGGAGGAGCCTCCGCCGTAGCCACCGTGGGATCATCTCGACCCCGCGGGCAATGCGATGAGCCTGATAGGTCGGGTAGCCGGCGAACAGCTCGTCGCCGCCGTCGCCCGAGAGTGCCACGGTCACCGAGCGGCGCGTGAAGCGCGAGAGCAAGAACGTCGGAATCAGCGAGGCGTCACCGAGCGGCTCGTCCAGAAGATCCGGCAGCTGGCTGACGAGGCCTCCAGCTCCCCGGGCGTCCAGAACCTCCTCGTGGTGCTCCGTACCGAGCACCTGCGCCACCCGGTGGGCGTGGGCCGATTCGTCGAAGGACGACTCTTCGAAGCCGATCGAGAACGTCTGGAGACGGCCGGCAGCGTGCCGGGCCGCGAACGCCGCGACGGTGCTCGAGTCGATCCCGCCGGAGAGAAACACACCGAGCGGCACGTCACTGACCAGATGCTGGCGTACGACAAGATCGAGCACGCCGCGGAGCCGCTCGACGGCTTCCGTGAGACCGAGCGCGCGCTCCGGGCGGAACGCGACCGACCAGTACGGTTCCACCTTGACGCGCCCATCCGTGTAGGTCAGACAGTGGCCGGCCGGCAGCTTGCGGACCGAGCTGAAGATCGACGCGGGCGCCGGAACGTACTCGTGCGCCAGGTAGCGTGACAGCGCCGTGAGGTCGAGGGTACGGTCGATCGCCGGGTGCTCGACGAGCGCCTTGAGCTCGGACGCGAAGATGATCTGGTCCGGCAGGACCGCGTAGTAGAGCGGCTTGATGCCGAGCCGGTCGCGCGCGAGGACCAGCGTGCGCGCGGTCGCGTCCCAGAGGGCGAACGCGAACATTCCCTCGAGGTCCTCGAGCGACGCGAGCCCTCGCTCCTCGTACCCGTGCACGATCGCCTCGGTGTCGGAGCGCGTCACGAACGTGTGGCCACGCGCAGCGAGCCCGGCGGTCAGCTCGCGGTAGTTGTAGATCTCGCCGTTGAAGACCGTCCAGACGCGGCGACCCTCGCCGCTCATCGGCTGGTGGCCGGTCGCGAGGTCGATGATCTTGAGCCGGCGCATCGCCAGGGCCGCCGGGCCTTCGAGGAAGAAGCCTTCGTCGTCGGGGCCTCGGTGGGCGAGACGGTCATTCATCCGCTTGAGGACGGCTCGATCGGGCGTCCGGTCCCCGCGCGCGAGGACGTTACCGACGATCCCGCACACGTCGTCTAGACCGGCCGATCTACGCCCACCGACTCACGCACATAGTAGGTAGGCTTGCGCGCGGGGTCGTAGAAGCCGCGGATGATGATGTCGGCCAGGAAGCCGATGAACAACGAGAGGATTCCCGTGATCGAGAACAGCACCATCAGGAAGACCAGCGGCGTCGCCTCCAGATGGTGGAGGACCAAGACCCGATACCCGACGATGGCGAGCGCCAGGGCGCCGAAGACGAGATTCAGAAGCCCGAAGCCGCCGAAGATGTAGTTGGGGCGCGACGAGAAATCGCCGATGAACTTGAGCGTGATCAGATCGACGAGCACCTTGTAGATCCGCGTGAGCCCGTACTTCGACACGCCGCGGGTCCGCGGATGATGCGTGACCTCCATCTCGGTCACTCGGCCGCCGACCCACGCGGCGAGCACCGGGAGGAATCGGTGCATGTCGCCGTAGAGGCTCACGTCCTCGATCACCTCGCGCCGGTACGCCTTGAGGGTGCACCCGAAGTCGTGGAGCGGTACGCCGCTGACCTTGCGGATCAGGAAGTTTGCGGCGTTCGAGGGCAGGCGCCGCGAGAGGAGCAGATCGTTCCGGTGACGGCGCCACCCGGAGACGACGTCGTAGGAATCACCGAGCGCCTCGAGCAGCCGCGGGATGTCGCGCGGATCGTTCTGCAGATCGGCGTCGAGCGTCACGAGAATCGGATGGCGCGAGTGCGCGATACCCGCCGACAGCGCCGGGGTCTGACCGAAATTCTTCCGTAGCCGGACCAGACGGACGCTCGAATCCCCGGCCGCGAGGGCACGCAGGATCTCCCACGAGCCGTCGGTGGAGCCGTCGTCCACGTAGATGATCTCGTAGTCGCGGCCGAGCGGCTTGAGCGCCTCCGTGAGGCGCGCGTGGAGCGGCTCCAGATTGTCGCGCTCGTTGAGGACCGGGAGGATGACCGAGATGCCTTCGTCAGCCATCACGCCTCCTGGTGGATCGGCGCGGCGCCGGATCGAGGGCCATCACCCGGCCACCGCGGCTTCAGGCTTTCGACGGAAAAACTGCGCCCACCCTGGGAGGCCGGCGACCGCGAGCCGCTCGTAGCGCTCCATCACGTGGCGGTAGACGAGCGGGTATGTCCTGCTGAAGTGCAGATCGTTGCGGCCGTCCAGGAAAAGATCGCCGAGAAGGACAACGGTCACGTTGCGCCGCTCGAGGTCGGCGATCATGCGGTGCTGGCGATCTTCGGGCTCGGGGAAAATGAAGTATATCTCCCAGAGGGGGGACTCACGGCCGAGCATCGCGTAGATGGCCGGCCAGTGCGGAGCGATCAGAATTCGATCGCCGGGTGCCAGCCGCTCGCCGGCCGTTCGATTGACCATCTCGAGGAACGCCGCGACACCCGGATGCAGCCAGACGACGTCGTCGGCGATTCGGGTCGGCACATAGGGGTTCTGGCTCTCGGCGGCCCAGCGATAGACTCGGCTCTTGACGCCGACCGTCAGCCCGGAGAGTGCGACCACGAGTGGAAGCACCAGCGCGATCGCGATCACGCGCCGCCGACCGGCGAAAGCCGCCAGAAGGCCCGCGGCGACGATGACGAGCGGATGGACACTCTGGGCGAGATGCTCGAGATCGGGGCGCGCGAACGTATAGTGCGCGTACATGAGGCCGACGAACCCGCCCGCCAGGACGAGTTGGCGTCCCGGTGTGTCGTCGGCCGGTGAGCGCCACACCGTTGCCACCGCGACCAGGTAGAGCGCCGGGACTGCCATGAACAGCAGGCCGACGCACACTGCGTACAGCCGCTCGGCGACCGGCAGGTCCGTGCCCGCGAGCCACGGCCACGGTACCGGCTTGCCCAGGTTGGGCACGCCGTTCCAGACCACGACACGCATCAGGTAGGCGAGATTCTCGGCCACGCCTGCGGCGAACCCGGGCACCGCGACCAGCATGACGAGCATCGGGGCGTAGCCCACGACGATCCCCGCCCCAGCGAGCCCCAGATCGCGGATCACGACCTTCCGCTCGCGCATGGCGCGGAAGAGCACGAGGAGCAACAAGGCGGCCGCGCCGTAGAGGCCGTGGTCCATGCGCATGAACGCAGCGAGCCCGACACCGACCCCGGCGGCGAAGTGGCGGGCTGGTGTCGGCGCCTCGAGCAAACGTACGGCGAGCCACACGAGAGCGAGGACCGTCGCTGACTCGTATGCCTTGAAGATCGGGAACATCCAGGCGAGCAGGACCACGGCCAGGATCGCCAGGACCCACCAGTGTCGGACGACGCGGCGAAGCGTGAGCAGACCGAAGACGAGGCCGAGCGCCTGCATGGCAGCCATCCCGACCCGAAGCGAGATGATGCCCGGGCCGAGCAGCGCGAACCACGCCGCTCCCCAGTAGTAGCGACCGGGGTCGTAACTGCGGACGTCGCGAAGCGGGACGTCCCCGAGCGCCGTACGCGCCGTCACGTACCAGAGCTGGCCCTCGTCGCCGAGATCGAGGCCGATGTCGCCCTGGATCAGGAAGTTGGCGGTCGCGATCGTGACCGACATCAGCACGATCGCGATGACATCCAAGGGGAGCCGCACGGCCTGCCAGGTGAAGCCGCGCGCCCGCTCGGCGACGGGATCAGCCGCGAGCGTGGTGTCCACGGTCCACACCGTCGGATTCGCAGCGCACGACGTAGCGTAGAGGAAGCCACCGGAACGGGATGCCCTCGATTCGCGTGACCCGCAACCCCTGCGGGATCATCGCGAGCAGGCCGGCGAGATCGAAGACGTGCAGGTGCCACTCGTCGTCCATGCGCTCGGGCATCTGGTAGTCAGCGGAGCGTGCGCCGACGAGAACGCGGTAGAGCCCGCTCGCCCGCAGCATGGCCTTGAGCGTGTTGATCAGCCGCTCGTTCGGCACCGACACGACGGCGACCCCGCCGTCCGCCAGGACCCGTCGCATTTCGGCGAGGGCCGTGCCGGGCGAGGGGATGTGCTCGAGCACCTCGGAGCAGTAGACGCGCTGCCATGCGCGATCCCGGAACGGCAGGTGCTCGGCGTCGCCCTGTACGAGCGTCCCGCGCTTCGCCAGCCGGCGCGCCGCCTTCGCGAGCAGCGATTCGGCGAGGTCGATCCCGCAGCGCCGGGCGCCGGGTATCTGGGCCAAGATGTTCCCGGCGCCGCAGCCGACCTCCAGGACCCGGTGTTCGGGACGCGAGGCGAGCAGCGCCAGGATGCGGCGGACCCGCTTGCGCTCGATGTATCGGATCAGCGGGCTCGGGTGGTCATGGAACTGCTCGACGTCGTACTTCTCGACCATCGCGTCATTCCACGACTTGAACTCACGGACGTCGCGGAACGTGCGCGCGCTCACGACCGCGCCATCGGTTGGAGAGTCGAGTCGACGTGCCAGGCGTTGACCATGTCCATCGCTCGAGTCCTCATGCAAGCGTGGCGAGCCCGATCAGTGCGAACGAGAGCAGCCCGTTGATACCGAGCACCGCGGTGACGACGAGCGCCGGCACGCGGCGCGTGGCGGCCTCGGACTGCCGCCAGTAGAAGAACAGCATCGGCAGAATGGGGAACAGGTACCGTCCCTGGGCCTGGAAGTCGTATACCCACGACCAGTAGGCCGATTGCGCGACGACGAGCGCCGCGCAGATCAGGACACCGATCAGCAGGGACAGAGAGCCTGGCGGCCCTCGCCGAAGCGACGGGATGACGAGGATCGCCAGTAACGCGGCATAGAGCACCGCGAAGATTCCATACGTCCACGGGTCCGCCGCGATGTTCATCCATCCGTAGAGACCGCAAAAGCTTCGGAAGGAGATCTCTACCCAGTGCAACCTCACGAGGACGTCCCACAGGGACGCGCCCTTCGTGCGCAAGGCGCGGAACGGAAACGAGCCGAGGCTTGCTTGCGCCGAAGGCTTCATCGCCGGCGACGCCACCTGCTCGGAATATTCCGCCACGCGCTTGCCGGTCTCCCAGTCGTTCACCCATGCGTGGTACGTGACCCATGGCAGGGCGATGACGGCGGCGGTCGACACCACGAGCGCGATCCGTCTCCAGTGTCGAACTTCGTTCCTGAGCCAAAGGCTGACCCAGCCGAGGAACACGAAGCTGATCAGATAGTTTCGTTTGGAGATGGCGAGGAGGCCGAGCAGCGCGCCTGCGAAGAACACTCCAGGCGTCGGCCTTGCCTGGGCGGCTTTCAAGAAGCGACGGACGCTCGAGTCGGGCCAGCCGAGCTGGACCAGCAGGACCGTGAGGAGTGCAAAGGGCAACGCATCCCCGTTGACGTACGAGAAGACGTACCAGACCTGTGGCGTGAGCACCAGGAAGCCGAGCGCCGGAGTGAATTGTCTGGCGCAAGCAACCATCCAGGCGACCAGCCCGGAATACAGCATCACCTGGAGCGCTCGCATCGCGAGGCCGGCTTCCATTCCCGCGACGTCACCGAGTGCGGCGGCTTTGCCGAAAGCCCAGTAGACGAAGTCAGCTTCGTTCAGATAGGAGAAGCCGTATTCGCTGTACGACGCCTCCGTGCCGGGCGCACCTACCGCGGGCGGCAACCAGTGCTTACGAAAGTACTCGGCGGCCGCGAAATGGCGAAACTCGTCGGGATGAGCGTTTCCGGGGCTGCCCACAGCCATGAAAGCGACCAGCACTACCGACAGGACGAGTTGCAGCAGCAGCAGGACGGCGAGCGGACGTTCCGCCCCCGCGATCCGTTCGGCCACCGAGACTCCCGGAGGGCCGGACGCTTGGAGGGCCTCGGAACGCTCGAGCTTCAGCCCTCGAGTATGCATTGCCGCGTATTGACGCAATCCACCGGAGGCCCTGGGTGCAAGCGACGAGCCAGCTGCGAGTCGTTCGGTTGATCTACAAGCTACTGATATCGTTGCCCCGGCTACGTCGCCGGGTCTCGCAATCCACGGCGGACAATCGTGCCCTGTCACATGTGACTTTGAATGCGGGACTCACTGTCCCTGAGGGACGGTGATCGAGGGCGCGCCGTTATCGGACGTGCGATGTCAAAGCGGCTGCCGCGCCTGACCAGGAGCACGTAGGTCCCGCGGTCCCTGCCGTCGGCCGGCATCGGCACGTAGTGCGCGTGTGCCCAGTCCAGGAGGGGATGGCGGGCTCGTGGCTGGAAGCTCAGGTTGACGACGAACATCGTCGGCAGGCGACGGTCGAGGTCGGCCATGACCCGGCTCGTCAGCGGCGCCGCGGCAGGACCCTCCACGAGCGGAAACACATAGAACGCACCGCTCGGGGGCGATTGCCGGCTCTCGAAGTAGAGTCCGGTCTCGGCGCCCCATTCGTAGAAGCTCTCGCCCGGCGCCAGGAGCACGCCCAGCTCACGGCCGAGCCGCTGCTCCATCACGAACGCCTCGCCGTACTTGAGGCGTGACCACGCTTCGGGCGGGACCTCATAGAGCGGAATCTGCTGGGCGAGAAGGAGGACGGCGACCGCGGTGGCAGCCGCGGGCGTCGCCCAGCGGATGATTCGTCGTGAATGCCGCGCGGCCGGGGTGGCGGCCGTCCACCCGGCGCCGACGGCCAGCAGCGGGAGCCAGAGCTGGTAGTAGTGCGGTCGCCACTGGCCGGGAAGCGCCACGGCCAGATGTGTGCCGACGCCCAGCCCGACAAGCAACAGCCACGGCCGGCGCGGACCCGAGAGGACGCCGCGCACCGCGCCTGCGCCCGCGAACACCGCGAGCGTCGTCGCGAGCGACAGAAGCTTGATGGAGAGCTCGTCGGGCAGAGCGCTGTTGAAGAGATTCCCGACCATGGTCTGCGAGCTGACCGTGTTGTTGTCGGACCAGTAGTGAGACGAATAGAAGTTGTTGTAGGCGAAGACGGCCTGGTAGAAGTCGGCGAAGTGCCCGCGCGCGGCAAAGTACGCGACGGTGCCGATCCACGCCACCGCACCGACACCGCCCATGACGAGGACGTCGGTGAGCGCGCGGCGGCGCGAGCAGCCCGGCCACGGCGCGACGACGTGAGCGAGCCCCAGCAAGGCCGCCGGAGCGATCGCGATCGGCTTGTAGAGCGAGGCGAGCGCGAAGAGTCCGCCGATCGCCAGCGCGCGCCAGAGGCGCGGCCTGCCGCCGGCCCGGACGAGCAGGGCGAACGCCCACACGACGCACGCGTTGATGAAGACCTCGGCGTTGGGCTGATTGGCCTGCAGCCACACGTCGCCGCACACGAGCGTCCAGAACACCGCACCCCACAGTCCTCCGGCGACGCCGCCGACGGCGCACGCCGCGACGTAGACGCCGAGGAGCGTGGCGATCGCGGCGCCGACGTTGAGCAGATAAATGGCGCCGGGGCCGTGGCCGACCAGCAGGATCGCGAGCGCGTGGGTCACGTGGATCGCGGGCGGCTTGTGGTCCCACATGTCGGCGTAGAGCGCCCGGCCGCCGAGCATCTCGTGGGCGATCACCGCCGCCGACGTGATGTCCCGCTCGAGCGGCTCGTGGTACGTGTGCAACCGCGCCACGGCGATGAGCAGCGCGAGCGCGCCGAGCACGATCACGACGATCGACGTCTGTCGAGACGGCGTCTTCACGCGCGGAGGAACACGCCGGAATTGGCTCGGTCGGGATCGAAGTAGGTCGTCTCGGGCTTGTCCTCGAGCAGCCGGTCCACCAGTTCGACGCCCTGCATGAAGCTGTGGTCCTGGTTCGCGACCTCGTATTTCCAGCCCCCGAATCGCCCGCGCGAGTAGATACGGCGATCGGCGAGGGCCGGTATCAGATGGGCGAGCGTCTGGTCACGGCCGAGGAACGGGGTGGGATAGCCGTGCTCGAGGCGCCGATGCCAGTAGCTGACGACGACGGTGTCGGCGCCGAGCAGGCCGTCCTTTCGCATCGCGGCGAGCACCCACTCCCGGAGCGACGATGCGTCGACCGGCCGGTACGGCGACTCGCACACCTCGGCCATCAGCGAAAACTGACGCTCGGGGTCCGGGACGTTGGCGGGCGAGTAGTTCGAGAACACGGTGACCCGGTAGTAGGGATTGTGATCTTCAGGGAAGTACATCCAGCACTTGCGTCCGAGCTCGGCAGATCTCGGGCCCTCGAGGCCCACGCCGACGATGTGGACCGAGCTGTGGACGAGCGTCCGCGCCGCCCGCCGCGTCTCGGCCGGCAGGCCGTCGCACGACGCGACGAACAGGTCGAGTGGCGCCGAGGTGATCAGCGTGTCATAGCGCAGCGTCCGTCCGTCGGCGAGGGTCACCGCACGACCCGCGGCGTCCACGCGCGTGATCCGGTGCCCGTACAGCAGGCGTCCGGGCGACACCATGTCGGCGACCCGACGCCAGATCACGCCGGTGCCGCCGCGCCTTGGAAATCGAAAGCGATGGTTCGGACCCCACGCGACGTCGTCACGGCCCTCAGCGATGTTCCGTCGAATGCGCGCAACGTCCGGGACGGCGACGCGCTCTCCCATCCACGTGACACCCATGCGCTCCGGCGGAAGCCCCCAGACCTTGAAGTTGTACGGGTAGAGGAACAGCTGCGCGATGCCGTCGCCGAACGTCGTCTTGATCCACTCACCGAAGTGGGCAGCCGGCGCGTTCAGTCGTGACGCGGCGGCGCGCTCGAGCCCGCGCAGGGCCAGCTCCATGTCCTCGCGATCGAGCCGGTGGATGTTGTTCTGGAACGGATACGGCACGAATCGTCCCTTGATCCACACCCACGATTCGCGCTCGTGCCAGAGCCACTCGTCTCCGAGCGCCGCCTCCAGCACGTCGTCGTAGTACGAGTAGTGGCTGAACTGCACGTGGCCCCCGAGATCCCACGTGAAGCCGCGTTCGTCGACGACGCTCGTCGCGAGTCCTCCGGCCTCGGGGGTCGCCTCGAGGATGTTGAAATCGCCGAAGCCGAGCTGCTGTAGCCGATGGGCGGCGCCGAGCCCGGTCGGTCCGGCCCCGAGAATCAGCACCCGACCGGGATCGTGAGCACGCGTCACCGCCGACCCCGCGCGCGCACCGCGATCGTGACGGTCTGCACGAATGCGCGTACCGCGGATCTCCACAAGCGCCACCTGACGATCGAGACCGTTCCCGTCCGCCGCCCGCGATGCGGCACGCCGATCTCCCGAACTCGTAGCCCACGCTGCGCCGCCAGGCCGGAGATGATCACGTTCGGGGCGAACGTCCCGGCCGGGATCGCGGACAGAAGCGAGGCGAGGCAGGGGCGCCGCATGAGCCGGTACGGCGCGTTGACGTCGGTCACGGCGCGCCCGAACAGCGCCCAGACCGTGATTCGCGCCAGCGCCGTGATGAGCCGGCGCGCGAGTGGCGCGTCCCGCTCGCGGCGTGCGCCGAGCAGGAGGTCGTAACCCTCACGCTGCTCCCAGAGCGCGGCGAAGCTCTCGGGCCCCATCTCGTCGTCGCTGTCGACCTGGAAGACCCAGTCGCCGCGGGCCTCGCGATAGCCGCGGAGAATCGTGGAGCCATGGCCCGCGTTCGCCTGGCGGCTGACGACCAGGCCGGGTACCTGCTCGCCGAGTCGCTCGAGAATTCTTCCGCTCTCGTCCCGCGAGCCGTCGTCGTACGCGAGGAACTCGTAGCCGATGCCGAGCCGCTCGAGCTCGCGAAGCCACGCCGTGACGACCTCCTCGATCACGGCGGCCTCGTTGAACACGGGCATCACGATCGACAGCTCGGGCTGAGTGAGGCTGCCGCGCCCTCCACTACGTTCGTCGCGGGGAGCAGCGGCAGTTCGGGAAGATGACAAACGGGTAGGCTCCTTCTCGAGCCCTCTTGGGTGCAAGCGATGAGCCAGCGATGTTCAGCGGCGCGGGTGTGTCCGACGGTCGAGCGCGAGGTCGCAAGTGGCTGATCCATATGGCGCGACGTCGGTGAGGTCGGTCGCGAGGGGGCGGACCGGATCGTGAGCCTGACAGGGCTGGTTAGCTCTTTGCCGCACTGTCCCGGTCAGCAGCGACAATTCCGGACCATGCTGACCGCCACGCTGGACCCGGGACTGACCTATTCCCGGCCAGCACGCCCGGAAATAGACATCGCCACTGATCGTGGAGCTTTCCGTCGCGCGCTGACGCGCGGCGGCTTCAGCCCAGGTACGACGCGACGAACGTGCCGCTCGAGCCACGGTCGCCGAATCGCCCGAAGGCAAACGGCGCGGGATCGACCGGCGGTACGGCCCCGGTGATCAGGGCGGCCATCATCTCGCCGACCGCGGGTGACAGCTTGAATCCGTGGCCGCTCATGCCGGCTGCGATCCAGAAACCTCGCAACGGCGATTCGTCGAGAATCGGCATCCAGTCCGGCGTGATGTCGAAGGCTCCCGTCCAGCCCCGCCGGTAACGCGCCTCGGCCAGGCGCGGCATCGCGCGTCCCGTACGCTCGAGAACCTCGGCTGCTTCGTCCAGGCCGACGTCGGCGCCGAGGAGCTCGGGTTCCATCGGATGCTGAGTCTCGTCGTCGGTGAGTGAGCCGGTGAGGGTAAGCCCGCCCGTCTCCGGGCGCGCGTAGCTGCCGCCGGCGAGGTCGAGATAGACGAGGTGCGGCCGCCCGAACGAGGCGTCGCGCTCGACGACGAACACAGGATGGCGGCCGACCACGATCGGCAGCTCGACGCCCGCCAGCCGCGCGACAGCCGGGGACCAGAGGCCCGCGGCGTTGACCACGACCGGCGAGTCGATGCGCTCGCCTGCCGCGGTCTCGACACCCATGACGCGGCCGGACGCGCTGTGGACCGCCACGACCTCGACGCCCTGCTCGATCCGCGCGCCGTTGCGGCGCGCCCCATCCGCGTACCCGTTCGTGACGGCGGTCGGATCGCCGTAGCCCGAGTCCGGCTCGTAGAGCACGGCGCCGAGGCTCCCGGGATCGATCCGCGGCTCGATACGTGCCAGATCGCGCGGCTCGAGCACCTCGGCGCGGACGCCGACCGACCGCTGGAGATCGACCGTCGCTTCGAGCTTCGTCCGCATCGCCGCGGAGACGCCGATGAGCGCGCCGCATGCGACGTAGCCCGACTCGCCGCCCACGGCGTCGTGGAATCGCTGGAAGACGTCGAGGGACCGCACGACCATCCGGCTGGTCTCCGCGGTCGGATAGAGCTGACGGACGATCCCCACGGAGCGGCCCGTGCCCCCGGATGCCAGAGACTTTCGCTCGAGCAAGAGGACGTCGCGCATGCCGGCGACCGTGAGGTGAAACGCGATCGAGGCGCCGGTGACGCCGCCGCCGATGATGACGACGGAGGCCCGGCGGCTCACCGGGCGGCAGCGGCGCTGAGCTCCGCGGCCTCCAGCTCGTCGAGCAGGCGCACCGGATCGTCGCAGCGGATCGTGCCCTCGACGAGGACGCGAGCGTAGACACGGCTCCAGCCGGGGTGGCGCTTCTGGGAGACCCGCGCGAAGTCGCCAGACTTGAACGAGCCTCTGATGTTCAAGCACGGGCTGGTGTAGCGCGTCACCTGAACGAGCACATGCTGTCCGAGAAGCACGTGGTCTCCGGGGGCGACGGCGGACCAATCGAGCCCCTCCACGGTCACGTTCTCACCGATACTGCCGGGTTGGATCGAATGTCCTTCGGCCTGAAGGCGGCGGATCGCCTCGAGCGAGTAGAGGCAGACCGCACGCTCCGGGCCTCCGTGGTGCTCACGGTCGCGTTGCATGTCGCCCTCGACACCTTCGGCCGTTACCCGCGCCGCGGGCACCGCAGTCTTGGGGACTCCGCCGCGAGAGACACTGATCTGCACGATCCTGGCGCTCACTCACGAACCTCCTTCCGAGGATTGGCTTCTTGAAGATTGTACGCGAGCGATCCGGTCAGCGGCTGTCGCGGCGAATCATGCGCTGCACGCGGGCCTCGAGTACCTGCTCGCCGCGCTGGTTCAGCACGCGGTGGACGTACGTGACGATCCCGCGATCGGGCTTCTTGGTCTCGCGCTTCTCGGCCACCGTGATCTCCACGGCCAGGGTGTCGCCCTCGAGCACGGGCGCCGTCAGGCGCATCTCACCCCCGAGGTATGCCATCCCCGTGCCGTGGATGAGGCCGGTCTGCATGATGAGCCCCTCGGAGAGGGCGAACGTGAGCGCGCCGGGCGCTGCGCGCCGCTTGAAGACCGATTCGCGCGCGACGTATTCCATGTCCATGAAGAGCGGCTCGTTGAAGCCGCACAGGTTCACGAAGGTCACGATGTCCGTCTCCGACACGGTCCTGCCGAGCGTGCGGAACGTGGCGCCGACTTCGTGCTGCTCGAAGGTCAAACCGTCGCTTCGCATGGCCGGGTCCTTTCGGTTGGCGGCCCCTACGCGTCGCCGCCCCGCCCCAAGATAGCGCGTCTACCGTCAGCGGCGCGGCCGCTCGAAAATCATGAGCCACACGTCGGAGCGCGGCGTGTAGTCCATCGCCGCGCTGTCCCAGCGGTACACCGTCTCCCTCGGCGAGATGATATCGACGACTCCCACGCGGTCGAAGCCGCGCTGGTAGGCCTCGAACCAGCCGAAGATCGTCTGGTCCGAGCCCTCCCGAGCCGCCCAGGATCGGGTGGCGCTGACGAACACCAGGAACCTGGGCGCGGAGGTCTCGATCTCCTTGATCATGTCCCGCTGCATCGACGCGGCGTACGGCTGGAGCTCCATCAGCGGATAGGTGTAGATGTAGCCCGTCGCGGATCGACGGTGTGAATAGAAGTAGATCTGCGGCTCCGATCCCACGACGGCGATGCGATCGCCAGGCGCGCTGTGCTCCCGGATGTAGCGGGCGACTTCCACGGACTCGGGAAATGGATTGCGCCCGTAGATGAACCGCGAGACCTGAACCGGCGTGAGCCCGAAGAGAACGGCGCGCGACGCAAACAGAGGCTGGCCGGCCGCCGCCAGCACGACGACGGCCAGAAACGTCCAGCGGAGCCAGCCAGCCTGCCGGAGCGCCGGAAGATCCGCGAGCGCGGCCAGTCCGACTCCCGTGAGCAGCGCCAGCGCCGGGAGCGTGATCAGGAAGTAGTGAGGCCTGAATTGCAAACCCAAGGTCGTGGCCAGAAGGGCCGCGACCGAGAAG
>Ga0126369_10000500_pt1 | contig 25746 bp, 24 predicted proteins | sample PanSoiMetaPlot_1_FD_109646 | JGI IMG/M metagenome (GOLD analysis project Ga0126369, IMG submission 109646) | Tropical forest soil microbial communities from Panama - MetaG Plot_1 | ecosystem: Environmental > Terrestrial > Soil > Tropical forest > Bulk soil | place: Panama | collected 2016-02-17
CTGGCTGGCCTGGCTGGCCTCGTCGGCTTCGGGCGCGACAGCCACATAGAGGTGGTCGACATGGAAATGCGGCTCGAACAGGTGGTTGTCCCCTTCGAGCGGCTGCTCCATGATCCACCAGGGCACATCAACCAGACGCGGGCTCGCCGCCATGCCGTCCGGCACCGCCGCGCCCGGCGCCCGCAGCAGCGTCACGTCGAGCCCGGCTTCCTCGCGGACCTCGCGCAGCGCCGCCTCAGGCGGCGTCTCCCATGGCTCGACATGGCCGCCGGGGATCATCGGCCGCTGAAACAGCGGATGCGTGATCAGCCCGAGCCGCCACTCGCCGGTCCCGCCATGGCGCCCGAAGACGAAGGCGCTTGCCGTCGCGTGTTTGATGGCCACTATGCCATCCTGCACGAGGTTCGCCCGGGCGGCATGTGGCTAGGCGATTTCCTGATCTGGAGGTGACTTACAGCTGGTGGTGGAGGCCGCCGCGCGGCTCTGCAACGATGAGCACACGGCAGAACCTGGGCGAAAGGGCTTCATGCGGACGCTGTGGCTGGACGATGACGGCACCTGGCACACCAAGCTGCGCGGTCGTGAGATCCTTTCCGATCCCAGACTGAACCATGGCATGGCGTTTAGCCTGCGCGAACGGCACGAACTGGGCCTGACCGGGCTCATCCCGCCGGCGCACATTACGCTGGAGCAGCAGGTGGCAAGGGTGTACGCGCAGTACCTGCGCCAGCCGGACGACCTGGCCCGCAACGTCATGCTGAGCGAGACCCAGGACCGCAACGAGGTCCTGTTCTACAAGCTGCTGATCACGCATCTCACGCAGATGCTGCCAGTCGTCTACACGCCGACGATCGGGCTGGCGATCAAGAGCTATAGCCATGAGTACCGTCGGCCACGCGGCGCGTACCTGTCCGTGGATCATCCGGAACTGATCGAGGAGTCGCTGCGGGCCACCGGGCTGACCGATGCCGACCTCGACCTGATCGTGGCAACCGACGCGGGCGCCATACTCGGCATCGGTGACTGGGGAGTGGGCGGCATCCACATCGCCGTCGGCAAGCTTGCCGTCTATACCGCCGCAGGCGGCATCGACCCGGACCGGACCCTGCCCGTCATGCTCGACGTGGGAACAGATCGGCAGAGCCTGCTCGACGACCCGCTCTACATCGGCAACCGCCACCGGCGGGTCCTCGCCGCCGAGTACGACGCGTTTATCGACGCCTTCGTGGCCGCGGTCGGCAAGCTGTACCCCCGCGCGATGCTGCATTGGGAGGACATCGGGGTGGCCAACGCCAGGCGCCTGCTCGACAGGTATGCCGACCGGCTGTGCACCTTCAACGACGACATACAGGGCACGGGAGCGGTCAACGTGGCGGCGGTCCTGGCCGCCGTGCGCGCGACGGGCACCGCGCTCGCTGCGCACAGGGTCGTCATTTTCGGGGCTGGCAGTGCCGGGACCGGCATTGCCGACCAGCTTCGCACCCAGATGCAGGCCGACGGCCTGCCGCCAGACAAGGCCGCGTTGCAGTTCTGGGCCGTCGACCGGTACGGCCTGATTACCCGTGACATGGCAGGGCTCAGCGACGCTCAAGGCCGCCTGGCGCGGGATCCGGGGGAGCTGGCCGGCTGGAACCGCGACCCGGACCTCGGCGGCATCGGCCTGGCCCAGGTAGTTGCCCGGGTCAGGCCGACCGTGCTGATCGGCACCTCGACTAGGCCAGGCGCATTCACTAAGCAGATCGTCACGGAGATGGCCGCGCACGTCGAGCGGCCGATCGTGCTGCCGATGTCCAATCCGACCGAGCTGGCCGAGGCAACGCCCGCCGACCTGATCGAGTGGACGGACGGGAGGGTCCTGGTCGCGACGGGCAGCCCGTTCGACCCGGTCAGTCATCGCGGGACCCGGTACGTGATCGGCCAGGCCAACAACGCACTCGTGTTCCCCGGGATCGGCCTCGGCGTGATCGTGGCCAGGGCCAGCCGGGTCACCGACGGGATGCTCTCGGCCGCTGCCCACGCGGTGGCCAGGCTTACCGATACGTCGGTGCCCGGAGCGCCGCTCCTGCCGCCGGTGTCCGAGCTGCGGCGGACCTCGGCGGCGGTCGCAGTGGCCGTCGCGACCGCGGCCTGGCAGGAGGGCGTCGCGGGCACCATGCTCGGCGATCTGGAGCGACAGGTCCGAGAACGGATGTGGGAGCCGGTCTACCGCCGCATCGTGCCTGAATGAGTCCGCGCCATTTCGCGGATACGTGACGGCGCCGCGAACGGCCGGTGCATAGGATGCGCAAAAGGTTCCCAGCCAGGCCCCTGACCAGGTACGATGCGCTGCATCCGGGTACCGGCAGACAATGCATGGCATGTACGCGGATCGCGTGGTGTGATACGGCCCAGGGTGAGACGGGCAGGGTGGGCGAATGGTCACGGTAAGCAGGCCGCTGCTGCGGCGAGCGTACTCGGCGCCTGAGCGCATCACGTTGTTCAGTGTGGGTGCGGCGGCGATCGGCCGGGTGTACCCCACCCTCATGCACTACACCCACGGCTACAGCATCCCGTGCCCGCTGCGCACGCTGACGGGCGTGCCATGCCCGTTCTGCGGCCTCACCTGCGCGACCGTGGACATGACGCACGGGCATTGGGCGCAAGCGGCCAGGACCAGTCCGCTGGCCCTGCTCGTCGCGCTGCTTGTGGTCGGCACGGCGCCCCGGCTCGTGGCGCGGGCCACCGGACTAGCCGCGGCGCCGCGCCCAGCGTCGGAGCGTGCCAGACGGTATATCACCAGGGGCGCAATCGTGGTGGTGGCGCTGAGCTGGCTGTTCCAGCTGCACAGGTATGGATTCATCTGACTGCCGGCGTCCGCCGGCAGGTTAACAACGAAAGGTAACCCCCCAATGGCATATCAGGGCACACCTGCCTACTCCGGCGCGCCGTCCGGCGTGTACTCCGACTGGGTCACCCGGGTCGGGGCCTACCTTGTCGACGTCGCCCCGGTCTTCGCCGGCGCGATCGTGCTCTTCATCCTCGCGGCCATCGTCAATAGCGGAATCTTCTATGTCCTCGTCTACCTGATCGTCGTCTTCGGCGGTCTCGGCTGGTCCGTCTACAACCGGTGGATCATGGGCGGCCAGGGCCAGAGCCTCGGCAAGAGAGTGCTGAAGATCAAGCTCGTGAGCGAGGACACGGGGCAGCCAATCGGCACCCTCAACGCGTTCTTGCGGGACGTCGCGCACATCGTGGACGGCATCATCTGCGACATCGGCTACCTGTTCCCGCTGTGGGACCCCAAGCGGCAGACCCTGGCCGACAAGATCATGAAGACCGTGGTGGTGCCTGCCTGACCAGCCGAGCGGTCCCGCGCCCGCGCCATGAGATTCGGTGTCGATGTGCCATCACTGTTCCTCTAGCAACAGCGGTGGCACATCGACCCCAATTGGCCTGAGGCTGGCTTCCCCCAGCTCGCCGGTCGGCTCGGTGAACGGGTGGTCGCGCGCCATCCGGATCGCGGTTGACAGCGGCAGTAGCAGCCAGGGCACGTTCAGTGCGAGAACGAAGCCGAAGTGCGGCGTTGCGTGGGTTCCTGAGTACTCCTCGGCCAGGATGATCAAGACGACCGCGGACATGCTCCCGCACCAGACGAGGGCCGGGACCTGGATCCAGTCGCGGCCACGGGAGATCGCGTAGATCGCCAGAGCGTAGAACGGGCCGTTCCAGATCACGTCGATCCATATCGTCATGCGCCAGAAGGCGGGCCTGGCCAAGAGCAGGGGATCGTAGGTGCGGCCGTAGGAGTGAATGAGGTGGACGAACGGCCGGGGCGGCCAGACCGGATAGCTGAAGTGGGCCGGGTTGGCGATGGTGAGCTGCTCGATGTCGACGACGTAGGTGATGAAGAAGAGGTTGACCGCGAAGAAGGCGAGCAGGACCCAGTCGATCCGGCGCCTGCGCAGCGGTATGGGTCGCCTGGCCGGGGCGCTGCCCGGCTTCACCCGCTCGCGCCTTCGCGGCCCTTACGGCGGACCGTGAGGCCGCCGAGCAGGTTGATCCCGCTGATGCGCAGCACCGGAGCGTCCGGGCTCGCTGACTCTGCCGAGTCGGGCGGGATCTCGATGCCACCGAGCAGCGCCACGCTGCTGTCGACCACGTGCATCTCCGGGGGCACGATGATCTCAACCCCGCCGAGCAGGCAGAAAGCTCTGACGCGGGTCTCCCGCGCGGTGAGCGTGGCCTGCCGGAAGTCGAGTTCGGTTCCGCCAAGCACGGTGACGGCCTCGATGTGTTCGGGTGCCCGCCAGGCCCCCTTGCGCGAGATTCCCGACAAGATGGCGACCATGCGAGCCGGTCGTCCGGGCGGGGCCAGCGGCCCGGCCCCGGTCCTGGCGAGCGTGTTTGGTGGCTGGCCGAGTCTGGCGGTGGCTCCCGGAAGGTCAGCGACCACGGGCACGATCTCGGCTTGCGTCTTGGCCGCCAGGATCGTGTCAAGCCGCTCTGAGTGCTCCTCGGGCGTGAGCCGTCCCTCAGCAAGCGCGTCGCCGAGGATCGCGGCGGCCCGGTCGCGATCGGCGTCCGAGATCCGCATCCGGGAAATATCGCTGGGGTCCTGGGGGATCATCCAGCTATTGTCGTGCAGGCGCCCTGCGGGCGGAACAGCACGGCACGAGACGAACGGGGTGCGCAGGTGGGACACGTAGAGGTCGCGCATCTGTCGCATGCCCTGGCGGACGGGCGGATGCTGCTCGACGACGTGTCGTTCCGCGCGGGCGAGGGCAGCACGGTCGCGCTGATCGGCCCGAACGGCGCCGGCAAAACGACGCTGATGCGGCTGATCGCCGGCGACGTCGTACCGCAATCCGGAACCGTCACCTCAAGCGGCGGACTTGGCGTCATGCGGCAGTTCGTGGGCAGCGTCAGGGACGACTCATCGGTCAGGGACCTGCTGCTGTCCATAGCGCCGGTGCGGCTCAGGGAGGCGGCCGCCCGCCTGGACCTGGCCGAACTGGCCCTGATGGAGCGAGACGACGAGCCCGCGCAACTGCGATACGCCGCGGCGCTGGCCGAATGGGGCGATGCGGGCGGATACGACTGGGAGGTGCACGCTGACGCCTGCACCGTGGCTGCGCTCGGCGTGCCGTTCGACCGGTGCCGGTGGCGGGAGGTGCGGTCCCTGTCGGGCGGCGAGCAGAAGCGGCTCGTGCTTGAGTCGCTGCTGCGCGGCAAGGACGAGGTGCTGTTGCTCGACGAGCCTGACAACTACCTCGACGTGCCCGCCAAGCTCTGGCTCGAGCGCCAGCTGGCGGCCACGGCCAAGACCGTGCTGCTGGTCAGCCATGACAGGGAGCTGCTGGCCGCATGCGCCGAGCGAATCATCACGGTGGAGGACGGGATCGTATGGACCCACGGCGGCGGGTTCGCCGGGTACGCGCAAGCGCGCAGGGACCGTTTCGAGCGCCTGGACGAGTTGCGGCGCCGCTGGGACGAGCAGCACGAGAAGCTCAAGGAGCTGGTCCGCACGCTGCGGCATAAGGCTAGCTACAACGACGGCATGGCGTCGCGGTACCAGGCGGCGGTCACCAGGCTGCGCAAGTTCGAGGAGGCCGGGCCGCCGATCGCGCCGCCGAAGGAACAGAACGTCCGCATGCGGCTGCGCGGCGGCCGCACCGGCAAGCGCGCGGTGATCTGCGAGAACCTGGAACTGACCGGCCTGATGCGGCCGTTCGACGTCGAGGTCTGGTACGGCGAGCGAGTCGCTGTGCTCGGGTCGAACGGGTCGGGCAAGTCGCACTTCCTCAAGCTGCTCGGCGGGGAACATGTGGCTCACACCGGCGTCGCGCGGCTGGGCGCCCGCGTGGTGCCGGGCAGCTTCGCCCAGACCCACGCCAGGGCGGACCTCGCCGGGAGGAGCCCGCTGGAGCTCTTGATGAGCGAGCACGCGTTGCTCATCAATGAGTCGATGGCAGCGCTGGCACGATACGAGCTGCAGTCGTGCGCGCGGCAACGTTTTGAAACTCTGTCCGGGGGCCAGCAGGCGAGGCTGCAGATCCTGCTGCTCGAGCTGGCCGGATCGACCCTGCTACTGCTCGACGAGCCGACCGACAACCTCGATCTGGCCAGCGCCGAGGCCTTGCAGGAAGGGCTTGAGGGCTATGCGGGCACCGTTGTCGCGGTGACGCACGACCGGTGGTTCGCGCGGTCATTCGATCGCTTCCTCATCTTTGGCGAGTCGGGCGAGGTGTACGAGGCGCCCGAGCCCGTCTGGGATGCCGGGCGGGTGGAGCGCCAGCGGTAGCCACCCGAGTGCAGAGCCGTGGCCCAGCTGTGGCGGGCCTGCTTGCTAGGCTGGCGGAGGTCTTGGAGGGAGCACACCGTGAAGAAGCTGATCCTGCTGGCACTGGTGGCCCTGGGCGTGGCCGCCGTCTGGCGCAAGGTTCAGGCCGACCGCGCCGAGCTCGACCTGTGGACCGAGGCGACGACGGCGGACGAGTAGACGCTCGCGGGCCGGGTTCGGACGCATCCATCGGCTGGCCACGTAGTCCCCGCGCCGTACCGGCGCGGGGACTACGTGCCGGTACTCTGAGTGGACGGGGCATAACGCCGCGTTGGGGCTATAGCTCAGCTGGAAGAGCACCTGCTTTGCAAGCAGGGGGTCACGAGTTCGAGTCTCGTTAGCTCCACCAGGCCAAACACCCCGACCAAGATCTCGGGCCGGGCGCTCGTGCCATTAATGTGCCATTAGCCCTGGCCGGACGCCTAGATCTGACGGTTCAAAGAGTCAGCAATGGCACGGTCGGCCGCCGACGTGGCGTGCTGGTAGATCATCGCAGCGCGAGCGCTGTCGTGACCCATTCGCGCCTTGAGGTTAGGTCAGCCAGGCTCGCGCCGGGCGCGGCCAGGGTGTTGCCGGTGTGACGCAGGTTATGGAAGTGCAGGCGTGAAACGCCGACGTTGCCGACTGCGGACGCCCAGCCTGAGTCACGCCGGAAGTTGCCCCGCCGTAGTACCCCACCCAATGCGTCTGCTCTGCTGCACCCGGGGCTGGGTTCGATAGCGTGGCCGGATGCCCATTGAGCACGTCAGGATCGAGGTCAACGGCGGCGAAGCCGATGAGGCCGCCGTGTCCCTTCTGGAGCACGAGGGGTGGGGCCACTTCACGTCGATGCAGGTGCGCCGTGGCCGCGTGCGTGGTCTGGACTTGCACCTCGTCCGGCTGGAGGTAGCGCACCGCGAGCTCTACGGGCGGCCGCTCGGTGGCGAGGAAGTCCGCGCTCGCATTCGGCATGCTCTCGGCGGCCAGCCGGACGCCACCGTCCGCGTCTACGGTTACTGGGCCGGGCTGATCGTCACGGTTCGCGTGCCACAGGACATGCCGCGCCGTCCGCACACGATGACCGCCCTGCACTTTCAGCGGCCGCTTGCCCGGCTCAAGCACGTCGGCAGCTGGGGCCAGGGCCGGTTCCGCGGAGTCGCGCTGGCGGCGGGCTTTGATGACGGCCTGCTGGTGGACGAGGCGGGCAGGATCTCGGAGGGCACCATCACCAACGTGGGATTCTGGCGAGATGGCACGGTGATCTGGCCCGACGCGCCGAAACTGCTCGGCACCACGATGCTGCTCCTGCAGCGCCAGCTGACGGCCGCCAGCATCCCGCAAGCCGAGGCGCCGGTCTGCGTACAAGACCTGGCCGGCTACGACGGGATGATCTTGTGCAACGCACGCGGCTGGGCACCGGTCAGCCGGGTCGACGACCTGGCCATGTCCCAGGACGCGGCATTCACCGAGCTCATCGCGGCTGCCGCCGACGGATGCCGATGGGACGAGATTTAGCGGGCGCAGTCAGCGCAACGGTCCAGAAGTCAGGCGTAACATAAGTCCCCTGTATGCCGAATGCCCGGAAGGTCGGCCGATGTCCACGATCCGCGCCGCATGGCGAGAGCGCCCAGGCATGCTGCTCGCCTTCTACCTAGCGCTCGCATGGCTGCCCTTCGTCATCGACCGCATGCAGGGCGACATCCAAGACGCACCATTGCAGCGCGGCCTCGGCACGTTCGCCGTCCTGACATTCCTTGCGTGGCGCGTCTCCCGTGGCGGCACGACCACTCCTGCCCGGACAGGCGCGTCCTCGAGCAGCTCGGCGAGCTCGGCGACCTCAAGGGCGTTGAGGTACAGCTTCACATGAGCAGTATCGCCCGGCTGGCCGCGCGCGCACATGGCGACCAGCGCCACGACGTCGTCCGCGCGCGGCGGGCCATCGACCCTGATCTGGACACCAGAAGTAGGGCCTGACCGCGGAAGGTCGCCGTCGTTCGGCGCCGGAACCGATGTGCGGATGAGGTAGCGGCAACTTTCCGGGGAGCCGTGCGGTCTAACTTGCATGGCTCAGCCGCCGCGCCGTGAGGCCATGGTCATGTTGTATGAGCGCCACTACTCCGAGTTGGTGCGGCTGGCCTTCGCGCTGACCAGTGACTGGGCGCTGGCCGAGGATCTGGCCCAGGAGGCGTTCGCCCGCACCTGGCGCGGCTGGGCCAACATCCGCGATCAGCAGCAGGCTCCCGCTTACCTGCGAGCAACGGTGGTCAATCTGGCGCGCACCAGTGTGCGCCGCATGCTGCGCGAGCGCCGGGGATGGGGCGAGCCGGGCGATCCGGGAGCTGCAGACCTGGCCGTGAGCATTGACCTGCTGCGTGCGCTTTCGCGGCTGCCCGCGCGCAAGCGGGCCTGCGTGGTTTTGCGCTTCTACCTGGATCTGTCAGAGGCCGACACGGCGGCGGCTCTGGGTGTGTCGGTCGGCACGGTGAAGAGCCAGACGGCGAGGGCGCTACAGCGGCTGCGGCGGCTGCTCGCCGACCCCGGCACTGTCTCGGTGTCCCGGCCCGAGCACGATCAAGGAGGTGCGTAATGAGCCATGATCAGATCGCGGGAAGGCTGCGGCTGGCCCTGGAACGAGCGGCGGCGGAGCACGATATATCTCCCGACGCGTGGCAGGCGATCGAACGGCGCCTTCGCCGGCACATCTGGCGGCGGAGGGTGATCGCCGCTGTGTGCGCCGTGATCATCGGCGCAGCGGCCGTGGCTGCACCCGTCCTGTGGGGGGCCGGTTCGGGTCCGGCCACCGGCCTCCGACACCCGCGGCCAGTGCCTCAGCTCGTCATCGTCAGCCGCACCCACCTGAGCCGCGCCATTACCAACCTCGCAGCCGGGTACGGCGGCGTGTGGGTGGTCGCACCGGGCGTGGTCTACCGCGTTGACCTGGCCACCGGCCGGAAAGTGGCCGCCATCCGGGTGCCCGGAACCGACGAGATCGTCAGCGACATCGCCACCGGCGCCGGCTCGGTCTGGGTGACTAGCGAGGCTGCCCACCGCGGCGTATACCGGATCGATCCACGCCGCAACCGGGTCACAGCATTCATCCCCCTCCCGCCGACCCCCACCGGGATCACCGTCGCCTACGGCCTGGTCTGGGTCAGCGAGCCGAAGGCCGGCCCGGGCGTCGTCGTCCGGATCGACCCGCGGACCAACCGCGCCAGCGGCCCGCCCATCCAGGTAGGCACCGGGCCCGGGGCGGCCGTGGCCGGCTTCGGCGCGCTATGGGTCTCCAACGGCAATCTCGACGGGTCGGTAAGCCAGATCAGCCCGGCGGCCGGTGCCGTGACCCGCACCCTGGTCAACATCCCCAACGTCGCCGCCGCCGGTGCTGGTTCGCTTTGGGTGACGCCCATACACGGCGGGCTCCAGCGGGTCGATCCCGCAACCGGCAAGGTCACCGCGACCATCGGCCTGCCGAACGCGGTGGGCGTCACTTTGTGGGCAGGCTCGGCCTGGATATCAACCAATCCGCCAGCGGCCCTGGTCCGCGTCGACCTCGCGTCGAACCAGATCATCGGCAAGGCAGCCCGGGACGGGACATCGCCCATCTACATCACCGCCAGCTCGACGGGCCTGTGGGTCGTCAACAGCGCCACGGGAGACCTCCTGCACCTCGCCCTCACCACCCGCCATCAGGCACCGCGGCAATAACCGCCCAGAGTGGCTCTGCGCGCGGAACACCCATTTCTGTGAAGGGGTCTAGAAACCGACCTTCGCCACGACGCCCGCGTGGTCGGACGGATGAGGGATCTCCGTCCCGACGAGGTAGTCCTTCGGCGCGCTGGAGAGCGCGATGTTCCGCACGAGCACGAGGTCGATGCGCTCGGTGGGACCGCCGGGGACGATGGTGAAGGGGTCTTCGGTGTAGTAGCCGTCGGTGTGGCCAGGGCTTCCCGGCTGGGTCACGGACCAGGTGTCGGTGAAGCCCGCAGCCGTGGTCAGGAACTGGTAGCTGGCCGTCTGAGTTGATCCGGGACCGGTGTTGAGGTCGCCGGCGAGGATGACCGGCAGCGGCGTGTTCGCGGGCCCGCTCGCGATTTCCGCCGCCTGTGCTTGCTGTACCGGCTCGTAGAAGCTCTCGAGGTGGGTGGCGATGACGCGCACGGTGCGCCCTTGCACGGTCGCGTCCGCGGAGAGCCAGCCGCGCTGGATGGTCACGTTCACCCCGGGGGCCAGGGGCAGGCTGAGAAGCGTGCCGAAATGCTGCGCCTGCAGGTTGGAAAGTTTCAGCTGCACCGCGGGCTCAGCGCGGGCGAGCAGGACGTCACGGTCGAGGAAACTGACAGGAAGCCCGGGAATCGCGGACGAGTTGAATTCGTCGAGCTGCCCGACGACGTGGTAGGACACCCCGTCGGCGGCGAGCTCGTTTAGCAGCGCCGACTCGGCATCGATTACGGTCGGCCCGGTGCACGGAAGCGGCACGAAACTCTGCCATCTCGCGACTTCCTGCAGTGAAACAATGTCGGGCTGGGCGGCGGCGATCTCGTCGGCGATCTGGGCGGCTCGCTGCTCGACGTTGCTGGCGACGACCTCGCAGAACGTCTGCCCGATCGCCGGGCCGAGCAGCTCCGGGTGGCCGAGCGCGCCGAGGATGTATCCGAAGTCTGTGCCCTCGTCCATGTTGCGCGTCATCACCGTCAGAAAACTGCGCGGTTGACTAGGATCCGGCGTGGTGGCCGAGGGCGCCCCGGTCGCGCTGGCCAGCCCCGCCAGCCCGAGCAGAACCACTGCGGCGCCGGTCACCGCCACGGCTTTGCGCACCAGACCGCGCATCACACCCCACCCCTCCCAGCGGATACCGCTAGCTCCGCGGGGTCACCGTGGCCCGGGCGGTCGCCAGTCACCCGCCATCACGCGGGCATATGTGAAGGGTCCAGGAACCCCGCTGGTGGAGGAGCCTGACAGTCCGGTACTAACAGGTCAAGCGTCGCGTTACCTATCTTGGGTTCCAGGAATGCCTATATTGGCGACCGTGCTGAGGCACTGGCTCTGAATGCCCAGCGGCCGCGCGGAGCGCCTGGGTCATGACCGCTTCCAGGTATGTCCGTTCCAGTGCAGCGCCAGGATTCTTCCGGCGCCGTCATTGCCCACTGCCCAGGCATTGTCCGCCGATGACGCGCCCACGTGAATGAGGACATTTTGCACCGCGAATGGAGCAAGAGCGCTCGTCCAGCTCCGGCCACTCCAGTGCAGGATCAGCGCCCTGTTGCCACCCGCGGACCCGGTGGCCCAGGCATTGTTGGCTGAAGTGGCGGCCAGATCCCAGAGCATGTAGGTGATTCCGATATTCGGGGTAACGACCTGGCCCCAGCGCCGGCCGTTCCAGTGCACGATCTCTGTGCTGGTGATGGCCCAGGCGTTGGTCATGGACGTGGCCGCTACGCCAAGGAGCGCGCGGCGCCTCAGCGCGGCGGGCAGCCGCACGCGCGTCCAGACCATCCCGTTCCAGCGCACCATCAGCGGGCCTTCGAAGCTGTTGCCCACCGCCCACGCGTTCTTCCTGGACGTGGCTGCCGCGCTATAGAAATAGCCGTCCCTGACCGAGGCCGGTAGCGGTGCGCGCGTCCACGCCGTCCCGTTCCAGTGCAGGATCAGCGGCGGGCCGCTTGCGTTTTCGGAGGCCGAGCCCACCGCCCACGCGTTCGTCGCCGATGTGGCGGCCACACCGCCCAGCCAGCCGTACGCCGGACCCGGGACCGGTACCAGGCGCACTGTCATGCCGGTCACCCGTGCGATGAGCGGCTTGCCGAGGTTTCTCTGATCCGCGTTCCCGTACTGCCCGACAGCCCACGCGCCACCAGGGAACGAGGCCACGGCCTCCAGCTCACTGGCCCACGGCAGCGCCCGGGTGCTCAACGTGCTCCAGCGCGCGCCGTTCCATAGCACGATCAGAGCCCTGCCATGGGGCGGTATGGGCCAGCCGACGGCTACGGCGCACCGGGACGGCCAGACCGCGACGCCCGCCAGATATCCCGGGACCGACGACAAATCCAGCACCGACCGCTCGCCGCTAACCCCGGCCGCCAGCCCGCCGGCGATCGGCAACGTTGTGCAGGCCAGTTTCGGGGCGGCTCGAGGCGAGCCCGCGCAGGCAGCCGTGAACACGGCCACTGCCAGGATTCCCGCCAGACGCCGACGCATGCTACCGGGCTTCATCCGTCCTGCCGTTCCAGGGGCCTCATCACCCCTAAGACGCCCGGTTATTCAGCCAGGTTCACCCACCTGACCGCCCCGCATCCAGCGGCAACCGAGCGGCACCGATGCGGAGTCAGGCGCCGTACTGGCCACCATCCGGCTCTGCGCATCCAGATCTATTGACACCTGCCAGACAGCGAGCCTATGCTCCACGCAGCATATAACGCACGGATTGTTCGTATCGTCAACCACTCCGGTGGCCATTGATCCGGGTGCTCTAGAGCACTGACATCGCCTGCCCAGGGAGCTGAGTGGGGGCGGAAATGGATCTAGGCGGCATAGCACGCAGCCGACTCCGTGCGGAGGTCGGCCTATCGGCCCGGAGCAGCCGCCTCGTAACTCAAGCGCCATACCGACCCGTGGCGCACGCCCTGGGCCGGGTTAGCAGAAGGGTCATGACATGGCAGATATCTCACGGCGCCAGCTTGTCGCCGGTGCCGCCGGCCTGACTATCGTCGGCGGCCTCGCGGCAGCCTGCGGTAGCGGATCCACGAGCACCGGGATAGGCGGAACCAATCCCGGAGCCCCCAAGCGCGGCGGCAACTTCCGGCTCGGCGTCACAGGCGGCGGGTCCAAGGACATCATGGACGGGCAGAACATCATCACCAAGCCCGACCAGGCCCGGCTGGTGAGCGCGTTCGAGACACTGCTGCTGTTCGATGAGAACTACCAGCTGACGACCAATGGCCTGGCCGAGTCCGTCACCCAGGACAACCCGAGGCAGTACACGATCCGGCTGCGCAAGGGCATCGAGTTCCAGAACGGCAAGACGCTAACGGCCGATGACGTCCTCTACTCATTCCAGCGCATCGGGACCAAGGCAAACGGCCTGACCGGGTTTGCGGCCACCGCCACGATGGACATAGCCGGGATGAAGAAGCTGGACACGTATACGGTCAGGCTGCCGCTGAAGTCGCCGGACGCGACGGTCCCGCAGACGCTGGCGAGCTACACCTTCTGCATCGTGCCGGCCGGGTACCAGGCATACCCGCACCCGCAGATCGGCACGGGAGCGTACAAGCTCAAGTCGTTCACCCCCGGGGCGCAGAGCGTCCACGTGCGCAATCCCAACTACTGGCGTGGTGGCGGTAAACCGTACTTCGATCAGGTCACCATCGTTGACTTCAGCGACTCGACCGCCCAGGTGAACGGGCTGCTCGGCGGCCAGATCGACGCGATGACCGACCTGCCGGCCGCGCAGGTGCAGGTCCTGCAGTCGCGCGGGATGCACGCGCTGGTCTCCAAGACCGGAGGCTGGCTGCCGTTGTGCATGGCGATCGACATCCCGCCGTTCAACGATGTCCGGGTGCGGCAGGCGATGCGGCTGCTCGTGGACCGGAACCACATGATCGAGCAGGTGCTGTCCGGCTACGGCTTTGTGGGCAACGACCTGTACGCGCCCTTCGACCCCGGTTACTTGACCGAGCCGCAGCGGAACCAGGACATCAGCGAGGCGAAGCGTCTGCTCAAGGCGGCCGGGCACCAGAACCTCAACGTCGACCTGCACACCACTAACGGCGCGGCGGGCATGGTCGACGTCGCCACCGTGTTCGCGAACCAGGCGGCGGCGGCCGGTGTCAAGATCAACGTGCACAACGATCCCAACTACTACGGCACCCAGTACCTCAAGCTCGGGTTCTCGATCGACTTCTGGGGCACCCGCAGTTACCTCAACCAGGTGCAGCAGGGTTCGCTGCCGAACTCCCCGTACAACGAGACGCACTGGCCGCCGAAGTCGGGCACTGGTTCGAACTTCATCTCGCTCTACAACCAGGCCCTGGCCACGACCGACCTCGCCAAGCGAATCGAGATCGAGCACGAAATGCAGACGCTGGAGTACGACATCGGCGGGTACATTATCCCGTTCTTCAACGACCTCATTGACGGCTACTCGGACAAGGTGAAAGGCCTGCGTCCCAGCAAGGGCACGCTCAACCTGGATTACTTCGGTCACGGGTTCAGCTCGATCTGGTTCGGCTGAGGCGCGTTGCCATGCGGGCCAGGTTCCGGTGGGGCGGCGTCTCCAGGTTCATCGTGCGGCGGCTGGTGCTCGGCCTCGTCGTCCTGTTCCTGGTGTCGCTCGTTGTCTTCGCGGCGACGCAGGCGCTGCCCGGCGACCCGGCCCGGGCCATCCTCGGCCGGTCGGCAACTCCGACGGCGCTCGCGGCGCTGCGTCGGCACTTGCATCTCAACCAGCCCGTGTTCAGCCAGTACTGGACCTGGCTGACCGGGCTGCTGCGCGGCAACCTGGGAACGTCGCTCGCCGCCCAAGAGCCGGTGACGACGTTGCTCGGCCCCAAGCTGGTCAACTCCGCCGTGCTGGTGGCCGTGTCCGCGATCGTCTCGATCCCGCTGTCGATCGCGCTCGGCTCGTGGGCAGCGCTGAAGCGCGACAAGATTTTCGACACGGTGAGCTCGAACCTGCTGCTCGTGCTGGCCGCCTTGCCGGAATTCGTCGTCGGTGTCGTACTCGTGATCCTGCTCGCGACGATCGTGTCCCAGGTGCTGCCGGCGATCAGTACGATCCCGCCGGGGTCCCGGCCCTGGAACTACCCCAGCTACCTTGTCCTCCCGGCACTCACCCTGGTCATCGCCGTCGCGCCGTACGTCTCGCGGATCGTGCGCGCGTCGATGATCGAAGTGCTCGAGAGCGATTACATCGAGATGGCCAGGCTCAAAGGACTGCCGGAGCGGACCGTGATGCTCAGGCACGCGCTGCCGAACGCCCTTGGGCCCGTCTTCCAGGTCATCGCGCTCAACCTGGCGTACCTGGCCGGCGGCGTTATCGTGGTGGAGTACGTATTCAATTACGGCGGTATCGGCAGCGCCGTTCAGGAGGCCGTTCTCAGCCACGACCTGCCAGTCGTGCAGACCCTGGCGATGCTCATCGCGACGGTGTACGTCGTGCTCAATCTGCTCGCGGACGTGGCCACGATCACGGTCACGCCCAAACTGAGGACGCAGCTGTGATCCCGGTAGCCGGGGCCGACATGGCGGCGGCGGCCCCGCTGGAGACCCCGCCGGTCCGCGCGACATCGCTGCTGCGCCGCTCACTCCGGCTCTGGCGAACCCGTATCGGCGTCGGCCTGGTCGTCCTGCTGGTCCTGCTCGCGATCGTGGGACCGTTCGTCGCGCCGTACGGCTCGGGCACCTTCGTGGCCGCGCCCAACTCGCCGCCGGGCAAGGGCGCGGCATTCGGGACCGACTACCTGGGGCAGGACGTGCTGAGCCGGCTGTTGGACGGCGGCCGGAGCATCCTGTTGCTGGCCTTCATCGCTACCGCCGTTGGACTGATCGCGGGCGTTGTCATTGGCCTGGTGGCGGCATACGCGCGGAACGCGTTCGATGACGTCCTGATGCGAGGCATGGACGTGATCATGGCGTTCCCGCAGATCATGCTCGCGCTGGTGGCCGTGGCCGTGGTAGGTGCGCACCCTTGGGTGATCATCGTCGCGATCGCGCTCACAACCGTCCCGCGCATCGCCCGGGTGGCGCGCGGCGCCGCGCTGCCCGTGGTGGAGCGCGACTTCATCGCCTGTTCCGAGGCGATGGGGGTGCCGCGGTGGCGCATCTTGTTCGGCGACCTGCTGCCGAACACGCTCGGGCCGCTGATGGTCGAGGCCAGCCTCCGGATGACGTATTCGATCGGACTCATCGCCGCGCTGGCTTACATCGGGCTGACCATCAACCCGAACGACCCGAACTGGGGCCTGATGATCCGTGAGAATCAGATCGCCCTGACATTCCAGCCCTGGGGTGCAGTCCTGCCGATCATCGCCATCGCACTGCTGACCATGGGAACTGGCCTGATCGGCGATGGCATTGCCCGTACCGCGGCCGGAATCGACCGGAGCCGGGGTGCCGAATGAACGCCGTCGAGTTCTCCAGCGTTCCGGCCGAGCCGGCCCGGGCCGCAGTGACCGTCCGGGATCTGCAGATTGAGATCGCTGGAACCGGAACGCCGGTGGTCAGCGACATCTCTTTCGAGATCGCCAGTGGCGAGATCCTCGGGGTGGTCGGCGAGTCCGGGTCCGGTAAGACCACGGTCGGCCTTGCTTTGCTGGGCCACGCCCGGCGCGGCCTCTCCATCTCGGGCGGGACTGTCCTGGTCGGCGGCCAGGACATCCTCGCTCTCGGCGACGAGCAGTTGCGCCGGCTGCGCGGCGCGACCGTTTCCTACGTGCCGCAGGATCCGGCATCGTCGCTGAACCCGGCGCTGCGGATCGGCCTGCAACTCAGGGAGGTTCTCGAGGCCCACGCAGCCAACGTCGACGGGCATCGGCCCGGACGGGCGGATCACTCCGCCCGTATCGCGGAGATGATGCGCGAGGTCGCGCTGCCCGATGACCGCGGGTTCCTCCGGCGCTACCCGCACGAGTTGTCCGGCGGCCAGCAGCAGCGGATCGGCCTGGCCATGGCGTTCGCGAACCGGCCCAGCCTGATCGTGCTCGACGAACCGACGACCGGCCTGGACGTCACGACCCAAGCGCACGTGCTTGAGACCGTGCGCCAGCTGGCCAAACTGCACGATGTCGCCGCGCTCTACGTCAGCCACGATCTTGCGGTCGTCGCCGCGCTGGCCGATCGGGTCGCTGTCATGTACGCCGGACGGCTGATCGAGCTCGGCACCGCAGAGGCGCTCTTCGCCGCGGCAGGGCATCCGTACACGCGGCGGCTTATCGGCGCGATCCCGCGCCTGCGCGGCGGCCGCTCGCTCGTCGGAATTCCTGGCCGCGCCGCCTCCCCAGGCAACCGCCCACCGGGCTGCAGCTTCGCGCCACGGTGCAGCCTGCGGATCGAGCAGTGCGAAGAGGAAGTCCCGGCGCTCCGATCGGTCGCCCCTAGCCACCTGGTTCGCTGCATCAGGGCCGAAGAGGTGCTCGTGCAGGAACAGCGCAGGATCGGCGATCCGGTCGAGATGCCCCCAGCCCAAGATCTGGCGGCCGTGCGACTGGACAGCGTCCTCGCCCTGTACGGGCGGCACGAGGTGGTCCACTCGGTGAGCTTCAGCCTGGCCGCGCACGAATGCCTGGCCCTGGTGGGCGAATCGGGCTCAGGCAAGACGACGATCGCGCGCGCGATCGCCGGGCTGCACCACAACTGGACGGGGAAGATCACGCTCGGCGATCTCCCACTGCACCCGTCGGCGCGGCGCCGCGACGCGGACACCCGCCGCCGGATCCAATACATCTTCCAGAACCCCTACGGATCGCTGAACCCCCGCCGCACCGTGGGCCAGATCATCGGGCAGCCGCTCCGGGTATTTGGCACTGCGACCGGGCGCGACGCTGACCGGCGGGTCGCCGAGATGCTGGAGCGCGTCGCCCTGACCGCTTCCTACGCGGCCAGGTACCCAGACCAGCTATCGGGCGGAGAGCGGCAGCGGGTCGCCATCGCCCGGGCACTGGTCTGTGACCCAGCCGTGCTGATCTGCGACGAGGTCACGTCTGCCCTGGACGTCAGCGTCCAGGCTGCCATCGTCGAACTGCTCGGCAACCTCCAGCGCGACCTCGGCCTGTCGATGCTGTTCATCACGCACAACCTGCCGCTGGTGCGGTCTATCGCCCAGCGGGTCGCCGTGCTGCATGACGGCGCCATCACCGAGATCGGCGAGACGGCGCAGGTACTCGGCAGCCCCGCCGAGCCTTACACACGCCAGCTGATCTCCGACACACCGTCGTTGGAGACCGCGATCGCTGAGGTCGGCATTGCCGAGGCGCCCTGACATTTTGCTCATCATGGCCGACCAGATGACCCCGTCGGCGCTGCCGTGCTACGGCAACCCGGTCACGCTGGCCCCAGCCATGTCGGCGCTGGCCGCTTCCGGTGTTGCCTTCGACGCGGCCTATACCGCGAGCCCATTGTGCTCCCCGGCTCGCGCTTCATTGCTGACCGGACAGCTGCCGTCACGGACCGGCGTATACGACAACGCCGCCGAGTTCAGTGCCCACATCCCGACGTTCGCCCACCAGCTTCGCGGCGCCGGCTACCGCACCGTGCTGGCCGGCAAGATGCACTTCTGCGGGCCCGATCAGCTGCACGGGTTCGAGGAGCGGCTCACGACGGACATCTATCCGGCGGATTTCGGCTGGACTCCGGACTGGAACCGCCCCGATGAGCGGCCGAGCTGGTACCACGACATGTCCTCGGTCACCGACGCCGGACCCTGCCTGCGGTCCAATCAGCTCGACTTCGACGACGAGGTGGCATTCGCCGCGGAGCGGTCGCTGTTCGGCCACATTCGTGCCCGCGACAAGCGGCCGTTCTGCTACGTGGTCTCGTTCAGCCATCCGCACGACCCGTTCACGATCAGCCGGCCGTGGTGGGACCTGTACGAGGGCAAGGACATCCCGCTGCCGCGGACGGCTCCCGGGCGGCCGCACCCGCATGAGCTCCGGCTCCGCGCCGTGTGCGCCATGGACGAAGCGCCGGTCACCAGCGCGCAGATCCGCGCGGCCCGGCGCGCCTACTACGGTGCGATCTCCTACGTCGACGACCACATATCCCGGCTGCTAGCCGTGCTGCGCGAGACGGACCGGCTGGACGGCACCGTCATCATCGTCACCAGCGACCACGGCGAGATGCTCGGCGAGCGCGGCGCCTGGTACAAGATGTCGCTCTTCGAGGGTTCGGCCCGGGTGCCCCTCATCGTCTGGTCGCCTGCCCTCTTCCGCGCGCACCGCGTCCAGGCGGCGGCGTCGACGATGGACCTGCTGCCGACCCTCGCGGCCCTGGCCGGGGCCGGTGACCCGGTCGGGCCGCTGGACGGCCGGAGCCTGCTGCCGCACCTGTCCGGCACCCCGGACCGAGATGAGGCCGTCGCCGAGTACCTCGCGGAAGGCGCGATCGCGCCAATCGTCATGATCCGCACCGGGCGGCATAAGTTCATCCACTCCCCGGCCGACCCCGACCTGCTATTCGACCTTGTTTCCGACCCCGACGAACTGGTCAACCTCGCTGAAGATCCGGCGCGGGCGAGCCTGGCCGAGACGTTCAGGCAGCAGGTCGCCGCCCACTGGGATCTGCCTTCGCTTGACCGCCAGGTCCGCCTGAGCCAGCAGCGGCGGCTGGCCGTGCACGCGGCGCTCACCGCCGGCATCCAGCCCGCCTGGGACTACACGCCCGCGTACGACGCCTCGCGACGCTACGTGCGCGGCCATATGACTCTGGCGGACATCGAGCGACTGGCCCGCTTCCCGGTCGCGGGCGGCGACAAGGAGTGACGGCATGGCTTCGGTGCCAAGTTATGCTGCATCTGTGCAGGAGGCAGACGGCCCGCCGCGTGCGGGCTATCAGCGCATTCAGGCCGTTGACCGCGCCGTCGCGCTACTCAAGGCGGTCGCCGATTCCGCGACGCCCCCCACGGTTCTCGAGCTCGCTCAAGCCTGCGGCATCAACCGGAGCACGGCCTGGCGGCTACTACGTACCCTGGAGTATCACGGCCTGGTAGATCGCAATGCGATCACCCAGCGATACACGATCGGATACAGCGCGATATCGGTGGCCGCCGCAGTGACCGATGACGCTCTCGTCCGACGCGTTCGGCCTCTGATCGAAAAGCTCGCTATCCGCACCGGCGAATCGGTGACGCTCGCGGTCGCGAAGCGGTTCAACCTCATGTACGTAGACCAGGCCGATCCGCCTGATGTCATCGTGCCGAGTTGGGAGGGTAAGCCACTGCCGCTGCATGCAACCTCTGGCGGCAAGGTTTTCCTGGCTTGGCTGCGCCCTGATGAACGCGAGGCGATCCTGCCGAAGGAACTGCCAAGATACACCGACCAGACCATTACTGACCGGCGTCAGCTTGACCGCGAACTCGACACCATTCGCCAGACCGGCTACGCGTTGTGCGAGCGCGAGTACGAGGAGTTCTCCTCCGGTGCGTCCGCCGCGGTCCTGAACTCCAGGCAGTACCCAATGGCCGTGATCAATGTATGGGGACCCGCGCCCCGGAATCCGCTGAGCCGCCTGCACGAGATAGGCGCCGAGGCCTTGCAAACAGCGCAGCTCGTGCGCCAATTGCTCGACTGACCGCGGCCACTGCACCCGCGTCACCGGCGCCGAACAGCAACCTTGACCCGTCGCGCGAGCACGTGATTTGATTGCCCCACGATGAGAACAGATCGTTCACATAGTGAATGGATCTCGCTCGGCGTCTCAGGTTCAGCATCAGAAGAGTTCCTGACGGATCTCGGTGGTCGCAGAGGACGGCGAGGACGATGGCGGGTTCCCCAAAGGTCATCATCACCTGCGCGATAACAGGCTCCGGTCACACCCCGTCGATGTCACCACACCTGCCGTACACGGTGGAGCAGGTTGTCGAGCAAGGCGTCGCGGCGGCGGAAGCCGGAGCGGCCGTGCTGCACCTGCACGCACGGGACCCGCGAGACGGCCGGCCGACCGCCGATCCGGCGATCTTCGCCAAATACGCTCGGGGCATCAGCGACCGTTGCGACGTCGTCATCAGCATTTCCACCGGTGGCGGCACCGGAATGACGGTGGAGCAGCGGCTCGAAGGGGTCATGGAGCTCAAGCCGGAGCTGTGCACGCTCAACCTGGGCACCATGAACTACGGCAGCTTCCCGATGATCGACCGATACCGCGGCACCTTCCGGTACGACTGGGAAGAGCCTTACCTGGAAAGCACCAGGGCCGAGCCGTTCGTCAGCACCTACGCCGACATCGAGCACATGCTCACCGTGGTCGGCCCGCAGACGGGCACCAGGTTCGAGGCCGAAGCCTATGATGTGGCGCACCTGTACACGCTTGCGTACTACCTGGACAAGGGCCTGGTCGAGCCGCCGATCTTCATCCAGACCATTTTCGGCACAATGGGCGGAATCGGACCCGACGTTGATCACATCGTGCACATGAAGCGCACCGCCGACCGGCTGCTGGGCGATGCGTACCAATGGTCGACGCTCGGGGCTGGCCGGTATCAGATGGGCATAGTCACGGCGGCGGCGATCATGGGGTCACACGTCCGGGTAGGGCTTGAGGACAGCCTGTATCTCGGCAAGGGTCAACTGGCTGAGTCCAACGCCGACCAGGTGGGCAAGATCCGCGGCATACTCGAGGCGCTGTCCCTGGAGATCGCGACGCCAGCCGAGGCGCGTCAGATGCTCGGGCTAAAAGGCTTGAGCAACGTCGGGTACTGAGCCAGTTCCCGGCCCGGTCGCTCGATGAGCCAGAACAGCGACAGCGGCATCGCCGGTATCACCTTCGACAGCTCAGGACATCGGCTGGTCGGCACGATGTACCTGGCGCGCGGCGACGAGCCCAAGCCCACCCTGCTGCTGCTGCACGGCTGCCCCGGACTCGAGCAGAACCGCGACATCGCCGCGGACGTGCGTGACCACGGCTGGAACGCCATGCTCTTTCACTACCGAGGCAGCTGGGGCAGTCCAGGGAAATACGACCTCGGCACGATCACCGCCGACGTCCGGGCGGCAGTCGACTACCTTGAGTCCACGCCCTTCCACGCCGTCGATCCGGAGCGGCTGGCGGTCGCCGGCCACAGCATGGGCGGCTGGGCGGCCATCGTCGCCGCCGCCCGAGACGATCGGCTGAAGGCGGTCGTGTCGATCGGCGCTCCCGCCACGCTCGGCGCTTTCGGCCGGCTTAGCGACCGCGATCTCGAGCACGAGTTCAGCCGGTTCCTCACGGCGACGCCAGCCGAACTTCGCCATCAGTTCTGTGCCCTAGCCAGCCAGCTGGGACCTCTCGACTTCATGCCGGAAATTTCGCCCCGGCCATTGCTGATCGCGCATGGCAGCGTGGACGAATGGGTGCCGGCCGCGGACGGCCGGCAGCTCTATGAGCGGGCCGGGAATCCTCGTCGGCATGCCGAGATCCAGGGTGCCAACCACGCGTTCAGCTGGCACCGTCGCGACCTGCGCGAGCTCGTCATCGGCTGGCTGGCCGGAACCGGGCTGCACCAGGGCAGGCCTGCCGAGACCGGACTATGAGGAGGGTGTGGTGATGTCGATTCAACCGGACCAGGCCCGCCGCGTGGGCGTCGTCGGTGCGGGCGTCATCGGCGGCGGCTGGGCACTGCACTACCTCCGGATGGGTCTGGACGTCGACGTCTACGATCCCGCACCCGATGCCCGCTCCGACATGCTGCGCATGCGGGAGGCGATCTGGCCGCTCATGGAGCGGATCGGGCTGCGCACCGGAGCGAGCCCGGACCGGCTGACCATTCATGACGACCTCGCAGCGGCTGTATCGGGTGCCGACGTCGTGCAGGAGAACGCACCGGAGGACGCATCGATCAAGCGGAAGGTACTCGCTGACATCGACGTTGCCACTGACCCTGAGGTGGTGATCGCCTCGAGCACCTCAGGTTTCGCGATGACGCTGCTGCAGAGCGACTGCGCTAATCCCGGTCGTTGCGTGGTGGGCCACCCTTTCAATCCGCCGTACCTGATCCCGCTGGTGGAGGTCGTCGGCGGCGAGCGAACCGACCCGGCCGCGGTGAACTGGCTGACCGCGTTCTACGCAGCCGTCGGCAAGCGGCCGCTGAAGCTTGATCGCGAGCTGCCGGGCTTCGTCGGCAACCGGCTGCAGGAAGCGCTGTGGCGGGAGGCCCTGCACATGGTCGCGGCGGGCGAGGCCACGGTTGAAGAGATCGACGAGTCGATCGCCTACGGTCCCGGGCTGCGCTGGGCGCTGATGGGCCCGTGCCTCACATTCCACCTGGCAGGCGGGCCGCAGGGAATGGCGCACATGCTCGATCACTTTGGTGCCGCGTTGCTCGAGCCGTGGACCAGGCTTGCCGCACCACCGCTCACTCCGGAGTTGCGGCAGCGAATGATCGATGGCTGCGAGCGGGAGGCGGCCGGGCGATCGGTCGCGGATCTCGAGCGGCTGAGAGATGACTTCCTCGCGGAGTTGCTGCCCCTCCTGGAGCGGTTCGCGCCGGCTCAGGTCGTGCCGGAAGCCGCCCAGCCGATGCCCGACTGCTAGCGATGACGACGCCGCCTGTTCCCGCCCCGCTGTGCCTGCACACGGCGACCGTGCAGCCGGGCTGGGTGGACTACAACGACCATCTGAGCGAGTGGGCCTACCTGCTGATCGTCGGTGACAACGCGGACGCCTTCTTCCGTTTCGTCGGCGTCGACGACGGTTACCGCGCGGCCGGGCTGTCGTTGTACACAGCCGAGACGCATCTGCGGCACCTGCGCGAAGTCAAGCTTGGCCAGCAGGTGACGCTTACCCTGCAGGTGCTCGGCTGCGATGCCAAGCGGCTGCACCTAGTACACGAGATGTTCGCCGGTGACCACGAGGCGGTGGCGACCGCCGAGCAGATGCTGCTGCACGTCGGCACCGAGGCTGGCCGGGTCGTGCCGTTCGGCGCGGAACTCGCCGACCGGCTGCGCCAGATCGCCGATTCCCACGCGGCGCTGGCGGTGCCTGGCTACGTCGGTCGCTCGATCCGAGCTGTAAGGGGCTGATCAGCGTGGACCTGGACCTGACGCCGGAGCAGCAGCTAGTCGTCTCGACCGTACGCGAATTCGTGGAAAGGGAACTCTACCCGCACGAGGCGGAGGTCGAGCGGCTTGACAAGGTGCCCGACGAGGTGGCCGCGGCCATCAAGGCCAAGGCGATGTCGGCCGGCCTGTACGCCGCGAATATGCCTGCCGAACTGGGCGGCGGCGGCCTGGATCCAGTGTCGCTGACGCTGGCCGAGCGGGAGCTAGGCCGGGCCAGCTACGCCCTGCAGATCCTGGTCGCCCGGCCAAGCAACATCCTGCAGGCCTGCGAAGGCGAGCAGCGCGAGAAGTACCTGCTGCCGTCGATACGAGGCGAGCGCGTCGACTGCGTGGCGATGACTGAGCCTGACGCCGGCTCGGACGTCAGGTCCATGACCACGACCGCGACCCGCGCCGGTGGCGAGTACGTGATCAACGGGTCCAAGCACTTCATTAGTCACGCCGACGTGGCCGACTTCGTGATCCTGTTCGCTGTGACCGGGACCGAGCAGACCAGCCGAGGGCAGCGCAAGCTGATCTCCGCATTTCTCGTCGACAGCGACACGCCGGGCCTGCGGATCAGCCCGGGACCCGGGTGCGTGTCCAACCGCGGCTACCACCAGTGCGAGCTGAGCTTCGCCGACTGCCGGGTACCGGTTGCCGCCAGGCTGGGCCAAGAAGGAAAGGGGCTTGAGCTGATGTCACAGTGGCTCGGCGCGTCCCGGCTGACGGTGGCGGCGACCTGCGTGGGGCGAGCCCGACGGGTGCTTGATGCTGCGATCCAGTGGGCAGCAACCCGCAGGCAGTTCGGCCAGCAGATCGGCCGGTTCCAGGGCATCGGTTTCCAGCTTGCCGACATGGCCACCGCGGTCGAAGCGGCCGAACTGCTCACCCTGCGGGCGGCCGCGCGACTAAGCAAAGGTCAGATGACCGATGCCGACGCGGCCATGGCAAAGGTATTCGCATCGGAGGCGCTCGGTCAGATCGCGGATACCGCCGTGCAGATCTTCGGCGGCATGGGACTGATGGAGGAGCTGCCCGTCGAACGCTGGTGGCGGGACGCTCGGGTAGAGCGGATCTGGGACGGCACGAGCGAGATCCAACGGCACATCATTGCCCGCTCGCTGCTGCGCGCCCACGGAGGGTGATATGGGAGTGCGAACCGAGGTAGCTGGCCGGGTGCTGACGATCACCATTGACCGCCCGCCGGCCAATGCGATCGATGTGGCGACCAGCCTGGCGCTTTACGACGCGTTCCGGCGATTGCATGACGACGATGACCTGCGGGTCGGAATCGTGACGGGGGCGGGCGAGCGGTTCTTCAGTGCCGGCTGGGACCTCAAGGCGGCGGCGGCCGGGGAGAGTATCGAGGCCGATCACGGCCGGGGCGGGTTCGCTGGGCTCACCGAGTTCACCGACCTAGGCAAACCGGTCATCGCAGCGGTCAACGGGCTAGCGCTTGGCGGCGGGTTCGAGCTCATGCTCGCCGCCGACCTGGCGATCGCTGCGGAGCACGCGGAGTTCGCGCTGACCGAGGTCACGCTGGGATTGGTCGCCGACGCTGGCGGGGTCCTTCGCCTGCCCAAGCGGCTGCCCCGCCCGATCGCACTCGAGCACGTGCTGACCGGGCGGCGGCTCAGCGCCGCCGACGCGGCCGCCTGGGGCCTGGTCAACCGAGTAGTGCCGGCCGACGAACTGGCCGCAGCGGCCGCCGGTCTGGCCAGC
>Ga0126369_10000502_pt1 | contig 25672 bp, 15 predicted proteins | sample PanSoiMetaPlot_1_FD_109646 | JGI IMG/M metagenome (GOLD analysis project Ga0126369, IMG submission 109646) | Tropical forest soil microbial communities from Panama - MetaG Plot_1 | ecosystem: Environmental > Terrestrial > Soil > Tropical forest > Bulk soil | place: Panama | collected 2016-02-17
CTCGCCTCGATCATCGACAAGATCAACACCGAGCGGCATGAACACATCATGACCATTGAAGATCCGATCGAGTACCTTCACCCGCACAAAAATTGTCTGGTGAACCAAAGAGAGGTCGGAGCCGACACGCGCACATTCAAAGTCGCGCTCAAGTACATCCTGCGCCAAGACCCGGACGTGGTGCTGGTCGGGGAAATGCGAGACCTGGAAACCATCGAAGCCGCCCTGGTCATCGCCGAAACTGGACATATTTGTTTCGCCACGCTGCACACCAACAGCTGCGTGCAAACCATCAACCGGATCCTCGATGTTTTTCCTCCCTATCAGCAGCCACAAGTCAGAGCCCAGCTCTCCTTCGTGTTGGAGGGGGTGTTGAGCCAGGCGCTGCTGGCGAAGGCGAACGGAGCGGGCCGGGTGCTGGCGCTGGAGGTGATGATTCCCAATCCCGCAATCCGAAACCTGATCCGGGAGGACAAAGTCCATCAAATCTACTCGCAGATGCAGATGGGGCAAAACAAGTTTGGGATGCAGACCTTCAACCAGTCCCTTGCTGCACTGCTGTCGCGCCGGTTGATCACCAACGAGGAAGCCTTCGGCCGGAGCTCGGATCCAGAGGAACTCAAGAACATCATGGCCAGTGGCGTGATTTCTGGCCAACGACCAGCGGGAGTGGCGGCAGGTGGACGGTAGTCGGCGCAACTGAGTTCCGCCCCATACTAAGGAGGCTTACGAGATGGCAGTTCGGGCAACAGCCGCAGTGCAAAAGGCGCCAACGCCGAAAAAGGCAAGCACCGTCCATTGGCTCTGGGAGGCCAAGACCAAAAGCGGCGAGCTGAAAAAGGGCGAGATGGAGGCCAACGACGCGGAGGCGGTGAACAATCGCCTTCGCTCGCTCGGCCTCAATCCGGTGAAGGTCAAGAAGAAGCCGTTGGAGCTCAGCGTCAAAATCCCGGGGATGGGTGGAGTGAGCGGGAAGGACCTGCTCGTCTTTACTCGTCAGTTCGCGACCATGATCGACGCGGGTCTGCCGTTGGTGCAGTGCCTGGACATCCTCGGATCTCAGGTTGACAACGCCGCGTTCAAAAAGGTGATCTTCGCGATCAAGACCAAAGTGGAGTCAGGGTCCACCTTCGCTGATGCTCTCAAAGAGCATCCCAAAGTTTTCGATGAGCTGTACGTTCAGCTGTGCTCGGCGGGCGAGGTGGGAGGTATTCTGGACACGATCCTCAACCGGCTCGCGGTGTACCGTGAGAAAAGCGAGAAGCTCAAGCGCAAGGTGAAGGGCGCGATGATTTACCCCTGCATCGTGATCATCGTGGCAATCGCGGTGACCGCGGTTCTCCTTCTCAAAGTCACCCCGGTATTCGCGAAAATGTTCGCCGACTTTGGTCAGTCGCTGCCGGCCCCCACTCAGTTCGTGGTCGACCTCTCGGTTTGGTTACAGCACTACATTCTGCATTTGGCGGGGTCGGTAATCGCGGTGCTCGTGGGAGTGGCGATGTTCTATCGCAATCCCAAAGGCCGCCGACTCGTGGACAAGTTCTCCCTCAAGGTGCCGGTGATCGGACCGGTGATACGGAAGGTGGCGGTGGCCCGTTTCACGCGCACCTTGGGAACGATGATCAGCTCCGGTGTGCCGATTCTCGACGCCCTGGACGTGACCGCTCGCACCGCTGGAAATCGAACCGTGGAAGACGGCATCTTCTACGTACGCACCAAGATTTCAGAGGGAAAGAACATCGCTGGGCCTCTACTCGAAACCAAGGTGTTCCCCTCGATGGTGGTGCAAATGATCGGCGTTGGCGAAGCCACCGGCGCCATGGATGCGATGCTCAATAAGATCGCCGACTTTTACGACGACGAGGTGGACACCGCAGTCGCCGGGCTCACCGCCATGATTGAGCCACTGCTGATGGTCTTCTTGGGAGCGGTGGTCGGCGGGTTTCTGATTGCGATGTACCTGCCGATCTTCTCGATTGCCGGTGCAATCAAATAGAACAACCGGCACCGAGCCTCGCTCCGAGTTTGCGATCGGCGCTGGCTCAGATTTACGGCTCAAACTCGTGTGGCTCACGGTTTTTCGGACCGTCGCCACCACGCTGCTGTTGAGCGCCACCTTGGTGCGGTTGCTCTCACAGCCGCTCTCCGAGCTGAGCCGAGAGGACACCTTTTTTTTCGGGCTGATCGCTATCGTCTATTTCTCGACGCTGATCTACGGCCTGATGTTGCGTCGCGGCCGAGTGGGCGCGGGAGCTGCTTACGCCCAGGTTCTGGGAGACGTGCTGCTGGCGTCGGGGTTGGTTTACCTCACCGGAGGAAGCGACTCGCCGTTCATTTTCGCCTATTCGCTCGGGGTGATCGCTGCGGCAATCCTCCTTTACCAGCAAGGGGCGTTGCTGGCGGCGTCGGCTTCCTCGGCGGCATTCGGTGCGCTGAGTCTGCTGATTCAGGCAGGGCTTTTGCGTTCGCCGCAGGGCAGCGCAATGCCGTCTTCCGGGAAGGTGTGGTTTGCGATCTTAAGCAATACCCTTGCCCAGTTTTTGATCGCTGCGCTCGCGAACTACTTGGTTCGACAGCTCTGGACCACCGGTGGCCGGCTGTCTCAGCGAGAGGCAGATCTCAAGCGGATCGCCGATCTGCAGAGACAAATCCTGGCTTGCATGCTCTCTGGTCTGGTGACGTGCGACCAGGACGGTACCATCAGCTTCGTCAACAAAGCCACGGAAACCATCTTCGGGCTCGGCGGGCAAGGCTCCGCTCCTCGCAACATCGAGGAGCTGATTCCTGGTATCTTAAAGCTCGGTCCGGTCCGGCGTGGTGAGGTCACTGTCCAAACACCTTTTGGGTCTCGGATTCTCGGGCTTTCGGTCACCCCTCTCGAGGGACAGAGCAAGTCGCTCTTGGTGGTGTTCCAGGACTTGACTGATTTGCGCGCTCTGGAAAGCGAGCTGCGCAGGGTCGATCACCTTGCGTCCTTGGGAACCTTGGCGGCGCAACTGGCGCACGAAATTCAAAATCCGCTCGCTGCGATGCGCGGCTCGGCCCAACTGTTGGGCGGCGAGGCCCGCGACGGGTCCTCATCGCAACGGCTTTCCACTATCTTGGTGCGAGAATCGGACCGACTGACCAAATTGGTAGAGGAGTTTCTCAAGTTCGCGCGTCCCCCTGCCCCGGTGACCCGGCTCGAGTCGCTCGGGAAGATTGTCGAAGAAGCCATGGAGATGCTGCGCGCAGATCCTCTCTCCGCTGGGATCAATGTGGAGCTGCGCACCACAGAAGCTCCAGCCTACGTGGACGCGGATCAGATCCGGCAAATTCTGCTGAACTTGATTCGAAACGCCCTCGCCGCGGTGGGCCGAGCCGGCAAGGTGCGGGTCTCCGTGGCTCAATTCGGTGCCGAGTGTCAAATCCGGGTGTGGGACTCGGGGGGACGGATTCCAGAAAGCGACCTGGGGAGGATTTTCGATCCCTTTTACACCACTCAAAAGGGAGGGACCGGCCTGGGGCTCTCCATTACCCATTCACTGGTCCGCGCGCACGGGGGCAAAATCCAAGTTACTTCCTCGCCTGAGCACGGAACCGAATTCTTGGTGAGCTTGCCAGCCGCCCGGGAGGCCAGCATTGCAAGTCTTGGTCGTTGATGACGAGTTGTCGATGCGCGAGTACCTGGAGCTCCTGCTTTCGCGTGGGGGGTATCAGGTGATCACCGCGGCTGACGTTTCCACCGCGGTCGACATTGTTCTCAAGAACGACCTCGACGTCGTGATTTCCGATATCAGGCTTGGCCAGGAGAGCGGGCTGGCGGTGCTGCGCGCGGCCCGGAGCTGCCCATCACCGGCAGAGGTGATCCTGATTACCGCGTACGGAACCCCCTCCACCGCCGTGGAGGCGATGCGCGAGGGCGCTTACGACTACATCTGCAAGCCCTTCGACAACGAGGAGCTGATGCTCCTGGTTCAGAAAGCTCTGGAGAAACGAGAGCTGCTCCGGGAGAACCGGGAGCTTCGTGCCAGCGGTGGTCCTGGTACCCAAATCCCGGTGGGCACCAGTCTGGCGATGCAGCAGGTTTGGTCTTTGATCAATAAGGTGGCCGGCTCGCGCTCCACGGTTTTGATCACCGGGGAGAGCGGTACCGGCAAAGAGCTCGTCGCCCGCGCCATTCATCGGAAAGGCTCCCGTTCCGGAGAGCCGTTTTTGCCGGTCAACTGCGCGGCGCTGGCGGAGGGGGTGCTCGAGAGCGAACTGTTCGGCCACGTCAAGGGCGCATTTACCGGCGCTGCCGCGGACCGAGCGGGAATCATGGTTTCCGCACGTGGCGGGTCTGTGTTTCTTGATGAAATCGGCGAGATCTCACCGGCGATGCAAGTGAAGCTTCTTCGAGTGCTGCAGGAACGCCGCGTTAAACCGGTGGGAAGCTCGGAGGAGGTTCCCTTCGAAGCGCGGGTGATTGCGGCGACCAATCGAAACCTGGAGAACGAGGTCAAGGAAGGGAGATTTCGGGAGGACCTTTATTATCGACTCAATGTGATTACGATCGAGCTTCCGCCGCTGCGCAAACGCCGCGAGGATATTGGAGTGCTCGCGAACTTCTTCCTCAACCGGATGAAGGAGAGCTTAGGTCGACACGAGCTGAAGCTCTCCCCGGACACCCTCGAGCTGTTGCGTGCGTATTCGTTCCCCGGCAACGTTCGGCAGCTCGAAAACATCATCGAGCGCGCGGCCACGCTGGCGGAGGGTTCGATACTGGAGCCGGCGGCGCTTCCACCTTCGTTGCGAGGCGAGTCAGAGCCAATCCCCGAGAACGGCGCCGTGACGCTCGTCCCGGGGTTTTCATTGGACCGGCATCTCGATGAGACCGAACGTCAGTATCTACTCGCGGCCCTCGCGCGCGCTGAGGGAAACAAGACCAAGGCAGCGGAGATTCTCAATCTGAGCTTCCGCTCGTTTCGCTACCGGCTCGCCAAGCATGGCTTGGCGGACAAAATGGATTCCTCGGAGACGGGATCGAACTGATTATTTGAAATCGCGACTCGAGAAAACCAGGACGGCCAAGCCGATCAGCACCGCCGAGTAGCCCAAGCCGCTTAGCACCGAGCGGAGGATCTCGTCGCTGCTGACCCTGAGCGCGTAGGCTGCGTGGGGACGAAAGTTCAGTTTCTCGAGGTTGGGTAATACATAATACACCGCCATGCCCAGTCCCCTGAGAAAGCCGCTCGCCGATTTTTGCGACAAGTTGTAAATCTCCCCCGAGAGGTGCCCAGCGAAGTAGATTCCGGTGGTCACCACCGCTGAAACGATCTGGCTGGAAAAGCTGGACATCAAAAAGCCGAAGCTGCTGAGCAGCAACAACTCCACCCACAATACCGACATTGCTACGAAGTCAGACTGATGGAGAGGAAATTGATAGATGGCCAACTCAGCGATGAACAGCAACGCCATCAGCAGCAGAATCACCCCGAGGGTGAGCATGTTTCCGGCGAGTCGAGCAAGCAGAAACATTCCCCGCGAGATCGGACGCGAGACCACCATGAAGATGGTTCTGCGCTCGATTTCCTTGCTCAGCAGCCCACTAGAAAGAAAAATCGCGAGCAGGGTCAACATCAAGCTCATTGATCCCAGCCCCAGATCCGTGAGCACCCGCTCCAAGGTCGAGACCGTGGCCTCGGTAAACAGCACCGCGCCCATCACCAAAGCGACCGCGAATGCCGCGACCAGCACGGTGACACGGTTTCGGCGTGCCTCGCGAAAGCCGTTCCAGGCGAGAGTAGCGGCTGCACCGATCATACAATTTGTCCTCCCACCGCTGCCTGCTTCGCTTCCTCGATGGTTTTGAGAAAGAGATCTTCCAAAGAAAATCGGGCCGGTTGCACCTGGGTCACTTTTCCGCCCTGTTCCAACACTTTGCGGATCAGCTGCTGCGATTCGCGGTCACCGGTGCGAACCAGTTGTCGAGCTCCGAGAGCTTGAGTGGATTGTAAGGGGACCCCCAGCGTCTGGAGGGTTTCGGGGCTGATGCCCTCCAAGATCAGCTCCATCACCGGTACCTGGCCACTGACCAGCTCTTGAACGCTGCCTTCCCGCACCAGCCGACCTCCCACCAATACCGCGACTCGGTCGCACAGTGCCTCGACGTCGGGAATGATGTGGGTACAAAACAAAACCGTGGTACCCCGCTCGCGCTCGGAGAGAATCAGATCCCGCATGTCCCGGCGCCCGATCGGATCGAGGCCGGAAGTCGGTTCGTCGAGAATTAAGAGGCGAGGGCGATGAATGATTGCTTGCGCGAGCGAAATCCGCTGAATCATGCCCTTCGAATACCTGCGGATCTGAAGACTTGAAGCGCGGGTCATCTGCGTCATGCCCAGCACCTCACCAATCCGCAGATCGAGCTCTTGCCCGCCTAGCCCAGCCAACCGCCCCGCAAGACCGAGGAACTCGCGCCCGGTCAGGTATTCATAGGGAGCGGGGTTTTCCGGAAGAAAGCCGACCAGCCGACGGGCCATCTGATCGTTGGGTGAGAGCCCGAAGATCCGAGCTCGCCCGCTGGTGGCGCGCACCAGATCCATCAGGATTTTGATGGTGGTTGACTTTCCAGCACCGTTGGGGCCCAACAAGCCGTAGACTTGACCGGGTTCGATTCTCAGGGTGAGGTCTTGGAGCGCGCGGACCTTCCGGTGAAGCCAGAACCCGAGCCGATAAGTCTTGGTCAGCTGCTGAGTTTCGATTGGCAATGGGGAGTTCATCGGGTCACCCTCTCAATTGAGCTTTCTTGCGTCATAAACCTCGAGTCGTTGATTGCCAGCGACGGTTGAATAACTGCGCCCATCCGGCCCCATGACGATGGCTCCGCCCAATGGGTCGGCGGGAATCTGATCAACGATTCCGGCACCCACCACCTCAAACAGCGTGGCCGGGAGCCTTCCCTTCTGCCTTCGGAATTCCGCAATCGCCTTGTCTAGTTTTTGAAGCTCCCTCTCCAGCAGCAATTCTTTAGTCCGGCGCTCGAAGGCTTCTCGGGTGCTCGGGTCGGGTGCGTTTTGGAACAGCGACTGTGCGAGCGTCAGGCCCGCGTCAATCACGCCGGCTTGGGCGTAGAGGCGAGTGGCCAGGGCCGATAAGTAGTTGGGAGCCATCGGCAGCTGGATCGTATCCCGCAGGATGTCTGCGGCCTTTTGATATTCCTTGCGGAAGTAGCTCAGGTTGTAGGCGAGTACAATGCGCAAGTAGACATAATCAGGGAACAGAACAAACCCTTTTTCCAGAATGTGGGTCGATTCTTCGGTATTGACCCAAGTCTCACGTCCCAGGTTGTAGGGAATCGAGACTCCCGCGAACAAGTAAATGTATCGGAACTTGGGATCGAGTTCGGAAACCAGCTCGGCATAGTCGGAAATATCGCGATATTCGTATCGGTTCGAGGCCCTTCCGGTAGCTTCGGTGGTGAGCACCCAGTAGTAGTCGGCGAGCATGTTTCGCTGCGCGTTGCCCAAGACCTTGAGCAATTCCGGTCTAGGCAACAATGGCGGTGCATGCTCGCGCTTAGCGCGTACCGGAGGGGCTGAAAGCGTGGCTACCAGAGCAATGCCACCGCCGATCGCCAGAAGTGACAGGCGAACACTGCGCATCTGTTGGGAGGGCACCGGCCGCTAGAATGACACAGCTAAATAGCCGACTGCGAGCTGTACGAGAGAGTGTCAGGATCAGGGAGCGAGTGGTAGCTGGACCCGGGGCAAAGCCTATCCGCGCTGCGTGTCGACTGGCCAAAAAAAAGCGACAGGAAGCGAAAGGCTCCCTGTCGCCGGTACCGAGTGATCCTCGATTTAGCAGGTGACGTCGTTGTTGGTGTTGAACGGGGTTCCCGCGGGAGCGGCAGTATCGGTGTTGCCGCAAGAGCCGGTCACGCTGGCGTCCTTCGAGCTTATGAACCAGGTGTCGATGGTGGTGTCGGTGTCGACGTTGCCAGTGGCGTGGCCTTCAAAGTTGCAGAGCGGGCAGACGTTACCAGCGGTGACGCCGGGGACGCTCGGATCCGCCACGCCGTTCTGAGCCCAGGCGATACCGCCTAGGCCTGCCGCCGCGGGGTTGGTGGCCGCGCCCTGGAACTTGAAGGTGTCCACGGTGATGCTGGTGTCCGTCGTTGCCGAGGTGCCGGTGAGCGTACTGCGGTCTTGCCACGTGCCACCGCCATTCCAGTAGGCATAGCGGTTGCCGCGCTCGGGACCGAATCCGATGTCGTTGATGGTGTTCAAGAATCGGTCCTTCTCCTGGAAATAGGACCGCTGGGCGGTGAACAACGACTTCAGGTTCGCCTTCGCTTCTCCTTGCTTGGAGCGCGCCTGGAACTTGATGAAGTTGGGAATGGCGATAGCCGCCAAGATGCCGATGATCGCGACCACGATCATCAACTCGATCAGTGTAAAACCACGTTGACGAAACTTACGAATCATTACATCTCTCCTTTACGGGCCAATATGGCGAGTTTGCCGAAGGCGCAGCTTTGCAACGTTTGCTCCAAAGCGAGGGCCGGGTGTAAGCCTCGTGAAAACGCTGCCGAATTTTTCACCGCCGGGTTACGGGAATGGCCCAAGGTGACGTTTTTTGTGACCTCACTGCCCAAAATCGACGAAATAGGATTGCCCCCAACACCGAGAAAAGGGTGAAACAACTAATACACAAACCCAGAAACAGCCCCGGGGTGCGATAGGTAAGTACAATTTTGTGCCGGCCGGGCTGGAGCTCGATTCCGCGAACGGCGTAATTTGCGGGAAGGATTTCGCTTCCCTTTCCATCGACTCTCGCGGTCCACCCCTGGGCAATGGCGTCGTTTAGCACCAGGAGCGCTGGGGACGCGTTCTGGGCGGTTAGTTCGATGTGCTCCGGCGCATAGTCATCGATCCTGGCCTGGTCCGATGGGATTGCGGTGTAATTCGAGGAAGCCCGGCGGCCGCCACACTCGAGGACCGCCTCTCGTGCTGGATCAAAGCTTCTTGAGATCACCGCCCGGTAGGCTTCCTGCTCGGAACCCACGCAGTGGGCGCGCCGCAGAGCCGCCCGGGGAGCCGCTGAGGGATTCTCAAGCAATATGAGATGCAAGGCGGGATGCCGCATCACCACCAGATCCTTGCGGCCGTTCACCTGCTCAAAGAATTCGTTCGGCAAAACCGTGTAGCGGGTGCCGAAGTCCCCGTCGAAGCGGAGGTACCAGATCATCGGTTCTTGAGTGAGTCGATAGACACGCTTCGATTCCGCGGGAAGGTATGCGTCAGCCGATTCAATTCCCCAAAGCGCCGGGATGTCAGGCAGCAGCGCGCTGGCCACTGAGACTGCATATCCGTCGGGAAGTGATATCCCCGCCAGCAGAGGTACGTGGTGCTCCTGGATCGCAGAAGCCACGCGATATTTACCGAGCGCAGGAGGGCCCTCTTTCTTTTCGATGGCAGACACAAAAGCGGTTGGTGTCTGCAGCAAGTTCGGAAAGGTGACGTCGTACAAGGGTTCGTTGGCAACCGCCAGATCGAGGAAGCACAGAACGGGTATTCCCAGACTCCAGCCTGGACGGCGCGCGATACCAAACAAAAGACTGGTAACCACAACGGCCACCAACCAAGAGCGAGCTGTTGCGGTTAGCAGCGCATGATGAATCCGCCACACGGCCTCTGCCGGTGCGGGCCCATTCCACAGTGGAGTAAACACCCCGTGGGAGAAGGCGTTGCCAGCCCACTCGGCGAAAAACGCCAACAAGCTCATAGCGGCCGCGATCCCCAGCAGCAGGCAGAGTCGACCTCTGAGCCATCCATTTCTGAGAGCCTGCTCCAGACCGACCCCCGCTGAAATTGCGACGAGCAGCAGCAAAAACGGCAACATTTTCTCCGGATAGCGAAAGCTTCGCCAAAGCGGCAGTAGCTTGAATACCAACGCGTAGACGCCGAGGAATTTGCCCAAAACGAGCGTCAGCAAAACCAGGCCGGAGACCATCAGGCACCAGGCTCGCCAATTCCTTCGATGAACCCACCCGGCGGCGAGAGCCAAGACCACGCCGGGCAAACCGAGGTGAACCGACTCGACCCAAAGGGTGGTCATCCCCGTCTTCAGTAGGTCGCGGTCAATTGCCACCGACGCCGCGGTAGCGGGTTCACCTCCGAAGAGCGGGCCCCAGATCAGCTCCAGCAAACGCATCGGATGCATTGACCACAACAATGCGCTGTCGAGCCTGCGCAAACTGGTAACCGTTTCCGGAAGCACTCTGAGCGCCGGAACGATTTGGATCGCGCTGATGAGAAACCCAAGTCCAACCAGGCAACCCAGCGCCTTCGCTTCTGGCCATGCGTTGCCACCGCGGTGCCTCATCAAGATCAGCAGGGCGATGGTAGGAATGCAGAGGGCGAAAGTTTGGGCATCTCCTGCGAAAACAATCAGTGCGAGAAAACTTCCGGCGACCAAGGCTCGGGGTGCGGTCGGCGCGGCGATAAACCGGTCTGCCGCCCACAGCGTCCATGGGAGGGTCGCTGCCGCGGTAAGGTAAAGAACGTTATTGGTCACGGAAATCATGTATCCGTTGAAAGTGAAGAGCACGGCCCCGAGTGCGGCGGGGACCATGGATAATGAGCAACGGCACGCCAGGAAGTACGCGCCGAAGAAAGCAACTGGATAACAGAGGAGAATATTGAGCTTCAGCGCGGTTCCGAGCGGCAGCAGCAGATACAGCAGATTGAAAGGGTGAAACGCGCCTGAAATGACCATCCCGATGAAGGGTTGACCGAGCGCGTCGTATGGGAACCATTGGGGAAACTCCCCATGGAGAACTCTCTCCGCCCAATATCGCTTCAACGGGTAATAGACCCGCTGGATATCTCGAGAAAAAAAGATTTGGTCGGTGAATACCGCTCGGTGAAACAGCACGATGACCGATGCGAGTACTCCGCCGGCATAGAGGCCGCCGCGGCATCGCTGGAAGAGGCGGCCGAAAATCACCATCGGTTACTCGTTGCTGACAAACAACGAACGAGGATCCCCGCGTCGCGAGAATTCCAGAACCGGATGATCGTCGGTGGCGATCCGCGCTTCTGTGAAGAGTTTAGGAACGTCTGCCCTAGTCAATCCATGCGAATAGACATGGGCCGGCCGGAACGGAGGGATGATCCCAATTCCCTCCAACGCCGCTCTTGCCGGCGGTATCATACTGAGGCGTTCAATCGCCGCGGGGTCCACAACGAGGGGGTGAGTCGCAGCAATTACGTTGTAGCCATTGCCATAGGCAGGAAACATCTGAATGTGACTGAAAGAGCTGGCGAGTGTACTCATCAGCGTCGACAGCTCGGTTCCGTAGGCGTGCTGGACCACCACCCCGCCGGGGTGCAGGTGTTGCTTTACGATTTCATAGAAGTCCTGGTGGAAGAAGCCGGACGCTCCCGGCAGCCTGGGGTCGGTGACATTGATCGAAATGATGTCATAGGTGTCGTGACTGCTCGCGAGAAAGTGTCGGCCATCGTCGACGATCACCCGAATTCGCGGGTTGCGGTGGTAACCGAGATTGAAGGGCATGAACAGATCCGCCGATTCCACCATCGCAGGGATGATTTCCACCGCGTCGATGCGCTCCAGTTGTGGATACGTGCCGAGCGCGCCCGCGGTAATTCCATATCCGCTGCCCAGCACCAACGCCTTCCGAGAACCCGGGTTGAAGAAAACGCCTAGGTGCCCCTGCATCTGTTGAACGTACGAGGTGCTCAGCGCGCCCAGGTGATAAACGAGGGCGGTTCGGTTCTCGGTGACTTGGAGAGTGAAATCAGGAAGTCTGACAACTTGGAACACGCCGTAGGCATCCTCTCTCCGAAATACCAATTTTTCCTTCTCGCCCAAGACGGTTAGCTGCTCTGGCAAAATCCAGTAGATCGACGAAAAGACCGCGGTCGCGGCCGCCACGCCCAGCAGTTTGAGGCGACGTGCTGGAACCGCGGAAAGCGAAACCAATACCGACACCGCCGCTGCAAATGCCACCAGAGCCGCGATGCTGCCAAAAGTACCGACTTGTGAGAGGGACCAAAAGCCAACCAGCAAGGATCCGAAGACAGCACCGACCGTATTGACGAGATAGAAGAGGCCCGCTGCGGAGCCAGATCTCTCTCGCGTCAGTCGGGCAGTGGTCAAGCTGAGCGGGAAAAGGCATCCCATCGGGATCAGCATTGGACAAAGGAGGAACAGGGTTTTTCCCATTTGCCAAAGGACTAGAGCAGGTCCGAGGGCGAGGCGGGCCTCGATCCAACTGTTTCGCCGAATCCACCAATCGGCCAGCCACCCGCACACGAGCGCGGAGGCAGCGCAGGTTAGCAGCAGGACTGCGAACGTCTCGGGTAAACGTCTCTTTGCGCAAACCAGCAACCGTTCCGCCAGACGAGAGCCGAGGGAGAGAAGCACCAAAACCCCGGCCAGCAGCGTGCTGAACGCGTAGATGCGATTGCCCAAAAAATAGCTGCTGAGGCGGGTCCAGATGACCTCGACCGCCAAGGTCATCGCGCCGCTGGACAGCGCTACCACCAACAACACCCAGTGCGAAAGCGGTGCAAAATGCTCGCTTGCACCCATCGCTTCGGCCGTCGGCTCGCGCAACAACTCTGGCCGGCGGAGAGTCCTTTGAGCGACTAGGACGCAGGCTGCAGCAGCGAGATTGAAGCAACCGCCGATCAGCACCGAACCCCGAACCCCGCAGAAGTCGATCAGCGCAAAGCCACAGAGCAGTGCCCCCGCCGCTGCCCCCAGCGTGTTGAGGGTGTACAGTCTACCGACGTTTGTCATCGGAGCTGGGGCACGCCGTACCGCGGCCACCATGATTGGAAAGGTCGCTCCCATCAGCGTGGTTGGAATCGAAACCAGCGCCAGAACCACGGAGAACGCCACCGCCCCACGTGCCAAGCCCACCAGGCCAGCGCCGATGATCAGCTGATCTCGGAAATGAAACAGGCCGAGCCCGGCGATGGTCGAACAGAAAGCGATTGCAACCTCCACCGCGACGTAGGTGAGCGCCGGTCGTTCCAGGCGATCAGAGACGCGGCCTGCGAGGTAAGCCCCCACTGCCAGGCCGACGAGGAACGCCGAAAACGTCGCCGCCGCTGCTTCTACGGTGGCGCCAAGCATTGCGGAAAACGAACGCACCCAAAGTGTTTCGGCGATCAAAGCCGCGGCGCCGGAGAACAGCGATGCCGCCTGCAACCCTTTAACCTGTCCTCCAAGCTCCTCGTTCATGGGGTTCGGTTTTTCGGCGCGGGCAATGCGGCGAGTGTAGCCGCGAACTGGCGGTCGCCGGGCTTCATGCCTCCCAGGCGCTGCAGGACGGACAGGTGCATCAGTGCATCCTGAGTGTCGCCTCGCTCGGCGCAAACTCGAGCCGCAAGGCGCCGCACACTTTGATTGAGGGGAGCGAGGCGGAAAAGTTCCACCAACTCTTCATCTGCCAGGATGCCGTCCTTTTCGAAACGAAGGGTGGCCTGCAGCTCACGGTAATCAATCCGACCCTGCAAGCGCTTGTCCATCCCGGCGAGGATTGACAGGGCCCGATCGACATCTCCGCGGCCCGCGATCTGCTCCACTATCGGCAGCACGGCGACGGGAGTCTCGCTGTCGCGCAACAACTCGACCATGTCTTCCAGGTAGCTCAACGGTAAGCTCTGCGCGGAGTGGCCGTAAGGCGATGGACAGTCAGGGTATTCGACCCCGCCGACCGCCCGAAACGCGAAGCAGCGCATCGCCAGGCGATCGTCGGTCAGCGGCATGGGGTCTCCAATGGTGGCGCTCAGATTCGCATCGGCCAAACGATACGGCGTCCAAGGCTTCTTCAGATCGACATCGTTCAACGAGACCGACGCCATCAAGAATTCCAGTTGTGGTCGGTCGAAGGTATTCAGCGGCGCGTTCCACCGCGTCGTCATGATTCGATGCTCTGGGAGTACCAGCAGTTGAAGAAACTCGGTGGTGGTGAGCTTGAATCGCTCGGACCCGATTCGAGTGCGCAGCTGCGCCGGCCACTCGTGCTCCTCCAAACCGTGGGGAGACAGCCGCTGGGTGCCACAGATCACCTCGCTGTAGACAGGGCTGAGGTACACCAGCTGACAATCGGCGAAGGTCTGTCGAATTGTCTCGAAGATGATCTTCGCGCCCTCCGGTGTCACGCGAGAGTCGAACCACATTGCGTAGACCCCGCCGGGGGCAAGTCGGCTTTTGGCGAGCTGGAAGAACTCAAGCGTATAGAGCTTGCTGGAAGAGAAGTAGAGTGGGCTGGTTACCGTACTGATGATCGCGTCGTAGCGGTGGTCGGTGGTCGCCAGAAAGCTGAGCCCGTCGTCGAGCACCAGCTTGAATTTGGGTTGTTGCAAGAGCGAGAAGTTGTGTTCGGAAAATTTCGGCAGCGCCGCTGCCACCGCTGGATTGATCTCCACGCCGGTGGTCTCTTCAAAAAGGCTGGCGGCAGCTCCCGCGGTGATTCCGGTTCCTACTCCGATCACCAGAGCCCGTTCCCGTCTCTGGGCAAAAAGCGCTGGCGCAGCTCCTACAATAAGCTCTTTTACGTTCGTTCTACCGTGATATGAGGAGACCAAGCTGCGGTACCCGTTGATCACGACCTCTGTTTCTCCACCTGAGGTCCGGATCAACTTCACGTTCTCATCGAACTTTCTTAGCTCTTCGAATCCGGCGATATTCGCCAATGCCCGATTCAGGACATCCAGTTTGATGTATTCACGATAACTTAGCTGCAACAGAGATGTCGGCCATGACCAAGGAATCACAATCAGAAGCGACAACGCCGCCAACGAAGATCGGCCGAGGTGCAACCGGTGCTTGAGCCGGTAACTGCTCCCGGCCAACCACAGGCCCGCGGGAAAGAGTAGCGCGAGCCACGCGTAGGAGAGGTGTTCGTAGACCAGAAACACCGCCAGCAGGTACCCAACGCAGTTGCCAAAGCTCGAAGTCGCCAGGAGCTGTCCAGCCGCCCGATCGTCTGTGGTTGAGTCCTGAACGAGCGCTGGCACGGTGGCCCCGAACACCAATATCGGGCCACCTCCGAACGCGACCAAGGTTGCTAGTTTGAGGAACTCGCTTATCAGAGGACTGACGCCGAAAGCACTGTTCAGCGTGGCCCAGGCATAGATCAGGGGGCCAAAGAGAATGAAGGCGCCCGAGATGAGCATTGGGCCATACTGGAGGACCCGATCAAATGAGAGCCTTTGCTTCTGAACCAGATAACTGGCCGCCGCAATACCCATCAGACTAAGCGCCAGCAGCAAGGCAAAGTTCTCGTGAAACGGCCCGAAAAGAATTTCAATCAGTTTGAGCAAGAACAGTTGGTACAGGCCGCTGAGAGCACTGACAAAGAACAGCGTCGGCTTTTCGCCTGCGGCGCTAAAATTCGAAACCGAGCGCACCGGCTTGCCGGTTGGCACTTTGAGTTGCTTGAGGATCAAGCCACTGACCAGATTGACCAAGGACAGGGACAAGAGCGTCGCCCGGATGCCCCAACAGCGCAGCAACCCATATTCCATCACCAGTACGCAGATGCCGGCACCGACGTTGTAGAGCCAGTAAACTCGGCGAAAGGAACTCCCTTCTTCGTTTTTCTGCTGCGACGACCGAAGGTATTGTGAGAAGAGCGGAACGCTGAAGCCAGTTAAGCACGCCGGAAGGATGGTGAGCGCGATGGCCGATGCCACGGTGGTTGCAGGACCACTGGACATGGTCGGAACCACGGAGCGAATCAAATCATCTTGGTAAGAAAACAGGACACCGGCAACGATCAAAGCATAGCCGCCGATCAAAGTTTCGATAAACCAGAGCCACTGCGAGAACCGGCGAGCGACCGCGGCCCCGATACCGATTCCGAGCAGAAAACTGGTGAGTATCGCGGCGCTCACATGGAACATGTCACCGAGATAGGTCGTTAAGAGCCGAGAGTAGAGCAGCTCATAGGCAATTCCACACCAGCCGGAAGCGACAGCAAGCGGAGGGAGCAGCTTGCGCGCCAGCGTATTCAGATCGCGTTGTTCCACTCGTAACCCATGTTGTCATCGGTGATCACCGCTAAGCTCGCAGTGCGATCGAGAATCTGTTCTCGGGATTCTTGTAGACCTTGGAGTTCCGCCAGAATTCGCTCCACTTCCAGCCGATCCTCGGGTTTTGACTCGACCAGCACTTGATGGCCGTCGATACGATAGGCCCAGAGCATTTTTCGAAGTCGCTCGGCGTCGAAACCAATCGGCGCATCGCTGGCCGCGATCCACTGGAAGATCCTGCGAACATCCCTGAAGACCAACGCCGCAGTCCGTTGCGCGCGCCGAGATCCGGTGGTGTTGAAATAGTAGATGCCGCCCGGCAACAGGTGCGCCCGAGCCAATTCCTGGAATTCTTGTGACAAAACATGCGCCGAAGAGGAAACCCAGTGAGCGACCCCATTAAAGACGATCACGTCAAAGCGCCGGTCAGGATTTCTGGTCAGCCAGCGGCGCCCGTCGTCGATGGCGATTTCGACCTTTGGATTGTGAAGAAGACTTGCGACCTCCGGAAATTTGGGAATCAGATGGAGGTAGCCTGGATTGATCTCGACGATGGTGAGCTTACGGAGATCGGGGTGATTCGCCAGCACCTGGCCCCAGGCGCCCATGCTGACCCCAATCATCAGAATCTCCTGCGGCTTAGGATGTAGAGCCGAAATCCCGTAGGCTCGGAGTATTTGATTCTTGTCTGGCTTCCTGGGGCTGACGTTGATCGCCCCATCGTACATGCCGCTGCAGTAGACGCTCTTCTCCGGGGTTATCGTGATCACCCCGTTCCGATTCTCGAGGACCTCGGCAAAACGGTAATTCGAAGTGTATTGAGTACCCAGTTGGATACGCTCGTAGATGCCGTCAAAGAGAGGGGTCGCGCCGAACCATGCGGCCACACCCACGGCCGCGAGCGCGCCAAGCCGCGCCAGCAGGACAGCGGGCGAAAATCGACAGGCGCCGTAGAGAATCCCGGAAATGAGCAGGCCCAGGGCAAGCGCGAAGAGGCTCATTTGGCGAATCGTCCAGACGTCCATCAGCCAGAATCCGGTCAAGAGACTGCCGGCTGCGGATCCGACGATATTTGCCAGGTACAAGTAGGACAGCCGAGCCCCAGCGCGCGCGTCGGGTGATATTGAGTAATGCACCACCAACGGAAATGCCGCCCCAAGCAAGGCAGCCGGAAGGGCAAGCCAGGGCAGCCGGTTTTGTTGGTGCACGAGGGTGCAGTACCAGGCGAATGCCGGAATTGAAATGAAGGCTATCGAGTAGGCCGCGACCAACGCTTCGGCTATGGAGCGGAGGTACTGGGAGAAATCCCGCTGATCCTTCTTGCAGAACCGATGGGCCCAGAGCGCGCCAAATGCGAGCGCCAACAGATACGCTCCCAACAGAACGGCGAAACAGGACGCGAGCGATCCCTTGGCGATGAAGTAGACGCGAAACCAAAGCAACTCATAAGAGAGCGAAATAAATCCGCACGCCGCCGAAAGGAAAATCCCGAGGAGTAACCTCACCGTCGCGCTCCGCTGCGGAAGAGGAAGAACGCGCTTACCGCCGCGGAGACCAAGTTGAGCAAAGCCGCAAGCCAGGTAGTCTTTTGCAGCCCCATCGCCCGGAGCAGAAAGATCGCTGCGAAGATGGACGCAAGTGCAGAACCGAAGGTGTTGATGAAATAGAGCAAACCAACGGATCGACCGACGTTGCCGTTGGTCGCCACCGCGTGTGCGGTGAGCAACGGCAAGGTACCGCCCATGAACAGAGTAGGAAAGAGCACTAACAACACGGCGGTCACCGAGGTACCCCAAGTCGACAATCCCAAGGTGAACCCCCCTACCCAATGAAACAGCCCAAGCGAGACCAAACCGAAGCAGCCGATGCAGAGTTCCGCAACGCAGAACAAGATTAGCGGGGAGCAGCTCGGCACCCTGGACAAGGCGCCCCCGGCGAGGCTGCCGAGACCAAGGCCAAGCAGAAATGCAGTGACCACGATCGCCACCGACTCGACGTTGGTTCCGTAGATGGTAAGTAGCGTTCGTTGCCAGATCACCTGGTAAAGCAGCGCCGCAAATCCAGACAGGAAAAAGACTGGATAGATCCATCCTTCGGCAATGGTGTGCTTGGTCGATTCAACCGCGCTTGCGACGACGAGCGGGTCAACAGTGTTTGTGTCCTGCATGTTCGGGTGAAAGGAATTTAAAGCGCCTTCCGCAATCGCCTCAACGCTGTACGGCGTTGTGCGAAACTGGGCAATGTGCGCACACCGTCCTTCTTTACGACGAATTGCTCGACGTAGGCCACCACCGCGAGGTGTAACGTAGGACCTTCATCAGCGAAGGGAAGGCTTCTTCCTCGGCCCGTTTGATTTGCTCGCCAGACAATGCCTGACCGTTTCGCGACTCGGCTCCGAGCATACGTACCCGTCCGTTCTCGAGGCGAAAACGCACCAGGCGTTGAGGCCGAATCAACGCGAATTCTTGTGGATAGCCCAGCGAGAATTGAGCGGCCAGCGCCTGATCTGTTGCCCCTGTGATCAGCGAGTGTCCGTCGGAATATGTGGAGGGATCTAGTTCAATTCCCGCGGCATCCATCAACGTAGGTATCACGTCGACATGGCTGCTTACCTGTTCGATGCGCTCGGGCCCTCTGCCAGGAATACTCAAGATCAAGGGAACATGTAACTGAGCCATAGACAGAAGCGAGGTGTGGAAAAATCGGCCATCGTCCCAAAAAGACTCGCCATGATCACCTGTGACTGCAACAACAGTGTTGGCACCTTGTTTGCCAACCGCTTCTAGAATTTTGCCCACCAGCACATCGACGCGATGTAACGAGTTGCGGTAGCGATTGACAATTCGTTCGCGGTGAGTCAGCAGATTAGCGTCGTTGATATCAATGCTCTCGACTTGCGGTTGGAAGATCTCGGCGCCGGGTGGGACGTAATACGGGAAATGGGTACCGTTGAGAAATAGGAAAGAAAAGAAAGGCCAACCGCGTGGCGCTTGGATGTAACGAAGCAAATCTGCAACTGCCTGGCCGTCGGGATCCTTGGTCCCCTGATATCGTCCGAGGGCGAGCTCTGGCCTGAGTGCCTGCCGATCAATGCCAAACCAATCCGGAGTCGCGGAACTGGTGGCAGTGACTTCGTACCCCGCGCGGCGGGCGAGCTCATACACAAATGGAGGCTGTGACAGGTCGATCATTGGTCCCCAGATGCGTGGGGATAGCCCGTAGAGCAGGGTAAACAGCCCAAGATGGGTACAGTTCGCACCAGAAAAATGGGCCTTCGCCCAAGTGTGGCGCTCGGCCAGGGAGAACAGGTTCGGCATTACCTCAGGATCGATTGCATCGGCCCGTAAACTCTCGATGCCGATCAGCAAGATGTTGGGTCGTTCCTGACGGACGGGAGCGAAGTTGTGCGCTTCCCGCGAGGGGTAGCGCACATCGGTTGGGACTGGAGAACTGCCGGCACGCGCCTCGGCATGGCGACGATAGCTGTCTTTCAACCCAAACACAGCGAAGACGGTATCCTCGGGCAGGCGGAACGACATCCAGGCGTTGAGAGGCAACACTTCCGCAGGATCGTCGCGATCGGTCATCAAACCGGGGGAAAGCACCGAATAGCTAAGGCGCTCCAATGCCACCACCGCGAGCGCTAGACCGCCCAGATATTTTGCCCAATGGGCAGGCAAGGGGAAGGCGCGCACGATCGCTGCCGCTGCCAGCCAAAAGCCAAGGGCGCACGCGATTGAAACGACCGCGACACCCGCGACTTGCCCTACCACCGAGTTGGACAGGCCAATTCCCTCGAGGGCTCTCGGCTGCCGCAGCACCTCTACGATGCTCCAGTCCAGGTGCAGCCGCATGACCCGAAATAGCTGCCGGTCAAGGATCAGGTAGCATAGCTGAAGCGCGCAAATCGAAATCGTCAGCACTTGTGCGCTGAACTGGCCCCAGCTTCTCGATAGCCGACCCAACAGAAGCACAGGGATGACGCAGCTTGATCCGAGAAGAAACGCAAGGGAGAGTACCGCGAGGTGATCTTCCATCTGGATCAACCTAGGAGCGCCTTTCAAGTCTAGAAACGGCAAGTAACCCCACAACAACACAAGCGCCGCCACACTCTGCAGAATGGCCATCATCACGAACTGCAACCGTCGCTGAGCCATCTGGTCCGCTTCAGCGCTGAGCCGCAGCAAGCTCGCTCTGTCGCTTCCTCACACTTTCGCGCAATCCGCCCGAAGGAGCTCCCAGCCCTTCGGCTCGGTTCAAAGCCAGGAGCGAATCCGCCAACTGTCCTGATCCGGCGAGCTTGGCTCCGAGAATGTGCTCCTCGGATCCTGGGCGCTCTGCGTGCTTGACCGGCAAGGTTGCTGGGCCGAACTGAGCCAAATGGTCCAGGATCTGCTTCGCCGACGCACCCCTGAGGATATTCGCTTTCGGGGTTTCGTATTCGAGATACATGTTGTCATCTGTGGACACCAACTCGGGAGGGACCCCTTGGTCCAAGGCGTGGTCAGCGATAAATCGCTCAACTCCGTGCTCGTCGAGACGAAGCTCTCCGTACAAGAACAGGATGTCTCCACCCGGAATGCCTTGGAGAGCCGGTGTTGCCCGCAGGGACTCGTTGAGCTGGAGGACGCGCCTGTAGTTGATTTCCAGTGGAGTTGCGCTGGCGAGGATCTCGCCTTGTCCTCCGCCGGCGAAGAGAGCCAGATGAGGCATTTCGGCGCGAATCGTTTGAAGAATAACCGCCAAATTCCGCGCCGTCATGTGGTGAAGCTGAACCCATTGCTGCATCACTCCATGCGGCGCCAGGTGGTTTCGCACCAGCCGGTAGAACTCCCGATTGTAGAGATCCGCCGCGCCCGCAATCCAGATACTGCTGATCTCGATGGTGACCAGGTCGTATTGGCGAGTACTGAGTAGGAGGAGATTGCGTCCATCGGAGAAGCGCAATCGAACCCGATCGGAATCGAGCACGTGGTGGTTGAGATCCGCGAAATGAAGTCTGGCGGCATCGACGATGTCCCGGGAAAGGTCGGCAGCTTCGACCTCCTCGTAGGGCTCGAGCGCCAGCGCGGCCAATGACGTGGCGGTACCAATTCCGATGAGCAGCGCTCGCTGGTAGTTGTGATCAACGAGCAAGGGAAGTTGAGCGAAGCGGGCTTGAGCGATGATTTCACCGGAGTTGTTGCCCTGAAACTTTCCATTGGTGAGTAGCGTCTTGCGCCCGGAGCCGGTGGGCGCCAATTCGACCACCGTGGTTAGACCCGACTCAACGCTCTCCTTTGCGAAGAGTATCCGCCCGGTGGCCCAACTGGGCAGGGAAAAATAGACGTTCGCGCCCGAAGAGATCTTGATCAGATCCCAGGAGGGGACTGCGAAGATTGCAGCTGCGACTGCGAGTGCGGCAATCTGATACCGGGTTTGCCGTCGAAAACAAAGCACCGCTACCAAGCAACCCGCAGCGGAGATCAATTCTAACAGCGTTCGCGAGCCGAGCACTGGAAGAAAAACAAAGCCAGTGCTCAAAGAACCTGCCGCAGCGCCCAGGGTGTTGATCGCGGTCATTCCGCCTAAGGCGTTGCCGACTCGGCTCTCATCGGCCGTGCCTCGTAATAGAACGGGAAAAAACATCCCCAGGACAATCGAAGGCGCGCAGAGAACGCACAGGCAAACCAGGGCGCGAACCGCCTCTCGTCCCCAGAAGCCGGTGATGCTCGGGCCGATCCGGGCAAAGAGCACCGGAGCGTTGCCCCAGAGCGGCAGAGTGGCGACCACCGCGATCGATGACGCGAGTTGGATGACACCAAGGGTTACCCAGGAAGGGGTTTTCTCGCGCCAGCGCGACGCCAAAATCGATCCAGCGGTGAGCCCGAGCATGAAACTGGCCAACATCGACCCAAAGGCGTAGGCAGAGCTTCCAATCACCAAAGCGACAAGCTGGGTCCAAGCGACTTCGTACGCGAAGGTGGTGAACCCCGACCAGGCCGAAGCGGCGAGAAACAATCCGGGAGCGCGGCGGATCTCCCGGCACGTCGCGGGCGAAAAACTGGCGTGTCGTGTGAATAGAAGGGCTGCTGCGCCAGCGAGGAAGTTGAGGGCGGCGCCACACCAAAGCGTCCGGGAAAGTCCCAACGACGGCAGCAGCAGGTAGGTGGCTGAAGCCGCTCCCAAGAAAGCGCCGAACAAATTTGCGGCGTACGTTTCGGCTACGCGTCGCCCGGATTCGCCCGTATTTCCCACCAGACGGGCAATTCCACTGGCCAACGCAGGGAAGGTTCCCCCCATCATGAACGCCGGAATTAGAGCGAAGGCGAGCGCAAGCAGAAGCCTGATGCCTGCAACGTAAATCGAGCTCGGATCTCGACCAGATGCCAAGTTTTCGAAGACTTGGATAAGCCGAGTCGAAGCGGATGGCGTAAGCAAAGCGACGACCCCAATCCCTCCCTCCAAGGCGGCGTAGAGGCCAAGAGGATTGGACATCCGATCGGACCAGTTTCCTACGGCTACCGCCCCCAGGGTGGTGCCGATCATGAAGGCTGCCAACACCGTGGCCGACGCCCAGGCGGTTACCCCAAAGGCACGCGACAGCTCGCGCTGCAGCGCGACCTCGAAAATCAGCCCGGCGACACCCGACGACGCGTAGACGACTAGCAGCAACCGGCGTGTGGAAGTCATTCAGCCCCGCCTACTCGAGCCCACGTCCAATGCACTGCAACGTCTTTCGTGGGCGGTTGACTTGCGCCGATAAACAAGATCGGTTTTCCTTCTTGGAGTGCGGTTGATGGGTCTGAAACGTTTATCATCGCTCGCATTTCCCGAAATACGAAACCTTCTGAACAGCGGTGCTGTGGGGGGCGTCACTCTATTGCTTTGTCATCTTGCATCTCTCGGCGTGATCGCGGTTCCAACTTGGAGAGCGATCGGACCGCAGGTGCGAGTCGAGCTCAGCTCAAACGTCCTACATGTCGCATTCGTTCAATTGAAAATTATCCTCGCCATCGCAGTCATCGGGGCCACCGCGGGCGCCGCCTCACACCTGCTGTTGTCAGGCCTTGGGTTTCGGGTTCGCCGCTGGCGAGTGCTCTGGCTGAGCCTCGCAATAGCAACCATCTGCGCGATTCGAATTATCGCGCAGCGTCCGGCATTGTTTGAAGACTGGCTTTGGCGGCGCGGCGGCATCCTTGCTGCGGCTCAGGTTCTCATCGTCGAAAGTCTCGGTTGCGATCGCATCACGCTGGTGATCGCCGTGCTGCTGGCGGCATGGCTGGCGGCGGTGGTGTGGCGCCATCGCTCCGCGCTGGGAACAAAGCCCCCAACGATTGCTGCCGGCCTTTTGGTCGGGCTCTGGAGCGCGTTGAACCCCTCTCACCCACAGTATCGGGGCTCTGCGAAGCCGGTGATTGTTCTGGCCGCGGACTCGCTCCGTCCCGATCACTTTTCATCCGAGGGTTATTTTCGTCCTACGACGCCGAACATCGACCGGCTTCGAAAGAGCGCCGTTTGGATTCCCAATTTCTTTTCCCCTATTGCCAGCACCACCGCATCTTGGGCTTCGATGTTGTCCGGGGTGTATCCACACCGCCACGGCGTGAGGGATTTGTTTCCCCGCCGTGAGGAGACGAACCTGCTTTTGCCGACGTTGCCCAAACTGTTACACGCCCATGGCTATGAAACCGTCGTGGTCAGTGACTACGCCGGGGAGATGTTTAACCGAGTGCGGTTTGGTTTCGATCGCGTCGAAGCTCCTCCAGAAACGAGCTTGGAGTTGCTCGTGGATCGAGAATTGTTTCAACGGCTTCCACTGGCGATGGCGTTTCTCACGGGTTCTTTCGGCCAATGGCTGCTACCGATCGGTCGTTACTTGCCGTGCAACGCGGACCCGGAGTTGTTGACCGACCGTGTAGAAAGTGAACTGCTGCGGCTGCTGGGAGAAGGGCGGCCGTTTCTCCTCGTGGTTTTTTATTCGGTCACCCACCTTCCGTTTGCGGCGCCAATGCCAGATGCGACTGCATTTACCCGCGCGGACTATCGAGGGTTGAGTCGATACTCCTATGAAATCCAACAGCTGAGTGACATTCCGCGGTTGTCGAATCGCCCCACCGACGAAGAAGTGCAACAGGTCCGCGCTCTCTACGATGGTGCGCTGCGCTCGTTCGACCGCCAAGTTGGACGCGTGATCGGACTCTTGGAACGCGCGGGGCTAAAGGGCGACCAGCGGCTGGTGGTGGTCACCGGCGACCACGGTGAGGGGCTCTTTGAGCCAGGGGCCACTACCGAGCACGGCAAGTGGTTCGCTGGGGGCGAGGCGGCGAATCGTACCCCACTCCTGCTTGAAGGAGCTGGTGTTTCTGCGGGGACGCCAAAGGAACTCGCGAGCGGGGTGGACTTCCTACCCACCATAGCCGATGCGCTGAAGCTGCCAATTCCCGAGGGCCTCGACGGCCTATCGGCTTTGCGCGTCGATGATGCGCCTCGAGCGGTCTTTGCGGAAACGACGCTGTGGCTCGGCGGCGAACCCAGTGCTCCACCAGGGACGATCGCCTATCCGCCGGTCACTGAACTGCTCGAAGTGGAACCCAAATCGCACGCTTTGGCTCTGCAAAACAAATATTTGGACGTAACCGTCACCGCAAAGCTTCGCGCAATCAGGAAAGGTCCCTGGGAGCTGGTTTACACTCCGACCCGCCAACTGCCGCGGTGGGAATTGTTCAATCTGCACGATGATCCTTTCGGGCAGCGTGAACTTTCAGCGACTCACCCGGAAACCTTGGATTCCTTGCGACGCGAGCTGATTCAATGGCTCACGCTTGACCCGCTCCGATGGATGGACGCCAACCAGCGACTGGTCAGTAGAAACGAGCAATGAGGAAAGCCATCGCTTGGGGTACGCTGATCGGGCTGGTCTCGGGCGCGGCACTCCTGAGCGCGCTGCGCCCTAGGCGGCCTGTGAACCGCTCCGGAGCGCGGCTCATTGAGGCTCTGATCGATGCCTCCGAACTTCCCATCGTTCCAGCGGAGCAGACGATCTACTCGCTCGAGGCGCTTCCGATGATACCGAGCGATGATTCCCTGGCGCTTCTTTTCTATCCTGAGCCCAACAGGGCGTTCGTGGTCCGACTGCGGCTTCAATTGAGCGGCGGCGCCGTCGCGACGCTTCGAAGCCTTGAGTTGGAGGAGTTACAAAAATTTGGTCACACGCCGAGACTGCTTGCAGGAGCGCCCCCGGGAAAAATACTTGGGCCGTGCGATCTCGTTTCGTCGGCCAGTGAGACACGAATCTATCAGCGCTTTGATCACCTACCCGAAGGAGCCGCCGCTGCTCTGTTGGTGATCTCCGGGTCGGGTGTCAGGGGCGGATCGTTACAGGTCTTTGACGCCAAAATGGCGGATCCGGATGCGGCCAAAAATCCAATCATCGCGGGACTGATTCGCAGGTCTCCGAATCTCACCGCGACGGGAACGAGTTGGCGTTCCAGTCTGGTGGCTCGAGGCCAAAGCCGGTACGTTTTCGACGTCGCCTTGGAAGATGACGCGACACTCGAACTTGGCACCGGCCACGAGCCGGGCATTCGAGGAAGCGCGGTTCGCTTTCAGGTGGTGCAAGACGACAGGGTGCTGCTGGATGAAGTGGTGGGAAA
>Ga0126369_10000503_pt1 | contig 25659 bp, 25 predicted proteins | sample PanSoiMetaPlot_1_FD_109646 | JGI IMG/M metagenome (GOLD analysis project Ga0126369, IMG submission 109646) | Tropical forest soil microbial communities from Panama - MetaG Plot_1 | ecosystem: Environmental > Terrestrial > Soil > Tropical forest > Bulk soil | place: Panama | collected 2016-02-17
GGACGTCAAACTTCCACCAGGTCAATATCTCACGACGGATTTCCCCGTATTGTCGGCCGGACCAACGCCTCACATCGCTCTTGATCGCTGGGAATTTGTCATCGAAGACTGCAACAAAGTTTTGAAGCGATGGGATTGGAGGTCGTTTCGCCAGCTACCAACCGAACGTATCACGGTTGATCTTCACTGCGTCACACGCTGGTCGAAACTCGGTACGTCGTGGGAAGGTGTCTCGCTGGATGTCCTGCTTGCAGACACCAAGACAGAGTGCGCATTCGCTATGTTCCGTTCATACGGCGATTACACGACGAACGTCCCGCTGAAGGATATTATGAACGGCCAGGCCTGGATCGCCTTCAATTACGACGGAGTGGACCTCGCGCCCGAACACGGCGGCCCCGCACGTCTTCTGGTGCCTCATCTTTACTTGTGGAAGAGCGCCAAATGGGTAAAGGGCCTGACGTTGATGCCGCACAACGAACCGGGCTTTTGGGAGAACCTCGGCTACCACATCTATGGTGACCCATGGAAGGAACAGCGGTACTCGGAATAGGGACTTGGCGTACTGCAACGGTTCTCGATCTGCGCGACGAAACACCCTCCGCGCGTACGCTTGCGCTGGAAGTACGTGATTGGCCGGGCCACATCGCCGGTCAACACGTCGATGTGCGACTGACAGCTGCCGACGGATACTCTGCGGTTCGATCCTACTCTATCGCCTCAGCCCCGAGGTCGAATGGGCGTATCGAAATCACTGTCGAGCGGCTGCCGAATGGCGAAGTCTCTCCCTATCTGACGCAGCAGGTCATGGCGGGCGATGAACTGGAGGTGCGTGGTCCTATTGGTCGCTGGTTTGTATGGCATCCCGAGCAAGCAATGCCGATCCAACTGGTGGCGGGCGGCTCCGGCATTGTTCCTCTCATGGCTATGATTCGCTCGCATGCGTCGGCGGGCAGCATTGCACCCTTTCGATTGCTGTATTCCGTGAGAGAACCGGGGTTCATTTTTTACCGCGACGAGCTGCGGGCATTGTCAAATCGCGGGGACTCACTTGTTGTCACCTATGCGTACACGCGAGTGACTCCGAAAGATTGGCCACGCTCTGCTGGACGCATCGATCAAGAGTTGATTGCGGGTAGTACGTGGCCCTCGAACCTTCAGCCAAGCTGCTACGTTTGTGGCCCGACGTCATTCGTCGAACATACGACCGACCTCCTGATCGCCGGTGGCCACGATCGCGACAGGATCAGGACTGAGCGCTTCGGCGCCACAGGAGAACAGAAATGAATGCATCTATGACCCATCTTGACGGCAATGCCGCCGCAGGTGAATTGAGCAGGATATTCGGGGTGGATCTCACATGCGCACAGGCGCGATGTGCCAATTGTGGCTCGAGAAAGTCCTTTGCGGAGGCACATTTATATATGCAATGTCCCGGTGTCATTGCCCGTTGTGCGCTTTGCGGGCATGTCCTACTCCGACTGGTGAACGTCAGGCGTCGTGCATTCCTCGACCTCAGGGGGATGACGTATTTGAGCTTCGAGATAGCCCCGTAGGCTCAGGCTTCAATTCGATGCTTTGACGCGCTTTTGTCGGGCAGTCCGCCCTTCTCAACGATGAAGTTTGCGATCGGCTCGACCCCGTCGCCGCTCTTCAAATTCGAAAAAACGAAAGGGCGTTTTCCGCGCATCCTGAGTGTGTCCGCTTCCATGACTCCAAGGCTCGCGCCTACCAGCGGAGCCAAGTCGATCTTATTAATAATGAGGAGATCGGAGCGCGTAATACCAGGGCCTCCTTTGCGGGGAATCTTCTCCCCTTCGGCGACGTCGATCACATAGATCGTCAGGTCCGCCAACTCGGGACTGAAAGTTGCTGCCAGATTGTCGCCGCCCGATTCGACAAAGCACAGCTCTGCGTGCGGAAATTTCCTGTTCATCTCACCGATTGCGGCCAAATTCATTGAGGCATCCTCACGGATCGCGGTGTGAGGACAGCCTCCGGTTTCGACTCCCATGATTCGCTCTGCCGGTAGTGCCCCCGCGCGCGTCAGGATGAGTTGATCCTCTTTCGTATAAATGTCATTCGTAATCACGTAGATGTCATACTCGTCGCGGAGCCGCTTGCAAAGGCTTTCCACAAGTGCTGTTTTGCCCGACCCTACCGGGCCGCCGACCCCGACGCGCAAAGGATGGGCTAGAACATCTGAGCTCGAAACATTGTTCATGACCGAAACAACCTCGTATATTGAGTTTCATGTAAAGAAGATGCGATATCGACCATGAACGCCGCTGATCCTAGGTCGTGGACAGTTTCCTGTTTAGCCTGTGCAGCCGCGGCTAATACTATCGGCTCAAGCTGTGCCATCGCGAGCTGTCCGTCCGTTTGACCTAAGGGAATCAGGCGAACGGCCGCAGTTACCAAATTGGCGAGATAGCTTTGCAGAAAAGCAGGGAGGGCCAAGATCGCAGGAATGCCTTGTCTGGCTGCACAAACTCCGAGAACTACCGAAAGGACCGGCGCAATTTTGAGGTCCGAGAGAAACAATGACAGATCCTCAAGAAGAAGATCCGGCCAAACGTGGCGCAATGTTGTGAGACAGGCCTCCCCTTGCTGCGAAGTTTCAAGCGCAAATTCTGATGTCCCACGAAAAGCGGCGGCCAGTTCCGCGATCTCGAGTAGCTTCCGGAAGTTATCACTGATTGCGCAGCGCCAGCTCTCCATAAAAAAGATCGCTTCATTGCGTCCTGAGCCATAGCGGAGATCTGCTTCCAGCCAATCCAAAAGACTCGTGCGATCGTGAATGTGTCCCGTCTCTACGACCCACTCGATGCCATGAGAATAGCTATACGAGCCCGTGGGGAATGCGGGTGACAGCCAGCTCTGCTGTCGCAAGAGCGAGAGCGGTGAAAAACGGATCTCCTGATCATTCATGGTGATGGTGGCCTTCGTGATGCGGGTGGTGACCGTGTCCGTAAGCGCCACCTTCGGGCTGGAAAGCTGCCCGCACTTTCTGAAGCTCCGCTCCAAAACCGCAGAGCATGTCTTCGATCACATGGTCCGGTCGGATGAGAAGAAGATTCCCGCGAATTTCAGTCGGCAAGTGGCGATTGCCCAAGTGCCAAGCCAATCGCGTCAGTTTGACAGCGTCTTGGTGTCTAACTTCGACAAGATTCTCTGGCGCAGCCTGGACCTTTAACCACCTTCCATCGCCCAGTTGAAGCCCGTCGCCATCCGCCATGGCGATTGTCTCGGGAAGATCCAAAAGGACATCTTCTCCATCGTCCGCCGTGAGACGAATCCGTCGTCGATGCCGCGCGTCGAAATCAAGAGTGAGACTGCTGACAGCCTTCGCGTTCGGCCAGTGACCAGCAGGGCGATGGATCGAAGCGGTTTGCATGATTGCCCTCAGTACAGAAAATAGCGCTGTGACAGCGCCAGTATTTTTGCGGGTTCGCAGGTGAGCAAACGCCCGTCTGCCCGCACTTCGTAGGTTTCGGGATCTACATCCATCTGCGGCGCGGCGTTATTGAGCACCATAGAGCGTTTACCGATCTTGCGGGTGTTGGTGACGGGAAGCAGAGTTTTCGCCAAACCGAGCAAATCACGTTGGTGGTGCAGGGCTTGACTCACAAACGTGACTGAACTTTCTGTCATGGCACGTCCGAAAGAACCGAACATGGGACGGTAGTACTCCGGTTGTGGATTGGGAATAGAGGCATTGGGATCTCCCATGACGGCCGCAGCAATCATTCCGCCCTTCAAGACCAGCGCTGGTTTTACGCCAAAGAAAGCTGGATTCCAGATAATGAGATCTGCGATTTTCCCCGCTTCGATTGAACCCACATAGTTTGAAATTCCCTGAGCGATCGCGGGGTTGATCGTATACTTGGCGACGTAGCGGCGGGCACGGAAATTGTCGTTCTCCCCTTTCTCCTCGGGCAGCCGGCCGAATTGTTTCTTCATTTTGTCCGCCGTCTGCCATGTCCGAATGATCACTTCTCCAACGCGTCCCATCGCTTGGCTGTCGGACGACATGATCGAAATCGCGCCGAGGTCATGAAGAATATCCTCTGCCGCGATCGTTTCCCTTCGGATGCGGCTTTCGGCGAATGCAAGATCTTCGGGAATGCGGCGATCGAGATGGTGTGTAACCATCACCATGTCCAGCGCCTCTTCAAGTGTATTCACGGTATAAGGGCGGGTTGGACCCGTCGACGCTGGAATCACGTTCTGCGAACCGCACACCTTAATAATGTCGGGTGCATGCCCCCCGCCGGCGCCCTCGCTGTGAAACGTGTGGATTGTTCTGTCTTTGAACGCGGCGATTGTGTCTTCGACAAATCCGCTTTCATTGAGGGTGTCGGTATGAATCATGACCTGAATGTCCATGTCGTCGGCGACGGAAAGACAACAGTCGATGGCTGCCGGGGTTGCACCCCAGTCTTCGTGGATTTTCAGCCCGCAGGCTCCGGCTTCTATCTGTTCGACTAGGCCCGCAGCAGTGCTCGCGTTGCCCTTGCCGAAAAACCCGATATTCACGGGAAAGGAGTCGGCCGCTTGCAACATCCGGCCAAGATGCCAGCGTCCGGGCGTGCACGTCGTAGCGGTTGTACCTGAGGCAGGTCCGGTGCCGCCTCCCATCATGGTGGTTACGCCTGAGAACAATGCTTCTTCAATCTGCTGTGGGCAAATGAAGTGGATATGTGTATCGATTCCACCTGTGGTGACGATGTTTCCCTCACCCGCAACGACTTCGGTTCCGGGCCCGATGATGATGTCGACCCCGGGCTGCACATCAGGATTCCCAGCTTTTCCGAGTGCAGCAATCCGCCCGTCCTTGATGGCAATATCCGCTTTCACAATTCCCCAGTGATCGAGAATGAGTGCATTCGTGATGACGGTGTCGACGGCCCCTTCCATGCGCGTCCGCTGCGATTGCCCCATTCCGTCGCGAATGACCTTTCCCCCTCCAAACTTCACTTCCTCGCCGTACGTCGTGAAGTCTTGTTCAACCTCAATCATAAGATCCGTGTCGGCGAGGCGCACTCTGTCACCCACGGTTGGACCAAACATCTGCGCGTACGCACCACGGCTCATTCTGCTAGGCATGCTCACTTACCTCTGCGCCGGTCATTTATTCCGATACCATGGTCGGCAGCGGGCCCATTATTTCTTGATGGAATCCATAGACCAGCCTCGTGCCGGCGTAAGGTACGAGAGTCACAGCGCGCGATTGCCCGGGCTCGAATCGCACCGCGGTGCCCGCGGGTATGTCCAGGCGGCACCCGAGCGCAGCCTTTCGATCAAAGGACAAGGCGCTATTTGTTTCTGCAAAGTGATAGTGACTGCCGACCTGGATTGGCCGGTCGCCCGTGTTTGCAATCTTCAGAGAAACCGCGCGGCGGCCGCTGTTCAAAACGATCTCTCCAGGTGCGGGAAAAATCTCTCCGGGAATCATCACTCGCTCCTTACCGAATCGGGTCGTGGATGCTAACTAATTTCGTATTGTCCGGAAACGTGGCTTCTACCTGCATTTCGTGAATCATTTCCGGGATCCCTTCCATTACTTGATCTCGCGTCAGAACTTTTCCGCTCTCCGACATGAGTTGGGCAACGGATTTGCCATCCCGTGCTCCTTCGAGCACGAAATCCGCAATGAGTGCGACACTCTCTGGATAGTTGAGCTTGACGCCTCTTTCCAATCGCTTGCGCGCCACTTGAGCTGCAACGGCTATCATCAGCTTGTCCTTTTCGCGCGGCGTAAGGTTCATGACTCTTCTCCGATCGTTTGGTCTCTTAGCACGACCACATCTTGGGCACTCGAAAAGGTCCAGACGCGACCTCCTCGGCAAACTTTTGAAGCAAATTGCCTAAGGCAGCTTTCAATTCGAAAGAGGATCTCCCCGCTAGGCGACCAACGAGCATGCCGCCAACTAGGGTCACGCCGCATTGACAATCGAACGAAGCAGACTGGGCGCGGACTAGCTGCAACCTTTCCTCGAGCCCAGGGCCGAAATAGAGAAGTGTCGCGAGGGCAGTCGAGTCCCAAAGCAATGCCTTCCGGGAAAGCTTCGAGAAAGCGCCGTCCACCAAACGGAACGTATCAGCCCACTGGAGCCTGCCGTTTTTGCTAACCCGCCAGCTGTCGACGATCGCTCCTCCGGTCAGTTTTTCGCCCCGCGCTGCTCGACCGAGAACCAGGCATTCCAAAGCAAGCAATTGCGATCCAAGTGAAATCTCGATCTCTGTGCGGCGATATAGTCGCGCGTGATTAAATAGGATCGTTTCCTGGGGCAGCCAAGCCAATTTTCCCCCATTGTCCACGTTGAGCTTCGTCCGGATACGTGCAGGTTGGTCGAGTGCTCGATAGATCTTCTCCGCTGCCTGTGTGGTGACGATGATCGAGGCCCCGGTTAACGCTGTCACGCTCGATTCAAGACAGTCTCCTCCGGCGACGCCGCCCGAGGTGTTCACAAGAACTGCCTCTTGAACATGGCCGGTTCTAGGAAATAGGACCCGGATTGGAGAACCCTGGTACACGTCCATGATGGGTGTACCGTTTGCAGATTCGCCGACAACGATCCGGCAGTTGCCGTCGGCTCTTTGCAAGCCTTTATCCGGCGAGTCCTTGTGCCACGCCGGCGTCTCACCTGCGTTCGTAACTTCAGCCGGTTGGGCGACCGATGTCGTGTCGAGTATCACAATTTTCATTCTTTCGGCTGTGATGGCGCACTCAACCGATCGCTTGACTGCCCTCAATTCGTGCGAAATGAAGGGAAATCGGTGAGGCCGCATCCAGAATTGGGCTTGGAACAGCAAGATCGGCTGGTTTCCTGGAGCGGCCCTCTATTGCACGCCGCGAACGACGACAATCAAAAACCCGCGAGACCTTGCGGACTGTTATACGGGATCTTGACGCTGGTCACTTCTTTGAGCGAACCGTCAGCGTGTGTGGCATATCCGACTAGTTTCGAAGCGTTTCCATAAATTTGATACAGAAAGCCGCCATCGGGCGAAACCCAGTTATCGGAGGGTCCGCTGGTAACCGTTGTGTTGAGGCCTCTGGCGGTGCCATCTCCCGGAACTTTGGGACACGCCGGATCCTTCGCGATTTCGAGCCCCTTGCCGTTGAGGCGGTAGCTGCTGATGTAGCTGTAACCAAAGTTCGTCGCGAACACGAAACCGTCCTTGGGAGATACGGCCAGCCAGCACAACTCGGACGGAAGACCCGCACTAGTGTCGATCTTCACGAGTGGGCCGACGTTGATCTCACCATCGCGGTCGAGAGTTGCTAGCGCGCATCCGTCCCCGACGGCATATCCGATAACGAACGTATCGGGCCGGTCATTGAGAAAAGCGAGATAGAAGGGAGAGCCAGCCTTCGCGTCCTGAAACTTGCCTTGGCCAAGAGTGCCGTCGGCACCCAAGGGGAATACGACGAGGCCGTCAGGATCTGGCGCATTCGATGCAATCACTTTGTAAGTGCCGTCCGGCTGCCCGACCCACAAAATTGGAGAGCCGTCTGGGTATGTTCCTACATGGGCGATAGGCCGATCGAACGTGGTACCGACCAAAAGGAATTTTCCGTCTGGCGAAAGTACGGCCATGGTGGGAACCCTGTCAGTCTTGTCTTGCGTGTTCACCGTGTAGCGCTCTTTGCGTGCCGTGAGCTTGCCTTTGCTGTCGACCGACATCAGCCGAAGATGATCGGGGCCAAAGGAATGCAACACGTAGAGAGCCCCTTTTGAGGGGGCAAATGCCAGCGATTTAGCGGTACCACTCTTTCCTTCCACCGGGTTGCCCGTCGGCGTGCAGTCCACGAGCGTAAGGCGATCATCCCCGGACAGAGCAAAACTCGAAACCGAATTGTCCCCGCCGTTGGTCGTAAACAGAAGCCTTCGATCTGGCGAGAGGATAACGCTACCCGCGCCCTCAAAGGAGTTGGGAGCGCTCTCCTGGCCGCTAATAGGCTTGAAAGTCCCCGAACCCGCACCGCCGGTGGCAACACGTTCCACCTCTTTGAGGGCGCCGTTGGGGGACCTATGGTAGTGAATAATCGCGTTCTTGATCTCGTTCGTTTGCATGAAGAGATGGCCACCCTGGCCATTCGTGCTCATCTCTTTCGACATACCCTTATCGCTGGACACACTAGTCATCCCTTGCGGCATTTTCATTTCTCCTTTTCTTTGCATTGAAATTGGTTCTAACGTTCTTCGAGTGTTCGGCCCGAGTAAAAGCAAACGGATGAGCCACTCATTTTGGATCTTTGTCACGAAGCAAAGGATAGAATTGCACCCAAGTCATGTCCGTTTTGGCGACATAAGTTTGGTGACAACTGGCACATTCACTTGCAGGGGCCTCTTCAGCGGACTCAGAATAGGGCAACGGGTGATGTCCGAAAGTAAAGAAGCCCCATCCATTCGTCTTAGCAAAGCGCTTACTATCTTTTACGGTGATGTCAATTCCGTTGTACTGACCATTGAAATACCCGCGGCCCGACGGCTCCTTCCGAGAACCGTCGGGAAATGCCGGATCAAGAACTCGAGTTAGTTCCTTTACAATGATCGTTCCTTCGGGAAACTCCCCAGTCTGTAGATACGCATCGATGTTCTTCGCCTCAATGTAGACGTGATGATATTCGGGAAAGTTCGCCTTTCCATTGTTGAGACCGTTGGGAGTCAATGGAGCGCCTACAAACACCCACCTACGAAAAATGTGCGGGTCCGGAAGTTTCAATTTGCCGTTAGAGTCAAAAACAGCGCTCGACTGCTCAGACTGGGCAGCTGCAACGGATTTCGCGACCGGTAGGTACACGACTGCGATCAGGCCAAGTCCGACGATGATTGCCAAAACATGCTTTTGCATTGAATTTTCCTCCTGAATCATTCTCGAAATGCGTCCCTGGGAGAAAGTAGTGACTATTTTGATTTCAGAACCGGGTAGCCTTGCACATATACCCAGTCGCTCGACTGAGCCGGGATATGGCAACCTTGGCAGTCTTTCTTATAGTCAGTCGCGACCTGCTTATCGGGCGCGTCGGCTTTGAAGAGCGCCCATCCCCATCCGTCACTCCAGAGTGGGTTGTTCGGAAAACGGTTCTTTTCGTCCTTGATCATGACGAACCACACTTTGGTATCTGAGGCCCAATGCGCATCACCGGTGGTCATCGGGCCATGATCAGTTCCAAAAACCTCTTTCACCAACACCGTCCCGTCAGCGAACTTCCCGTTCTTTCGGTAATACTGGGCAGCACCAGCGGATGCGTACGTGACATGCATCTCCTCACCCTTTGGATTGAGTTCCACGGTGTAGGTTCCGAGTAGCTGGTAAAGATCTCGAACATCGGCCGGCTTGCGTATGTTTCCTACTTTGTCCACAAGATCGAAACCGTTAGCGTTGCCTTTACTTTGGGAACCCGCGGGCTGTTGGGTGGCTAGAAAAACGAGGGTAAGAAGTAGCGATGCCATGCGACCGAACATCTATTCATCCTCCTCTTCGGGTAAGCCGACGAACTTCAACGGTGGTCTCCAGACCATCGCGTATTCGTATTCATCCCAAAGACTCGGCAAATTGAGGATATGTCTGTGCATTGCTGGACCCCTCCAGTCGCATTGCCTTTTAACGGCACTGTCGTTGTTATCAACTACAAAGTATTTCCAGCTACTGTGAATTTTTAGCGGCATGTACACCGCACACTGGATATGAGCAAGCGATTTTCCAAACGCATTTCACCCGAAAATTGCGGCGTGGATTTCCTCGGCATCGTTGTTACTTCAGCATCTGCATGGCGGTGCGGAGCACAGCGAGAATTCACAATGCCGGTGATGAGAGCTGTGGCAGTCGCCGATCTGACTTGATAGCGACTGGCGTCGCCTCCGCGTCGCTATAGCGACATTGGTATTTTCGGGCGATGTCAGTTCGAGGGTTGGAAGATTTGACTGATGGACTTTTGCGTCCGAGATGCGGCGGACCACGTTGGCTTGAATCCTGGACCCTAGTCGATGCGCTCCACTATTAAATAAGAGCCAATGTGCGCTGCACGACCCTCCTCATCGGCTAGATCGGCCAACCTTTCCTATGCAGTTGTAGGCTCGTGTTCGGTCACTGACCTGCACAGACGATTGTCGAGAAGAACTCTGAACGCTGGCTACTAGCCTGCCCCGGAAGAGAAAGGAATGCGGTCGCGAACCATTTGGACCGTTGGTGTGTGTGGTCTAGTACTGATCGGGAGTGGACTCAGGCACCTGAGCTTGACGGCGCTACAGGAACCTGCTCCTGTTGAAACCAGGATAGCGAACTTGTTTAAACATTCGGTCATTCGCTTTGCCAGTCGCCGCGGAATTCCCCCCGTGCCGCTTGACACAGGGGCAGGCGTTCAAGCGGGACTCATACATTACGGCCTGGATTGCAGCATATGTCACGGCGTTGACGGCCGCGCCCACACGTCATCAGGACGGTGGATGTACCCGCGCGCTTCGGACCTCACCAGTGAGCAAGTGCAGAGCTACTCCGATGAAGAACTGTTTTGGATCATCAACAACGGGATACGATTTACCGGGATGCCGGGCTTCGGCAAAGTTGAGACAGCGGATAATATTTGGGGACTGGTCAAGTACGTGCGTACGTTGCATGGTACAGAAGAGTCTGGTCTCCTCCCTTGAATCGGCTCGTTGTTAATGAGCAAACAGCAATGGCAGATACAGGAGATCGAGATCGACCAGCCACTCAAGTAAATTACTGCCAATAGCACCCAACCATGTTTCCACCTCAACGGCATTTTGAAGCCTTAGGTCTCTTTTCAATTCTCTTCGCTGTGACATGTCGTCACAAAGTCGCGTGTCGCGATAACAACGCACCCAAGTCAGCGAGACCGTTCAAAGAAACGGATTAGCCGTTCTGAGGAGCGGCTCGACAATTGAGGATATCAAAGATGCATGGAATGTAGACCAAGATTAGCGCATAGCGTTTAGGCTCCAATTGGAACGTGGCATGCACTCAAGCGCAGAGATGAAAAGGACATCCATCAATGGCTGGGACAGCCTTAAATGTAATTTCAGAACCGCCTGAATTCGAGTGTGCTCACAACACGGTTCAGACGTTAATAGATGTTATTGCCTGCCACTCGCCTCGTTTTCACCGAATCGCCACGGGCCTTCTCCACAATGGAGCCGACGCAGAGGATGCCGTACAAGACGCATTGCTCTCAGCCTTAAGACACCTGAAGCAATTCAGGGGGCAAGCAAAGATGTCGACGTGGCTCACAACCATCGTGATCAATTCTGTGCGAATGAAATTACGCAAGCGTTTTACATCGCTGCAATTGGCCCGGGACGCAATGGATGGGCAGGATCTCATGGAGAACACTGTGCCGGATAATCGGCTAGGTCCTGAAGAAACATATCGCAACCGAGAAATTGCGGAGACGCTGGCGCACGCAATCTCACGCCTATCGCCTACTTTGCGCACAACCTTCCAGTTGCGCGATGTCGATGGCTTGAGCATACGCGAAACGGCAAATCTCCTGGGAGTGCCAACCGGAACAGTGAAGGCACGACTTGGAAGAGCTCGTATGAGACTCAGAGAAATGATAGGTGAGAACACTCAGCGAAAACGGTGAGGATGGCTGGCGGCAGCCGCAATTAGAAATGTACCTTTGCGTAGGTTTTTTTGCGCCGAGCGCCCGGTCTTGAATGCATGAAATTGCTGGTTTGAAGGAGTCCGGCAAATTCTCAATCCGCACTTCACGTCCGTCTAATCGCCGGATGACATTCTTAGAACCTTTTCATCGGAAGGATGGTTTGATATGAACATCGGCATTCTCCTTTTGCGGTTGGCAGTCGGGCTCACGCTCTCCGCACACGGATCGCAGAAGTTATTTGGTTGGTTCGGTGGACCCGGCTTGAACAGCACGGGGCAATTTTTTGAAGAAACTTTGGGATTTCGTCCTGGTCGACGTCATGCTTTGCTCGCAGGCTTTGCCGAAGCTGGGGGTGGTTTTCTGCTGGCTCTTGGGTTGCTCACGCCCCTTGGGGCGGCAGCCGCGATCAGTGTCATGTTGGTTGCGGTGTTCAGCTTCCACATCCAGAAAGGTTTCTTCGCCCACAACGGCGGATATGAATACAATCTGATTCTGGCTGTCGCAGCCTTGGCGCTCGCTTTCACTGGTTCTGGCACTTTGTCGATAGACGCATTGCTCAATTACGACGAAAGTGGACTGCCGTGGGGTCTCACAGCACTCTTGGCCGGGGTTCTCGGAGGGGTTATCTCGCTCGCCCAACGAAAGCCGATCTCGACTGAATCGGCCGCGACGAAGTAAGCGCTAGTTTCTGAATGCAGACGCAGCCATTCAACACGCCCGAGTCGGCACGTGTGCAAAGGTGGCGCCGTCGACACCGCGCTGTGACGGTCCGCCGGGCAATTGCGGCTCGCCGCGAATGCTGCAACGACTGACCCTTTCATTGCTGCCTCTCTATGAGGTGAGTAGTTTCTAACTGTCGAATACATCCCAACGACCGCTTTTTTACTGGGCCCATGAGTCGGTCCTTCATCCGGACCTTTTCAACGCCGACACTTCGCCGACGCCATAAAGGAAACGAAGTGCAAGTGGTAGTATCGGCCATGCGACCGCGACCCCGTTTTGGGAGAAACGCACTGCGCGGCGGTGCACTTTGCACGCAGCGGTAAAGTCGTCTGGAAACATGGTGAAGTGTGCCCGCGTCATAGTGTAGACGGTACGCCTGGCGCTCCAGCGATCGGACACCAAATCGCTCTTGGCATGTCATGTTGCCTAGTTTGCTCGATCGCAAGTCAGCGCACTTTCCACGCCAATCGAGACTTGTCTTGGCACGATCAGTAAGCTGTTGTAAAAAATGGTCATGTCAAGTCCAGTAAACGATTCGCTCCACGAGCGTCGTTCAAAGGACTGGCTACAAGGAAGAATGTTGCGTGTTGCACTTGCGCCGCCGATTCAACGAATTGTTGCAGTTGATTGTCGGTTTCGAAGCGAGGACGAAACCGCATGAGTTGTATGAATCGGTCTTTTCAAAAAAAGGCTCATCCGCAATCTCAGGGTAGCTGTGGCGGATCGGCAAATCGTGACCGTCCCATGAGCAGCTTCATGAACATTCGCGAGTCAGCGCAGCGTCTATTGCTGAATACATTGCTTTTCATCATTGTCTTGGTCTTTTTCGGTGTCTCAGGCTGCCGCAAACCAGGACCCACGCCTGTAACTCTAACCTTTTTGAACGCATGGTGGTTGCGGGCGGACGAATTGCCAAGAGCAGAGCGCGAATTCCGCGAGTTCACAAGAGACACTGGAATTACAATCCAGCACCCGCCGGTTCCCGAAACCTTGTTTTCTTCGCTCGAGCCTCTGGCCCAAGTGGAACTGCTACGTAGGGTGCTAGAGGAAGGCGGCCCCAGTCCGGATGTCTTGGGTATTGATGTCATCTGCCGGGAGTCCTTGCAGACCATCTAGTGGATCTGCGGCCAGATTTAGCCGCCGAGCTTTCATCACAGGACCCCCAACTGGTCTCCAGCTACACGGTGCAGAGCAAGGTTGTGGCTGTGCCCTATCACACTCACGTCGGCGTTCTCGAATATCGGACCGATCTACTCCGGCGGTACGGGTATCACCATCCTCCCGAGACATGGGATGAACTGGAGAGCATGGCCGCCCGGATTCAGGCAGGTGAACGAGCCAAGGGCAGAAAGGATTTCTGGGGATACGTCTGGGAAGGTGCGGCGACGGAGGGCTTGACGTGCAGTGCTTTGGAATGGCAGGTCGCCGAAGGAGGAGGTCGCATAATCGAAGATGACAAAACAATCAGCGTAAACAATCCCGCCGCCATTCGGGCTTGGCAGCGAGCCGCCCGCTGGATTGGCTCGATATCACCGCCTGGTGTTGTGGCCTACCACGAAACGGATTCGTTGAACGTTTGGGACTCAGGCAACGCTGCTTTTAGGCGCAGCTGGGAGTGGGGTTACAGTTTGACCCACCCCCACGAATCACTTGTACGGGATAGAACCGGTTATACGAGTATGCCTGGAGGCCGCGGAGGGCGAGTGAGTACCTTGGGAGGTTTCGGTTTGGCTGTTTCCCGATCGTCGCAACATCCTCGGGAAGCAGTCGCGCTCATCCGTTTTCTTGTTGCCAGAGAGCTGCGATCAAAAACGGCCTTGTCGCCCAGCGAGTCGGCGGCCGAGCCCCAACTTTACGACCTACCACAGATACTGCAGGCCTACGCCCCCTCGCCTAGGCTGAATCAACAAGGTAGTCGGCTGGTTAGTCGGCCTTCGAACATCAGTGGCTCCGCCTATAACGACGTGAGCCGAGCCTACATCGAGGCAGTGCATTCGGTATTGACTGGCGAGAGGAGTGCGGACGTCACTGCGGCTGCGCTGGAAAAGCAACTGGTTGCCATAACCGGGTTCAAAACGGGCCCGCCCAAGACGCGGAGGTAGATTACTCTTAGACTTGTGTCTCATCAGACAAGCATTATCACGAGCGGAAAGAACTGTCGCTGAGGGAAGCTCCTCAGCAACCGGGCATGAATGCAACCATCACATTATTTCGATACTGGTCCTCGGCTGACGCTCGCTTTCGCCCTATTAATCATTCTCATTCTGTCAGGAAACGCCCTTGTCATCTGGCAGTTTCGTATAGCTCGCACTCAAACCGTGCGTCTCACCGGCGCGAATCAACAACAAATTGCGGTTCTGCAACTTCAAGCAAACCTTCTCTCATTCCACCAACAGCTGGATGAACTTGCACGGTCCGGGGATGCACACCAACTTACCACTGAAGCCGAGCCATTGCGCCGAGTCCTCGAGGAACAGGCGCAACAAACGAGAAGGGCGTTCGCCAACGTGCCGCCCGAAACTCAAGTAGATCCGGCTTTCTTGACGACTCTGGAAACGATCGAAGTGGCTTTGCCAGCGCAACTCGAGGCCATTAACGACTTAGCGAGAGCGGGTGACTGGAAAACTGTGCAACATCGACTGGACAACGAATTGAAACCAATCGAAACTGAGACTTCAGTATTGGTCGGCAGCACTCAACAACAAGCCAATGCCGAACTTAGGCAGGCGGTCCTGAAAATGGGAAGCATTCAGCGGCGAATTCTTCTTATCGTGCCTGTAACGGCGATCTCTACATTCTTCATTGCCGCATTCTTTGGATGGGCCATAACACGGCGCATCGTTGAACTTCGTCTCGAAGAACGTGTCCGCGAGCGAACTCGAATCGCCCAAGACTTGCATGATACGTTCTTCCAAGGGATCCAGGGCTTGTTGTTGCGTTTCCATACGGCCACGTCTCAACTTCATAAAGACGAGCCTGTGCGGCGAATATTTGAAGAAACCTTGAGGCAATCGGACCGGGTGATGCTCGAAGGCAGAGAACTTGTGTTGGATTTGCGAGCCACAGCCTCTGAACAAAATGACCTGCCAGCAGCATTCGCCGATTTGGGCCAAGGGATGCGGAAGGGTCGTTCCTGCGAGTTTATGGTGGTCGTCAACGGGGCTGTTCGCCCCCTGGATCCTGTAGTCTTTGAGGAACTATTCAAGATCGGCAAGGAAGCATTGACCAATGCCTTCCGACATTCTAGCGCTGACTCAATTGAAGCTGAACTCAACTACCAGCGAAACGAATTCCGCATAAGGATTCGGGATGACGGGGCGGGAATTAACTCTATCATTCTCGAACAAGGACATCGCGAGGGGCACTTTGGACTGCCGGGAATGAGAGAGCGTGCTACGAAAGTTGGCGCCCACCTGGAGGTGTGGAGCCGGACTGGAGCAGGCACCGAAGTTGAATTGCGGATACCAGCCGGAGTTGCGTACGTTTCAGATCCAAACGGTTCCTGGCTGTCGAAGTTTCAGCGATTGTGGTACGCCAAGAAACGCGAGATTGGTACTACCGGGAAAAGGCGCGCACCTAGCTAAACCGTCAAGAACCTCCAACCCCCGTTTGGCGTGCCCGACTTAGATATCAAGAAAGCCGCGCTTTAGAGCGATCATCACCGCGTGCGTGCGATCGCTCGCGTTTAGTTTCGAGAGAATACTTTTGAGATGGTTCTTGACCGTGTGCTCAGAGATCTTCAAATCGGAAGCGATAATCTTGTTCGAGTTTCCATTTGCCACGGCCCGAAGCACGTCGAGTTCACGCGTCGTAATTGAGTCATCCCCGGCATGTTCGGCAATTTGCTGGGCGATCTCGGGAGGAATGCGTTTGTGCCCGTTGTAAATCAGACGAATCGTTTCAACTAGTTCCGTTCGCAGCAGATTCTTAAGCAGATAGCCGACTGCTCCCGCTTTAAAGGCCCGAACGGCTTGAGCGTCGCCCGCCGAGGTGGTCAGCACGACAATTCGCGCATGCGGAAATTCCTGACGAATGGATGAGATGGCCGCAATACCGTTCACTTTCGGCATGCGTATATCCATCAACGTAACGTCTGGATGCTGTTTGCGAAAAAGGGCAAGTGCTTCATCACCATCGGAGGCCTCTGCAACAATCCGCATGTCAGTTTGCGCGTTGATCTCACCTACGATGCCGGACATCATTAACGGGTGATCATCTACCGCCATTACGCGGATGATATGGGTTTCGCCCATACCGGTACCCTCAACTTCCTTTTGTATCTACTATGATACGACCACCGAGCCAAAATCGCCCCCCTCGAAAGGGCTACGTGCTGATACCTCATTATGGGATTCCCGCGTACTTCTTCACCGATTACCGTTAAACGGTGCAAAGACTGTTTTCGATGTTCCCCGCTGGCGCGGCAGGCTGGGGGCTCCTGCTCCTGCGCCTGTGTGCTGGCGGAATGCTCGCTCGCAACTGCATCCTCGATGCAACTGTTTACATTCCCAAATGGGAGATTGCGGGAGTAGTCATCCTTGTGGGATTCTTCGTCCTTGGGGCGTTTACCCCGATCAGTTGTTGCATCTCCGTTCTACTGCAAATCTTCGTTCTGGTTCGCGCCCACGAGCCAAATCCTCTGCATTTTGCTTTCTCATTCTGCGTCACCGCCGCTCTTTTCCTCGTGGGACCAGGAGCATTTTCGCTTGATTCCAGTCTATTCGGCCGCCGACTCATCGTTCACTCAGACTCTGAATAAAGATAGCGACGACATGGAATACTGCCCTTGCCTTTTTCCTGATGCCCGGCGGACCTGTTAACCACAATGCCTTGCACGAAGCCAGAGCGGTTTAGCCCAAAGGAGCCATTTCAGCTGTGCTCTATCTAGGCTTACGCGCTTCGGGCGACAAATTTTACTGTATTCATAAAGACTGTATGGCTTGTGGGGGATCCGATGGCGACCGCAGCTTTTCCAATCTCTAGCACGAGGAGAGATCATACTCATCGTCAGCAGAAGTACGCAGTGTCTAGACCTGCTGGTGTGGAAATTGTCCCATCAGATGAAGAAAACAGCGTCCAATCCGAGGAACGGGTCAAAGACGAGACCGTGTTCGACGAAATCATTGGCAGCAGCTCTGCTCTGAAATTTGCACTCGCTGACGTGGAGCGAGTGGCTCCAACCGACTCGACCGTGTTGGTCCTAGGCGAGACCGGAACGGGCAAGGAATTGATCGCCCGTGCTATTCACAAGCTAAGTGCCCGCCGAGGATCTCCATTCGTGAAGGTGAATTGCGCGGCAATTCCATTTGACCTACTGGAGAGTGAACTGTTTGGACACGAGAAAGGTGCCTATACTGGTGCTATCTCTCAAAAAATTGGCCGCTTCGAAATGGCTGATACGGGGACTCTATTCCTTGATGAGATCGGAGACCTGCCGCTCGCATTGCAGCCCAAACTGCTACGTGTCTTACAAGAGCAGGAATTCGAGCGGCTAGGCAGCGTCCGGACGCAGCGGATTAACGTGCGTCTGATAGCAGCAACGCATCGAGATCTGATGGAGATGGTCGCGCGAAAAGGATTCCGTAGCGATCTGTATTACCGCCTGAACGTATTCCCCATCGAACTTCCGCCTTTGCGAGAGCGCTCTGATGACGTTCCCCAGTTGATTTCTCATTTTGTCGAGTGTTTCGCTCGGCGCATGGGCAAGTCGATTCACCTCATTCCACCAGAAACAATGGCAGCATTCACTTCCTATTGTTGGCCGGGAAATGTCCGCGAACTGCAAAACCTGATCGAACGAGCCGTCATCCGATCGAATGACGGCGTTCTTCCCAATCCAATGCAGCCAGTATTCGTTCGAAGACCAGCTTCGACCATGAAGGCGACGCCAGTAGGCACGTTAAGCGACTGGACGCGATCATTAATTTTGCGGACCTTAGAGGATACTGGCTGGGTGATCGGTGGACCTGATGGCGCCGCGGCAAGACTTGGATTACCCAGGACCAGTCTCATTTCCAAGATGAAGAGGCTGGGCATCTCTCGGCCACGAGACGAAAATGTGACGAGACGCTTTGCAAACCAAGACGAAACCGGGCTGCAGTGGCAATCGGCTGGTAATTGAAATCATCGTGGGCAGGATGATACAGCTGCGACCGATAAGAACAAGTCGCAGTAATCAAAACTTAGCTGCTGCTGAGTGGCGGCAGCGTCCTTCCTCTTCAATATTCGAACCCGAGAGTCCGATCGAAGCTGATGCTCGCTGGGCGCAATCCTTGAGCTGCATTTCGTACCGACGCGTTCCAGAGCAGTTTTGGCGCACAAAGCATCGGATCGGAAGTCTTATTGCACCCTACTTGCACCCAGGTTTCGAGGTCACCGAATCTACGTCGAAATCCGCGGCCGATGATCAGAGGCAGTGGAGCACCCCGCAATCATCGCAGAGCAATGGTGACATAGCGGTTGTTCCAGACCCGGCAGGAGGCTCACTGCCTGTGGCGGTGGGGTTCTCCGCGGACGTAATTAACGGAAAAATCCCGACTACACTCAGAACCACCTAGGGGTCATTCTCGTGAGCAACAGGATTCTATCGTTTGGCGGACCTTGGAGCTAGTGCCGGTGGGAGACCAGCCACGCATCCCAAAAAGCCTTTTGTGCGGCAACTGTCGAAACTTCAAGATCCGGGCCGGTTTCAAAGATGTTAACTAGGTCCTCGATTGAAACGGCCTTGCCGATCGTCAATCTGTATGCAGAAATCCCCTCGGCCATATCTCGTAACATTCCTGATGGATAAACATTCCGGCTAGCGCCGTAGCAGAGCGGGAAGAAGCCATGGGCTGCCAATTGATCCCGGATCCCGCAAAGGGCTTGGAAGAAATCAGAAGCTGAAACCGTGATATCGAACCCGTCTGACAGCAGGCGGATAGTGGGTTCTTTTCGCGGACTGTTCTTTGAAGCACGCCTGAAGCAAACTATCTGGGCAGTTCGCTGGCTGTTGTTCGGCCCAAGGAGAACAATTTGCCGCTCAAAGTCACCGTACTTATCCTCTCGCCTTGCATGCTCACTACCCTGGCCGCCCCACGCTAACCAAAGCTTCTTGCAGTGCTGCAGGAACCTGTCCGTAATGTGCACGGTTGGAGTGTAGCGCAGACAAGTGGACACGGAGGGACTCAAAAGCGCTGGAGTGTGCCGATCCTGGCGGCGCTCTAGTTGAGTCCAACGCGGACGATAGGCCCGAAAGTAAACTCAGGGAAAGCCTTATGCGTCCGAGTACGCGGTCCATCCGCAGCTTATTTTCGGCGCTTCACGATTATCCGATCGCCACCCAATTCCCTGATGTCCTGGAGTTGAAGAAATTGGCTTTTATCGGATGGCCGCCCGCGATAACTCTTTCCGCAGGCCAAGCCGTTCGTAATCCTTTAGTCTCACGCTGTTAGACAAATTTGAGCACTAACATAAGAATTGCCTAGCTCTAGTTTTCGGTGTAGAGTTCTACCCCGCTCCACATCGGGTGGCGCAGGGATCTGTATGAACGATGCGGCCAGGGCGGATGAAACATAGGGGCAATTCATTGCGGCTCGGATGGAGTATTGTCCGCACAATTGGTCTGTGCGCTGCGATTGCATTTGTGATTTCGTTTGCCTCACCAACAGATGATGACCTGCAGCAAGAATGTCTAGGGCGGACTCGGCAGCATGCCGCGCGCTTAGCCAAAGGATCCCATCGAAATACCGAGTCGAAACAAGTCGTCGCTGCGCAAGTAGCTCCCGTTGTTCATATACGGACGAAACCCACCAGAGATCGATGCAGTATTGCGACAACTACCTTCCTTCACGTTCAGGGTGCAATCCTCGCGCACCAGAATGGGGATAGATCCCCGCCTGTGACAGCCCTTTAGTCTTCTTTTATATATCGCAGCCGGCTTGTCTGTGCCGAACCGTGCCTCTTGCCAGTGAAATCTCAAGCAGTGATTGGCAAGTCAAATTGGTCTCTCACGGGGTGATCCTGTCTCCGACAGACCCGTTATCGGGAGAAGCCTTAGTTGACGAGGGAGCGAGAATGTTCAGGAACCTTTGGATTGCATTCATATGCATGTCGGTCGTCTGCGACTGCCCTCTAATTGTCGCCCAGTCGGACACAGCGCAAACTCCACACACTGCCGCTGCAAGTTCAGCCATTAAGAAACTGATCTCTGCTAAGAAAGTATTTCTGATAGCAGGCGCCCCCGATGAGGAGCAAAGAAAAACGCCTGGTCTTTTCCACCAAAATCTTGCCAGCACACCCCTTGCATACGAAGAACTGACCAACGCACTGCAAAAATGGGGTCGATTCGAGATCGTAAACGATGCCGCTCAGGCGGACGTGGTTCTTGTACTCCTGGAGTGGAGCGAACAACCTCGGAAAGGGATTTTGCAGTGCCATAACAACCTGATGGCCTTCCAAGGCGGCGTTCTTCCACCCGACCTCTCGAACTCAATTTGGCGTATCGACGGCGGGAAGTGGGGCGGATGTAGCGCAGCAAAAGGGACCGTCAAACAATTTCGGGTTGAACTCGAAAAAGCAGAGAAAGCGGGCGGGTAAAGACCGTAAGGCTTTTTTCGTCGCTAATCGATGTAATCGGGGCAACGGCTCAGACCGAGTCTCGGTTGAGAAGCGACAGTAACTTATTGATCGCGCGTTAATTAGGAAATGATCTCGGAATTTGGACCAGCGTATGGACTTTGTGGGCTAAGTACAGGAAGCTTGCCGCGCTTTACTCGATCTGGTTCGGGGATGTCAGGTGTGCACTCAGTGGTTGGTTGGAGTTTCCGAGAGGTGGCGGTGGGAATCATGGAAGGGCGAAGCGTCACGACGAAAAGATGCGACTTGCCCGCGGGAGGACGCACTATGAAAAGACAAGATTCAAAACAAGCAAGACCACGAACAGATCGATCGAGAGTTACGGCATCCGCAAACATGTTTTGCCGCCGGGCCACCTACGTGCGCCTCATGTGTTCGATTGTTATCGGTACCCTCTGGCTTCCGAATCCGATGCTAATCGGGCAAGCTACGCCTCCAATGTCAGGCGACCAAATCATTGAGCGTGCATCGCCAGTGGTTGTTCTCATTCTGGCTGGATCGGGAGATGGAAGAACTGCGGCCATCGGTTCGGGGTTGATCGTCAGCTCCGAGGGAATTGTCCTTGTCGCAAACCACGTAGTGAAAGGGATGAAAGAGATCCAGATCCGGCTTAAAGATGGAGAGATATACGACCGAGTAGAACTGATCGCCAGTGACGAGCGCCGTGACATTGCGGCCTTGCGCATTCCGGCAACGCACTTACCCGTCCTCGCAGTAAGGAGCAGTTCCGACATAGGTTCGGGAGCGCCGATATATGCGGTGACCAACGGTGCCGGACGGTCCTCCACCGTCTCATCGGGTGTCATCAGCACAGCACGTCGCGCTGATGACATCCCGGGCGCAGGTTCCGGATACCGCCTTCTGCAGTTCACCGCACCACTTCCCCCTGGATCGAGCGGTGGGATTCTCGTAGATGCGCAAGGACGAGCCTTGGCAATTGTCATTGAGTCGCTGTCCACCGGACAGAACGTGAATTTCGCAGTTCCTCTGGACAGCGTTGTAGGCATGGCTTCAATGTCCGGCGGGACACCGTTTACTTCAGGGTCTAAGTTGCAGCTTCCAAACGCGATGGCACCCGGAGTGCCGGCTCCAGGATCCACCGCCAATCCCCAAAACGCACAGCTGCCATCTGAAGAACAGTTACACATCAGGACCGTATCCGTGTATTCCAAGACGATCTACTTACGGCGTGAGCGCTTTCAGGACGATCTCAACCGGAATCCGCTGTTTCAACGATTGGGGTTACGTCTCGCTGACTACAATCAGACCGCCGATGTCGCGATCACCGTGGATCGGCCATTTCTCACGTTTGATTGGACCTACAGTCTCGTATTTCAACCCAACAATCTGACGCTCGCAACGGGGACCATTGTCGGGGATGATGAATTCGACGCTGGCCCTAAGCTTGCAAGCGCTGCTCTGGAACAGCTCGCCGCCGCTTCCGCTCTTCCACCCTCCGCTCTGAACGCGACACGTGCGAGTTCACAGGGAGCCAGCGGTGACCGTGCCGCCCCAAGTGACACCGCAAGCGTTTTGCGTAACTGCAAGACGCTTTTTGTGGAATCCCACACAATTTATCTCAAGGGCAACCTATTGCAGGATGCTCTGTACACACGACCTGAAATTCGCGATTGGGAGATTCGCATCGTGGATGATCGGGCCAGCGCGGACGTCTACATCGATGTGACACGGCCCTTTCTGACGTTTGACTGGGAGTTCAAGATGATTGACAACCGCACGGGCACAGTGCTTGGCACGGGCAAGGCCGTCGCAGCGGACGGACACATCGCGGCACCCCAACTGGCCGTAGAGATAACAAAAGTATTTCGTGGCGTTCGTCCGGTTCCGTCCGCAAAGGAACCATGAAGGACCGATTCCGCTTGTTCAAGTACTTGTAGGCGATTCGTGTCAGGTTGCATCCGTGGACATGACCATTTCTCACTACCGGATTGGAAAGAAAGTAGGGGGCGGTGGGATGGGTGTCGTCTATGAAGCCGAAGACAGCAAATTGGGGCGGCGAGTGGCCCTGAAGTTTTTGGCCGACGAATTGGTCGACGATCCCAATGCTGTGTTACGGCTGCGACGGGAAGCTCGCGCCGCCTCGGCGCTGAATCACCCGAACATTTGCACGATTTATGACATTGACGAGTCCGATGGAAAGGTCTTCATTGCAATGGAACTGATGGAAGGAGAGACGCTCCGCCAACTGATTTCGGGCAAGCCGTTGACAGTTGAGTTGCTCCTCAGGCTTGGTACCCAAATCGCGAATGGACTTGACGCCGCGCATTCCCGAGGAATCGTTCATCGCGATATCAAGCCTGCGAACATCTTCGTAACTGACTCCGGCCAGGCAAAGATCATGGACTTTGGACTGGCGAAGCTATTCTGGGAGGAGCGACCGAACAGGCTTACGGCAGTTTCGGCCTGGCCGACCGCGGCGCTCACAGACCCGCATCTGACAAGTCCCGGAGCTACTGTGGGTACTCTTGCTTACATGTCGACAGAACAGGTGCGTGGCCTGGAACTTGATTCGCGCACTGATCTGTTTTCGCTGGGTGCAGTGCTGTATGAAATGGCAACCGGTACCCTTCCGTTTCGAGGCGACACACCTGGTTTGATCCTGGAAAGCATATTGAACCGGAGCCCCGCACCTGCTGCGTCTCTCAATCCCGATGTCAATCACGACCTGGATCGGGTCATCCAGAAGTCCCTCGAGAAAGACCGTGAGTTGCGCTACCAGACAGCCTCCGAACTACGCGCTGATCTACGGCGGATAAAACGCGACATCGATGCTGGCATCCATCAATCCGCTTCATCTCCGCTGCCAATTCCGACAACCGGCTCGAGTCGCCACCTGTCCGCGTACGGCCTTCCGATCGTCAACCGTCAACCGCTCCGGTTCCTCTTAATTACATTGCAGTTGATGTATCTGACTTTCTATCTCGTCGCTCTCGATCGACTGGAGGACATTCATCGTCTCGCGCAGATATTGATTCCCGGCAGCGGATGGGCATTGCCCATGGTGACTCTCGTGACAGCCGGGATTGGAATTGCTGCCCGCCTGTACTTACTTTCATCGATCACCTTCGACCATCCGCAATTCGGTGCGAAATTCCGGCAGCTCTACATTCTGCTTCTGCCGCTGGATCAGCTCTGGGCTTTGTCTTCGCTCCTTTTAGTGACGCGGATTGGGCTGGGTTTGGCGTTTGGCGCGATGGCAGCCTTGCTTTACTGTCCATTTGCTCAACGGACCCTGGTCCGAATGGCATATCCAGTGGGAGTCCCGGCGCTTGCAGGTGGAGGAAACTCATGAAACCGATCTGCTTGCTCCTACTGGTTGTCATTCTTGCATCGTTGACGTCACAATCGCAGTCAACGGGTCTGCGGCATAGTCCGCCAGATCTCGTTGCGGAAAGCATCGATCACCTCCGCAACCTGGAGTATGACCAGGCAAGCCAGCAACTGGAGACCTGGCTTAAGTCGCATCCCGATGATTTGCGTGCGCGCAACTATCTCGCGATTTCCATCCTGTACCAGGAGATGTTTCACCGCGGCGTGCTGGAGTCGCGCGTCTATGGTCATGGCGGCGACGTTTTTAAAGCAAGTAAAGTCGACCTCACGCCGGAGTTCCAGCAAGAACTACTTTCCGTCCTGGAACGGGCGCAGAATCTGGCGGATCAACGCACGAAATCTGATCCCAAGGACAAAGAGGCTCTCTACTGGGCGGGTGTAAGTCATGGCACACGGGCAACCTATCACTTCACTCTCCGCAAAGAGTATATGGCGGCACTGCATGAGGCGACTGACGCGTTCAAGCTCCATCGGAGTCTCTTGGAATTGGATCCTAACTACGTGGATGCCTATCTCATAGTGGGCATGAACAACTACATCGTGGGCAGCCTGCCCTGGTACGTCAAAGCTGTGGCGTCGTTGTCCGGGCGTCACGGTGATAAAGCTGAAGGCATCAAGCAGGTAAGGCGCGTAACTCAAGAAGGAAAGTACGCGCGCGAGGATGCGCGCTTGATGCTGGCAGTCCTTTATCAGCGCGAGAAAATGTACCGGGATGCGCTCCAACTATATGAGGAGATGGAGCGAGACCATCCCCGAAATTATCTGTTGCCCGGGGAGGTGGCAACCCTGCATGGCCTTTTAAATGAGTGGCCGGCTGCAGCCGCGGTTGACGATTCGATCCTGCAGCGTCATCACTCTGGAGAAGCGGGATATACACAAATTCCGTTGGAGCGAACGCTCTACTATGCCGGGGAAGCTTACGAGCGGTCCGAAAAGCCCGAGGCTGCTCTTTCACGCTACTCGGAAGCGGCTTCTCTGGCGAGCAGCGATCGATACCGATACCGTGCGCTGGTGCGTGCTGGCGACATTCTGGTCCAATTACATCGGAAAGATGAAGCGATCGCTTACTACAAGCGAGTCACGGATGAAACTCCAGATAGCGACGAAGGCATAGCTGCACGTCAATCTCTGCAGCGACTCGTTGTGAACTAATTGGTCAGAACAGAGTCAGCATTCACTCATTGACTCTCGATCAATGACTGATAACACCTGTGGGTGATGACATAAGAACGTCGGCCTCACAACGAGCCGAGTAAACTTTTGGTTCCAACCAAAAAGGCTCGGGATGAAGGAGGCCGAGATGAAAATTGTAGGCTGCGATCTGCACGCAA
>Ga0126369_10000504_pt1 | contig 25652 bp, 24 predicted proteins | sample PanSoiMetaPlot_1_FD_109646 | JGI IMG/M metagenome (GOLD analysis project Ga0126369, IMG submission 109646) | Tropical forest soil microbial communities from Panama - MetaG Plot_1 | ecosystem: Environmental > Terrestrial > Soil > Tropical forest > Bulk soil | place: Panama | collected 2016-02-17
CTCAACCCATCGCTGGTTGATAGCGCAGGGCCGCGTCTATTCGGGCGAGCGTCTCATCCCGACCGACCAACTCCAGGGTTTCGCCGATGCCTGGGCTCGCCGTGCCGCCGGTGACCGCTACCCGGACGGGTTGCGCGACTTTCCCCAGTCCCGTCTTTGCGTGTTCCGCGACCGATTTCAGAACGATCTCGATCGCCGCCGCTTCCCAGCTTGGCAGATTGACCAAACGCGCTTGAACTTCCTGCAGCAGTTTGAGCGAGTCGGCGGTGAGGTGCTTCGCCGCCGCCGCGGGATCTAACTTCACTCCTCGGGTGAAGAAGTAAGCGCCCATATCGGCCATCTCTTTTAAAGTCTTCGCCCTCGGCCGCAGGGCTATGACTACCCCTTCGAGGCGGGGGAAGCCCGCCACCGACAAACCCTTCTCCTCGAGGAACGGCACCAGCCGCTGAGCAATCAACGCGGGACTCAGCGTTTTGAGGTAGTGCTGGTTCAGCCAGAGCAGCTTCTCCGGATTCCAGACGCCAGAGGTGCTGCCAACGTGTTCGAAGTCGAACCACTCGATCATCTGCTCGCGCGAGATCACTTCGTCATCGCCGTGCGACCATCCCAGGCGGACGATGAAATTGAGTAGCGCTTCGGGCAAAATCCCGTTGCGCGCGTGCAGCATCACGTCGGCTTCGGGATGGCGGCGTTTGGAAAGCTTCTCGCGATCCGGTCCCAGAATCAGCGGGAAGTGCGCGAACTGCGGCACTTGCCATCCGAGCGCCTGATAGATAGCAAGCTGCGGAAACGTCGAGTTGATGTGTTCTTGTCCGCGCCCTACCAGGGTTACGCTCATCGTGTGGTCGTCGACCACAGCTCCAAAATTGTAGAGCGGGATGCCGTCTCCGCGAAGCAGGATAAAATCATCCAAGTCCGAGTACTCCTTCGAGATTTCCCCAATCACCAGGTCTGTGAACGTCAGGGATCCGGGCCCTTGCGGCATTTTGAAGCGAACCACGTGGGGCTTATCGACCGGATAGTCGGGGAGGTTCCGGCAGGTGCCCTCGTAGCGATAGGCCCGTTTCTCCCGCTCGAAGGCGGCGCGCCGCTCTTCCAGCATTTCCTTGGTGCAGTAGCAACGGTAGGCCAGCCCTTCCGAAATCAGCTTCTCGGACCATTCTCTGTAAACCGGCAGGCGCTCAGTTTGAAAATAAGGACCTTCATCCCAATCGATTCCCAGCCAACGAAGTCCGTCGAGAATCGCCTGAACCGATGCAGCAGTCGACCGCTCGCGATCCGTATCTTCGATGCGAAGAATGAAAACCGAATGATGACGCCGAGTGTAGAGCCAATTGAAAAGCGCTGTGCGCGCACCGCCGATATGCAAGTATCCTGTGGGAGAAGGCGCAAAGCGCAGGCGCTGAGGGGTGCTCATCGGGGAATGGGGCGGGATAACAAAGGGGTTTTCTTGGGTCAATCCGTACCTCTCCCCAAGGTGCGCTACAGTGTGGCCGGGAGTGTGCTTGAATTGAGGTGTCCGTGGCGAAGATGAAGTCGACCTTGAGAACGGTGCTCGCAGTGAGCTTCGCGCTCTGGGGCTTCGCCGTGAACGCGACCATCACTCGAGTGCAGGATCTCGATGCGCTCACCCGCGATTCGGACGTTGTTGTCCGCGGTACGGTGCAGTCGGTGGAGAGCAGTTGGGTTGGCGACGGCCCTCAGAAGAGCATCGTCACCCGAGTCAGGGTGCAGGTGGCGGAAAAGCTGAAGGGCGAAACCGGGTCGGTCGCCGAGATCGTGCAACCGGGCGGGGTGATCCGGGACAGCGACATCGGTCAGATTGTCCATGGAATGGCCGAGTTTCAAGCGGGTGAGGAAGTTGTGGTCTTCCTCAAGAAACATGCCCCGTCCGCGACCACCTTTGCAGTCACGGGAATGGCGCAGGGTAAATACACCGTCGAGCGCAGCAGCGATGGAAAGGATGCTTTCGCGGTTCCTTCCGTGATGGACGCGGCACTGGTGGACGGGGACGGACTTCCTGTCACCAGCAACGCAAAGCCTCTGGAGCTGCGCGAGTTACGGCAACGCGTGCGGGCCGCGGAAACCAAGTGAGCACGATGCCCGCTCTCATCCTGGCCGCGATCGTGGCCGTGACCACCCCAAGCGACCCCTACGACAGAAATCGCACCATCGATGGAAAGCACTGCCTGTGGTGGCCGGCTGGGTCCGTGGTCTACAACCAAAGCGAGCTGGGAAATCCGAACGGTGCCACGCCTTTCGACGCGGTCACCGCTTCTTGGCAGAGCTGGCAAGCCATCCAGAGCGGGTGCGGAAACCTCACCCTCTCGGAGGGACCTCGCCTGCCCGGCCCCATTCCCGGCCGGATCGTCGGCTATGACCAGGGCTCAAACGACAATTACAACGTGGTGATATTTCGACAGAGGCTGTGCTCAATTGCCGCGCCCCCGGGAGACCCCTGCTTTAGCAACCAAAACTGCAACAACCAATACGACTGCTGGGGCAACGCATCCAACACCATTGGGTTGACCACCACCACTTATCGCGTGAGCACCGGCGAGCTCCTCGACGCGGACATTGAGTTCAACGCAGCCACGTTCCACTTCACCACGCTTCAAAGCGGACCCACGTGCACTCCCGGGCACTACACCGGTTGCATCGCCACGGACGTCCAGAACACCGCCACCCATGAATTCGGCCACTCGCTTGGGCTGGACCACACGAGTTATTGCGACGGCGGCGTCTGCTCGGTGATGAACCCCAACTCGAGCCTTGGGGAAATCTCGAAGAGAACCATCGACCCATGGTCCAGCGCGTTTGTCTGCGACGTGTATCCGAAAGGCAGAGCCTCCCTGGACTGCATCTCCAGCGCTGCGAGCTCGGTAAGCGCATCGAAAACCGGATGCACTTCGGCGCCTGGCCCTTTCGCCTGGCCGTTGCTGGCGCTTTGGGTCCTCGGATTGCGCGCGCGTCGAAGCTCCGAGTTACATTGATGCGGTGGCGATTGCCTTCTTCGACTTCGACCGAACCTTGATTGCTGCCAACTCTGGGCCGCTGTGGGTCCGGACCGAGCTGAAATTGGGCCACCTCACCCGATGGCAGGCGCTTCGCGCCGCGACGTGGTTGGCCGCGTACAGCGTTGGATTCGCCGGTCTGGACGTGGCGGTACAGCGTGCGATCGCGACGTTGGCCGGGACCCGAGAGCGGGATTTGCGGGAGCGAACGGAACGCTTCTACCGATCGCAGCTTTCGTCGCTTTACCGACCTGGCGCTCGCCGAGCTCTCGACCAACATCGACAGCGTCGGGACAAGCTCGTACTGCTGACCAGCTCTTCGTTGTACCTTTCGGAGCTCGTGGCTTCGGATCTGAACCTGGACGACGTGCTCTGCACTCGGTTCGAGGTGGACCCGGAGGGGATTTACACCGGCCGGGTTTTGGGGACGCTCTGCTTCGGAGACGGAAAGCGGATCCTGGCCGAGTCATTCGCGGAGCAAAGCAAGGTCACACTTGAGGAATGTGCTTTCTACACCGATTCGTATGCCGACCTTCCGGTCCTCAAGGCAGTTGGCCGGGCGGTCGCGGTCAATCCGGATCGCCGCTTGCGGAGAGAGGCGCGACGCCGGGGTTGGGAAGTTGTGGATTGGGGCAACCCCCAGTAGAGCTCCAGGGCTTCCCTCTGCCGGGGGCGGGATATTAGGCTGGAGGGGTGATTCCTCGCCGATTGTGCTTCCTCGCGTTTGCCAGTTTTCTCTCCCTCGCCGCGAATGCTTCACCGCCGGACTCGCGTCTGACGATGCTCGATGCCATGGCCAACGAGCTTCACCGCAATCAGGCCGAGCTCAAGCTCCAGGGACATGATCCGCCGTACTTCATCAGCTACCAAGCGAAAGAAGGCGCGCAGCACGAAATCGCCGCGCGCTACGGCGCACTCTTTCAAGACGACAGCAACCGCGATCGGAAGCTGTACGTGGAAGTGCGGGTGGGCAGCTATGAGTTCGACAATTCGATCGGGGACGATTTCGATTTCAATTTCTCCACCAAAGGGAACAGCTACATCACCTACAAGAATGGCCCGATCGACGTCGACCCGATGGCCCTGCGCACTTCGCTGTGGCTGATCAGCGACGAGAGATATAAGAACGCGCTCTTTAACTACCTGAAGAAGAAGGGGGAAAACGTCTATTCGGTGGAGAACCCCAAGCGGCCTCCATCCTTCTCGCGGGAGAAACCGGTCGAGTACATCCAGCCACCGCTCGAATTCTCCTTCGACCACACTCGCTGGGCGAGGCTCGCGCGCGATGTGTCGGCTCGTTTCAAGTCGGCCCGCGCGGTATTCGACTCGGAGGTGCGGATTTCCGCGGGGAAAGTCGTCCGCTACTACGTCTCCACCGAGGGCTCGCGCCTGGTAACGGAGCAGACCTTGTACGGCGTTCATCTGCAAGGAGTGACTCGCGCCGACGATGGCCAGCTTCTCGAGGATTCCCGCGACTTCTACGCAGCGATTGAGGGTGGCTTGCCCAATGAGACTCAGCTGACCGAGTCCACCGATAAGCTGATTGCGGAGCTGGTCTCCCTTCGCGAGGCGCCGGCCATTGATCCTTATACCGGCCCAGCGATCCTCGAACCCGCGGCAGCCGGCGTGTTGTTTCACGAAACCATTGGCCACCGACTCGAGGGAGAACGTCAAGACGATGACGCCGCCGAGGGAAAAACTTTCCGGGGCCAAATCGGCCGGCAGGTACTACCGTCGTTCATCAGCATTTATGATGATCCAACTTTGGCCGGGGTGAAGGGAGAGGAGCTCAACGGGTTTTACCGGTACGACGAGGAGGGAGTGCCAGCGCAGCGCGCGACCCTGGTGCAGGACGGCGTGCTGCGCAGCTACATTCTCTCACGGCACCCGGTCGAGGGCTTTTTGCACTCCAATGGGCACGGTCGGAGCCAGGGCAATCGCAAACCCATTGCGCGCATGGCCAACCTCATCGTGGAATCCAAGAAACAAGCGAGCGACGCCGAGCTGAAGCGACTGCTGATTGCCGAAGCCAAACGGCAGGGTAAACCGTATGGGCTGATCATCCGCGACATTGCCGGAGGGAACACCAACACTTCGACCTACGGTTATCAGGCATTCAAGGGTGTGCCTCGAATGGTCTACCGAGTGGATGTTCGCGACGGCAAGGAAACCCTGGTCCGCGGGGTCGAGATCGTCGGCACTCCGCTGTCGTCGATCAACAAGATCATGGCCACCGGAAAGACCCAGGGCGTCTTCAACGGCTTTTGCGGCGCCGAGAGTGGGCACGTTCCGGTCTCCACCGTCGCTCCCTCGACCCTGTTGCAGGAAATCGAGCTTCAACGGGCGATGGAAGGGAAGGACCGTCCGCCGATCCTGGAGAGCCCCACCTCGGCGTTGAAGAAGGCGGAGCGATAGCCGGGCTTTTCAAGGCTCAATCCCGAGCAGCCGCAGGATCGCCCGTCCAAGTTCGGCGAGATTGCGAGGGGGTTCATCCCACGCTGGAGCGGGGCCGAAATGAAGAAGCGGCACTCGGTTCAAAGTGTGCGACCGCGACGAAAGGTCCTCTACGTTGCCGTGATCGCTGCAGACGAGCAGGTGCCAATTCCGCGGCCGCGAGATCACGGCGGCCCTGCAAAACCAATCGAAGGTGTCAAGAGCCTGCCGAGCCCGAGACCAGTCGCGCGCATGGCCGGCCTCGTCGGCCAAGTAGTGCTCGAACATCACAAAATCGCTGTCGCGAGCAAGCCCCCAGAAGATTTCGGCGGCCTCGTCGGGAGATCGGCGCGGGACATCGAAAAGCCCTCTCGCTCGCGAACCGTCGATGTCATGGGTCAACCCTTCGCCACGGCGGGCGTTATCAAGGGTCCGAAGAGCAACGTCGCCAGCGGCCATGGCCAACGTGGTCGCCGAAGCGCGCAGCCGCCGATGGGCACGCTGTGGAAGGTTCACGTCTTCGACAGGCCCGTGCGCTCTACGCAAACGCAGCGCATCGAGATAGCCGGCCGGGTAGCAATTGGCGAAGGTGGCCGAGCGGTGCCCTGACACCATGCGCTTGATGATGGACTTCTCTTGCAACAGGGCCCTCAGCGGTGCGTTGGGAAAGCCCAGCACGTGTCGGCCAATCAATGCGGGCGCCGGCTCGCCAGTCAGCAGGGCTGTTTGATTCGATGCTGATTGCGGGCGCCCGGGCACGTCGAAGGTGGCGTCAAGCGACGCCAGAGCGCCATCCGGAAGTCGCTCTCCAGTCCCGTCGTTGAACTGCGAGAGCAAGTATCCGCTGGTTGCCAGTGGATTGACGGTCGGATCGGGGCGACCGATGCCGACTCCATCGATGAAGACAAGCGCGACGCCCACGGGAAACCCCGCGCGCGGCGGCCAGCTACGCGGCCTTGGTGACTTTGCCGGCGCGGATGCAGGAGGCGCAGGCCCTCACCCGTTGAGGTCGGCCATCGACCATTGCGCGCACCTTTTGGATGTTGGGTAGTGTCCGGCGCTTGGTTTTGTTGTTGGCATGGCTGACATTGTTCCCGACCAGCGGGCGCTTGCCACAAATCTCGCACTTCCAGGCCATGATGGCAGACTCCTTAGAAAAACGCCCTTGGCTGAGCTGATTATGCTTAGCAAATTTCGCGGCGAAATCCAGCCGTCCGCTTGCACCCGCCAGTGGCCTTGTCTATGGCTTTCGGTGGAACGCCGTGGATGAATTTGGCGGTTATCGCGAGCTGTTGCCGCCGGTGCGGACGGTCGGAAGCCTCGCGTTCATCGGCTTGCTGTGCCTGACTGCGCTGCTGGAGCGGCTGCAGTTCCAGCTCCGCGCGAGCGAATCCTCTAGGTGGTGGGCATCCAACGGCCGCGACGTGGTGAACGCTTTCGCGCTGGCCGCGACCGCGTTGGGTCTTCGGCTCATCGGCTTTACCGGTCCGATTTTGCTGCAGATTTCAGCCACCCTGGTGCTTTTCACGAGTGCGTTCCAGGGGAGCATTGGGCAGCGCCGATTCTCGACCCTTTGGTCGGTGCTGGTTGCACTCGCCCTGGGCAGTCCCATCGTGACCGTGCCCGAGCAAGTCTACGTTTTCTTCAGAACCACGCTTCGAGTACTCTTTCTACGCTGAAGACTCGTTGAGGATCGCGTCCAGCTTGCCCTCGCTGTTTAGCCGAGCCAGATCCGCGTAGCCCCCAATGGCGGCCCCGCCGATGAAGATCTGAGGCAGGGTGCGCCGTCCCGAGGTCAGTTCGACCAAGCGCTCGCGCATCTTTTCATCGTCGGTGACGTCGATCTCTTCAAATACCAGGCCCTTGTCCCGCAGCAGTCCCTTGGCGCGTGCGCAGTACCCGCAGTAGTTCGCGGTGTAGATCTTGATCTCCTTCATCGGGCCGTTCCTTTTATGACTTCTTAGCCATTCGCCGCCAGGTTCGCCGCCGGACCGCGGCGGTATGAAAAAAGAGGCGGCCGGGCGAGAAGCTCACCGGGCCGCCTCGAGTCATGCGTGTATGCGACGGGCGCTTACATCCCCATGCCGCCCATTCCTCCACCCGGAGGCATCTTGGGTTCTTCCTCTTTCGGATGCTCCGCCACCAAGGCTTCGGTGGTCAGCATCAGCGAGGCGACCGACGACGCGTTCTGCAGGGCGGTGCGCGCCACCTTCGCCGGGTCGATCACGCCCGCGGCGAGCAGGTCCTCGTAGGTCATCGTCTGTGCGTTGAAGCCATAGGCGCCCGTGCCTTCTTTGATCTTGTTGACGATCACGGATCCCTCGAGGCCGCCGTTTTCGACGATCTGCCGCGTGGGCTCCTCGAGCGCTCGGCGGACGATCTCCACGCCGAACTTCTCGCTCTCGTCCCAGGAGCCCTTCTCCAGCGCCTTGAAGCTCCGAATGAAGGCCACGCCGCCGCCAGGAACCACGCCCTCCTCAACCGCCGCGCGAGTCGCATTCAGCGCGTCTTCCACCCGAGCCTTCTTCTCCTTCATCTCCGTCTCGGTGGCCGCCCCCACGTTGATCACCGCAACGCCGCCGACCAACTTCGCGAGTCGCTCCTCGAGCTTCTCGCGGTCGTAGTCGCTGGTGGTCTCTTCCTTCTGGGCGCGGATTTGCTTCACCCGGGCTTGGATCTCCTTCTGCGAACCGGCGCCGTCGATGATCGTGGTGTCGTCCTTGTCAATGGTGACCCTCTTGGCTCGGCCGAGGTCATTGAGTGTCAGCGACTCCAGCTTGATGCCGAGGTCTTCGGCGATCATCTTGCCACCGGTCAGAATCGCGATGTCCTCCAGCATCGCCTTGCGACGATCGCCGAAGCCCGGCGCCTTCACGGCGCAGGTGTTCAAGACTCCGCGGATCTTGTTCACCACCAAGGTGGCCAGGGCCTCGCCCTCGACCTCTTCGGCGATGATCAGCAGCGGCTTGCCCGCCCGAGCAACTTGCTCCAGCAGCGGCAAGAGGTCCTTCATACTGGTGATTTTCTTCTCGTGGATCAGGATGTAAGGATCCTGGAGAACCGCTTCCATCCTCTCCGGATCGGTGACGAAGTACGGAGAGAGGTAACCGCGGTCGAACTGCATTCCCTCCACGACATCCAAAGTGGTCTCCAGTCCTTTCGCCTCCTCGACGGTGATCACACCTTCCTTGCCGACCTTCTCCATGGCATTGGCAATGATCTCGCCGATGTTGGTATCGCCGTTGGCGGAGATGGTTCCCACCTGCGCGATCTCCTTCTTGTCCTTGGTGGGTTTGGACATCTTCTTCAGCTCGGCGGTCACCGCGATCACCGCCTTCTCGATGCCCCGCTTGATGTCCATCGGGTTGTGACCGGCGGCCACCAGCTTTGAGCCCTCGCGGAAAATTGCCTGAGCGAGCACCGTAGCGGTGGTGGTCCCGTCGCCGGCGACGTCCGAGGTCTTGGACGCGACTTCCTTCACCATCTGCGCGCCCATGTTCTCGAAGCGGTTTTCGAGCTCGATCTCTTTGGCGACAGTAACGCCGTCCTTGGTGATGGTCGGTGAACCGAACGACTTCTCCAGAACCACGTTGCGCCCCTTGGGGCCGAGCGTCACCTTGACGGCATCCGCCAAGATGTTCACGCCGCGCAAAATCGACTCGCGGGCGCGTACGTCAAAAACAATGTCTTTAGCCATATCTTGGAATCTCCAAATAAAGGGGAAAGGTTACTTTTCGATCACGCCCAGGACGTCCTCTTCACGCAGAATGAGGTGATCCTCGCCTTCGATCTTCACTTCCGTTCCGGCGTATTTGCTGAAGAGGATGGTGTCTCCAGCCTTCACGTCCAGCGGACGAACTTTTCCATCCTCGAGGACCTTGCCGTTTCCAACAGCGATAACCTTTCCCTCGAGCGGCTTTTCTTTCGCCGTGTCGGGAATGATGATGCCGCCTTTGGTCTTGTTCTCCTCAGCAACGCGCTTGACGATCAATCGGTCCTGAAGGGGTCGAATCTTCATCGTTACTCCTCCTAAAAGTGATTGGGGCCCGTTAGCACTCTAGGCAAGCGAGTGCTAAGGTTTTGCTGGCGGATTAATAACCACAGCCCTTGGGCCGTCAAGGCGATCAAGCTACCGTTCTCCGGAAAAAGCGAGCACGGGCGCCTGGTTGCGACTGTCCTACCACCGCTTCGGGCGACCCTTTGCGCATTAGCGGTCCCCTCGGGTGACTGCTAGTTAACTATTTGAAATGATTGGGCCACTGGCCGATAAGTGGCACAGAGAGCAATCGGGATGAGCGGTCTGGTCGCAGTTCAGAGCCTTCGCGAGTTCTTCAAGCAGGTGCTCCTGGAAGCTACGGATCATCAACGAGTTCAGCTGGCCGAGGTGACCGAGTTCTATTTGGTGAACCTGCTCGCGGAGTTTGCCGCGGCGGAGAAACTGTTCGCCGAAGACGAAGGCGGCAAAAGGGGCCAGGAACCGCTCGCGCTGCTCTACTATCGAGCCCTGCAGCAAGGCCGATCCGAGAAAATCCGGACCCTTCGCCGCTTGGGTGACACCTCGCTGTACCGCGTCGGATTTTTCTCGACCTCCCTGCGCGATAGCCCAGTTGGCCCGGACTACTACATCCAGATGGGAGGCCGTGCGTACGGCCAATTGGCGAACCTCGCAAGGCCGGGTGCTTTCGCCAACGCCTACCAGGAGCTGTGCGACAAGTTTCGGGCTCTCGTGGAGGTGCTGGAGGAGATCGCCGCCCGCGGGATGGTGACGGCTGGACCCGACTCAGTGCTCAAAGTCTACGAGAGCTGGGTGCGTACCGGAAGCGATCGCCTCGAGCGGGTGCTGGTGGACGCGGGGATGGTCTTGCCCAAGAACGGACTGCCCAACTGATGGTGGGGTGGGTCCAGGACCACTTGGAAGCCATCTACGGAATTCGATCGTGCTATCGCGCGAGCGAGTTTCTTCTGACCAACGATGCCGCGGGGCGGCTTGGAGGAAACGGGCGCTCGCGCGAGGAGCTTTTGCTGCACGAGGAAAATGGAGAGCTGTGGCTCGGCCTGAACTTTGCTCCCCAGGTCCACGAAGCGGTGCGGTCGAACGAGATCCCCGGCAGCGCGTGGCTCGATTCCAACCTGGATACTTACTGTCAGATCGCCGAAGGGGTCTCCCATTTCCTGTATGTGACCTTCGTCGCTGCCGAGGGGCGACAGGTATCGCTGCTCGAGCTCGAAGCGCAGGCGGAGATCGACAAATTCGTAACCTGCGCGTTGCACGGGTGGAACCGCGATGGGCGGTGGGCAGAGGAAATCCACCACAGGCTGTTCGATGATATTGCCTTCCACCCATCGCTCTCGGGAGAGGAGAAATGGCGCTACCAGGAGGCCAATCGGCTCGCGAGAAGCTACTGCGCACGCCTACTTCCCCAGGTCGCATCCAGACGTATGGATCGGTTTTTGGCGGAGCTACGCTTCAGCTACCGTCTCGGGGCCGAGGCCAAGCTGCGCCATCTTGCAAAAACCTCTTAGCCTTCGTCGCTCTCGGGGTTTAGGTAGCGCAAACTATGCCGCGCGAAGCATCTGCGGGTGGAGTGGTGGTCCGCGAGCGGGACGGGGGGTTCGATCTTGCGGTCATTCAGCCCCGCGGCCGCGACGTTTGGGCATTGCCCAAGGGGCATGTGGATGCCGGCGAGACGCCCGAACAAGCGGCGCAGCGAGAAGTCCTGGAGGAAACCGGGCTCTCCGTGCGCCTGCATTCCGCGCTCGGGGAAATTCGATACGTCTACCAGTTTCGAGGCAAGAAGATCTTCAAGCAGGTCTATTTTTTCCTGTTCGTGTACCTCGACGGAGAAATCGACCGCCTCGATCAAAAGATGCGGCTGGAGGTCCAACAGGCTCGCTGGATCCCGCTCCTCGATGCATCAAAGGTGCTCGCCTACAAGGGAGAGCGTGAGATGGCTGAGAAAGCCGCCGCGGTTCTCAAGCAGGAGCGCGACTCGCGCTAAGCGACGGCGCGATCGGAGATCTCAAGCGCCCTGTCCACCACCGCCAGCCCCTCCATGAGTTGCTCCTCGGTGATGCAGAGCGGCGGGTTGACGAAGAAGGTGTTCCACCGCACGAAGGTGTACAGCCCGTTTTCGCGGAAGAATTTGTTGATCTGGTTCATCGGCTGCATTTGGACGGGGCGTGGGTTGTAGGGCACCAGCGGCTCGCGGGTGTTGCGATCCTTCACCAGCTCGAGGACCGAAAACAGCCCGATCGAGCGCACGTCTCCCACCGAGGGGTGCTTATGCTTGAGCTTTTCGAGCTCGCGAGCAAGCACCAGGCCGAGCCGGGCCGCGTTCTCGATCAGCCGATCTTCCTGGTAAACGCGCAGAGTAGCGATCGCCGCCGCGCAAGACATCGGATGCGCGCTGTAGGTCAGCCCTCCATAGAAGAAATGGTCGTCGAAATAAGACGCGACTTTGCGGCGCATCAGCACGCCGCCCAAGGGCAAATACGAGGAGGTCAATCCCTTGGCGATCGTCATGATGTCGGGGACCACCTGCCAGTGATCCGCGGCGAACCACTTGCCGGTACGACCAAAGCCGGCCATCACCTCATCGAGGATGAGCAGAATTCCGTGCCGGTCACACAAGGCTCGCAGGCCCTGCAAGTAGCCATCCGGCGGAATGATGATTCCGTTGGTACCGGTCACCGTCTCCATCATCACTGCGGCGACGTTCTGCGGTCCCTCGAAGTCGATCACTTCTTCCACGTGACGCAAACACTGCAGGGTGCAGGCGGGTAAGTTCTGGCAAAAGCCGCACCGGTAGCGATGGGGATCGAGGATCCGGCAGACGCCGGGGATGCCTGGCTCGGCTCCGAACCGACGGGGATCCCCAGTCAGGGTGGCCGACCCGGCGGTAGCTCCGTGGTAGCTGCGGTAGCGGACGATGATCTTCTGGCGCCCGGTCACCTGTCGGGCGATCCGGATCGCGTACTCGTTCGATTCGGCGCCGCCCAGCGTGAAGAAGACTTTATCCATGTCCCCGGGAGCGATTTCGGCGAGCATCCGGCCCAGTTGAGCCCGCGGCTCGGTGGCCATGTACGGGTTCGCATAAACCAGCTTGTCGGCCTGCGACTTAATGGCGTGGGTGACCCGCGCGTCCCCATGGCCAATGTTGACGCTCATCAGTTGGCTGTTGAAATCCAGATAGCGTTTGCCGTTCGCGTCCCAGAAAAAAACGCCCTTGGCTCGTGCCACGGGAATCGGGGCGACATCGGCCTGGACGGAAAACTCGAAGAGCGTGTGCTGCTTACACAGGCGGACGATCTCCTCGGCGGAGAGCGAGCTCGTCTCAAACATGGTCAACTCCCTAGGCTGGGAGCCTGCTTAGGGCTTTGGCTCGTCGAACTTCCCGGATAACGCTTCGCGGACGTCCCGGTCGTATTTAACCTTGCCGGTGGCGACTTCTCTCAGTGCCAACACCGAGGGTTTGTTCTTCGAGGTCTCGATGATCGGCCGGGCGCCGGCCATCAGCTGCCGAGCGCGTTTGGCGCCCAAGAGCACCAGCGCGAAGCGGTTGTCGACCAGGGGCAAGCAATCTTCAACAGTTACACGGGCCATAGGGGGTTGCTTATTGGTTTACAGAGGCCCAAGTCAAGAGAACTACCGAAGATCCCGCCCGAACCCTACCTTCTCCAGATGGAAAGGCGGCATCCCAACCATCCCGGGAAGCTGAGTCCCCATCGGAATGCAGAGGCAAATGCCCGGTCCATGGGAGAGATCAACGCGCGCGGCGAGGCCCTGAAGCTGCTGCTGGACACCAAGCTGCCGTTGATGGTGGGTGGAGCCTATGCCTTCGCTCGGTATACGGGCATCTATCGCGACACCAAGGACCTGGACCTCTACTTGCGTCACCCCGACGCGGTGGCCGCGCTCGAGATCCTCGGCCAACACGGCTGGCGCACCGAACGCACCGATGAGGTTTGGATCTACAAGGCTTTCCGGGGAGAGTGGTTCGTGGATCTGCTCTTCAACTCAGGAAACGGGCTTGCCCCGGTGGAAGAGGATTGGTTTCGCTTTGCCGTATTGGGCGAAGTCTTTGGTCATCACGTACCTCTGCAGCCCGCGGAAGAGATGATTTGGTCCAAAGCGTTCGTGCTCGAACGCGAGCGTTACGACGGAGCGGACGTCGTGCACCTGATCAAGTTTCGCGGACCCCAGCTGGACTGGGCGCGTTTGCTGCGCCGATTCGACGCCCATTGGGAGCTGTTGCTGTCGCACTTGCTCGTGTTCCGCTACGTCTACCCAAGCGAGAGAACCTCGGTTCCCGACTGGGTGATGAAGGAGGTGCTCGAACGCGCCGAGCAAACCGTGCGTCGAGGAAACTGGCAATCGAAGGTGTGTCGCGGTCCGTTTCTTTCCCGAGCCAATTACGTTCTCGACATCACTGACTGGGGCTATCGGAACGGGTGCTTCACCAGTGGCGTGGAGCGCGAAGGGCAAAGCCATGGCACGAGATCCGAGCTCGAAAATCCGGATCGCAGCGGCGGCTGACCTGCACTGCCGCACAGATGACCACGGTCGATTTCGGCTCTTCGTGCGGCAGGTCAACGAGCGCGCCGAGTTGCTGTTGCTTTGCGGGGATTTGACGGACCACGGCTCACCCGAGGAGGGCGACGTGCTCGCCGAAGAGCTTTCCGGGCTTCGCGTCCCCTGCGTCGCGGTTCTGGGAAACCACGATTATGAAGCCGGCGCGGTGAAGCAGCTTTGCGAAACGCTCGGCAAGGTGGGAATGAGAATTCTCGATGGAGATCGCTACGTTTTCGACAATGTGCTGGGTGTGGCCGGAATCAAGGGATTCGGTGGAGGATTCGATTCCGGAGTCCTCCAGGCCTTCGGCGAAAGCTCCGTCAAGGCTTTCGTTCACGAAGCCATCGCCGAGGCGCTCAAGTTGGAGGCGGCGCTTGGGCAACTGGATACTCCCAAGAAGGTGGTGATGATGCATTACTCGCCGATCGCCGCGACCACCGATGGCGAGGCCGCGGAGGTTCGACCCTTCCTGGGTACTAGTCGGCTGGTGGGTCCGATGAGCCGCTACCCCGCCAACGCCGTTTTTCACGGTCACAGCCACCACGGAACGCTCCTGGGCAGGACGGACAAGGGCATACCCGTCTACAACGTCGCGATGCCGCTTTTGAAGCGACTCACCCCCGACCAGCGGTTCGTCCTGGCCGAGGTCTAGTTCCGACCGGCGTCGAGGCTCGTCGGCGGCGGTTCGAGAAGGTCCTCGGGCCGTGTCGGAAACTCCGAAACCTTCGAGGAATCGATCTCCCCCACCCAACTTGGCTGCCCTCGGACGTAGACCGTGTTGGATTTTCCGGGCACCGCTTTGCCGATCGCCAGCTTCGCGAGCGACTTACCGTCTGCCCCGACGAGCGAGACGCTTCGGGACGTATCGGAGATGCCGTACTTGCCCCAGTCCTTTGGGTTCTCCTCTCCCACGGTTGCGGCCTTGAGAGAGCCCAGGCTCCAAAGCAATGAAGATACCTTCCATTTCTTTGCTGGGCCTTGTTGAGGCGCGACCATCCGCCAGTTCTCGGACGCGCCCCCGTCCGACTTTTCCCTTTCCACGATCAACTCGGGCGCGGAGCCTCCGATGGCGAAAATCACCTTGCTCACTTGCTCTTGGGTGAAGGTGAGCATCGATTTGTCTCGCAACTCGTTCGGGTCCTTCGAGAGGTCCTGAATCGGCGCAGCAGGAATCTCGGCGAGCGTTGACTCCGCCCCTTGCTCTCGCAGTACGTAGCTCTTTTCGCCGCCGTCGCCGGATAGTTTGCGAAATGTCCACCGGATCGGCTGCCCATCGGCGAGGGTGAAAACAGCTTGCGCGGTAGGGGAGCGAAAGCCGATCCGCTGCCGCTCCTCCGGACTGTCGGCGAGATAGGCGGTTGCCCGAGCGTTTCGCAATCCGCTCAGCAGGGTGTTCACCGCCGCGGTGTCCGCCGGCATCTGCTTGGGCGCGACGAGCTGCCAATTCTTTTTGTTGTCGCGCTCGAGCACGTAGTGGCCCTTGGCCGCAGTGACCTCTAGCCGTTTCAAGGCAGTCTCATCGAGGGCCAGAATTTCCTTGTCCCGCAGATCGAACGTGTTCTTGTCGATGGAGTAGCGGATCGCTCCATCGACCAGGTAAACCGCCTTGTCCCCTTCACGGCGCAGATAGACCGAGCCGTCGAAGGGATTGTCGATGCCGCCGTAAAAGCTGATTTTTTCCCGGCCTTGATACGGGCTTCCGGCGTCGGGATGGATCTCGGTTTTGCCAGGCAGAGAGTAGTAGGCGTTCACGGTGAAACTCGGATTGTTGAACCCATATTTGGCCAAGTCTGCATCCGAGGGATTTTCTTCGACGGTGGATTTGAAGCGGGTGTTTCGAATCTGGCTGATGATCTGGTCGACCGCCCATTTCTCGGCCGGAGTGAAGACCGGTGACGTGACCCACCAGCGATCTCCTCTCTTCTCGAGGGTGGTGGTCTCGCCCTTTGCCCGCACGTTGATCGCGGTGAACTCGGCTTCGGAGGGTGGTCCAGCATCTTTTGCCCCTCGAGCGCCCTGAGCGTCCGCCGAGAACAGTTTTTCCGCGGTCTCCTTGCGCTGAGTCTCTCGCTCCTCGGGCTTTCTCACCCCAAAGTAAGCGTAGAGGCCGAGCGCCGCGGCGAGCACCACCAGAACCCCCAGAGCGGCGAGGTTCTTTTGGGCGGCGTTCATTTGTTCTGCCTCGCCAGCCAAATCGCCAGCCCAATCCCCAGCAACGAGATCGGCACCAGGTCGGTGGCGACGAAGCGGATTTTCGCCAGCACGGGCAGGTCCAGGTCCAGCGTGGAGATGTCGCGATCCGGCGGGCGGATGGTGATTCGGCTCACTTGCTCGGAACCCCAGGCGATCGAGTTCATCACCAGATTTCGGTTCGGATCGTGGCCCCAATTGACGTCGAGCAGAATCTGAGAGGTGCCAAAGGCCACCACGCGCGTCTCATCGAACCGTTTCTTCTCAGCGGACTGCACGCTGCGGGTGCTCGCGACCACCAGCGGGATCTGCCCGGTCTTGGCCCCGCTCTGTGGCTTCGGGTCTTCGGTGGGCTCCGCAACCTCGAACGCGTAGGGCGAAGTCAAGACCACCGGTTCGGCCTTGACGCCGCCTTCAATGCCCTGGCGAAGCGGATTCAGACCTCGGGTCAGAGGGAATTCGACGTTGAGCTGAGCCTGCTTGAGGATCCGGGTAATTTCGTGGTCTGCGTAAAAACTGGAAATGATGTCGTACGGGTCTCCGAGAATCGTATTTTCTGCGACCAACCCCGGATCGACCTGAATGCCATAGTGCTCCAGCAGCTTGTCGAGGCTGGGCGTTCCTTTGAAGTCGGCGAAGTAGATCAGCCTGCCGCCTTCATCGAGGTAGTTTTTGAGAATAGATTCGTCGGCCGGAGTGAACTTGCTCTTGGCGCCGGCGATCGCCACCAGCGCCGCATCCCGAGGGATCTCTTTCTTTCCCACCAGGTTGAGCGCCTCGGCGGCATAACCCTCCTGTTGGAGCGTCTTCTTGAGCTCCGAAACGCTGGCGCCGCGCTCTTCGGGGCTGGTGCCCGCGGCGGGCTCGAGCGGCCATTCGCCGTGGCCCACGATGAAGTAGACCTTCTGCTCGCCGACGGAGTTGATCTTGATGAGCGCGTTGGTCAGCTCTTGCTCGGAAACGATGTTCAGCGCGGTGTGGGTCTCCTTGTCGCCGCTTCCGCGGGTCAACACCACCGTCGCTTGCCCTTCCTTGAGCTGATACTTCGCCGCCAAATCGGGGCTCTTTCTCGGGTCCTTGAATACATACTCGAACTTGTTCGGCGCCTCGGCATGGTACCGCTGGAAGAGCTGATCCAACGATTCGTAGTTCGGGTTGCTGGTCTGCAAAAACCCAATTGCTTTGACGGGCTCCTTGAGTCCCTTGACCGTGGAGAGCGTTTGGGGCGCCAGGGTGTAGATTTTTTTTGCGGTGAGATCCCAGCTCTTATTCTTCCGCGAGGCGATGTAGTTCACCGCTCCAAGCGCGGCGAGCAACAAGAGCACCAAGGCCACCGTGGAGACGACGAAGAAGGTTGCGCGGCTCGAGGCGAATTGGCCCCACTCGCCGTAGTTCGTCGCGAAGTAGAACGCGATCAACGCCACGCCCACGAGCGCTTTTGCCCCGGCGAGCCAGGGCGAACCGGTGGTGATGAAATAGGTGTAGGGACTGGAGACCAGCGCCAGGGCCCCAAGCGCCCCCAAGATCTTGCCCAGCGTCGATGGTTTCACGCCAACATTCCTCTATGCCCAACGTTGCGCTTCGACCGAGCGCTGGGTGAGCACCACGAAGAAAAGAATTACCGAGCCGAAGAACACCAAGGGCTTGAGGTTCAAGACCCCTTTGGTGATGTCTTCCAGCTGGGCGTCGAAGGAGAGGTAATTGATGATCGATCTCACCGGCTCGTCCGCGGTCTGCCCCAAGCCCCGCAGCAGCATCCAGGGGAGCAAGATCGCAAACGTCAACAGCGCCGCGAGCATCTGCGATTCGGTCAAGGAGGAGACGAACATCCCGATCGCCATGCAGGTGGCGCCCCAAAGCAGCAGGCCGCCATAGCCCAAGAGTACGGTGGACCATTCCAGGGCGCTTCCCGACTCGCTTCTGCCGAAGATCGAGATCGTCACCGGGAAGAGGATGGTGAGCCCCAACGTGGCACTGATGATCCCCAACCCCCCCAAGTATTTTCCGAGAACCAGCTCGGTTGGCCGCACTGGGAGCGTCATCATCAGCTCGAAGGTCTTCTGACGCTTCTCTTCCGCAAAGAGCCGCATTGCCAAAAACGGCGCCACGAACAAGGTGACGATTCGCACCACCCCCCAAAGCTGCACCACCACGCCGTCGGTGAGGTTCTTGAACATCGCGTACTCGGGAGGAAGCCGCGCCCAGGTAAACGCGCGGGCCAGCTCCTGGACTTGTTTGAACGATTGCAGGGACGCGACGAAAAAAAACGAGGAGAGTCCCACCATGGCCATGAAGACGATGTAAGCCCATGGCTTGCTGAAATAGATGGACAGTTCTTTGCGTGCGATCGCGAGGGTATTTCGCATCGGTTCTCCGATTAAGCGGCGGTCAGCTTGATGAACACTTCCTCCAGCGAGACCTGCTCGCCGCCTCCGTAGGCCTGGCTCAGGTTCTTGATCTGATCGAAGGCGACGATCTTCCCTTGATGGATGATCAGCACCTTCTCGCAGGTCATGGTCACCTCGGGAAGGATGTGGGTCGAGAGAATCACGGTGTGCTTTCCAGCCAACCCGCGTATCAGCGACCGCACTTCCGCCCGCTGAGTGGGATCCAACCCTTCGGTGGGTTCGTCCAGAATCAGCACCGAAGGGGAATTGAGCAACGCCTGGGCAATGCCCACGCGTTGGCGAAAACCCTTCGACAGATTCTGAATCACCCGATTCATCACCTGCGCCGTCCCGGTCAGCGCGCCGACCCGTTGCACCTCGCCTCGAATCTGGCCTGAGGGGACTCCCTTGAGCGTTGCGACGTACTTTAAGTATCCGGTGACCGTCATCTCGGGATAGAGCGGCGGTACCTCCGGCAAGTAGCCGATCCGACGCTTGACCTCCATCGGCTTCTCAAAGACGTCGAAGCCCGCCACCTTGGCGCTGCCTTCGGAGGCGGGCAAGTACCCTGCCAGGATCTTCATCGTGGTGGTTTTCCCCGCGCCGTTGGGCCCGAGGAAACCAAGAATCTCGCCCTGTTCGACCGAAAAGTTGAGGTGGTCGATGGCCACTCGGTCGCGGTAGCGCTTGGTCAGATTGTTGACCTCAATCATGTGCATCGAGGAACTCCAACAACCCAAGAAGGCTGTTTCATTCGAATCGCACCGCGCGTCTTCTCTCCCCGGGCGGGCGCGAGGGTGGCGCGCAAATATCGAAGGCCCTGCTGTGGTGTCAAGAATTCAACGAGACAGCCGCCGTCGAACAGCGGGGCTTCGGCCCCACTCGTGTTTGGTGTAGCGCCAATCGGCGGTGTCCGGTGGCAGCTCCACCAGCTCGCACATTTCACAGAGTCGACTGTAGATCCGTTCGCCCACCCGCTCGCGCAGAAGTTCCGGCTGGGAAGCGGCGCTGGTCAGCTCGGCGGTGCTCTGGTATTCCCGGCTCTGCGTCGTGCGCCTTTCTCGTTCCAGGGAATAGTTGGTGGCAAAAAGCGTGGTCCGCCCGGCGTTGTAGCGCCGCGCGATCAACTCATCGAGCGTCTCAAGCTCGAAGGGACTTCCGCGACCCTTCCCGAGCTCGTCGATGGCGAGCACCTCGACGAGCGACAATGGGCCGATGATCTCTCCGCCGCTGCGGCCTTCCTGAAAGCCGCGGCGGATGGTCGCAAACAACAGCGAGATTTCGACGTACTCGGCGCCGATTCCGAGCTTGAGCGTGAGATGGGCAAGCACGGCGGCGAGCAGGTGCGTTTTCCCGGTGCCCACCGGCCCGCTGAGCACCAAACCTTTCGGAAGATCCTGCCGGGAGTAGCCTTTGGCGAACGATTCCGCCGCTTGCTTGGCGTGCAGCACCTGCGCCGTTTGGGTGCGGTAATTGTCGAAGTTGGCGTGCGCCACCACGGCCGGTACCTGCGCGCGGGAAAACGCCTCGATTCTCTTTTGCAGGGTGCGGCAGTCGCACGGCGCGACCAGCTCGTAGGTGCGAGGACCGACCTTTTGGCTGAAGGTGTTTTCCTCGGTTTGGTAGAGGTACCCCTTGCCGCCGCACTTTTCGCAGCTCTTCGAGCACTGGCAAAGGGAGGCGCTGGCGCGGTCTCCTCTTCGATGGATCAGATATCGCTTGCCATGGCACGCGCTGCAGGGGCTGGGTGCGGGGCCGGGGTTCTCCACGGCGCCTCTTTACCAGAAATTCGGAAGCGAAAACTTCTTGCGAAAAATCGCGGAACGTGCGGATCGCCGCGCCAGCTTGCGGGCTTGCGCGGAGCGGATCGGATCCAAGGCGAGCGCTTGTTTCACCGCGCGGCACAGATCGATCCGCTCTGGAAACGGCAGCGCTCGAAAGCCGCAAATCGCCAGGGCATCGCCGCTTTGGATTCGGTCTTCGACGCTCGAGAGGTGCTCCGCCAGCTGGGGACAGGCGGAAGTCAAAATGCGCATCATCGCGCGCCATTTCTTTCGCCGCGTTTTCTCCGGATCCGTTCCTCGGCCGACGATGCGGGCCAGATGGTGGCGAAACTCTCGTTCGACCGCGCTTCGGCAGGCTCGTAGCGAACGCAGTAAAGGTTCACCTGGCTTTGCGTCCCACAGCGCGCGCTCCGCGCGGCGGCGAATGCCCCGGACCACGACGTCGAACGGAATGCCCAGGTCGGCCCAACTTCTCAACAACGCCGCGTCGATCGCCGAAAGCGACAGCCCCGAGCCTCGAAACGCGAGGAAACAATCCTGAACCCGCTCTTCGAAGGTGGCGTCCGGAGGGAGGAGGCTCACGCTGGGCCGCTTACCAGCCAAAGCCGACAGGCGCGGAGCGCCCACTGTTAACCGAGCTAACCCCGGTAGCTGCCAAATCGCTGCGGTCCGTGGTCAAGAGGGGGGCTAACCGAGCGGGATGACAAGTGGTTTCAAGTGTAGGTGCTTACCTGAAAGGCTACTACACGAGATAGAGGGCCGCTGGTTGACCGCAAGCACGCTATCAAGCATCATTCGAGGGAGCTGCAACAGGAATTCCTCAGCCGTAACAGGCACTTGCTAGTGCCTCTGATGACCAGCCAAGCAAGGAGTCGGTAACTCAAGATGCGTTCTGCGATCGCGCTGACGTTGGTGCTCTGGGCCGTGGAAGCTCAAGCCCAAGAAAATCTTCGGCAGCGAAAGAATGCCGCGGATTCGGAGCTGAAGAAGAGCACGTCCGGCGCGCCTGATCGCTCCTTGGCGGGGGATTTGACCCGCAAGAGAGAAGCAGGCCAAGCAGTTCCCGCGCTCCAGTACGACCAATTCCGTTTGGCGGTCGAGCTTCAGGTCGCTTCCAAGCGCCACGAGCAAATCGAGTCGCTGACGAAAATCATCAACATCGCGCAGGACCAGAAAGAGATGCCCAGCCTGCTCTTTCGCCTCGGCGAGCTCTATTGGGAGGAATCCAAGTACTTTTTCTTCGAGGGCAACCGCAAGGATGACGAGCAGATCAACGCCATCAACCGGGGCGATCAGCCCGCACAGGAGCGCGCCAAAGCGGAAAAGGAGCAGCTGCTCGCCAAGAGCAGGGATTACGTCAAGCTCGCGATCGAGCAGTACTCGCAGATCGTCCAGAAGTACAAAGACTACGAGCGGACCGACGAGGTCCTCTACTTTTTGGGCCAAAACCTTATGGAGGCGGGGGAGGAGCGCAAAGCTCTCGTCGCTTACCGGCGGCTCGTAGACAAGTACCAGAAGTCGCGTTTCTACCCGGACGCTCTGCTCGCATTCGGCGAGTACTACTTCAACACCTCGAAGGCGAAGCGGGACCTCTTGGAGAAGGCGCTCAGCTACTACAAGCAAGCGGCGTCGTTTCCGGAGAACCAGGTCTATGCGTTCGCGCTCTATAAGCAGGGTTGGTGCTACTTCAACCTCGCCGACTACCAGCGCGCGATGGACATGTTCAAAGCGGTGGTTCTCTATGGCGAGTACGCCGGAGCCAACGCCGTCGAGAAGGACGCGGGCAAGAGCGGCAAGAGCACGCTGATTCGCGAGGCGCGCAACGATTTCGTGCGAGCCTACGCCCGGCACGGGTCGCCTCAGGATGCCAAGGCCGAGTTCGCGAAGTTGGCCTCCAAGCCGGACGATCAATTCCTGATGCTCAAGCAGCTCGCCAACCTCTACTACGAGGACGGAAAGGATCGGGAGGCGGCCCTCAGCTACAACACCCTAATTCGCGAGCGACCGTTGTCGCCCGAAGCACCCGGGTTCCAGGGAAAGATCGTCGACTGCGTGCTGAGGGCGGGCAACAAGAAGATGACCGTCGACCAGGTCCGCCGGCTGGTCAAAATCATGGGCGACGTCGAGAAGTCCGGAAACATCAAGGACGACAAGGACAAGAAAGCCTTAACAGAAGCCCGGGCCCTCTCGGAGAGAACGCTTTCCAACCTCGCGGTCAATTGGCACAACGAGGCCAAGAAGACGCGAGACGACGAGAGCTTTGTCCACGCCAGCGAGGTGTACTCGGATTACCTGACGCTCTTCTCGGACAACCCCAAGGCCTACGATCTGCGATTTTTCTGGGCGGAGCTGCTCAACGACAACTTGCTCAAGTACGACAGAGCGGCCGAAGAATACACCAAAGTCGTCCTGATCGACGCCAAGCGGATGGAAGGCGAGAAGGATGCCCAGGGCCACGTCAAGCCGGGAAAGCCCGGCAAATGGCTCAGCAACGCGGCCTACAACGCGGTCTTGGCTTACGACGAGGTGGTGAAAAAAGCGGAGGCGTCGGGCGAGCTCAAAGCGCCCAACACCGGGGACCTGTCGAAGAAGCCCCCGATCCCCGCGCAGAAAAAGGCTCTGCTCGACGCCTGCGATCGCTACATGAAATATGTGCCCAACGGCACACGCCGAGTGGAGATCGCCTTCAAGGCGGCCAACATTTATTACCGCTACAACTACTTCGACGAAGCGGTGGCGCGGTTCTCGGACATCGCCCTTCACTACCCTGAATACAAATTCGACAACGGCGATCGCGCGGCGGAAATCGCGGCCAACCTGGTGATCGACTCGTACAACCTGCTCGGGGACTGGGCCAAGGTGAATCAATGGGCCCGTAAGTTTTACGCCGAGCCGAAGCTGGCCACCGGGCACTTTCGCGAGGAGCTTTCCAAGTACATCGAGCAGTCCTCGTTCAAGCTGATCGGCCAGCTCGAGGCCAAAAAAGAGTACGCCAAAGCGGCCGAGGCCTACCTCACCTTCGTAACCGAGTTTCCCAAGTCGGAGATCGCGGACAAGGCGCTCTACAACGCCTCGGTGGATTTCGTGCACGCGAAGATGCTCGACAAAGCGATGCAGACGCGCGATCGGCTGATGCACTCGTATCCCAAGTCGGAGTTTGGACCGGCGTGCATCTACGCCAACGGCGAGGGGCACGAGGCCATCGGCGACTTCGAGGAATCGGCTCGATCCTACGAAGCCTACGTCCACGGCTATGAGAAGAGCCAGGCGGCCAACGAGGGCGCTCGCGGAGGGAAGAGCAAGTCATCGAAGAGGCGGCCCACTCGTCAGCGCCACGCGGAGGCACCCCGGCCGCCCGGAGCGACTCAGCTTTGGGAAGAAGGGAAAGCTCAGATTGCTCTAATCAACGCGGGCGTGTTCCGGGATGGACTTGGCCAATATCGCCAAGCGCTGCGGGACCGAGAGCGCTTCTTGGAGCTGTGGCCGGACGCCAAGGACGCCGATGCGGTATCCCTTTCCATCGCCGACCTCGAGGAGCGCAATGGCGCCTACACCAAGGCGACTCGGCAGCTCGAGGAGTACGAGCGTGGCGTCAACAAAAGTCCCAACAAGATGCTGGTCGCCGAAGGTCGGCTGGCATCCATTTACGAGCGGCGACTGCATCGAACGCGAGAGGCTCAGCGCATCTACGAGCGGATACTTGGCTTTTACGAGAAGCTGCCGCGACGGGTAAAGGACTCCCTGGAAAACAGCGCGCTCGACGTGGTGGCGCGGGCCCACTACGCGTCCATCGAAGACGACTACAACCGCTACGTCGCCATCCGGCTGCGCTGGGGCAAGCTTCCCCATCCAGAAGTCGACTTTAAACAGGGCCTCAAGGACAAAGCCCGCGCCTTGGAGGCGCTGCAAAAGCGCTACACCCAGACCGTGGCGTTCAAGTCCGCGGAGCCGGCGATTTGCGCTCTTTCGAAGATCGGCAGGGCCTACGACAACTTCGCCAATTCTCTGATCAACGCGCCCATGCCTCGGGGCGCGTCCAAGGAATTGCAAGATGCATTGCGCGACGAACTTTCGAGCCAGGCCCAGCCGGTGAAGGACAAGGCGGCGGAAGCATTCGCTCACGCCGTTCAAAAGAGCCGCGAGCTGGACATCTTCGACCACTGCTATTTGGAAAGCCTCAAGTTCCTGCGCGAAACATACCGTCCGAACCAGTACCCGCTGATGGTGGAACAGATCCGGGATCTGAAGACCATCAAGGTGGATCCATCGAGCGCTGACTTATTGGCGACGATCCAGCCCGTGCCACAAGCCGCGCCGACGCTGGCTCAGGTTGCGCCGGAGCGGCCGGCCGCCGCCCCGCGCGCCAAACAGGACTTGGCGACCGACGTGCAACCCCCGTCGCGCGGCGAGCCCGAGGCGTTGCCGAGCTCCAGCGACGTGAAGAAGGCAAAGAACCAAGAGCCGGAGGATGTGCTGTGAAGCGGCCATTGCCCATTCGGCCCGTCGCCCTCTTTGGCGCACTGACGGCGCTTGCGTTTTTAGGCGGTTGCGCAGGGACCCGAGAAGCCTCGCGGCTGGAGTCCAAAACCTCGACGGCGACTGCGGACAGCGCAAAAGAACAAATTTCCAGTCACGCAAAATTTCTCTTCGAAGACGCGGTGAAGGCGTTTGAAGCGCAGAAGAAGACCAATGTCTTCGACTACCCCTTCCTGGAACGGCGCTTCGAGGCAGTACTTGCCGAAGACCCGAATCTCGCCGAGGCTGAATACAACCTCGGGGTCATCGCCCAGCGCCAGGGCAAGTTGGATGTGGCCAAGGCCCATTACCGAGCCGCTCTGAAAATCAAGCCCACCCTGAGCGAGGCCGCGGAAAATCTCGCGGTCATGACCCAGACCGCGGGCAACACCGCCGAGGCGGCGCAGACCTACAGCAAGCTGCTCAGCGCCCGCCCGGAGGATTCCCGGGTGCGGGTTCGAATGGCCGAAATCCATCGCGAGGCGGGCGATTGCGACAAGGCGATGGAGCAAGCTCGAGAGGCGCTGATCCACGAGCCGCGCGCGCTGGAGGCCTATCGCGTGATGATGCTCTGCTACTTAGACCGAAAACAGATCTCGATGGCCAAGCTGGTAGCGCTGCGCGGCCTCAAGATCGACGAGCACAATCCCGATCTGCACCACGCCTTGGGCCTGATCTTCCTCCAGGAGAAGGAGCCGACCAAGGCTCACCTGGAATTCAAGAGCGCGATCGCCGCTCGGTCGGATTACGTGCCCTC
>Ga0126369_10000505_pt1 | contig 25610 bp, 27 predicted proteins | sample PanSoiMetaPlot_1_FD_109646 | JGI IMG/M metagenome (GOLD analysis project Ga0126369, IMG submission 109646) | Tropical forest soil microbial communities from Panama - MetaG Plot_1 | ecosystem: Environmental > Terrestrial > Soil > Tropical forest > Bulk soil | place: Panama | collected 2016-02-17
CGCGCGATATGTTTCCGGCAGCAATGTCTCGATCTGTGCGCCGAGGATTTCGTCCTCGACGTACCCGAAAATCGTTTCAGCGCCTTTGTTCCAGAAAACGATTTTTCCGGTCTCGTCGGCAAGGATGATGGCATCGCCGGCAGACTGTACGACGGAGCGGAATCGAAGCTCCGATGCTCGCAGGTCCTCCTGCTGCCGGCGCAGCTCGAGCATCGCCTTCGATTGAGCCATAGCGTACCGGATGGAGCGCTCCAGAAGTTCAGGTGTGATTTTGTCTTTGATCAGGAAGTCCGCCGCTCCGAGTTCCATTGCTTCAAGATCGAGACGATAGTCGCTAATACCGGTAAGAAGAATTACTGGCGCCTTGCAGCCGATGTCGCAGGATTCCTTCAGGAGTTCAAGCCCGTCGGCGCCGGCAAGACGGTAATCGAGCAGGCACACATCATGGACGCATCGCCGAATAGCCTCAATTCCCGACTGCCAGGAATTGGCCCATTGCAGATCGAATGACTGGTTTTCACAGCTCGCGAGCATCCTGCGCGTCAGTAGATAGTCCGTCTCCTGATCCTCAATGAGGAGAACACGGATCGCGCCTGAAGCCATATGGAAAAAAAGAGCAAGTCGATGGCCAAAAAGCCGTTTCGGAGTGATTTTAGAATATCCGGCTATGTTTCCCAGCGCTGGATTGTGGAAAACAGGATCGTCATATCAAGGATAGGTTTAGCTACGTAGTCGTTGAATCCGGCAGCGAGGTACTTCTCGCGATCACCAACCATCGCGTGCGCAGTAAGCGCAATCACAGGCAAGTCATGCAATTGCGGGTCGTCACGAATGCGGCGTAGGATCTCGGTTCCGTCCATCTCCGGAAGGGAAATATCGAGAATGACGACATCGGGCTTTCTTTGCCTAAATCCTTCTATCGCTTCAAGTCCGCTGGAGAATTCCAAGATTTCATACTGATCCTCCAGAATCGTCCGTATGATCAGACGATTGTCCGAATTGTCATCCACGACAGCAATTTTTCGCATCTATTGCAAATAATAACACGCGAATCACGGGCGCCCGGGGTTCCGGCGTCAAAGAAATTAGGAGGTTTTCCATGCCGGAGCTGGGTTACTCACTCTCGAGTGAAGAGTTTTCGGCTTCTGACCTCGTACGCTTTGCGCCAAGAAGTGTTGCCGGAATTCGCGACTAGATCTCGGCGAGCGGCTTGAAAGAGACTTGAATTAAGAGGGATATCACCACAAAGACACAGAGACACAAAGGTCTGGCAGCTCGATTAATGACTGTTCTTTCCGTCGAACTGCCAGACCTTTGTGTCTCTGTGTCTTTGTGGTCATTAAATCGCTCTCGCATTCAGAAGATCGACATACCAGCCGGCAACACGATCGATGAACTCCGCCGTTACCGGCGGGCATTCGATTCCAGTATTTCTTAATGCGTCCAGCGCGCGCCGGCAATCGAAGCGCGGCTCTCCTTGCAGGTACTGGTAATAGAACGCCATCTGTTTTTGGAACAGCAACTCGAGCTTGGTCATGGGCGTCTTTAAGAACGAATGCTCGCCTACCAACTGGATGCCTTCGACATGCAGCAACCGACAAATATTCGGCAGCCACATCCGATTCTCCGTCGGAGCAGGATTGACCAGATGGTACGTCCCGCCTGCGCTGTTGGGCCGTCGGGAGATTTCGAACATACTGTCGACCACGTAATCGATTGGTACAAAGTTCAAAGTCTGAGTCTCGGTTCCAAGCACGCGCAGCGGCAAATTTACGACGCCGGCTTCCGGCATTCGACGGCGCAGCCGTTCAAGTGCAGACCATAAAGCACGAATAAACGCGTACACGCCGTGAAAATGAGTCACCCGTCCGGATTTCGAATGACCGATCACAATGCTTGGTCGATACACCGAAGCGGTGATTGTTCCTTTTCGCTGTTCCTCTGCGACCAGCAACTCCGCCCGACACTTGGATTCTTCGTACGCGTTCTTGAATGTCTGTCCCACGTGGATTTCCGTTTCCAATGCGAGATCGTCACGATTACCCGCGATGTATGCCGTACTCACATGCTGCAACCGGCGGCTGGGCGTTTGTTTCACGAATTCGACAACGTGGCGCGTTCCTTCGACATTCATCCGAAAGATCTCATCGCGATCTTCTTCCTGGAAGGACAACGAAGCGGCACAATGCCACACCTCGTCCGTGGTCGTCAGGATCTGCTTTTTAGCGGACTGGCTCAGACCAAGACCCGGCAGAGAAATATCGCCCTCAAAGACTTCGAGGTTTTGAAACTGCGATACGCCGCCCACATCACGCAGAACGGTCTTGACGCGGTCTCTCGGTGGAGTATTCTTCGAGCCGCGAGCCAATGCCGTAACACGATGACCATCTTGGAGCAGACGTCCTGTAAGATGGCTGCCGAGGAATCCCGTAGCGCCTGTGATCAAAATGTGTTTACCAACGGACATTTGCAGGCTGAATCCTTTCGATCAAGTCGGCGCTGGAAGGTGGCGTGTAGAACTGTAGAATCGATTCCCGCTTGCGACTCCATTCAACGGGACCCTTGCGGACCACGTTCTCCAGTTCATCAAAGGTTCGCGCGCTGAATCCAAAGTCGTAGCGGCTAGCCGCATTGAAGAGTCCGGATTCCTGAGGCATCAAACATCCTAAGCTCGTAAGTAGTACCGGGACGCGACAAGCTAGAGCTTCATACGTTGAAAGAGCGCCAGGCTTGGTGACGACGATGTCAGCGGCAGCTACATATCGGTGAATGTCTTCAAGGAATCCGAATGTTCGAGTCCTTGGATCGTGCCTGCTTTCAATCAGAGACCTGAGTTTCCTATTCGTTCCGCACACGACCAGAATATTTGCCGCGGCTGCGACTTTGCGAATCGAACTGTAGATCTTCAGAAGTGGTCCGCCTCCTCGAGCGCCACCATTGATGAGAATGATGCTGTCATCAGTGAGTTCGAGAGAGTTGCGGAGTCTTTGAATCTGGGACATGGTCGCCGGCACAAAATGCGGCCGGACCGGCATTGAGATACGTTCGATCTGCCACGGTCGAATGCCGCTCGCCATGAGTGATTGCAGAGCTTCATCGGTCGGGACGAAATACTGGTCGATATAAGGCGACGTCCAGCCGCGCCAGAAAGGCGGAAACGGATCGGTAAGAAAAACGTAGCATGGAATCCCTAAGCCTTCTTCCTTTATGAATCTCTGAAGGAAGTGATTCAGCATTGGATGTACGGAAAGCACTATATCCGGACGTTCGGCCTCGATGAATCTGCCAATATACCGACGCACTTTTGTGTAGAAAAATTCGCGTTCGTTTGGCCGTGCACGGTCGATAAATCGGAAATATCGGCTCATCCACTGCGGGCGATACGTCAGAAGAAGGTTGTACATGTTCGCCAGCGAGCGGTTGATCTTGGTGGACTCTTCAAGAGGCTTTCGAATCTGGACTTGAAATCCGGCAGATCTGGCTGCGCTTTCGACGGCAGCAGCCACGCTGTTGTGTCCTTCCCCCGTATCGGAGGATAGGATTAACAGTTTGGTCATAAATAAACCGCTATTTATAACACAGCCGCATGCCGGAACGGTCGGAGGAAATTCGTCTGACGCACGCCGGTAGGCGTGCTTGGAAACTAGCCAGGGGGACACGTTCTTTGCGTACCCCTGGCTTGGACGATAAGTGGCAGCCGCACCCCGGCAGGGGTGCGAGGATAATCACCACAGATAGCGCTCATCAAAATCAACGCCACTCGATCGCAACAGCGCGAGATACTCGTCCTGGAAACTTCTCCGTCGGTGATGCTCCACCTGATTTGCGATATATTGCGTCACCTTTGCGACCTGTGAGGGACTGACGGTGAATGCTGCACATCCCTCTTGCCAGGCGAAGGCTTTCACTCCATGAGAATGAATCCACTCTGACGAGCCACGCTTCATCTGGCAACAACATCCGCCAGCACGTGCGTTGCTCTGAGACCAACGAGAACGTGCGTATGATCTCCGGGACCTCCTATTGCCGTCGGGACGGCATTCATGTCTCCAACAATTCCGCCGATGTACGCATGAAGATTTCGCGCCATGTATCAACAATCATGCGACGACGGCCCTTTGTGCTGAAAATGATGTGGTAATGCAGACTCAGATGGGAGGAGGGCATCGAGGTAATCCTCGCACGCTTTCAGCGTGCGTTTTTGGCGGTGGGGCGATCCAGGGGTGCGCAAAAAACGCGCACCCCTCGCTTACTCGCACGCCTCCGGGCGTGCAAGGGGAATTTCTACTTTCCGGAAAGGTGAGGCAATCTCACGTTAGGTTCGATTGCTAGCTCGAAACGACTCCAAAAACGCTTTGTACCTTTCGCCAAGACGGTCTGGACGGAACTCTGCGTGGAATCGGTTCAGCATCGCTTGTCCATGCCTGGCGCGTAATTCAGGATTCCGAAGAAGCCGATCGGCGATCGTAATGTATTCCCCTTCCCCCGTTGCGGTGAGCTCGCGAACACCGACAAGTTCCTCGCCTGAGAAACTAACGACCGGCTTACCGGCTCCCATCGCTTCAAGAATCGAATAACCACCTGAGTGTGGATATGGTGCCAGGTACAAATCAACCATATCGAGCAGTGGCGCCACATCACCGACATGTCCTAGAAATCGAACGCGTGGCAGCACGCCTTCCGAATGCAGACGAGAACGGATGGCCTTCACGTTTCCTGCGCCTGCGAACAAATGAAAATGATTCGGAAAACGGTTCAGGATCTCCGAAAGCGCGCCGAGATATCCGTTGCAGGCGAAATTATTCAAATCGTCGCCGAACGTCGCAGAAATCGAGCCTGCGGACTCGAGTCCCACTTCTTTTCGCGTTACAGGCTGACTCGCCGCAAGGCGCAGCTCGATATCAGACGCCGGCGGAATCCATTCCACATGGCCTGAGAATCGCGTTCGTTTCATCCCGTTCTGGAAGACATGAATATATCCGTCAAAAAGATCCGCATCCATTTCTGCCCAGTGGTCGACGTTCACCTGCACAGCTACCGGCCGCATTGCAGCAACCCGAGCAGTAATCTGTTCAGCGAGCCCGGCGTGAAAAAATGCGACGGCGATTCCGGACGCACGCAGCGTCTCAGCGATCCGTGATGCGCGTTCCAGGAAGTCCCCTTCGACGGATGCAATCTTCACTTCCGCATCAATATCCATCGGCTGCGACTGCGGCGTACTCACAGCGTTGAAGAACCAGGATGCAGCCGATTCTGTTGTGAAGATCGTAGAGTCAATTCCCTGCTTTCTAAGGCTCGCCACAAGCATCTTCAGATATCGGACCGGTACCTGACCTCGCGAAAGAGATCCAATCACGTGGGCAACACGGTTCACCGTCCCGTCGATAGACGGATGTGTCGTTCTTTGGGACTGCGATGTCCAGGCCTCGAAGAATTCGCCTATTTGCCGAATTCGTTGGGCTTCTAAGCCTGCAAACATTGCGCGCTGAAAATAGTCCATCGCTGAAGCCGGGTCACGCTCTACGAGCAAAGTTCCGACCTGGAACGCGACTTCAGCAAGGCGCTGGTTATCGCCTATCTTATAGAGAGCCAGAGTGTACGTGTGATTAATGACGTCGGAGCTGTAGCCGGTGTCGCGCGCGACCCGTTCGAGCAAGGGGACAGCTCTCTGAAAATCGCCATCCTTGAACAAAGTCAAGGCGTCTTCGTAATTCACCGCGCTATTGTAGACTAGCGCCGGAATACGTTGGCTACGTGCTTTTCTTTAGGATTGAGTAGTTCCCTTGCGAGCCTGGAAGTGTTCTTGCGCCCGGCGTTTCAGGCGAGCTTTCTTTTTGGCGCGATTGACGCGACGCTTCTTTAGAATTTCGTACTTCGTGCTCATGTTTTCCTATAATTACCCATTCGGAAGTGAGTAGGGTCCGGTGACTCTCCTGGCCTTCAAAGCCTGTGGGGCGGCGGGGAACCGTTGTCTGGTGGGTTCGACTCCCACGCACTTCCGCCAGTTATGCTGATGTCTTCGAGGCCTTCAGCGCCGCGATAGCTTTTGCCTCATCGTCATACACATCGAAAACCGTTAACAATTTCGTCATTTGCAACAGGTCCTTCGCTTTCGCCGTCAAGTTCAGCAACTTAACGTCGCCCTGCTTGTTCCGGACGGTCGTATATGCCGACACAAGTTCTCCCAATCCGGAGCTATCGATATATGACACATCCCCTAAATTCAAAACAAATTGCCGGTTGCCATCGTTCACCTGAACTCGCAGCGTTTCCCGCAGCAGCAGCACGGGCTCCCCAATCGTCAACCGTCCCGACATATCCACGACGGTAATATTGTCGACTTTTCGAGTTTTAACGTTCAAACTCATGTAACCTCCCTCGAATGAATTCCACCGGATCTCCGCCGGCCAAAATCATAGCTTGATCAACAGAGCGCGTAGGTTACCCCTATCGGTCTCGCACTTTCAAGGGGTTTCCCGGATTCTCTCGTAGAAGTCTTCCATATCCCGGCCATGTTGTGTTGGTAAATTGCCCGAAAATTTCCTTCTGGTCGAGGATTACGCCTGATCGTAAAACTTCATCGCGAGCGTCCCCTGTGCCGCCGCGGCGCTGGCTCGAAGAGCTGCCGCAAGGAGCACGGCCTCAGCAACCTCTTCTTTAGTAGCTCCAACTTTTTTCGCCTTTTTCGTGTGAACTTCAATGCAATAGACACATTGCGTGGTATGAGCTACTGCGATTGCAATCAGTTCCCTGTACTTCCTTGGAATTTTTCCGTCTTCTCTGCCGACGATTCCGTCCAGGGCGGCCCACGCCTGAAATTCCACCGGAGCGAGCTCTTTCATACTCCGAAGAAGCTTGAGATCGTTTTCGTCGTGGTAATGGTTAGACATTTAAATCATTTCTCCTCCGATGTTTCAATATCCCAAACGCAGCATGCCTTCTTGCGATCCGTTAACCGATCCCCGACTCAGCCATTCAAGTGACGCCCGAAACAGAACGTTGTGGTTCCGTTCCCACATTGCGTTGTGAGAGGAACAGCCTAGATCGATAAAAATTTTCTGACGCGCGGCAAGATCGGCGTACAGTTCGCGCACGCGGTCCGGATTGACCTGCTTATCGTGCACACCGGCAATCATCAAGATTGGCGTCTGACTTTTCGATACGATCGCTTGATTCCATCCCCACGTCGTCGTTTGGGGAGCACGTCGCACACCTGGACCCCAGGTTGCCCCGACGGGATCGGACTCGAGCATCTTCGTCCAGACGGTCTCGGCTGTGGCCGCATCGTATTGATCGGAGCATCCAACCTGGCGATCCCAATTGGCTATGAACTCCTCGCGTGATTGCGTGTTCATAGCAACTCCCTCGGCGGGCACCACGGCGGGAGCTTCAGTCGGTCTCATGCGCCCATAGGCGGGCGCCAGAAGCACAAGTCTCAGGACTTTCTCCGGATGGAGCGCAGCATAACCGCCAGCTCTCGGACCGCCAAGGGACCACGCCACCAAGCTCACACGCTCGACGTGCCGCAGCCCGCGAATGTAATCAACAACACCATCAATATCATTCCAATCGGACGCGATCGTCGTCACGTTCCTGGTATAACTCGATGGGCATGGCGTGGAAAGAAAGCCCGGCGCGAACGACTTCTGCTGTTCTTGAGAAATATTACAAGGATCATTCATTGCGGGGGGCCGGGTGGAACGGCCGTAACCGGTAGTATCCATCGAGAAAACGTCGAAACCTGCTCGAGCGAGGTAAGCCATCCAACTGTAGTCTTGATACGGCACATCGAACGCAACCTCGGCAGGTGTACCGGCTCCGTGAACGAATAAGACGACGCGATCGGCAAGATTGGCACTGCGTAGAGGCGTCGCAGCTCTTGCGCGTTCGCGCACGTAGATCTGTGAGATCTGGCCGGCAATCGACGGAACCGTAGACTTCACACGAACGTAATGGTCGACCGAAAGCAACTGATCGCCGTCTTCGGCCAAAAACAGAGGCGCGACCAACAATAGAGTTAGCAGAAGAAGTCTGTTAGTCATGATCGAAGGATCATACCAAATCGCATAAAGCGGACAAGGGATAGGGCATTAGAGAGGCTGGACAAGCTTGACCGCGAATAGTAAGTTGAACGCTCACACGCACCATCTGGAGGTGTTATGTACAAACTGATCAGCCTGGCATTCGTTTCACTACTGTTCCAACAAGCATCCCCTGTGGAGACACGGATCATTCAATATCTCAAGACCCACGTCACTCCAGGCCAGCCTGTTGTCATCTCTGATCTTTACAATAATGTTTTCAAAACCCCAGAAGAACAGAAGGTGCTTGAACGGCTCTACAACACGTTCTTTAAAATCCCAACGTTCATCGTCCAGTACAACTCGGCTGCCAAGAAGATCCCGACATTGCGCGAAATATCTGAACAGTTCAACTTCAATGTTCCGGGCGAAGCGGATGTTATCCTCCGGATCATGGAATCCGATCCGCGGGTGCCCAAATTTATCGAGCGCGACGCGAAGAGCGGCGAGATCACGAAAGTCGATATCGAAAAGATAAAAGCCAGTCCTCAATTCAGCCGTGTGATCGAAAGGACGATTACGGGCTTTGAAGGAAAGGAAGCACCAGCGTTTTCAATTTTGTCGTATGACGGGAAACCCGTCACCTCAGATCAATATCGGAATCAAGCTCATCTGGTGTATTTCTGGTTTACGAATTGCCCGCCGTGTGTGAAGACGTCTCCAATTCTGTCCGAACTGGACAGCAAGTACGCGCCGAAAGGTTTCAAAGTCGTCGGCGCTAATGCTGATAAAGTCCTCGAACTGCCGTATGACGACAAAGCGCGCGCGGATTACGCGAAGAAATATGGCTTCAAGTTCACGCTCGCTCACCTCAATGCCGCCATGCAGCAAAATTACGGCGGCGTCAGCGTGTTCCCAACCATGTTTTTTGTTGATAAAACAGGAACCATTGTGAAGCACTTCGTCAATTTCCAAGAGAAGGCCACGCTCGAGGCGGCAATTCAGCAGACGCTCGGCAAGTAACCGCTACAACGTCTCGCGGAGCAAGTACCGTAAAGTTGGTTCCAATTCCTTGTGTTTGAAAACGAACCGTGAGGCGATCAGCTTCGCGGGTTCCACACGCGCGCTCGCGAGTAAGAGCGCGTCGGCCATCTCGCCAAAGGCAAGCCGGGCAGCGAAGGCGGGCAATGGAAAGATAGTGGGTCTGCCGAGGACTCGGCCAACTGTTTTCGTGAACTCGAAATTTGTAACAGGAGAAGGTGAAACTGTATTCACGGGCCCATGAAGTCCAGCTGCCTGGATGCAATGAACAATAGTGCTGCAGACATCGTCCAGAGAAATCCAGCTCCAATACTGATTACCGGAACCGATCTTTCCGCCGACTCCCAGTTTGAAAGGAAAGAGCATTTTTCCTATCGCGCCGCCATGTGCGCTAAGGACGAGTCCTGTTCGAAGATGTACAACGCGCACACCTTGTCGAGTGGCTACACCCGTCGCAGCCTCCCATTGGCGGCACACTTCTGATAGAAAGCCGTTCCCGGAAGGACTTTCTTCGCGCAAGACTTCACTGCCACGGTCTCCGTAATATCCTGTCGCTGAAGCACTCACCAACACTCGCGGAGGCGGATCCATTCGGCTGATCGTTTCCGCAATCAGCTTCGTACCGTTCACACGACTGTCGGTGATTTGTTGCTTCCGCGCAGCAGTCCAGCGACCCGAAGCGATGTTTTCACCTGCGAGATGGACGACGGCGTCGGCGCCGGAGAACACTGAAGCATCGATAGTCCCGCTAGCGGGATCCCACTGTTCCGGTCGCTTCAAGCGCACGACTTCGTGTCCGGCGCTCAGCAGCGACGGCACAAGCGCCGAGCCCACGAGTCCGCTCGAACCCGTTACAGCGATTCTCATTCTGCGATTTTACTATTTTTTTTCGACGTAGCCTTCGAGGGTGCGGTGCATTTTGTAGTACTTACCGGCGTCATTCAAGTCCGGCTTTCCGACAGAGGTGTGGCAGAACGCACACGGTTTGTTTTCTTTTTTGGTGAATTCCGGGGTCCCGACCGCAAACGGCGCGAATAGCAACGCTACTGAACCGGTTATGGCTAAGGCCCTGAAAAGCTTCTTCACTTGGATCTCCTCGTGCCTCCTAGAGTTACGGTAGGATAGCACCATGCCACGCTTTATGATTGGACTTCTTGCTGCCGCATTTGTAAGCGGGACGCTGGTTTTAGGCCAGGGTCCGGATTACACGCTAAAGGTAGATGTGCCATTTGTTTCCGTGGATGTGACGGTCCAGGATGCAGGCGGCAAGATGATCAACGACCTGTCTGCCAATGCCTTCAGCGTATATGAAAATGGAATTCGGCAGGCAGTCGTTCACTTCCTGCCCGTATCCACCCCATACAACATCTTGTTGCTCTTCGACCGCAGTGGGAGCACACAAGACAAATGGCTCCTCATGCAACGAGCTGTTGCGGGATTTATCACCAGCTTGCGGCCGCAGGATCGAATCCAAATCGCAACATTTGATTTCGAGGTCGAGACGCAATTGCCGTGGACCAGCGATCGTCGAAAGGCGTTAGGTATTCTGCCGCAGTTGGTTCGCGCAAATCGGATCGGAGGAACAGATTTTTACCATTCGGTCGACCAGACACTTCGACGTGAATTTAAGAAGACGGACGGCCGTCGTGCTCTAGTCGTCTTGACAGACGGGCGGGACACAGCATTGTACAAGGATGCAGTGAACAGGAATCGGCTGCTTGAACCTAAAAACGATCGGGTATATCAAAGGCTTGTCAAGTTGGCCCGCACCCAACGGATTCCTATCTATTTCGTGGCTTTTAATACGGACAAGAATTTCCAGCCTAACCTGATTGGCGGAGATGAATATCGAAGCCTGAAAGTGATCTTTCCAAACTCGAGCCTACCAGATCGGTACCTGGCGGGCGTCCGTGCACGGATGGAGGAAGTCGCCGAAGCTTCGGGCGGACGTGTGCTTTTTCCAGACCGATTAGAAGATATCGTTCCCTTGTACCAGCAAATCGCGAACGAACTCGGAACTTCTTACACAATTGGATACATTTCATCGAACGGCGCAACCGATGGTTCTTTCCGTAGAATCGAAGTGTATGCGACGGAGGCTGATGTCCGACTCACGCAGTCGCGAAGTGGATACTACGCAAAATGACAAAGGGAGCCAGAGGGAATCTGGCTCCCGCTCACAACCAAGGTGAGTTGGATTCGGACTAGTTCGTCTGTCGAGCGCCAGTTGATTTCAGCACGCGAATTTCGACACGGCGGTTTTGAGCGCGTCCTTTAGACGTCTTGTTATCGGCGACCGGATTTTCTTTTCCAAGTCCCACGACAGAGATCCGATATAACGGAACATTCTTGCCGACGAGATAGCGTTCAACGCTCTCAACGCGGCGCTGGCTGAGGCCAACATTGTACTGCTCGCCACCCCTGCTGTCTGTGAATCCCTGGAGCTCTACCATATAACCGCTACGCTGTCCGGACAGATCACTCGCTATTTTGTCCAGCTTGCTCTTTGCAGCAGCATCTAGGGTCGCGGAATTGTTCGCGAATGTGACCGTCTCCTTTTGGCTCTCGGTGTAGGCGTCGGTCATATTGGCAAGCCGGCCTTCGAGCGTCGTAATGCGAGTGTTCGCACCTTGAACGCCCTGATTGGCAGTGTCCGCCTTTTTATCTGCAGCCTGTGCGGCTTGTTGCGCGGTATTCGCTGCCTGTTGCGCTGTGTCGGCCTTTTTATCGGCAGCCGCGGCATTGGCTATGCCTTGCTGCGCGCGCTTGTCAACCGCATCGATGCGTTCCGCGTTCTCTTTCACGCCATTCTGGGCTTCCTGGATTGCAGGTTCGAGAGACTGCGTCTGAAGTCGAACATACTTTCGCGTCGCACATCCTGACAACACTAAGACTCCGGCCAGTATGACAAGGCTCGGAGTTGAAAATCGTCGAATTGCAGTAACCATGAACTTTCCCCCTGTCTGTGAGCTCAAATCAAATTGGAATACCGAGTACATCGACATATTCTATTCAGGTTGGCAAGCGTAGTTGCAATACTTTCGTGAGAGGCTGTTCACGTTGGGTTCCACGAAGACCGATTAAGGCAAGGCGATTCTAATTGCCGGGGAAACAGAGAAAGCTGGACAGATTCTCTTTCCGTACGATGGCAACGCAATTCCACTGAGTGGAAAAAGCGGAACCATTGCGTGGAGAGAAAAGTGCAGGGCAGCCGAAGCTGCCCTACGCATTGTTTCCAGGGAGTGCGTCAGCGCCCTCGATTGACAGCTTTCTTCAACTCGGCGCCGGGGACAAACTTCGTCACTTTCTTGGCAGGAATTTTCAAAGGAGCGCCGGTCTGTGGATTGCGTCCGGTTCTCGCCTTGCGCGAACTCACCGAAAAGGTTCCGAAACCTACGAGTGTTACCTTGCTACCCTTCTTCAACGTCGATACAACACCATCGATCGCGGAATTCAAAGCGTTGCTCGCTTGAACTTTCGAAATCTTCGAGTCTTTCGCGATCTTGTCAATTAACTCGCCCTTGTTCATCTGTGTGCTCCCTCCGTCGGAATTGGATTATCTCTCATGTCATTTCTGCCTTAGACGTTGCGGGTTATATCGCACGGTATAGGCGGTGTCAAGCGAGTGTTTGGAATTACGGACAGCGGAAACGCACGGCTGACGCGGCATTCAGACATTTGCTATATCGAGAAAACTTGACAAATCGTCTACATGTTATAAAGGTCGGCGATGGCACATCGAGTAACACTGATTCCCGGCGACGGTATTGGGCCAGAGGTTTCCGCTTCAGTCCTGCGCGTTATCGAAGCAACAGGCGTCGAGATCGATTGGGAGCGATTCATAGTCGGAGGTCACGCGCAGGATTTGGCCGGCTCTTCACTGCCCGATGAAGTCATCGAATCTGTTCGGAGAAATCGCGTCGCGCTCAAAGGTCCAGTTGAAACGCCCGTCGGAAGCGGCTTCGAAAGCGTCAATGTGCGATTGCGGAAGATACTCGACCTCTATGCCAACCTGCGTCCAGTACGGAATCTGCCGGGCGTTCCGTCGAGGTTCGGTGAAGTGGACCTCATTATTGTCAGAGAAAACACAGAAGGCCTGTATTCCGGCCTCGAACATGAGGTCGTGCCCGGTGTCGTCGAGTCGCTGAAGATCATGACGGAAAAAGCGAGCACACGAATCGCCGTGTTTGCGTTCGAATACGCGAAGAAGTTCGGCCGGAAGAAAGTGACTGTTGTCCACAAAGCAAACATCATGAAGAAATCGGACGGACTCTTTTTGCACTGCTTCCGTAAGGTGGCGGTGAACTATCCAACTATCGAGCACGACGAAAAGATCGTAGACAACCTGTGCATGCAGCTTGTCATGAATCCATATCAATTCGACATGCTTCTGATGGAGAACTTGTACGGGGACATCGTGTCGGATCTCGCCGCAGGTCTCGTTGGTGGTCTCGGCGTTGTCCCCAGCGGCAACATCGGCGAAAACGCTGCGCTGTTCGAAGCCGTTCATGGTACCGCTCCCGACATCGCCGGAAAAAATCTCGCGAATCCGACCGCATTACTTATGTCTGCCATCATGATGTTGCGACACATCGGCGAACGTGCAGCGGGTGACCGTATCCAAGGTGCATTGAACAAAGTATTGGAGAAGCGCGAAAAGGTCACGCGCGACCTCGGCGGCAGTGCTTCCACAAGTGAATTCACCGACGCGCTCATTGCTGCGCTGTAGAGCATGCCGGAGGCGTGCTGGGATATTAGCCTGGCACCGCTGTGCGGTGCCCCTGCATTCACAGAATATGTCGGCCCCCATCGACGTGGATCACTTCACCGGTGATGTAATCGTTTTCGATGAGGAAAACAACGGCGTTGACGATATCCCTTGGTGACCCTGCACGTTTCAAAAGAGTCCGTTCAATCGCCAACTGTTTCTGCTCTTCCGTGTAGTAATCAGGAAACAAGACTGGACCGGGGGCAATCGCATTCACTTGAATATCCGGAGCATAGGCTTTCGCGAGTCCGCGGTTCACGGCAATCAAAGCTGCCTTCGACACGCTGTAGGGGAGGTAACCCGGCCAAATCACTTCACCCGCCACATCGGCGATGTTAATGATCTTCCCGGCTCCCGATCTGCGCATCAATCGCGCCGAGTGTTGCGCAATGAAAAACGGCGCCTTTGCGTTTGTCGCCATTTGCCCGTCCCAATGTTCGGGTGTGGCGTCATCGGCTGTAGCTGGAGAAAACATCGAAGCGCTGTTCACTAGGATGTCGAGGCGTCCGAATTTTTCATCGAGTGCGCGGAACATCTTTTCCATTGCGGTTGTATTTGTCAGCTCTGCTTGAAATGCGGCACCGGTATCCCCGGCGACTTCTTTCGCTTCAGTCGCACTGGATCTGTAATGCACGGCAATCCGTGCTCCCCTCCGCGCAAGTTCGAGTGCGATTTCCCGTCCAATACGTTTGGCAGAGCCCGTGATTAATGCTACCTTCCCGTTTATGTCCATAAATAAAGTTGCCATTATAACTGGCGCGAGCCGAGGCATCGGCCGGGCTATTGCGAAGAAACTGTATGAAGAGGGGGCAAGCATGGCATTGTGCGCTCGTTCGCCGATAAGGGACTTTCCGGACGAACGATCGCTCGCAGTCACGATGGACGTTCGCGATCAAAAGAGCGTTGATGCGGGCATTCGCCGCATCGTGGATCGATTCGGAAAAATTGATATTGTGATCAACAATGCCGGCATCGCCGGCGTGACCCCTGTCGATGCGGCGGCCACTGCACCATGGGTGGACATTATCCAAACGAATCTCATTGGAACCTATTACGTAACGCGCGCAGCGGCTCCGCATGTTCCCAACGGCGGCCGTGTGATCATGATTTCTTCTGTACTTGGCAAATTCGGCGTGCCTGAATACACAGCTTATTGCGCCGCAAAGACGGGACTCATCGGGTTTACGCGCTCGCTGGCACTGGAATTGGCGCCACGCAAAATCACCGTGAATGCGCTTTGCCCCGGTTGGACAGATACCGAAATGGCTCGCGCCGGCATGCGCGAGATTGCCGCATCTGCCGGCATATCTGTCGAAGAATTCAAAAAACGCGCGATGTCGCAAGTGCCGCTCGGCGAAATGGTCGAGCCTGAGGAAGTCGCGAACCTCGTTGCCTTCCTGTGCGCTCCAACCGGCGACAAGATTACCGGCCAAGCCATTAGCATCTGCGGTGGATCAACACAGGCATAGTGCTGTTCATTTCGCATATTTTGCGAATATAGTTTGCGTAATCGTTCGATCGGAATTCCAGGAGGATGGCAATGATCACGAGCTTAGCTCTTGCCTTTGCTGCTGCGCTTGCGCAACAAGCCACGTGCGATAGTTTGAAGACACTCTCGCTCCAGAACACGAAAATCACAACCGTCGAGTTCGTACCAGCCGGTCAATATCAAGCCCAGGGTCGCGGCGGACAACGGACAGCCGGGCCTCAACTGCCGGCGCATTGCCGTGTTGCTGCCGTCTTAACTCCATCGCCAGATTCCCACATCGAAATGGAATTGTGGCTTCCAGTCGACAACTGGAACGGAAAATTTATTGCCGTCGGTAATGGCGGATGGGCCGGATCCATCGACACCGGCGCAATGGCGACGAGTCTCGCCAGAGGCTATGCCACGGCATCAAATGACACAGGACACAAGGGCGGCAGCGGCTCCTTCGGCATCGGTCACCCTGAAAAGGTTGTCGATTTCGCGTACCGTTCGATGCACGAAATGACGCTTCAATCGAAAGCCATGATTAACGCGTTCTACAAGCGCGCCCCTCAACTCTCTTACTACAACGGATGCTCAACGGGTGGTCGCCAGGGCCTGATGGAAGCACAGCGCTATCCGGACGACTTCGACGCCATGGTCATTGGCGCACCCGTATACAACCATCTCCGACTTCACGCTTCCCAGATGGCGAAACAAACAGACATGCTAAAGGATGTCTCCAAGATCCTGCCTCGCGACAAACTGACGCTCGTCAACAATGCAGTCGTCGCCGCCTGCGATGCGAAGGATGGAGTGAAGGACGGAATTATTAGCGATCCTGAATCCTGTAAGTTCGATCCCAGGACTTTGATGTGCTCTGAATCGAATAAGGAAAACTGTCTTACTGCCGCGCAGGTCGAAACGGCGAAAACAGCATATGGCGCCATCAAGACAAAAAAGGGTGAGCTCGTTTATCCCGGATCGTCGCCCGGCTTTGAACTGGGTTGGCGCATGCCGGAGCCTGGTGGTGAACCGCCGGCCGTGGCGCTGGATTCATTTCGAGTTGCACACGAAGATGCAAATTGGAATGGACTGAATTTTGATTTGGACGGTGATTTCGCGCTCGCCGTGGAAAAGGTCGGTTATATCGATGCGATCAATCCTGATCTATCGAAGTTCAAAGCACGTGGTGGCAAGCTCCTGATCTATCACGGCTGGGCGGATCCGGGACCGGCTCCCCAAAATACGATTAATTACTACTCGGCAGTACAGCAGAAAGTTGGCGGCGCGACAGATGATTGGATGCGGCTTTTCTTCTTACCCGGAGTTGGACACTGCGGTGGTGGCGTTGGACCGGACCGTGCCGACTTTCTTAGTGGGTTGGAACAATGGCGAGAATCGGGAAAGGCGCCCAATCAGATCGTTGCTTCTCGGACACGAAACGGACAGACGGATATGACTCGGCCGCTCTGTCCATATCCGCAGATCGCGAAGTGGAACGGAACAGGCAGCACGGATGACGCGAAAAATTTCGTCTGCAGCCAGCGATAATCTGACGCCTACCGTGCTAAGAGAGCTGCGCGCTGCGGAGCCGTCAGCAACTTCAAAACCTTGGCCAGCGTCTCGCGCTGAAGCTGATCGAGCTTGGCTTTGTCGGGAGGCTGGCCTTGCAATTCCTTGATCAGCTGAATCCGAGCCTGATTCTGCTCATCGAATAGCGGCTGAATCTGCGTACTCTGATCGTCCGAGAAAGGTGCGCCGGCGTCTTCAAGCGTCAGCTTGATTGCATCAAATCCACCTCGCGACTTGACCTGATCCTTGTACAACTTCTTGAGCAATGTCTGCTGCTCCGGACTGAGTACCGGCGCCTCAGCGATCTTTCCCAGGAGCTGATCGTTGAGACGAATGATTTCCGGTGCCAGCTCATCCATACTCGGAAGGTTGGCGGCAGGCGTTGCTGCAGGTGTCGGCGTCGCGGCCCCCGGAGGTTGTAGTTCAGCGATGCGTTTCTGCAGCCTTTGCCGCATGACGGGGATTTCGCTGTTCACCAGAGCAGTCAGAGCTGTTTCTTGTTCCTTGGACAAAGGCGTGTTCGCTCCCGCCAGGATTTCTCGAAGACGCATCAGGCGATCAGCAGGAGGAGTATTGGGAGCGCCTCCACGTGCAGGCGAAGGACCCCCTCGCCCGGCCGGCGTCCCCCCTCGCGCGGGTGTATTCCCACGAGGCGCTGGAATATTGAGCAAACCGCTGACATCACCACCTAATCCAAGATCGATCTCCTGTCCAAACATCGGACTCGCCAGGAATGAAAGAGCGACGAGCAAGATGACTCGCGTCATGGCTTCTTCGCAAAACTCCTTAAAAGGTGAAATTCAGTCCGAGAATTATAAGCCGGCCCTGCGCAGCCCCTGTCGATTTACCAAATAACGGCGACGTCAGGACACCCGAATAACCTCGATTTTGAGTGTTGTTCAGCAAGTTGATCACATTCACCGTGAAGTTTGCTTTCGGTCCAGGAGTATTCGTAGCCGGCTGGCCACCAATAACGGCCGGACCGCCCGGCCCAGAAATAATCATCTGCGGCGCCGCAGGGTTGGGTGCTCCCGCATTGTTGCCCGCTGTCTGTTGTTGGCCTTCCGGTTTGCGCAAGGCGAATTGTTTCGTGAAATTCATTTGCACGTTGTAAACGCCCGGACCAGTGAGCGAGTTACGAGCAATACCAGCGGGACGATCGTTTATCGCTTGATCGCCATTGTTGTCCAACCCGGTGGTCAGGCTGTATGGCCGTCCTGAATTTGCAGTCACCAGGAACGATAACGTCGTCGTTCGCGGCATACGGAGACTCACATTTCCAATCATTCGATGCCGCGCATCGAACGAAGACAACGCCCATTCCGAGCGCCAGTCGTATTGGTTCACCGCTGAAGCATTATCTCGGGCCCATCCAAGCGTGTACTGAACAAAGCCATTGATGCCGATCTTTGCAATCGCAAAATTATTCGGCGTGTACAACCGAACTCCCATATTTTTCGAAAACGACTCGCCGGCCGATTCGAACTGATAAATGTTGCCGGCGAACGGATAAAGCGGCCGCATTCGATCAACTTCCTCTCTCGCCGCAGCCTGCACGAGGGGCATTCCGAAATTCAGGCGATTGAAAAGATCATCAGACAAGGGCGTGCCCGGATAAGGCGCGTTGATATTCCTCGTTCGAACCTGATGGACGCCGCGCGTGACGTCGTACGAAACCGTAAACCTCCAACCTTTCTTCAAGCTCTGCTCCAGCGTGACTGCAGAATTGACGCTGTAAGGAGCCGCAAGGTTTGGATCCAGTTTCCGGATCGACCCATTGTTCGTGGAACTTGTGCCGGCCCCATTCTCAAAGGGATTGGGATAGGACGGGTTGAGTATGACTATTTCGACTTGTCCTCCGGATCCATCCTGCCGCAACACCGTTTCGCTATTTCCGATGTTGAATACTTGATAGAAGAGACGTCCGCCTGCGCGAAGGACTGTCCCGTTACGCGGCTGATATGCAATCTGGAACGTCGGACCCAGGTTATTGTAGTCGCGGAGATTCGTCTGCGCCTGATAACGTACGCCCGCGCCGAGATTCACCTTCGGATTGACTCGCCAGTCCGCCTGAATAAAAGACGCAAATTCCAATTGACTGACATTGACGACCGGATCGCCCGTCGTTTGCCTGAACGTAATCGGACGGCCCGCCAGATAATCGTCGAGACTGGAGAATGTAAAGACGCCCAGATAGTTGGTCTCCGACGAACTGTAGTTCTTGTTGTATGTCCAGTCTGTGCCGATTTGCAGGTTGAGCGACGGCTTCACAGTCCAGCGGATGGTGTTACCGAAGTTATAGTTTGTACCTCGCCTGCGCGTGCGGTTCTGCGCGCCGCCTGAGTTGAATGCATCGAGAACGTTGATCGCGACGGCTTCCGTCACCGGCAACTGCGAATTCTGATTGTGGAACATGTTGTATCGAACTTCGCTGATGAGTGTCGGCTTGATGATAGCCCTCTCGCTGAGCTGGAAATTCCAATTGTGGCCTTTGAAGTTTGTTGCTCGTTCGGGCAGCGTAAAACCGCCGATCCCCTGATTCCGGAATTCGTTCGTATTGTAGCTGCCCGCAAAATTGAATGTGTTGTTCTGAGTCAGAAAGAGCTGTCCCGTCAGATTAAGGAACTGGTTCTTTGTGGGACTGAATACTTCGGTGCTTACATTACCATCCGGTGTTACCGCGCGAACCGCCGTTCCTTCCTGTTCGATCTGCAGTGTACGTGCATTGAATCTTAATGTTAGTTTGCCGGGAATAACCGGACCCCCGTATGACGTCACAATCTGTCGCTGGTGCTTACGCGGTTTGCTTTCGGCCAGAGGGTTCTTCGCGTTCAAGCCGGCATCGTTGTAATTGAGATTGAGATTGCCACTCCATGGCCCAGTGCCCGGCTTCGTGATGATCTGAATGCGAGGGCCGCCCGTACCCTCTGCACTGAAAACGTTCGTATCGATGATGATTTGCTGAATCTGATCACGAGGCGGAATGCGGCCGTTGCTGAATCCGTCGACAAGAAAACTGGCCGTCGACCCTGCGGCGCCAGTTCCTGCAGCCAGAGCCTGGAGCTGCGCCATGAGCGCATCTTCGTCCTCGGGCAAATTCTTGATGTCATCGCCCGCGATGGTTGTAGACGTTAGTTTCGCGTCATCTTCAAGACTGACTTTATCGTCGGGCTGCCCAACATCCACGACTGCGTTTAGGGTTGCGAGCGCCAACGTAATCGACAGCGACCGCATGTTGGGCGCTACACGAACATTCTGTTGATGTGACCTGAACGCTGCAGCCGAGGTCTCAACTCGATATTCACCGGCCGGCAATTCAAAAGAAAAGTTTCCGGTGCTGTCCGATTTCCCTTCTATGACGACGCGATTGCCTTGCGATATTTTTACGTCCGCCTCTGGAATGACTGCACCCGAAGGGTCCAGCACGGTGCCTCTCAATCGAATTGCTTGCGCATTCACAACGGACGCGCTTAGCAAAAGGATCGTGAGCGCGAGGAAGTTCCACAGCCTCATATGATGACCTCTTCACTCAATACCGATGGCGAACAATTAGTGATGAGCGAGTAATTCCACGCAGCAGACAAAACGACGCGCTTCCCCAAGCACGAGTCTCACCAATCGCGCACGCATTCCCGATCATCGAGGTGATAACGAGAGACACTACATGCGCTGTCCGCTTCTGGGATCGCGATCTACAAAAGCGGACAGTCGGAAACTCTGGACCTGCTACATAGACACTGGAATGCGGGATTTGGTTACGAAGAATCTGTCGCTTTGAGGATTCACTTCGATCGCGGCTGATGAGTTCCGGAATTCTTAGTGGTCCGGATAGTCGTACACGCCCCGTCCCACTTTCTTTCCGAGCCGGCCAGACTTGACGTATTTCACAAGCAGTGGACAGGGGCGGTATTTATCGCCGAGCGTTTTATGAAGGAAATTGAGAATACTCAGCCGTGTATCGAGGCCTACGAGATCGACCATCTCGAATGGACCCATCGGATGATTCAGTCCAAGCTTGAGTGCCTTATCGATATCGCGGGCGCTGGCGACACCTTCCTGCAGCATGAAGAATGCTTCGTTGCCGATAAGTGCGTTGATTCGTGATGTAACGAAGCCGGGGGACTCCTTCACTTCCACTGTTTCTTTGCCCATTTTCTGCGACACGGATTCGGCGAGGCTGAACGTCTCATCAGACGTCTCCAGACCACGAATGATCTCGACGAGCTTCATTTTATGGACAGGATTGAAAAAGTGCATCCCAATGAACTCTTGTGGCCGCTTCGTCGCGCCCGCCATTTCGGTGATGCTCAAAGCAGATGTATTCGAAGCGAAGATCACATCAGAGGCACAAATGCGATCCAGGCGAGCAAACAGATCGAGCTTCAGTTCGATCTGTTCCGGGACCGCTTCTATAATCAGGTCCGCATTATTGACGGCATGCTCGAGGTTCGACTGAAGATTCAGGCGAGATAACGTTTCTTCAATAGCGTTGCTTTCGATTTTGCCGATCTCGGCACTTTTCTGCAAATCGCGCCGGATTTGGCCACGAGCTTTTTCCAATAGTTCGTCGGAGACATCGTTCAACACGGTCGTGAAACCCGCCATCGCCGAAACATGAGCAATGCCACAGCCCATGATGCCGCCGCCAATCACAGCAATCGTTCGCACGCCCTTTTTGTTGGTCATGAAGGCAGGATAGACTACTGGCTTCATGAAAGCAGTGGTTTTTAACCAGCACGGCGGACCTGAGGTTCTCCAATACGTCGATGTTCCCGATCCGAGGCCGGGGCCCGGCGAGGTTCTCATCGAGGTCAAGGCGACTTCGATTAATCACATCGATATCTTCTTGCGGCGAGGGATGCCGGGTATCAAAGTGCCGCTGCCAAAGATTGTCGGTAGTGATGCGGCTGGAATCATTCGCGAATTGGGGCGGGACGTATCCGGACTCATGCCAGGTCAGCGGGTCACGATCAATCCAGGCATTACCTGTGGCCATTGTGAATTTTGTTCAGCCGGATTCGGCAGCCAATGCGTGTCCTGGGCAATGGTTGGAGAAAACCGTGACGGCGCATACGCCGAATTCGTCGTTGTTCCGGCGCATATCGTCTTGCCGATTCCAGACCACATCTCATTCGAAGAGGCGGCCGCCGCGCCTCTGGTGTTTCTTACCGCATGGAGCATGATGGTCGGCAAAGGCAACATCCGGCCAGGCGAAGACGTTTTGATCCTCGGGGCCGGTGCAGGAGTAGGTACTGCCGCGATTCAGATCGCGAAGCTGGTCGGATGCCGCGTTTTCGCGACGGCGAGCAATGCTGAAAAACTTCAGCGGGCGAAGGAACTGGGCGCTGATTTTCTAATCAATTACACGACGGAGGAATTCGACAAAGCCATTCGGGAGCTCACGAATAAGCGCGGTGTCGATATTGTCGTCGATTACATCGGAGCGGATACATGGGTTCGAAGCCTGCGTTCGGCGCGGCGCGGCGGACGTGTGCTCACCTGTGGCGCTACGACGGGTTTTGCTCCCCAAACCGATCTTCGGCACATATTCTTCCGGCAAGTTCAGGTGCTCGGATCGACGATGGGCAGCCATCGCGAGTTCCTCGACGTTATGAAATGCGTGTTCCGCGGGCAATTGAAACCGGTGATCGACCGAGTTTTGCCCCTGCCCGAAGCGAGGAAGGGTCATGAGCTGATTGAACAACGGGCTGTGTTCGGGAAAATCGTACTGACGAACGCGTTTTCACAGCTTTGAATCAAGTATCCGTTCAGGATGCGAATACACGTTCATCGAGCGGCCGCGCAGGAATCCAATGGTGGTCATGCCGAATTCCGTCGCCAATTCAATCGCCAGGCTCGATGCCGCGGAAATCGACGCGACCACCGGAACACCGGCGACAAGACCCTTCTGCGCGATCTCAAATCCGAGTCGCCCGCTGACCATCATGATGGTATCCGAGAGCGACAGCCCGCCAAGGAGTGCCGCGCCCAACACCTTATCCACGGCGTTGTGCCGGCCGATGTCCTCTCGAAGAACTAACAAGCTTCCCTGTTGATCGAATAGTCCCACAGCATGGATACCGCCTGTGCGCTCGAAATTCGCTTGTGCCTGGCGTAGTCGTAAAGGAAGTGAAAACAACAGGTCACTCGATACAGTGATCGAACTAGCAATAGGTTGGCATAGCTGGTGAATGGCTTCCAACGTCGCTTTGCCGCACAAGCCGCAACTGGAGTTCGACCAAAAACGGCGCGAGGACTCGATCTTCCGCCTCGCGTCGATCAATACGACATTCACGATGTTCTTCAATTCCGGCTGATCTTCATCCGGACAATAGGCGATCGTCCCAATCTCCTCGCGAGCCCGGATGATTCCCTCCGTCCGCAACAGCCCGACGGCCAGATCGAAATCGTCACCCGGCGTTCTCATGGTCACAGAAAGGCTGTCCCCGTTGACTCGAATCTCCAGCGGTTCTTCGATGACGACATCGTCCTCGACGTGCTCCGGCTGTCTTTCGTCTATTTTGAGAACAGCAACGCGCCTTGAATCCCGCATTGACGTGCATTATACGCAATCGCTCTTATCCGCACCGTCGATTGCGGTTACTATTACCGATCTGACAATTCGTAAAGGAGGATTCATGTCGAAGGCAGGCAAGGGCGATCTGGAAGTAGGCCAAAAAGCGCCGGATTTTGCGGCACTCAATGATAAAGGCGAGAAAGTGAAGCTTTCGGATTTCAAAGGAAAAAAGGTGGTCTTGTACTTTTACCCTAAAGACGACACTCCCGGGTGCACGAAGGAAGCTTGCGCCTTTCGCGACGGCATCGATGAGATCAAGAAGCGAGGCGCCGTCGTTATCGGCGTGAGCGCGGATTCGGTCGACTCACACAAGAAGTTCAAAAACAAGTTTGACCTGAATTTTCCACTGCTGGCAGATACGGATAAGAAGATCATCGAAGCCTACGGCACATGGAAAGAGAAATCCATGTATGGAAAGAAGTACATGGGAATCGAGCGGACAACGTTTGTTATCGACGAGCAAGGGAAGGTCTCGCACATCTTTCCGAAAGTTAAGGTCGAGCAGCACTACGACGAGGTACTTGAAGCACTCGACAAATAAGAAACCACTGGACTTCGGACTTATTCCCTTTCATCAATTTACCGCCGGTTCGCTAGCGGGTATTCCTTCACGTGTGGCGGTTTTTGTGTGGACTCTTTCAAACTCGGCGATTTCCGCAGCTGCATTTGCCTTCTCTAAACGCTGCATCGCCTCGGCCTTGTGCTGTTCCTGTGGGTGTGCATAGCGCATTACCATGTTGAGCTTGGAATGGCCGAGAATGGCTGCCAGTGTCGCCAAGTCCATGCCATTCTGAACGGCGCGTGTTGCCCAAGTATGCCGGCAATCATAGAGCCGGAAGTATGGGAGTTTCGATTTCTTCAGGGCCGTCGTGTGGGCATCATTCACTTTTAATCTTGGGCGGTTTGAGTCCTTGCGATGCGGGAATAGATATTCACCCTTTGCGGATTCCATACGCGGCTTTAGAATCGCAATTGCCGCCGAGTTTAAAGGTACACGTCGCCGAGCCGCCTTTGTTTTGCCGAACGGAATGTAAACGTGGGGTGACGATTCCAACTGCACATTCACCTTCCGGATCCTACAGACCTCTTCCGGCCGCATACCAGTTTCCAGCATTACGGTTGCGATATCTTTCAAGGCGTCGGATGCGACAGCCAAATAAGACCGCTGCTCCTGAAAGGTCAAAATACGGTCCTGTTCATTGTGTTTATCGAGCAGTTCTACTTCACAAACGGGATTCTCCAGATGTTTGTGATCCTTCCGAAGGTGAAAAAAGACTGCTTTCAGACATGCCAATTCGCAATTGATTGTCCTGGGCGTGATGGGTTTCTTGGTGCGATTGCTATCATGCCGACCACGCCAGGATTTGTAATCATCGACGACTGCGGCCGTGATCTGATCCATGCGCTTACCTTTAAACTTCAGGAACCGCAGTAACGGCCTACTGCTTGTTTCGTAGCGCCTGTACGTATTGGGATGGTCCCAATGCTGCTGCTTGGAGAACTCGAGAAAACCTTTCATCGCTACTTCAAATGTTGGTGCCGGTTTGCGCTCCACGATGCCCACACGCCGTTCTGCAAGCGCCGTGCGAAACTTCGCTGCGATCCCCTCCGCTTTCGTCCGATTCTTCACCTTCGTCGATTCGCGGTATCGTTTACCCTCGAATTCGAGTTCGAACCAATAGGTTTTGCCTCGTTTGTAAAGTCTCACTGCACGATTCCTTTCTGTTGATCATTGTTTAGTTTCATTCTGCCGTCGCTGAATGCGAACTTTGCCATTCGTCTTCAACTTCGTGCGGCGTTCATAACGTTCTCGCGCCCAACGACGATCTTTCTTTTTGTTTTTGGGGTTTTCGAGCCACTTTCGACGGCTGACCCGATTAATGCATATCTTCGAGCAATACTTCTGTTTTCGAACTCGATAGAAAATGCGTCTGCATTCCGGGCAGATTGAGAGCTGAGACACCCCTTCTTGTATGAGAGTCAGTCCGAACCTAATGAAGAATAGATTTGCTGGATGCGATTCGATTATCCAGGTTGCGGTGTTCAGATCAAATGAAACAGTCGGAGTGCCAAACTCGATTGTGCCCTTTCTCTTATTGGGCACGGCGGATGAGACGATCCCAGGCGATGGTTGCTCAACACGTCGTTGCTCACCTCGAC
>Ga0126369_10000508_pt1 | contig 25554 bp, 23 predicted proteins | sample PanSoiMetaPlot_1_FD_109646 | JGI IMG/M metagenome (GOLD analysis project Ga0126369, IMG submission 109646) | Tropical forest soil microbial communities from Panama - MetaG Plot_1 | ecosystem: Environmental > Terrestrial > Soil > Tropical forest > Bulk soil | place: Panama | collected 2016-02-17
GTGACTTTGTGGCCCGCTTCGGCAAAGCGCAGGCCCAGCGGCAGGCCGACGTAGCCGCAGCCGATGATTCCTACCTTGAGTTGGGCGCCTTTGAAGAACTCCGGCTTTCGTTCGATGGGCATGGGTTGAGTCGCACTCCTGTGGTCCGACTTCGGCAAGTCGAAGTCAAAGAATTACATTCTCCGGGATTCGCCTTTCCTGAGGGTAGTACCCCACACCGGCCTAAAGGAATCGGCGCAACGCGGCAAAGACACGTAAATATAACAGTTTCGGAGAAAACAAAAAAACCGAGTGTTCACCTTATCTTGGAAATTGCGCTGTGGAAGGTTGCTGCCGGCCTCGGGACAGGCGAAGATAGAAGGCGCACAGCTCTTTCCCTGACGCTTAGCTCGCTGCGCCGAAACGGACATGACCCTGATCATCCTCCTGCTGGGACTCGGTGTGGGCGTGCTGGTGGGCCTGTTGGGCATCGGTGGAGGCGTCGTCCTCGTGCCCGCGATGGTGTATTTGCTGGGAATGGACCAGCACATGGCGCAAGGTACGTCCCTTTTTATTTTGCTGCCGCCCATCGGGCTTGGGGCTTTGCGAGAGTATTGGAAGCAAGACCAGGTGGATTTGAGCGCGGGAATCCTGTGCGCGCTGGGGATTCTTCTTGGCGCGTATGGGGGAAGCCTTGTGGCCCTGCCGCTGGCTTCGCGCCACTTGAAAGGGCTGTTTGGCTGCTTTTTGGTGCTTTCGGCCATCTTGCTTTGGAGGAAGGCGCAGCTAGAAGGCAAGCCCGCTGCAGCCGAGGGAGAGGGCGCCCGTGGGTAAGAGCGTGGGGCGGGACGCGGGGATTTTCCTGGCGGCGTGCATTTGCGGAATTGCTTCGGGGATGTTTGGGATTGGCGGCGGGGTGCTGTTGGTGCCTCTGCTTGGCTTGCTCTATGGATTCAGCCAGCACAAGGCGCAAGGGACGAGTCTGGTGGCGCTGATTCCGCCGACGGGAGTGCTTGCGCTGCTGGCTTATGCGCGGGAAGGCTTTGTTTCCTGGAAAACCGGATTGTTGCTGATCCCGGGAGTGTTCTTGGGCGGCGTCGTGGGAGGAAGGCTGGCAGAAAAGTTGGAGCCGAAGAGGATGCGGCAAGTTTTTGCGGGGATTCTGTTCGCGCTTGGCGCGTGGCAGGCGTTTAGCGCATGGTGGCGATGAAGGCGGGCCCGAATGGTTGACTTGCACTGTCATGTTCTGCCGGGCTTGGACGACGGTCCCGACACGATGGAAGAATCGCTCGAGATGGCGGAGGCGGCGATCGTGGATGGCATCACGCACGTGGTGGCCACGCCGCATTCAAACGACAGGTTCTGGTTTGATTTCACACAGGTCCGGCGGCTGCGCGACGAACTGCAAGCGCGCGTCGGCAACCGGATCCAATTTGCCACGGGCTGCGACTTTCATGTGAATCCAGAGAATCTGGCGCTGTTGCGCAAACAGCCGAGGGAGTACTGCATCAATCAGCACGATTGTTTGCTGGTGGAATTCAACGAAATTTCGATTCCTTTGGCCATGGACCGGACGTTGCACGAAATGCAGCTCTCCGGGCTGCGCCTGATCGTGACGCACCCCGAACGCAACGTGATTCTGCGGACACATCCTGAGCGGCTGAGAGAATGGGTCCGGCGCGGGTGTTTTGTTCAGGTGACGGGAAACGCGCTTACGGGAGCATTTGGGCCGACGGCGCAGCAGATTGCGCTCCAATGGATTGGCGAAGGGTTGGTGCATTTCGTGGCGAGCGATGCGCACAACAATCGAAGCCGGCCGCTGCGGCTGCAGACTGCTTATGACGTAGTGGCGGATCAGTTCGGTGAAAGGAAGGCGCGCGGGTTGTTTGTTGAGAATCCGGGGGCGGCGTTTGAGGGACGAGATTTGCCGCATGTTCCTGAGGTTGAAAAGCCGGTGGCGCCTCCGAGACGGAAGCGATTCTTTTTCTTTTGAGACTGAATTCCGAATTTGAAGAGAGATCCCCTATCGGCGTGTACGAGTAAGTGGCAGGCCCGCCCAGGCGTTCATTATTCCCAGGACTTCGCGGACAACGTCGAGGGCGTCGCTTGAGCTGCGCCACCAGCGGCGCGGGGCAAAGGGATCTTCCGACGCGGCTCGCACGATGGCACGGCATTCTCCGGGAGCGAGCTTTCGCCAGAGCAGCCGCACGCGCCGTGTGTGAGGCTTGCTGGTCACCAAAATAACGAAACGATCCTTCTCTTGCTCGAGCGCCTTGCTAATCACCCGAACTTCATCGGCCGTGTTCACAATGGGCGGCTCAAGCACGCGAATGGCTCCGGCGGGGACTCCTTCGTGAATTAAAACACGGGCGCTGTAAATTTCTTCTCCTTCAAAAGGAATGCCCATGGCTTTCAGGGATTCTCCGGGCTCGGAGGTGTGAGTGAGCCACACTTCCGGGGCATAGCCCTGGCGATAAAGCTTCGCGGCTTCGAGCGCGCGAACGGGCATTCTTCCGCTGAGGACGGCGATGGCGCGCGCCTTGCCTAGGGGGTCCTCGACCACAAGCCAGGATCCAACACCGAAGAAAGCTACCAGAGCCAGTACCAGGGAGATGCAGGCAATGGCAGCGAGAATGAATTTGCGCCGGTTTCGGGGCGCGACGCCAGCGGCGGCGGAGCTTGCGGAGGTGGCCATGGAAACTCGCGCATGCTATCGCGGGCCGAGGTTGTGGTCAATTCGCGGGGCTACGAGTAAACTGACGGCTTGCCTTGGTGAGGAGGATGCATGCGAGCGGTTGTGACCGGAGGTGCGGGATTCCTGGGATCGCATCTATGCGACCGGCTGATCGCCGAAGGCTGGGACGTGCTGGCACTGGACAATCTGGTAACGGGAGTAGACAGCAACGTCGCCCATCTGATGAAGAATTCGCGGTTCCGGATCCTGCGGGCAGATGTTTCGAATTACATGGATGTGCCCGGCCCATTGGATTATGTGCTGCATTTTGCATCGCCCGCAAGCCCGGTGGATTACCTGCAGATGCCCATTCCTACGTTGAAAGTCGGCGCGCTTGGAACCCACAACGCATTGGGCCTTGCGAAAGCTAAGAACGCGAAGTTCTTTCTGGCCTCCACGAGCGAATGTTACGGTGACCCAGAAGTCTCTCCGCAGAACGAAGAGTACTGGGGACACGTGAATCCCATCGGGCCGCGGGGCGTTTACGACGAGGCGAAGCGGTTCGCCGAAGCCATGACCATGGCGTACCACCGGTATCACCACGTGGACACGCGCATTGTGCGAATTTTTAATACCTACGGGCCGCGTATGCGATTGAATGACGGCCGGGCGCTGCCGAATTTCGTTTTTCAGGCGCTGAGCGGCATGCCGCTGACGGTTTATGGAGACGGGAAACAAACGCGGAGTTTTTGTTATGTGTCCGACCTAATCGAAGGCATTTATCGCCTGATGATGTCCGATGAACATATGCCGACAAACCTCGGAAATCCGCAGGAAATTACGGTACTCGACTTTGCCGAACGTATCCGAAAACAATTCAACAATCCGCCGCCGATTGTCTTCAAGCCCCTGCCGCAGGATGACCCAAAGCGCCGCTGCCCGGACATCAGCAAGGCAAAGCGCATCCTGCAGTGGGAGCCAAAAGTGGGATTGCAAGAAGGTCTGAAGCGCACTCTGGACCACTTCAGCGAAAACTTTAAGAAAAACAGTGAGGCCGCTTCTTAGTCTCTCCCGAAGGAGTAGTACTCGAAGCCCATATTGCGCATTTCCTGCGGCGGGTACAGATTCCTTCCGTCAATCACCAGCTTGCGCGCCATGGAGTTTCCCGCGCGCTGCCAATCCAGCTTCCGGAAGGAGTCCCACTCGGTACAAATGAGGGCGGCGTCCGCATCTTGCAGAGCTTCGTAGGGGTCCTCGTGATATTGAAGCTGGGGAAACAAAGACTGGGTTCGCGACATGGCCTCCGGGTCCGTGGCGTGGACGATGGCGCCTTCTTCGAGGAGGCCCTTGACGACTTCCAGAGCAGGTGCAAAGCGAATGTCGTCCGTATTGGCTTTGAAGGCTAGCCCCAAGACCGCGATGCGCTTCCCTTTCACCACCCATAGCGCCTGGTGAGTCTTTTCGAAAAAACGCTCGATGCGTTGCTTGTTGACGCGCTCCGCGGCTTTCAAGATGTCGAAATCGACGCCGACTTTGGCGGCCAGGTGAATGAAGGCCTGGACGTCTTTGGGAAAGCAGAAGCCGCCGTAGCCCAGCCCTGCTTTGAGGAATTGGCCTCCAATACGCGGGTCCAGGCCCATGGCGCGGGTAACTTCCTCAACGTTCGCTCCAAGCTTCTCGCACAAATCAGCGATCACGTTGGCGTAGCTGATTTTAAGGGCGAGAAAAGAGTTGGAGGCGTGCTTGATAAGCTCCGCGCTGCTGATGGTGGTGACGAGGAACTCGGGTTTCTGGCTCGGAGGGCAGGTTCCGTTGTGCACAGGGCAGCGAAAACCCTTATCCAGAATGGGACGGTAGATTTCGCGGAGTTCGGCGGCGGATGAGGGGTCCTCGACTCCGACGACGATGCGGTCGGGGTGGAAGAAATCCCCGACCGCGGTTCCCTCGCGAAGGAATTCGGGATTGGAAGCCACGCGGAATTTGATGTTGCTGTTTCTGGGATACGCCGAGAGCGCGCGGCTAAGCTCGAGGCCGGTGCGGGCCGGGACCGTGCTTTTCTCGATCACCAGCTTCGGAGTTTTCGCTTCCGCTGCGATTTGGCGCGCCACGTGATCGATGGCCGAGAGATCGGCTTCGCCGGATTCCTTCGGAGGAGTGCCGACGCAAATGAAGATGGCCTCCCCGGCGCGGATGGCTTCACCGGCGTCCGCGGTATAAGAAATGTGTCCGGCCTTACGGGCAGAGGTAAGCGTCTGATCGAGGTGCTCTTCATAAATGGGGACGCCGCCTGCCTGAAGCTTGGCAATGCGGTCTTTATCAATATCCGTGCAAACGACGTCGTGGCCCGCTTCCGCGAGACAGGCACCCGTGACCAGCCCTACGTATCCACAGCCGATGACAGAAAGACGCAAAAAGAGAACCTCCCTAGATTGGAGCCTAACGGGCAACAACCCATGGGCTTTGGACGCTAGATCCCATTGTGACCGAAGCACGGGAAAGAAAAAAGTGCTCGCTGCCTTCCCTAGCTAAAACCACAGACAATCAAGGTGCACAGAGGCATTTCGCTAGTCCCTAATCCTTGTTCCCATGAGCAGACCGCGCAGCCCCAAGAGCAGCAGCCGTGGCTGACGCCGGACAAGGTTCCAAAGCAGACGAGTGGACTCGTCGCGATGAAACTCGCCCAGCGATTCGCGGGCGGAAACACCGAGCAAATCCACCAATTGGGAGTAGTCCTTTTGCTGAAAATGATGCAGGGCGCGGCGGATCATCCAGTGCGTGCCTAATTCGCGGCGCAACGCAGCCAGTTCCCCGTCGGCGTCTCTTCTTAACAACGCCTGGGCCACTCCGAGCGCACCGCGGAAACCAGTGACGATGCCGCCTACGGTCGACACCTTGACCTGGGCTGCGGCGTCCCCCACCAGGAAAACTTCTCCGTTCCCAATTTGCCGGCGCACCGGCACCCATCGGCGATAAACGGGAATGCGCGCGCCCTGCCATTCCAGAGGTTCCAGCTTTTTCCTTTCGAGAAAATTCTCGAAGAAGCGTATCGTGTCGCGTCCGTGCTCTCCAATGACGCCGAGAGCTGCGCGGTCCGGGGACTCGGGAATCAGCCAGTAAAAGTAGGGCGTGTCATCGGGAATGAACCAGACGCGTGTGGTATCCGGCGGACAATCCTTGGGGAGCCGCACGATGGCTTGCACGAGCGGGACGGTCTCGACAGGCGGCCAGCCGGCAGCGCGCGCTACGCGGCTCGCCGCACCGTCCGCGCCAACGATGCTGTCGGCGTGCAACTCTTCATGCTTGCCGGCGCTTTCGATTTGCAGGCGCAAGCCTCGTTCGTTCGGCCCGACACCGAGAAAACGGGTGTCAAAGGAGAAGGAAGTCCCTGCCTGCTGCGCTTCCTGCGCGAGGGCGTTAATCAACCGCGAACGCTCGATAATCAGATCCGGCTTCTTGAGGGCAATTTGCGCGGAGCGGCCATCGGTGAAAAGTTCAAATCGGCGGATTTCGTTGATGACGCTTTCTTTCGCTACGGCGGCCATTTGGATGCGGAAATGATCGGTGACAATCAGTGTGCGCGAAGCAGGCTCGAGCTGCGGTTTGGATTCCAACACGCGCACGGGGCGCCCGCCGCGGGTTACGCTGGCGGCGGTGAAGAGTCCGGCTGCTGAAGCCCCGACGACAATTACTTCTCGTGAATAGCCGCCATTTCCCTGCTGGGTTTTGGTGTCTTTCACAGTGCTGTAGATTCCCAATGGTACGCGGTCTCTCTCCTCGTTGCCGAGAGGACCAAGGCAAAGATTGGATTGCTTTCCGCCCGACCCGCGCGGGACTCTAAAACGGAATTGGGTCGGAGGAGCGTTGTAAGTATACAGAAACGTCCCGTAAGGACAAAGAAAGACGCGAATTCGGCACAATCGAAGGCCCTGCCGATGAGCGGCTCGAGAGTATTAAGAAGGAGGAGAAGTCTTACGTTCCTGGCGTTCATAGGGCACGCGTTCTAAAAAGGCCACGCCAAGCAGAATGATGCCTAGGATCACGGTTCCCAAAACCAAGGCTCCCCGCGTCGAGAGGTAGTTGACGAACAGGGCGGCGCAGCCTCCTACCGCCCCCAGAAGATACAGGGTGATGACGGCTCCGCGATGGCCGAGCCCGAGGTTGGAAAGCCGGTGTGCAGCGTGGTCCTTGCCCGGAGTTGCAAAAGGCAGCAACCCGCGACGCGCTCGAGAGATAGTGACCAGGGTCGTGTCAAAAATGGCTGCTCCTAAAATCAATACGGGCGCCAACCAGGAAGAAAGATGCGAGGCATTTTCTGTGCGCAGCTTGAGGCCCAAGGTGGCCATCAGGAAACCCAAAAACATCGCCCCACCATCGCCCATAAAAATTTTGGCGGGCTTGAAGTTCCAACGCAGGAATCCGGTGGCTGCCCCTAGAACCGCCGCCGCAAGGATGGTGACCAGCGTCTGCTCGTTCAGGTACGCGAGAAGCGCGAAGAACACCGAAGCCGTGGCAGCAACCCCGGCGCATAACCCGTCCATGTGATCGAGAATGCTGAAGGAAGCAGTGATACCCACCACCCAAACAACGGTCAGAGCAGCGTCCAGGAGTTCGCCGCTGGGACCTCGCAATAGCACGCTGAAAACCTGAGCACGAATTCCGCTGAAAAGCAGAATTCCTGCGGCCACAGGCATGCCAACGAATAGCTTTACTTGATGATGAAGGAGTCCGCGGTCATCGAGAATGCCAACGGCGGCCACCAAGGTGGCCCCGATCAGGATGCCTGCGATCTGGGTTCGCGCCGCTCCCTGAAATGCTAGCAAGACGGCAATCACCACGGCGGCATACATAGGCAAGCCGCCGAGGAGTGGAATCGGAGCGTGATGCACTTTTCGCGGGCCGGGCAGGTCGACCATGCCTACGCGCAGGGCGAATGCACGCACCGGAACGACCAACATCATGGAAGCAAACAGGGCGACAAAGAAAGCGAGCAGGCCTGCGGCCATGCAACCCCATTTCATACGGAAAACAAATTCCGCTCAGGCTGGCTCCGAGCGGACGTCCGTAATTCTTGCCGGGATTGGGTCCGGCTCCCAAATGGCTGCCCCCACGCAGCGCAAACACCATACTGCGATTATTGTTGCGCGGCAATGCCGGAAAGAACGGTTTTTCTTCATTTGTTGCGATGCTGAGGGGAAGACTCCAGGTGGAGTGAACGGCGTAGATGGATGCGCCAAGGAGGCGTTTCCGGCGGCATCCCGTTGCGCTTTGACATTTAGCGCGTCGTTAGGCGGTCAAAAACCTCCAGATATTTTTGAAGCTCGTTGCCCCGGTGATAAGCCGGGGCCGCGTTGCGTGCCGCTTCTCCCATGGCTCTCAGTGTTTTGACGTCACCGATGAGGGCGCGAATCACCTTGACAAGCTCCGCTGGTTTGTCCGGGTCGGCGGCCACCGCAAAGCCTTGCTTCGCGCCAAGCGACACGACGTCCGTTTCTCTTGGGGCCACCGCGATAATCGGTTTGCCGGCGGCGAGGATTCCGTACATTTTGCTTGGCACCACCATACCTTCGAGCCCGCGCTTTACTGTGACGATGTGCGCATCCCCAGCCGCAAGAACCGAAGGGATTTTGTTCGAAGGAAAATAATCCAGGAAGCGGATGCTTTCGGCTCCCGCTGCGGCAATTTCCACTTGCGCGCGCAACGCGCCTCCGCCAACGAAGACCAGGCCCACGCCGTCGTTTGCGAGTTTACGCGCCGCGGTAACCAAAGTATTCCATGCGCCATAGAATCCGAGATTGCCGGCGTGCAGCAGAACAAATGAAAAACCGTCTCGAATCGCGCGGACGACTTCGGGATCCGGAGTAGCCAGAGACTCCGTTGCTTGGGGAAGCTCCGCTCCATCGCGAATGACCACGACCCGGGAAGGTTCTACTCCCTTGGCGATGATTCGTGCGCGCATGTCTTCACCAAGAACGATGACGCACGTGGCGCGGCGCAAAGCCCAGCGGTGCAGTCTTTCCCACAGGCGAGCGAGCAAACCGCGCCGAACGATATCACCGCCCAGGGCCATGTCTGGATACAGGTCCCGTATGTTGTAGACGTAGGGTTTTCGCTTCAGCATCGCGACGAACGCTCCCACGATTCCTTGGAATGGCGGGTCGGTCATGGCGAGCACGGCATCACAATCGAAAAAAAGGGCGCGAGGGACGGCGAGCCCGACGTAGCTCAAGTAATTCATCAAGCGCTTTTTCATGTTGAATCGCGGAAACGCCGTCGAGCCGGCGCGGATGATTCGCACGAGGCCTGCTTTCTCCGTTTGATAGACGCGCCAGGGGCGCCGCTCTATGGGATCGTAGGACGGGCGCCCGCAAAGCACCGTGAGGCGGTGATGAACGCAAATGGCATCCACGACGGTCTGCGCCATTTTTGCGGTGGCTGAGGTGTCCGGTGGATAGTAAAGATTGAGCAGAAGAATTCGCAATCGTCTTCAGCCGCACAGCGGATTCAAGAATGTCTATGATGCGTCGTATTGCGCACGTATGTCGAACTGTTTCTGTTGGCTGGTGGAAATCAGCACGGTCTCATGTGAGGCTTCCCCGACGCTGGTCGAGCAGCGGCGGCGGCGGCTCGTATCCGCTTCGCATCAAGCGGGTACGTACGCGGTTCAGCGCATGAGTCAAGGACCTTTGTGATTCACGGACGCGTGATCAGCAGATCGCCCAAGACTAGCGCGTCCATTTGCGTGCGCTCGAAGCAGCCAATGGCTTCTTCCGGGCGGCAGACAATTGGCTCGTTGTCGTTGAAGGACGTGTTCAGGACCACCGGGACACCCGAGAGATCGCCAAACGCGGAAATCAGAGCATGATAACGAGGATTCGCCTCTCGCGAGACGGTTTGCAGGCGCCCCGTCCCATCTACGTGCGTGGGTGCGGGAATTTTGTCGCGCTTCTCCGGACGAACGGAATACGCCAAAGTCATGAACGGCGAAGGATGGGATTTTTCAAAATATTCTGAAGTGGCTTCGGCGAGAATGGAAGGAGCGAACGGCCGGAAGATTTCGCGATGTTTGATGCGTCGGTTGAGAATCTCTTTCATTTCCGGGCGGCGCGGATCGGCTACGATGCTGCGGTTGCTCAGCGCGCGCGGGCCCCATTCCGCCCTTCCCTGAAACCAGCCGAGGATTTTGCCATCGGCGATGATGGCTGCGGCGCGAAGCGCTAATTCTTCTTCCTTGAGTTCGGCGATCGCACAACCATTTTGTGCCAGGCCGCTCGACTCGACCGCCCGAAGAATTTCTTCCCGCGAATACTCAGGGCCCCAGTAGGCATGATCCATCACAAACGACCGCGGTTTGCCAAGAATCTGGTGCCACACGAAGAACGCGGCCCCGACGGAGAGCCCGCCGTCACCTGCCGCCGGATGAACGTAGACCCGCTCGAAGGGCGTCGCATCAAAAATCTTCCCGTTGGCCACGCAGTTATATGCAACGCCCCCCGCCAGGCAACCGGCTTTCAATCCTGTCCGGTCCGCAAGTTTTTTCAGCATGCCAAGATAGACTTCTTCCAGCCGCATCTGAAGAGAAGCCGCTAGGTTGCGATGGCGCTGCTGCAACGCCTGGTCCGCAGAGCGCGCGGGACCGAGGCGACGTTCCATCCCTTCGGAAAACAATTTGCCCAGCGTTGGCGTCTTGTCCGCTTCCGCCCAAGACATCTCCGGTCCCGTGCGATGGTGAGAAAAGTAATCCAGCCCCAACCGGAACCCGTTTCGACTGGAACCATTCTCGAAACGCAGGATGTCACGAAATAGTTCCAGTTGTTCCGGCTGCCCGTAGGCCGCCAGCCCCATGACTTTGTATTCGTCGCCGAATTTCAAGAAACCCAGATATTGCGTGACGGCGCTGTAAAAGAGGCCCAAGGAATGCGGAAACGCGATGGCCCCTTCAATCTTCATTTGGCTGCCACTGCCCGTTCCCCACATGGTGCTTGCGAAGTCGCCGAGACCGTCGGCGGAAAGCAGCGCCGCGCAGTCGAAGGGTGAACAATAAAAGCTGCTGGCAAGATGCGCCTGGTGGTGCTCGATGCGATGAAACTTCGCGCGGATTTTCTTGGGATCGGCATCGAACGCCTGCGCCAGCGCTTCACGAATTCCTTGGAATTTCACAAGGACTTTGGCGCGTTCGCGCGCGAACGAAGGCATGCGCAGCGCGTAAAAAAGCTTGGTTGCCAGTCGCGCGTAAGGATTTCGCGGCACCCCGACGTGGTCAATTTCGTTGAGCGTCAGACGGGCCGCTTTCAAGCAATAGCGTATCGCTTGCGTGGGAAATCCGGCAGCGTACTTGACGCGGTTGAATCGTTCCTCTTCCACGGCTGCGATCAGCTTGCCGTCACACACCACCGCCGCGGAAGCGTTGCCGTGGTACGCATTGATCCCTAAAATGTTCATCGCGTGATGAGTCAGTTTACCTCACGGGGACGGGGATTCGGGACAAGGGGTTAGGGAACAAGGAATTAAGAAGCGGAGATTCTTTGGATCAGTGTAGTTAGCATCCGGCCGATTTGGCCCGTTTGTTGAAGAGCAGATTTCATATCCGGTTCTTGAACGTACTCGAGGCGGGCGGCAATGAAGAAATGAGTTTCAAGCTCCGCAACAGAACCAACGGCGATGCGCAAATGATGCATGTATTCCTTGCGATGCCAGCGGTCAAACGCCTCAGCAGTGTTCGCTCGAACAGACACGGCGCGCGCTGCCTTTGGGCCCGCAAACCAAAAAGCGCTTGTTGAGCAAGCCTCCTTGCGGGTTTATAGGTTTCGGCCATACGCGCAAGTCCCGGTAGCTCTTGGGCTTTTTATTCTCGGTACGAGCCATTTTCCGTTCACGCCGAGCACACGTCAGGCAACAGCGAATCCCTAGTTATCCCCCGTCCCTTAAAAGAATTTTCGGCACCATTCGTTCAGCACATAAAGCGACCACGGGCGGGACCAAGAGGTTTTCCCCGCGAGGAAATCGCTCCAAACGCTTTCGACTCCGCCTGGCCGCAGCACTGGCGCAAGCGAAGGCGCGGGACTCGCGAAGCTAGCCTCCAGCTTTTTTTTCAGCGGCCCCCGCAGCCATTCTCCCCACGGCAGCGTAAACGTGCGCTTTTTCTGTCCGAGAATTTCTCTCGGCAACAAATCTCGAATCGCTTCCACGAGCAAGGCTTTCTGCATTCCCGGTCGCTGACGCACGGGGTCCGGCAGGGCGCTCACAAATTCCGTCAGCGGGGTGTCCAGCAGCGGCACGCGCACTTCGAGTGACTGCGACATGCTCACGGAATCCGTGTCCCGCAGCAGCGTGCTCGCCATGTAACTGCGCATCTCCAGCCAGGAGACTCCGGCCACTGGCTGCAGCTTCCGCGCTTCGTCGGCGGCGCTTTGCTGCCATCCGAGCCAGGTCGGCTCGAGTGTTACGCCGTCCGGTCCGATCGTACTGGGCCGGAATCGCGGCTCGATAATTTGTTCCAGTTTTCCTGGCGGAAAAAGCGTGCGAGTGAAGAAATACGGATGCGGGAGAGCGTCGGGAGAAACCCAGGCGGCAAGTGCTTTGCGCCCCGCATCCGGTGAACCGCCGTTTCCGGCGAGCATAGCAACAAGCAGCTTTGTCAATCCCCTTGCGAAAGCAGGCACAAACCAGGCCGTGCGAATCAGTCTCGCCATTCGAGGAGTGTCGGCAAACGTTCGGTATCCGGCAAAAAGCTCATCGCCTCCCAGACCAGAGAGCGCTACTTTCAGCCCGACTTTCCTCGCTGCCCACGACACAAAATAGGTGTTTACTGCATCCATCGTGGGCTGGTCTAGCGCGGCGACGGCTTCGTTGAGGCGCTCCACGACCGCTCCGCCGTCAAGCGGCACTTCGGTGTGCTTTGTCCCGCAGTGCCGCGCAATCACGCGAGCTGCTGGTCCCTCATCAAAAGCCGTGCCTGGAAACGCAAGCGTAAAGCTCTGAATTCCCGCTTGCGCTTTTGCGGCCAGCGCGGCGATGGCACCCGAATCCAGCCCACTTGAAAGGAACAATCCCACCGGAACATCCGCGATCAAATGCGTGTTCACGGCATCCTCGAGCATCGGTCGCAACCTCTTGGCTGCGGAAGCCAAGTCGCGCGGTTTTCGCGAGTCCCTAGCCGCCGGAGAAAGCGCGGGGTCCCACCATTGCCGAGCGCGCGGCACTCGGCGGCGCTCGGGAACGTGCAGCAGCATTCGGTGACCCGGAGGCAGGCTGAACACGCCTTCGACCAACGTCACGGGCTCGCTGACGCTGCCGAATAATAGGTAAGAGGTCAGAGCGTCCCGCGATAGGCTTTTTTGTGCCACGCCGGCCGCAAGAAGCGCCCGCATTTCCGAAGCAAACGCAAATCCTTCGGGCGTTTGGGTGTAATAGAGCGGCTTGATCCCCAGGGGATCCCGCGCCAGAAAAAGGATAGGGGCGGTGGCGTAGCGCTTGCGCAGGTCAAGCAGCGCGAACGCAAACATTCCGCGCAGCTCGTTCAGCGCATCTTCGCCCCACTCTTCCCAGGCATGGACGAGGATTTCCGTGTCGGATTGCGTTGCGAAGCGGTGTCCGCAAAGGAGCAGGCGCTCGCGCAAGTCGCGGTAGCCGTACAACTCACCGTTGAACACGACCGCGACGTCCTTGGTTTCGTTCCAGAGGGGCTGGTGGCCGCCGGCCAGGTCGATAATGCTCAGCCGGCGCATTCCCAGAGCAAGTCCCGGCGCGCGGGCCTCGCCAAGGAGGAACCCTTCTTCATCCGGGCCGCGGTGGCACATCGCGGCGCACATGGCCCGTACTCGCGATTCTGCCTCGGCATTCCGCGAAGTGAAGGCGACGCCGCAAATCCCGCACACGCTATTCTTTGATCTCCGGTGTGGAGAAGAACGCTAGGCCCGCACGCATCAAGTTTTCCCGAAAGTGGAAGCGGGGAATTCGCAGCATGCTGTCGGCGTACCACGCCAGGACTTGCCGGAACAACAGAAGAAGCAGAAAGGCCGTTGAGGCTAGCACTAAATAAAAGAAGGATTCGCGTTCCAAGAGCAGGCCCCAATCCACTGCTTCTTCCCAGGTCGGGTAGATGAAATCGAGAACCTTTCGCAAGTGGAACCCCTGGAACGGCAGGCGGGCCAATCGCACGTGGGCGACGTGCTCGTAGGTGTACTCGCTCGGGTAGTTTGGGATGGCGCCGGTCGCTTCCGCGAACAGTTCCGGCCGTTGCAAATCCGCGCGTGTCAGCATCCTTCCGCGCGCATCGCGCATAATCATCCGGTACGTAGGATCGACAACAATCCAGCGCCCGTCGATCAGCACTTCGGCGACAACGTGCTTGGTGTTGGCATCAGCCGTCAGCAGCAGCAATCTGCGCACGCGCAAATCATCCTCACGCGCTAGATTCAAGAAAGCATTCGTCGCCGTGCCGCACACTTGTAATAATTTTTGGTAGTTGAGAGTGACGTGCGGATCGCGTGTCGAGAGACCATCGGGGTTGCCTGGTGCGCGGGACGGTTCGACGCGCATCCAATCCAGAATGGCTTGAACCTTAGGTTCCGGCGGCAGAATGCCGGGTACGATCGCGTCCGAAAATCCGTCCAGATACCAGCGGATGGCAAATTCCCGCACTCCGGTATAAGCCACAGCGACAAGCGCCACAGCCAAGAGTAGGTTGCAACTCCACCATACCGCGCGGAAAACAGGATGTTTTGGTTTGGGCACCGCAAACCTACTCTAGTTGCTGGGTTTCGGACACACACCCACGGTACAAGAACTCCATTTCGCGGATAGGACCTTCCCATCCCAGGTCCAACGCGACTTTAGCGCATCCCGACTGGAGATGTCCATGAAGTTTGCTATCGGTCAAAATATGGCCAAGCGCCTCCGCTAGATCGCCTGCGTCGTGTCTCACCACCAGCCCGGCTCGATCTGCAAGTAGAGGAGCGATCCCACATTGTTCCGTCACAATTACCGGCGTGCCGGCCACAACGGCCTCCGCCGCGGTATTTCCAAAGTTTTCGTTTTGTGACGGAAGGACAAAAATGTCGGCGTCCCGGTAAGCCGCCCACTTATCCAGGTGAAACACCGGGCCGGCAAATTGAACGTCATGGCTGACATCCAGTCGCTTCGCCATTTGCTCCAGTCGCGCCTTCATCGCGTTCTCGTCGGGTCCCACAAAAGCCAGCTTGATTCCTTCCAATCGTTTTCTTACTTCAGCGAAAGCCCGCAGCAACAACTCTGGACTCTTTTTCTCAGATAGACGTCCGAGAAAGAGCACAAGTTTCGTATCTTTTGAAATCCGGAGCATGCTCCGAAATGCTCCGAACTCCGGCAACGATTTCGGGGTTTCCACCCCGTTTCTGCGCATGATGATTTTCTCTCGCGGGATTCCTCCGGACGCCATCTCTTCGATCTCCTGCTCCGAAGTGGCCACAATGGCGGATGCTCCTCGGAGCATTCGTCTCCCCCATACCCGGTGGTAAATGCGTTTCAGCCAAAGGCTTCGCACAATGGGAACAAACATCCCGATGGGCTCGACTACGTAGGGGATCGCTCGTTTCCGGCAGGCCGCCGCGACCGTCGGACCCAGCAGATCGTACAAACCAAAGATATGCGCGACGTCGAAATTCTCCAGCTGCGCCCGGCAATATCGATCCACAGCGGGGTTCCAGCTCACTTGCCGGTAATGCAGCCAGGTCGGCAGGTAAATCGCCTCGACACTATTCTCTTTGCGTCGGTAGCCGTAAGGCGACCGCTCCGCGGCGCGTTTCTCCCACGCCGCGCGCTTTGCGAACCCCCAGTCGGCCGTCAGCACGGTTACTTGATGTTCCTTTCGGGCCAGGCCTTCGGCAAGCGCCCGCACCTTCACGGGCGGCCCTCCAAATTCAAGAAATGGCGCGTAGGTTTCCGTGACGTTCAGGATTCGCATTGATCGCGCAGGATTTTTTTTAGAGCTTTCACAAAGTTCTGGAAGCGGTATTCGTGATCCACGGTTTGGCGGCCGCGCGCGCCCATTTCCCTAGCGTGTTGCGGATCCGCGAGCAGGGTCTGGAGTGCCGTGGCGAGTTGCATGGGATCCCCGTGGGGTACCAAATAGCCGGTAACGCCATCTTGAATCAGCTCCGGCGCTCCCCCGTGTGTCCCTCCAATCACGGGCTTGCCGCAGGCCATGGCCTCCAAATACACCAGCCCGAATCCCTCGCCTCGGCTGGGCAAAGCGAAAATCTCGCACGCTCGGTAGCACGCCGCCAATTCTTCGTTACTCAGCCCATTGAGAAAATGCACGTGGCGCTCCACGCCATTTTTCTCTGCAAAGTCTTCGAGCCACGCCCGATCGTCTCCGGATCCGGCCAGGACCAACTGCAGCTCCGGCCAGGTCGTTAGAAGCCGCGGCAGCGTCGTAATCAGCGTATCCATACCTTTGTAGCGTTCCGCCGCCACCCAGCGTCCCGCCGTTAAAATGATCCGCCCGTTTGGGAATTCTCGCGGCGGTTTCGATGCTGTATTCGCAAGCAGCACCTCGAATTGCGGGTCGAGTGCCCAGGGCAGCACGCGAATTCGCTCGCGCGCGACTTCCTGTTGCGTAGCCACTTGCTCTGCCGTGTCACGGCTCGGCGCAAGCACGAGATTTGCCCGCCGCAGCGCCGCCCGCCGCAAGCGTCCGAGCGGTTCCCACACTTCGACGCCGTGCGTGCAGACGATACTCTTCATCCTCGGGGCAACCACGCGCATGGCCTGAACCACCGGCGCGAGGTTCGGATGTGCGGTCAGGACCATCTTCGCGTCCCGTTTCGCGGCGCGCAGCGCCGTCACCGCGAGGCGCGCTTTGGCCCTCTGGCAACCGGTAAACACAAATTCCCGCCCGCCTACCGAGGCGCGGTGCAATTCTGGCGAGTCATTTAGACTGAGCAACCGGCAATCCCACCCGCGGCTGGAAGCAAACTCCGTCAGCACCGCCGCCAGATGGCGCCCCACGCGCTGCACCCCACCGGGTGCATCCAGTTCTGGGAACAGACCTATGACCACGCGCTGAGTCTGCCAACTGCCGCGCCTATTAGCAAGTACATCTCCAGGGAAAGTGGTTCAAAGCCAATGACACTTCGCGCGGCCGAAGGTTGTTCCCGCGACTGGGCCGGGCGAGTTTGTTGATCCCCCTTCACTGGGTCAGAGTTCGAAGGTTTGCTCTCCCTTCACTCGAATGTTAGACTCCGTTCGATTCTCTCCTATGAAACAGGTAACTTCGCCTCCCCGGTCCTTCCCTGCATTTGCGTCTTTTCTTCTAGGTTCCTGCTTGCTATTTGTGGAGTTCTCCTCCACGGTTTTTCCCCAGTCCGGCAGACCAAGAGAAAGCCTTCACGGCGTTCTATCACGCGTCCAGTTAACCCCACCCCTGCGCAGCGGCTCGTTCTATGTGCGGTTCAGCTCCGACGGCCGATACCTACTGGCGAAGGATTCCACAGGAGTCTCTGTCTTTTCCACCGACCAATTGAAGTTTGTCGTGCACATCGAGGCGGATAAGCTCTATCACGCTTCCTTTACCCCCGATTCGCGAGCCATCCGGATTGTTGCTCGCGATCTGCGCGTGGCTACCAGAAATCTCGAGAACCTGGAACAACTCGATCTCAAGACTCTGGCGACAACGGAAGGCTGCTTGAGTGTCGCCGTTTCATCGAGCGGAACGCGACTCGCGTGCACCCAACCCGACTTCTCGCTCAGAGTTTTTGACCTTGCGACCAGCGAAGAGGTCTACAGCGGTCCCCCGGACAAGGTTCTTACCGATAATGCAAGGACGGTGTTGCCGTTGGATACAAACGGCGTCTATGCAGGTCCCATAGGATTCATCATGGTTAATTCCTGGGCGCCCCTGGCCGATCGCGTTGGGCAGATTGTTCCCATGCTTTTTTCTCCGAACGCCCAAGAACTAATAGTCGGGAGCCCTCGCGGGGGCGGCTTTCGTATTGACCTGCAAACCCAGAAAAAATTGAATCTTCCCGGCTCCATCAAGGACCACCTGCATTCTTCCCTGGCTTGGCTGGATGGAAATCGCGTCTTGGCTTCTGAGCGGGAAAAACCGCATACGCCCAAGATTTTTTCGCTGGAAAGTGGCGCGACCCTGTCTGCGCTTCCGTTCACATCCAATTCGTTTCGAGCCTGCAGCAACCCGCGATATCTGCTCCTTCATGATTTCGGGACTTCGGGCGGACGCATTTTTGATATGGAGGAGAACGGCCTCTTGGATATTCCTGAGAACATTGGCGTTGACGTGTTCGGTTCAATCATGGCGCTGCTAATCGAGGACGGAGAACTATACCTGTACCATATTGGCGATAAACTTCCATACAGGATGGCCCATCTTCCGCTGGGCAACTTACCGGAATTGCGCGTCGCTTCGGTTGATTCCGGTCTTAAATTCCTTAACCTCGCCGTTGATGGCCGAGGTGCTGTTTTTTCCATCAGCGCCGGCGGCCGCATAGGAGATTTTGCAAAGTTTCTGGCCGCTTACACCAGAGATGCTTCTGCAAGCTTCTTGACTGTGCCGCCTACTCCACAGGGGCCGGCGAAGATTCTGCGCCTGGATAGCACGCTGCGCACTCTTTCTACCGTTGCACCTCTTAGCGACGAGATTCTGCGTTCCGGCGGCTCCATCCTTCTCGAATATTCCCTCGATAATCCCCTGGGCAAAGGGATGATGTTCAACATGGAGGGCGATGTTCGCTATCGGCTGCGCGCTCTCGATCCGCAGACCGGAGCCGTCCTTTGGAAGCGCTCGTTCTTTCGAGACACTCCCGTGCCGTTCCCGGACCCGCAAGGCACCCGTCTCGTGCTGGGCTGGCGGGCACAGAGCGATGAAGCGAAAGACGCCGCCGGCCACTTCCCGGTAGCCAAGCAAATCTTTAAGAGAGCCAAACTCGACGAACACGATACCTTTTTTGAGGTGCTGGACACCCGCTCCGGCAAATCGCTAGGCGGCGTGTTGGTCCAAGTGGGAAACCATGCGTCCAGCTTTGACGCCGCCTTCTCTGAAGGCGACACACTGTTTCTGCTCAAGGATGGAATGCGCGTTTCTCTCTATTCGTTGAGCGCTGGTGCCCTCAAAGCAAAACTTGTAGGAGACCGACCGGCAGCGAACGGCTTGAGCAATTTCCTCGCGTTGAATGAAGGTGCGGGTAAACTGGCGCTCTACGATGCCAATACCGGGACAAAACTCGACCAGCTTTTATTTCCGGATGGCATCGCCTATTCGCACTTCTCTGAGGACGGAAAGCGTCTTTTTGTCCTCACCGAGCGTCAAGTGGCATTTGTGCTGGACGTAAGCACGGTCCCACGCCCCCACTCGGTTTCATCGGTAAATTAGTCCCGCCTGAGGAAGCAGTCGTTTCCCAGCGGGCGAAGCAAGGCGCTATTTCCGGCCGTCACGAAGCAATGCCGCCAGCTCTGTCAGCCGATCCAAATAGATATCCGCGGGATGGGCTTCTCGGTCGTAGGTCCCGAATCCATAATTCACCACGGCCGCAAGAGTTCCGGCGTTTCGAGCGGTCTCGACGTCCACCGCGGAATCACCCACCATGAGCGCTTCGGCCGGAGCGGCATTGAGTTCTTCAAGAATTTTCTTCGCGCCCAGCGGATCCGGCTTCTTCGTTTCAAAACTGTTCCCGCCATAGACCGCACGGAAATATTTCGCCAGCCCCAATCCTTCCAGAATCTTCCGGCTCACTCGCACCGGCTTGTTGGTCAGCACGGCCTTGGGAAATTCCCGCAGCTCTTCCAATGCCTCCGCAACTCCCGGATACGCGCGTGTCGCATCCAGTTTGTGCTCTTCATAGTGCGCCAGAAAGAACTTCAGCGCTCGCTCACAGTCCACTTCCGTGGCTCCATTTCCCAGGGCTCGCGCCACCAGTCGCGGCGCTCCATGCCCGATGTAGCTGGAAACGGTGTCTTCGTGCAGAGGCTCGCGCCCCATCTCTACGAGCATCGCGTTGACGGAACGAATTAAGTCTTGCTTTGAATCAATCAGCGTGCCGTCCAAATCGAAAATCAACGCGCGAACCGAAGACCAATTGGGAGCCGTCATAAACCACTATTTTAATATGCGGAGGATCCCGCGCCACTTTTGGCGGCTGCCCGCTACGCATCCGGCGAAGAACTTCGTGCATCCAATACCCGTCCCGGAGATGGACTGATGCACAACACGGAGCTGCTTTTCTTGACTTCAATGGAAAGCCGTTCTAAACTACGGAGTTTTTAGATGGCCCCAAATAGTATCCAGAGGGGCGGGACTTACATGGACAAGAAACGACTCGATTACTACAAGAAAAAACTGCTCGCGCGAAGGGAAGAACTCACAAAGACCATCGCACGCACTCAGGAAGAGGGAAGAACGGCGGACGAAGACCCCACCGTGGACTTGGCGGACAAGGCTGCCAACTCTTATACCAAAGAGTTTCTCTTCGGCATGACCAATGCCGACCGGTCGCTCCTGAACTTGATTGATGGCGCTCTCAAACGCATCCAGGAAGACGAATACGGGGTGTGCGCCAACTGCCAGGAAGAAATGCAGCAGAAGCGGTTGGAAGCGGTGCCCTGGGCTAAGCACTGCATCGCGTGCCAGGAGAAGATGGAACAGGGCTTGTTGTAGGCGTTCCATTTATCGTTCCGCCAAGCTCCTCGCCATTTGATTACTGTACGGTAATTTACATCTTTGAGGTGCAAGAGCAAGAGTGTAGATTTTCCGGCTGTGGAGGAAGCGCGCAGATCGAGGCCAATTGCTGCGCTTCAAGGCCCTCCGGCTAGAAGGCGAGGCCTTCTCGAAGGTCTGCTACTCCTGGACTCGCGGTGTGTGCCGATCTGCCAAAATTCTCTCGGATTCTTTCGAACGGATCTCTCCAACCGTTTGGGAAATTTCGGTTGCCCTCTTTTCGGATTGCAGCTGAGAGAAGCGCAGCCGCGCTTCTGCCCGGCTTGCCCAAACAAAACGTATGGATTTGATTGTGTGCAGTTTCGTGATTAATCCAGGACCGCTGGTTCGCGCAGTTCTCTTGGTCAAGTTCGAGCAAATCGAGCCTCTGGGCGCCTGGCTCGCGGAGTCGGTACGTGGCGCTTTTGCCACGCGCCCGGGCGGCCAAGTTGACAGTCTTCGCGTCCTACTGGTAGATGATGTATGGAAGACCGGAGCGACCTTGGATGCCCGCGTGCGGGCGGTACGCGAAGCTGGCGCCAAGTCGGCAGTCGGCCTTACCGGGGCCCGCGCGATAAGAAATCCACTGCCAAGCTCCGTAGAATGGTAGAATACTTCCAGGAAGCTCGATGGGATCAAACCGGCACATGGCGGCCGATTCCCGGGGGGCTCATACCCCCGATGCGGCCCGCGTGGCTGCGCCCGCTTCGGAAGCTCCCGCTGGCAGTAGAATCTACAACTCGATTTCGCGCCGGGCATCGTTGATGCAGGAACCCGTGCTGGTCCTGAATGCCACTTACGAGCCCATCAACGTGACCGCCGTCCGCCGCGCGATGGTGCTGATGCTGAAAGGCGTAGCGCAGGCCGAGGAATTGCACAGCGCAGAGGTCCACTCCGCCGCCCACGCTCACCAGGTTCCTTCGGTGATCCGGTTGCTTGCCTACAGACACATTCCTCAGCAGAGCCGCGCGCTTTCACGCAAAAACATTTTGCTGCGCGACCGCAACACGTGCCAGTTTTGCGGGCGCGTGTTTCCCAGTTCCGAGTTAACTCTGGACCACGTATTGCCCCGTTCTCGCGGCGGCCGGTCTTCCTGGGAGAATCTGGTCGCCTGCTGCTACCGTTGCAATAACACGAAAGGGGACCGCACTCCGGAAGAGGCCGGGCTAAAGCTAGCGCGCAAGCCCCGGCCTTTTACGCTGCATACTTCCCGTCAATTAATGCGGCTGATAGGCCACCGCGACGATCGCTGGCGCAAATACCTGTTTTATTGAGATTTGCCCTACTAAATCGATTTTTCCAAAAAATCTTTCTGCCCCTAGGAAACCTTTTTCGCTCCCGTACATCTAACATTACAAAACCACTTCGAGGACACACCCCGGGAAGCGGTTAGGGCTAGCCCCTAACCGCTTCTCTCCTTTTATGTGCCAATTTCTCTCCGTTAGATTTTTTTCCCTCATACCCGGGATTCCGGAAAACTTTGTAACGCCTCTTCTTCGCTCGGGAATTCAGGGAAAACCCTGAATAGCTGGGTAATCTTCAGAACCTCTTCCACCTTCGCCGACAAACCGACCACTTTCATCTCGCCGCCCTTTTTCACCACGGAAACGTAGCTTCGGGCCAATTCCCCGATTCCCGAGCTGTCCAGATAGTCCAGGGCCCCCAGATTCAACACCACTTTCTTGCGGCCTTCCTCTAAGAGCCGCGTAATGGCATCTCGTAGTGCGCTAACCTCGAACGACGTCAGCCGTCCGGCAATATCAAGGACAGTGACTTCACTTCTTTTTCGAATGGAAATCGTGAATGAGCGGTGCGGCAACGTGGGTCCTCTCCGCTGGGAAAAAGATTGTACTGCGAGACCCGGTCAATGTGGAGATAACTTCCTCCGGCGCGGAACTTCGCGACGTTATTGGCGCATAACCACGTGCAGGCCGCGCCTCCAACTTTTTGCCATGCCCACGCACGCGAGTTCAAGTTCCGGCCACAAAAATCTCAAAATTTCATGCGTCGAAGGGTGGAAGCGCAGCGCTGGCGCCACAAGATACACGAGCGGAGGAATCTGCTGAAGTTCGACCCCGGGAAAATAGCCGTAACGCGAGATCTCTCGGCGTTCCAGGTGCTATCGGCCAACCATCAACCGCTGAACCAGCGGCTCGGGAAGGCGAGCGGAACGCATTCGTTTTTGCACTGCCGGGATGTCGTAGGGCACGCGCCAGAATTGCACCACGTTGTGCTCGAGGTCGGCGATGGCAAAGGCTGCGCGCGGGTCTCCGTCGCGCGGCTGCCCAATCGAGCCGGGATTCAATAAATACCGCCGCGCGGGCTCGACGCGCAGCGCGGCATAGGATTCTGCCGGGCGCGGCCGGATCTGTAACACCTCCAGCTGCGAATCTCGATACGAAAAACCTCCTTGATGATGGGTGTGCCCAAAAAACGTGACTAAGGCGTTCGAATCCAGCAACCCATCGAGCGCTTGTTCCGGTGTGAATACATATTCATCTTCGTCCTGAAGCGCGCCGTGAACGAGCACGACCCCGTCCGACTCCAGCGGTCCTTTGGGCAAAGCCGAGAGCCACGCCATGTGCTCCGCTTTGAGTTCCGTTCGCGTCCAATCGACTGCCGCCTTTGCCACCGGATTGAAATCTTCAGTGGCCATTAAACCGGTCACTGCTTTGTCGTGATTGCCTCGGATCGTCTTTGTGCCCAATTCGCGCAGCTTCGCCGTAACGTAATTTGGGTCCGGGCCATAGCCGACCACGTCCCCCAAGCAAACCGAAGAGTCCCAATGGTCCTTGGCCGCATCAAGAACAGAATCTAGCGCCGTGCCGTTCGAATGCAAATCGCTCAGAATCAGAATCCGCATCGTGGTCCTTGAAAAAAATGACCTAGAGTATAGATGAACAAGCTAGCCAATGCACGAAGCGATGAAACCTTTGTGAAGAACGGCAATCCAATCTCCCGGAGGGGTTGTGGGTTGTCTTCTAATTCTTTTTTAGGTGAATTTTATTCTCAAGAGCAGAAAAGATTCTTTTTTGAGGGAAAAGCAATCTCTCCAGCCGCAATTTTCTGCATCTTTGCAAGATTTTATTGAAAACCGGCGAAACATTCCCCACGGTAATTTCGTCTATACAGGCGCAGCTCCTTACCGGGCTTGCTAAAGGCGAGATTCAGAAAAAACCCCGCGGTGGCAGCCGCGGGGTCATGACACGCAATCTTTCCGGCCGTTAGTCCAGGAAGAAGAGGTGTCTTCATGGCGGAGACTACCCGTCCGCCCCCTGCGTGTCAACTCATTCTTGCCGCGGCATCCTGCTATCGGCTGACTCGATCCTGTTCCGAAAGGAATTTGACACGCATGAGAAACAACTCCTTTTTCCGCTGCGTGGCCCTGCTCGCCGCCATCGCGCTGGCAGTGCCCGTTTTCGCCAAGCCCTTTTCCAAGAATATTAGCCTCGCTCAAACCGCTAAACTCGGCAAAGCCGAGCTCCAGGCCGGCGAGTATCGCCTGCTGATCGACGGCAACAAAGCCACCGTGCAGAAGGGCGGCAAAGTGGTTGCCGAATCCGAAGGACGCTGGGAAGACCGCAGCGCCAAATCCAGTTACGACTCCGTGCTCATCAGCGAAAATGGCCAGGTGAAGGAAGTTCGTTTTTCCGGCCAGTCTCGCGTATTTGTCTTCAGTGAGTAGGATCTCTTCTTTAACCCCTTTCCGAGCGACGAGAGAGAGGGAGGCTGCAGCCCGCCGCAGCCTCTCACTTGTCCAATCCTTTTCTAGAAATTCGTCCTGCTTCTCCCTTGCTCACCGAATCAGCATGCAATCTCCGTAGCTATAGAATCGGTAGCCTGCTTCGACCGCGTGCCGGTAAGCTGCAAGAACATTTTCGCGGCCGGCAAACGCGCATACCAACGCCAGCAGCGTGGACCGCGGTAAGTGAAAGTTGGTCAGCAGGCAGGTGACGACGCGAAAACGAAATCCGGGCGTGATGAACAACTTTGCTTCGGCCTTTCCGGCGCTCACGACGGTCGAAGACCCTGATTCCGCCGCGCGCACGGCCGAATCTTCCAATGCCCGCACGACCGTCGTTCCAACGGCGAAAACCGGGCGTCCCTCCGCGTTCGCGGCATTGATCCGTTCGGCTGTTTCACGTGGAACCTCATAAGATTCGGAATGCATCACGTGGCCTTCCAGCGTTTCCCCGTGAATTGGCTGAAACGTGCCAAGCCCCACATCCAGCGTTAGCTCGCAGATCTCCGCACCTCGCGCGCGGATTCGTTCCAGTATTTCCTCGGAGAAATGTAGACCCGCGGTCGGCGCAGCAATCGCACCAGGATTCTTCGCAAAAAGGGTTTGATAACGCTCCCGATCCGCCGTTTCCTCCGCGCGTTCAATGTACGGGGGCAGCGGCACGTGTCCCAGCCGCTCCAAATGTTCGTTCATCGTCCTCTGGTCGCGAGAAACGAACCGCAGTGTTCGCAGGCCGAATTTCCCTCGCGTGGTTATTTCGGCCTCCAACTCGCCTTCGCCAAAAAGAACACGCTCCCCAAGGTGCATCTTGCGCCCTGGCCGGACCAGGGCCTCCCAAGTGTCATCCTTGATACGGCGCGTTAGCAGGATCTCGACTTTCCCGGTCAAGTGCTCGCCTCGCGTAGACCGGGAAGGCTTCTGCGAGTGCACCCCCGCGCGCCGTCCAAAAAGCCGTGCGGGAATCACCCGGGCGTCGTTCAAAACCAGGAGCTCATTGCCTGCAAGAAGATCCGGGAATTCCGCAAATTCCCGATCCCCGAACTCGCCCGAAGAACGATTCAAGAGCAGGAGGCGCGAGGCATCTCGGCGGTCTAGGGGCCGCTGCGCGATTCGCTCTGGTGGCAGGTAGTAGTCAAGCTCGTCCGGGCGCATGAGCAGCCATAAGTCTAGCAAGAACCTCCCACCGATTTGCGAACCTGAGCCTGCGGCGGCCTCCGGATGGTCTGGACTCTTCCCTCTTTTGGAACCTCGTAGCGTCACCCCTTTCCAAGGCCAGTGATTCCTTCGGATGACTAGCTTGCGCTGCAAGCTCGCTTGCAAGTAACCGCGCGGGGCAACCACCTCACATCTGATTCATTCATTGCGGGCGTGCTTAGGCCCTAGAATTCCACTATCTTATTGTATATAAACTACTTGTTGTAACACATAAAGTGCTTGACAGTTGTGCACTCATATCTTATGATGTCACTACAA
>Ga0126369_10000509_pt1 | contig 25551 bp, 24 predicted proteins | sample PanSoiMetaPlot_1_FD_109646 | JGI IMG/M metagenome (GOLD analysis project Ga0126369, IMG submission 109646) | Tropical forest soil microbial communities from Panama - MetaG Plot_1 | ecosystem: Environmental > Terrestrial > Soil > Tropical forest > Bulk soil | place: Panama | collected 2016-02-17
GCACGAGTTCTCGCTCGCGGTCGTCGATCTCAAGATCCCGGGCACGGACGGGATCGGTCTCACGCGCGAGATCCGCGACCGCTGGCCGGATCTCGACGTGATCATGATCACCGGCTACGCGAGCATCAAGGGTGCGGTCGAGGCCATCAAGCAGGGCGCCAGCGACTACATCACGAAGCCGTTCCAGAAGGAGGAAATCCTCCTCGCCACCGAGAAGATCCTCGAGAAGCGCCGCCTGCTCGACGAGATCAGCTACCTCCGCAGCCAGCTCTCCGACCGGTACGCGTTCGCCAACATGGTGAGCCGGAACCGCGTCATGCACGAGATCTTCGAGACCATCGGGGTGCTCGCGCAGAACGACGCGACGGTGCTGATCTACGGCGAGTCGGGCACCGGCAAGGAGCTCGCCGCCCGCGCCATCCACTTCCAGGGGAAGCGCAAGGGCGGCCGCTTCGTCGCCATCAACTGTGCCGCCTTCCCGGACACCCTGCTCGAGAGCGAGCTCTTCGGCTACGAGCGCGGCGCCTTCACGGGTGCCATCCACGATCGCGTCGGCAAGATCGAGCTGTCGAGCGCGGGCACGCTGTTCCTGGATGAAATCGAGAGCATCTCCCTCAACATGCAGCTGAAGCTCCTCCGCGTCCTCGAGGAGCGCGAGGTGGAGAAGCTCGGCTCGAACCGGCGCATCAAGGTCAACATGCGCATCATCTGCGCCACCAACATGGATCTGGCGCAGGCCGTGGCCGAGGGGCGGATGCGCGAGGACTTCTACTACCGCATCAACGTCGTGCCCCTGCGCATCCCCCCGCTGCGCGAGCGCATCGAGGACATCCCGCTGCTGGTGGGCGAGTTCCTGCGCAACAGCGAGATGGCGCGCGAGAAGGGGATCAACCGCGTCTCGAACAAGGCGCTCTCGCAGCTCATGAGCTACACCTGGCCCGGGAACGTGCGCGAGCTGGGCAACGTGATCGAGCGGGCCATCCTGCGCACCAGCGGCGCGGTGATCCGGGAGGTCGACCTGCCCGGCCACAGCGGGGTGGGGAAAGAGGTCGGGCAGACCAACGGCCGGCAGGGAAGCTACGACTACGAGGTGCCGCTCAAGGAGTACCTCCGCCGGGCGGAGAAGGACTACCTGGCGCGCGTGCTGCGCAAGTACCGCGGCCTCATCAACCTCTCCTCGAAGCACGCCCTGGTCGACGCGGCCACGCTCCACCGCAAGATGAAGCTGCACGGCCTGCGGCGGGAGGAGTACCGCGCGCGGGGCAAGATGGACGCCGCCGACGCGCTGGTGACCAGCCGGTAGGTGCGTCCGGGTCCGGCATCCCGGATCCACCCGCGTTCAGCGCTGGCCGTTCCCCCGGTCGTCCGATATCCTGCAGCAATGGGCGTTCGTCGGGCGGGTGCATGGGCCATTCGAAGCTACTGATCGTCGGTCTCGACTCCGCCCCGCCGGCACTCGTCTTCGACCGCTGGCGGAAGGAGCTGCCCACGCTCGCCGGACTGATGGCGCGCGGTGCCTACGGGCCCATGCGGAGCACGCATCCGCCCATCACCGTACCCGCCTGGACGTCCATGATGTCGAGCCGCGATCCCGGGGAGCTCGGCTTCTATGGCTTCCGCAACCGGAAGGATCATTCGTACGACGGCTACGCCTTCGCCAACTCGGCGCAGGTGAAGGTGCCGCGGCTGTGGGACTGGCTCGGCAAGGCCGGGCTCCGCTGCATCGTCCTGGGGGTGCCGCAGACCTATCCACCCTCGCCCATCAACGGGGAGATGGTGACCTGCTTCCTCACCCCGTCGACGAAGAGCGGGTACACGCATCCTCCCGAGCTCAAGGCCGAGGTCGAGCGCGTGACGAACGGCTACGTGCTCGACGTCGAGGACTTCCGGACGCCGGACAAGGCCGCCCTCCTGCGGCGCATCCACGAGAAGACCGACAAGCATCTCGCGCTGGCAAAGCATCTGCTCCGCACGCGGGAGTGGGACTTCTTCATGCTGGTCGAGATGGGTGTCGACCGCATCCACCACGGTTTCTGGAGCCACATGGACCCGGCCCACCACAAGTACGAGCCGGGGAACCCCTTCGAGTCGGCCATCCTCGACTACTACCGGCACGTCGACCGGGAGCTGGGCGAGATGCTCGCCCTCTGTCCGCCCGAGACGCTGGTGCTGGTCATCTCGGATCACGGCGCGAAGAAGATGGACGGGGGCATCTGCTTCAACGAGTGGTTGCGGCGCGAGGGCTACCTGACCCTCACGACCTCGCCCACGAAGCCGACGCCGATCAGCAGCGTGCCGATCGACTGGGCGCACACGCGGGCCTGGGGCGACGGTGGGTACTACGGGCGCCTCTTCATGAACGTCCGCGGACGGGAGCCGTCCGGCACGGTCGATCCCGGGGACTACGAGCGCGTGCGCACCGACCTGATCGCCGGCATCGAGGCGATCACCGACCCGAACGGAAGCCGGATCGGCTCGAAGGCGTACCGTCCCGAGGATCTCTATCGTGCCGTGAACGGCGTGGCGCCGGATCTGATCGTCTACTTCGGCGACCTCGACTGGCGCTCCGTCGGCGCCGTGGGGATGGGCGGCATCCACACCTTCGAGAACGACACCGGCCCCGACGAGGCGAATCACGACTGGCAGGGGATCTTCCTCCTCTCGACGACCGGCGGGCCAGCGCCCCTGCACGGCCCCCTCGCCGAGGTCTCCATCTACCAGGTGGCGCCGACGCTGCTCCGTCTGCTCGGACAGCCGGTCCCCGATGGCCTGGCAGGACGTCCGCTCGGCTGACGCGCCCATGCCCGGCGTCGCAGTCGACATCCTGACCGGCTTCCTCGGCAGCGGAAAGACGACGCTCCTGCGCCACGTGCTCGACCACGGTCTCCGTGGCAAGCCGGTCGCCGTCATCATGAACGAGATCGGCGAGATCGGTATCGACGGACGGGTCGTCACCGGGCTCTCCGCGGTCGAGAAGATGGTGGAGCTCTCCAGTGGTTGCATCTGCTGCTCGATCGATGACTACCGCTTCGACCTCGCCATCCAGGAGATCATCGCGACCGCCCGGCCGCATCTCATCATCATCGAGTCCACGGGGCTCGCCGATCCGGAGCCGCTGGCGTACCGCGTGAAGAACGCGGGGCTCGGCCTCGATGCGGTGATCACGGTCGTCGACGCAGCCAACGTCGAGCGGCACCTCGCCGAGACCGAGATCGCCAGCGCGCAGATCGCGGCGGCGGACTTCCTGGTGGTGAACAAGCTCGACCTGGTCGCGCCGGAGGTCCTCACCGACATCGAGGGCCGGCTGGCACGCCTCAATCGCCGCGCCGAGCGCTTCCGGACGGTGCGCGGCGCGCTCGACAGCGACCTCCTGTTCGCCACCGGGGTGGCCACCTTCCGCGAGCAGGCCGGCCGGACGACGGATCACCTCGAAGCCGAGGGGATCGGGAGCTTCGTGTACCGCTCCCCACGCCCGCTCGCACAGGAGGCCTTCGAGCGCTTCCTCGGACGGCTGCCGCGGGACATCCTGCGTGCCAAGGGGATCGTCCGCTTCGTCGACCGGGACTGGCATTGTCTGTTCAGCTTCACCTGCGGGCGGCACGAGCTTTCCTGGCTGAAGCTCGACGACGGAGCGCCGGGGGAGAATCAGGCCGTCTTCATCGGGCGAGCGCTCGACCGTCATCGCCCCCGGATCGAGGCCGCGCTGGCCGCATGCGAGGCCCGCGAGCCGGACCACCTCGAGGTGAGGGGCATCAACCTGGAGCCGCAGTAGGCGACGGGACGCGGCAGGGCGGGGCGGAGCAAATGGGGGCGCGGGGGGGAGTGAGGACGGCGCGAAGGTGGTGCGGGGTGTGGCCGATGGTGGCCCTACCGGTGTTGCTGGCGCTCGGGTGTGGAGGACAGCCACCGAGCGCGCCGGGAAAGCGGCTCGTGATCCTGGGCTTCGACGGCGTGGACCCGCGGCTCCTCACCCGGTGGATGGGCGATGGCCAGCTGCCCCGCATTCGCGAGCTCGCGGAGCGCGGGGACTTCCGGCCGCTCGCATCTACCAACCCGCCACAGTCGCCGGTCGCGTGGACCTCCTTCGCCACCGGCACCCCGCCGGCACGCCACGGCATCTTCGACTTCGTCGAGCGCGATCCCCGCACGATGCTGCCAGACGTCGGCACCGGCGGGGTGAAGCCGCCGCGGTACTGGGCGGGGCTCATCCGGAGCGCCAGCGCGGAGGGCTTCTCGACCCGGCAGGGCGTGCCCTTCTGGGAGCTGGCCGCCGAACACGGGCTGCGGGTCGACATCCTGCACGTCCCGTATGCGTTTCCTCCCGATCCCGTCCCGGGCGGACGGATGCTCTCGGGTCTCGGCGTGCCCGATCTACTCGGCACCAACAGCACCTTCTTCTACTTCGCATCGGATCTCGCTCCCGATACCGGGCGCCGTGATCCGGGCGGCGGTCGTCTCGTGGCCCTGACGCTCACCGGCGACCAGGGCGCCGCCGACGTTCCCGGGCCGCCCGACCCTCGTGGCGAGGGGCGTCCGCCTCTCCCGCTGCACCTGCGCTTCCGCATCGAGCGCGCGGGCGACGCGGTGGCGATCGACTTCGCCGGTCAGGAGGTGCGCGTCCCGCGCGGGGGCTGGAGCCCATGGCTTTCCTTCCGCCTGCCCGTGTTCGCACCGCTCGGGCTCCCCTGGATCGCGCTCGACGGCCTCTGCCGCTTTCACGTCCTGTCCATCGACCCGCTCCGCATCTACCTGTCGCCGCTCAACTACGCGCCGGCGCATCCCTTCGCACCCATCAGCAGCCCGCTCGGCTACGCGGGCGAGCTGGCCGCCGCGCTCGGGCCCTATAAGACGGTCGGGTGGTCGGAGGACACCTCGGCGCTCAACGCGGAGCGCATCGACGAGGAAGCCTTCCTCGCCGATCTGAACCAGACGATGGACGAGGTGCGGGCGACGACTCTCCGGGAACTCGATCGTCCCGACTGGCAGCTCCTCGTCTCGGTCTTCACGCAGACCGACCGCGTGGCCCACATGTTCTACCGCCTGCTCGATCCGGCGCATCCGCGCTACGATCCGGCGCTGGCGGCGCGCTACGGCAACGCCGTGCTCGACGTCTACCGCCGGATGGACGCCATCGTCGGCGAGATCGTTGACCGGGTGGGGAATGACACCCCGGTGCTGGTCATCTCGGATCACGGCTTCCACAGCTACCGGATGGGTCTCAACGTGAACACCTGGCTCCGCGATCACGGCTACCTGGTGCAGGGCGCCGTGCCGGCCGGGCAGGAGGACGCCGACTTCTTCCCCGGCGTGGACTGGAGCCGGACGCGCGCCTACGCGCTCGGCACGGGACAGATCTACGTGAACCTCCGCGGCCGTGAGGGACGCGGCATTGTGGCGCCCGGCGCCGAGTACGATGCGCTGCTCGCCGCCATCGCGCGCGATCTCGAGGCGGAGGTCGATCCTGCCACGAACGAACGGTTCGTCGCGCGGGTCTACCCGGGACCCGAGATCTTCGCGGGCGGCCCGCCGGAGCGCACGCCGGATCTCCAGATCGCCTTTCGCGACGGCTACCGGACGTCCTGGCGAACGCCGCTGGGTGGCATCCCGTCGGCGCTGTTCGAGCCCAACATGAAGAAGTGGAGCGGCGATCACGCGGCCTCGGACGTCGCCGACACGCCCGGCATCCTCGTCGCCTCGCGCCGTCTGGCGCCGGGGGATGCGAACATCCTGGACCTCGCGCCCACGGCACTGGCGTACTTCGGCCTGCCGGTCGGGTCCGACATGCACGGGAGGCCGTTGCTCGGGGAGGAGCGGTAGATGCGGGCTCTGGGGGGAGGAATCGCCGGCGGTCTCCTGGCCGGCGCGATCGTGGGTGCGGCGGAAGCCCTGGGCGGGTGGCTGCATGCTCACGGAATCGGGGAGTTGCCCGCGCTCGGCTGGGCGCTGCTCGCGTACGGTGCGGTCGGGGGCTTCCTCGGTCTGGGCGCCGGTCTGGTGGCGGGGATCGTGAGGGGGGAGGGGTTTCCGCTCGCCTTCGCGGGTGTGGGCACGGCGCTCGGTCTCGCCTTCGCCCGCTTCCGCATCATCCGCGACGTGTTCCTCGAACGCCTGCCGCCGGGCCGTGGGCCGCTCGTCGTCCAGGCGCTGGCAGCGGTGATCGCCGTCGGGCTCGGGCTCGCCGTGTGGCGGGCCCTGGCCGGGGCCGAGGGGCGCGGTCGCGCGCTCACACGGCCGCTGTACGCCGCACTCGGCGTCCTGCTCCTCGCCATCGCGTGGACGGGGGCAGCGCATCTCGTCCCGGTCGCGAAGTACCCCCCGCCGCCCTCGCGTCCCGCGGCCCCGGCAGGAGCGCCGAACGTCGTGCTCATCGTGGTCGACACGCTGCGTGCCGATCACCTCTCCTGCTACGGCTACACCGCGATTCACACTCCGCACATCGACCGGCTGGCGGGGGACGGCATCCGCTACGCCAACACGTTCTCGCAGGCGTCGTGGACGCGACCCTCGATCGCCACCATCCTGAGCGGCCTCTACCCCTCGTCGCACGGAGCGATCCACAAGGCGGACATCCTGCCCGATCGGGTGGACACGCTCGCCGAGAACCTCCAGCGCTTCGGCTATCGCACCGTGGGCTTCGCTGACAACGCGAACATCTCGCAGGCCTTCAACTTCCAGCAGGGCTTCGACGAGTATCACTACCTCGCGCCCAGCTTCTTCTTCCTGGCCGACGAGTCGGCGGCGCAGCTCGCGCTCTACAGCGGCCTCCGTCTGATCCGCGAGCGGTTCCTCTCCCACTGGGTCGACGTCCACCACTACTACCAGCCGGCCGAGGTGGTGACGGGAGAGGTCACGAGCTGGCTCGCCGCGGGGGCGGAGCGGCAGCCGTTCTTCCTCTTCGTCCACTACATGGACGCGCACGACCCGTACATGGTCCACCCCTTCAACGGTGAGGGATACGCACGGGTGGCGAACCCGAACCCGCCGCCCGCAGTGGCCGAGCGGTATCGCCAGCTCTACGACGGCGGGATCGCTTATCTCGACGAGCACCTGGGCACGCTCTTCGACACGCTTCGGACGCGCAATCTCTACGACCGGAGCGTCGTCATCCTCACCGCCGACCACGGCGAGGAGTTCCAGGAGCACGGCGGCTGGTGGCACGGGACGACGCTCTACGACGAGCAGATCCACGTACCGCTCCTCGTGAAGCCGCCCGGCACCTCGGTGGCAGGGCACGTCATCCAGGAGCTCGCGACCAGCCTCGACATCGCTCCCACCGTCCTGGCAGCGGCGCAGGCACCGATCCCCGCCGCCTTCCAGGGCCACGTGCTCCCGCTGGACGCCGGGCAGCCGCCTGCGCACCAGAGCGTCTTCTCCGAGGAGGACTTCGAGGGGAACGTGCTGCAGGCGGTGCGCACCACGGAGTGGAAGCTGATCACTGCCAACCCCGACAACCCGCGCGGCCTGCCGCCCGAGGAGCTGTTCGACGTCGTCCACGATCCCCGCGAGATGAGCAACGTGCGGACCACGCGGCCGGCGGCGGCCGAGACCCTGCGTGCCGAGCTGGGTCGATCGACCGTCGAGGCGCGCGCCCACGCCGGAGCGAGCGAGCAGGGAGGAGGCGACGCTGCCACCCAGGAACGACTCCGCGCCCTCGGCTACGTCAACTGAGTCGGGGGGCGGTGGCGCCGATCCTGGTGATCGGCCTCGACGGGGCGACGCTCGACCTCGTCGGGCCATGGGTGAAGCAGGGGCGCCTGCCGGTTCTCGGCAGACTCATGCGAGAGGGCGCATGGGGTCGGCTCCGCTCGACGATTCCCGCCGCGACGTTCCCGGCCTGGACCTCGCTCGTGACGGGCGTCAACCCGGGCCGGCACGGTATCCTGGACTTCACCGAGCGCGTTCCGGGCACGTACCGTCTGCGCTTCGTGAACGGCAGCTACCGACGAGCGCCGGCGATGTGGACCCGCCTGACGCACGCGGGGCGGCGGGTGGCGGTGGTGACCGTGCCCGCGACGTATCCGCCGGAGCCGGTCGCGGGCATCATGGTGAGCGGCTTCGAGAGCCCGCTCAGCGCGGCGGTCGACGGGTCGTTCGTGCATCCGCGGAGCTTCTATCCCGAGCTCCGGCAGCTGGTGGGCCGGCTGCCGTTCGGCGACTTCCAGCAGTTCGACCCCGCTCCGGGGTGGCATGCGCGGGCTCTCGAGCGCCTGTTCGACGGCATCGCCCGCCGGACGCACCTCGCCCGAGCGCTGCTCGCGCGCGAGCCCTGGGACGCGCTCATGGTCGTCTACGGTGCCTCCGACACCGTGGCGCATCACTTCTGGCGCTTCCACGATCCGTGCTCGCCGCGGTACGTCGCGGGACCCTTCGCGGATGCGATCGCGCGGGTCTATGAGGCCCTGGACGCGGCCATCGGGACGCTCGTGGCTGCGGCGCCAGGAGCTGCGGTGGCCATCGTATCGGATCACGGCAGCGGAGGTGCGGGCGATCGGGTCATTCATCTGAATCGCCGTCTGGCGGAGTGCGGCCTGCTCACCTTCGGTCGCGACCCTGGTCGGCGAGTTGCCGGCCTCCTCCGCGCCGGTGCCCTGCGGGTCGTGCCGCATCCGCTGCAGGCGCGGCTGCTGCGACGGGTGGCCGGAGCCGCCGGGCGACTCGAGGGCGTGCACCGCCTGGGCGGCATCGAGTGGAGCCGGACGCTCGCCTATTCGGAGGAGCTCGACTACCACCCGCACGTCCGGCTCAACCTCGCCCGCCGCGAGCCGGAAGGGATCGTCCCGGCCGCGAGGGCCGACGAGACCCTGGCGCGCGTCGTCGCGGCGCTCGACGACTGGCGCGACGACGACGGACGTCCCATAGTGCGACGCGTGTGGCGGCGGGAGGAGATCTACCGCGGCCCGTTCGTCGAGCGGGCGCCCGATCTCCTGCTCGAGCTCGCCCTGGCTGGCGGCTACAGCAGCTCGTGTCTGCCGAGCGCCGGGCCGGGACCCGCGCTCCGGCGTCTGCGGCCCTCGGAGTACGGAGCGGGTCGCGGGCGCGGGATGAACGGTGCGCATCGTCGTGAGGGGCTCTTCGTCCTGGCAGGGGCCGGGGTCCGCTCCGTGGGGGAGCTGGCTACGGTCGACATCGTCGACGTCCTGCCGACGCTTCTGTCCCTGGCGGGGATGGACGTCCCGCTCGGACTCGACGGGCAGCCGATCGCGCCCGCGCTCGCCGCGACGCCGCGCTTCGCGACCGATCCGCTCGCCGATGACCCGGTGGGTCCGGTGCCCTTCGACGACGAGACCACGGGCGAGCTGGCGGCGCGGCTCGAGGCCCTGGGCTACCTCTAGCCGCGATGCGGATCGCCTTCGCGATTGCCGGCCCGTACCCCGCGCTACGCGGCTCGCAGGTCCTGGTGCGACACCTGGCCAGTGGGCTCGCGACCCGTCGTCATGAGGTCCACGTCGTGAGCCATGGTGTGCAGGCGGACGAACGTCCGGGGCTGCGTCCCGGCCGCCTCGGGCGTGACGTCGTCCTCATCCTTCGCCTCTGGAGGTGCGTCTGGCGCGAGGCCATCGAGGTCATCCACGCGCACAACTACGAGGCGGCGATCGCCGGTCTCCTCGTGGCTCGCCTGACCGGCCGTCCGCTCGTCTACCACGGTCACAACGCGCTCGCCGAGGAGCTCCCGACGTATTTCCAGAGCCGGCTCGGCGGACGATTGGCCACCATGCTCGGCCGATTCCTCGACGCACAGGTGCCGTGTCGCGCCGACTACTGCATCGCGGTCACGGAGGAGCTGGGTGAGGTGTTGAGACGGCGCGGAGTGTCCGCGAGTGAGCTCGCGTGCCTCAGGCCCGCCGGACCACCCGAGGAGCGTCAGGAGCAGCCGCCGCGGCCTCCCTCCAGCGGACTCGTCTGCTATGCTGGCAACCTGGACCGCTACCAGAACCTGGGCGCTCTGCTTCGCAGCTTCGCCCGTGTGCGGCAGCGGGTCCCGGGCGCCACGCTCGTACTCGTGACACACGCGCCGTCCCAGGTCTCGCTCCCGCTTCCGCCGCAGCTGTTGCAGGGGGTGGAGGTGGTCCGTGCCCGGTCCTATGGTGAGATGCGGGAGCGTCTCGCCGGTGCAGACGTGGCAGTGTGCCCGCGGGTCGAGCGCTCGGGGTTTCCGATGAAGTTGCTCAACTACATGGCGGCCGGCAAGGCGATCGTCGCCTCGGCGGCATCGGCGAAGGGTCTGGTCGACGGGGTGACGGGCCGCGTGGTCGCGGATGGCGACGAGGAGGCGTTCGGTGCGGCCATCGTGGCACTCCTCCGCGACCCGGCCGAGCGGGAACGCCTCGGGCTGGCGGCTCGACAGGCCGTCGAGAACACCCAGGCGTGGGAGGATGTGCTCGATCGCCTCGAGGACATCTACCGACGCGTCTCGGCGCCCCGTTCCGGCGCTGCGCCGTTGTGGTGGCGTATGGGGAGTGGACGGCGGGGCACCGTCTGCCCGCCCGGCCTCGAAGTGACCGAATGACGAACCGTCCGCGCATCGCCGTGACCATGGGCGACGCCGCCGGTATCGGCCCGGAGATCATCGTCAAGGCACTCGCAGATCCGGCGGCCACCGAGCGGTGCATCCCCGTCGTCCTCGGCGAGGGCAGGGCGCTGGACCGTGCGATGGAGATCGCCGGCCTCCGCTTACCGATGCGCCGGGTCGCGCGGCCCACGGAAGCGGAGGGAGAGCCGGGTCGCATCGAGCTCATCGACCATCATCGCCTCGAGGGCACGACCCATCGCTGGGGGGAGGTGAGTGCGGCCAACGGAGCGGCGGCCGTGCACTACACGCAGGAGGCTGGACGCCTGGCGCTGGCCGGCGAGGTGGAGGCGATGGTCTCCGCGCCGCTCAACAAGCAGGCGATGCACGCGGCGGGTCATCGGTACGAGGGGCACACGGAGATCCTGGGCGAGCTCACCGGCACGAAGCCCGCGATGCTGCTCCTGCTCGGCCCGCTCCGGGTGATGCTGGTGACGAACCACATGGCACTGCGCGCCGTCTGTGACTACCTGCGCGTGGACCGCGTGCTCGCGTGCCTGCGGCTTGCCGATGCGGCCCTCCGCGATCTCGGCGTCGCACGCCCGCGCCTGGCCGTCGCCGGACTCAATCCGCATGCGGGCGAGGCCGGGGCCTTCGGACGAGAGGAGGAGCAGGCCATCGTGCCGGCGATCGCGGCGGCGCGGGCGCAGGGGATCGACGTGATCGGGCCCCTCCCGGGCGACACCATCTTCCTCAAGGCCCGCGACGGTGCCTATGACCTGACGCTGGCGCTCTACCACGACCAGGGGTTGATGGCGGTCAAGCTCCTGGGCTTCGGCGCGCTGGTCACTCTGCTCGTCGGGCTTCCGCTCATCCGGACCTCCGTGGGGCACGGGACGGCGTTCGACATCGCCGGGACGAACCGGGCCGACCACCGGAACCTGCTCGAGGCGATGCGGGTGGCGAGCGAGGTGGCGGTCTTGCGTCGGGGTGCGCCGGCGCCGGGAATTGCCGCCGATTTCGGACGGTTGCCGTGATTCCGGTGCGCGTTGCGCTGCTTGCGACCCCGGGAGCGCTTGCATAGAATCTTTCTCCGTGACGCAAGCCAACCTCTACGTCGTGACCGGTGGCGCCGGCTTCATCGGCTCGAACCTCGTCGACGCGCTCGTCCGCCGCGGTGATCGTGTCCGCGTCCTCGACGACCTCTCCACCGGACGGCGGGAGAACCTCGCGGGCGTCCCGTCCGTCGAGCTGGTGCTCGGCGACCTGCGGGACCCGGCCACGCTCAAGAAGGCGCTGGCGGGGGCCACCGGCGTCTTCCACCAGGCGGCGCTCCGCTCGGTGCCGCGTTCCGTCGACGACCCGCGCAGCAGCAACGACGTGAACGTGAACGGCACCCTCGGTCTCCTGCTCGCCTGCCGTGATGCGGGCGTACGACGCGTGGTGTACGCCTCGTCGTCCTCGGTCTACGGCGACGATCCGACGTTGCCCCAGGTGGAGACGCAGAGGACCTGTCCGATCTCGCCCTACGCCGTCTCCAAGCTGGCCGCCGAGTACTACTGCCAGGTGTTCGCCCGGTTGTACGGGGTCGAGACCGTGAGCCTCCGCTACTTCAACGTCTTCGGCCCGCGGCAGAACCCCGAGTCGAAGTACTCGGCCGTCATCCCGCGCTTCCTCCAGCAGGCGCTCGACGGGGAGCCGCTCGAGGTGCACGGCGACGGGGAGCAGTCGCGCGACTTCACCTTCATCGACAACGTCGTCAGCGCCAACATCCTCGCCATGACCGTCCCCGGCGTGGCAGGCGAGGTCTTCAACGTGGCGTGCGGCACCCGCCACAGCCTGCTCGGCATCGCGGCGGCGATCGGGGATTTTCTCGGTCGCGCGCCGGCGCGTCGCCACGTCGAGGCGCGTGCGGGTGACGTGCGACACACGCTCGCCGACATCTCCAAGGCCGGTCGGCTGCTCGGCTATCGGCCGCTGGTCGACTTCGCGGAGGGGATGCGCCGCACCTGCGCCTATTTCGTCGAGCGGTTCTCGCGCGACGGGCGCGCGGTGCACGGCACGGCCTAGCCGGCTCTGCCGGGTCCCCGAGCCTTCAGGGCCCCGCGCCGGGAGCAACCACCGGTAGCTCCACGCTGATCGTGGTTCCCCGGGCGGGCTGGCTCTGGATGACAACGCGTCCGCCCAGGACGTCGGCGAACGAGCGCACGAGGTAGAGGCCGAACCCCGTGCCGCGCTCGCTGCCGCGCCGGAAGGGCTCGAAGACGTGCGGCAGGAGTTCGGAGGCGATCCCCGCCCCGGCGTCGCGGACCACCAGGCGAACGAGGTCACGACCCGGCGCGACGACGATCCCGAGGTCCACGCGCCCGCCGCCGTACTTGAGGGCGTTGTCGATCAGGTTCTGCAGGATCTGCTTCACCTTACTGCGATCGGTGTGCAGGAGGGGCAGATCGGCCGGCAGGTTGCAGTGGAGGATTCCGCTCCGGGTGGGCTGTGCGAAGGTGCCGGCGAGGAGCGTCGTCACCACGTCCGCGAGCGAGAACTCCTCCACGCGCACCGGGAGACGCCCGGTCTCGAGCCGGGCGACGTCGAGCGTCGCGCCCAGCAGATCCACGAGCTCGATCGCTTGCCGCTCGAGTGTCGAGGCGATGTCGCGTTGCTCGTCGGTCAGCGATCCGAAGGCGCCTTCGGCCAGGAGGCTCGTGTAGCCGAGGAGCGCGTTGAGCGGAGCGCGGAGGTCGTGGGCCATGGCGGTGAGCGCATCGCCCTTCAGGCGCGCGAGGTCGACGAGACGGCTTCGCTGCCGCGCGCTGGCCAGGGCGACGCCCACCAGCAGCGCGATCGTGCGCGCCAGCTCGAGGTCCTCGTCGGTCAGCGACCGTGCGGCGTCGAAGATGAGGTGCAGCGCCCCGCTCGTCCCTTCCAGCTCGAAGGGGAGGAGAAGGCCGCGCGGCGGGGGCGCGCCGCCGTTGAGGAAGATATGCAGCAGCGGCCGCGCCACGCCGAGCGGGGATCCGGAGGTGGGATCCAGCACCGATCGTGCCTCGTACTGTGCCGCGTGGTCGACTGCCAGTCCGTACGTCGCGAGCAACCGATAGCGCTCGCCGTCGACGACGCCGATCGCGGCCCCGTCCAGCCGGAGGAGCAGGGTCGCGCCCTGGACGAGCCGTTCCGCCAGCACCTCGGGGTCCAACGCTCCCGATAGGAGCCCGCGCTGCAGGTCGATGAACTGTTCGAGGCGAAGCGCGTCGAGCGGCGCCCGCGGCGGGGCCGCCTGTGCCCCCGAGGCGTTCGCCTGCGGTGGTTGCCTCACCGAAGGATGACATGTAGACCTCACGCGCCAGAGCGGTCAATACGAACGAGTCGTCGAGGACACGGCGATCGACCTCGCGGCGGCGGGCGGGGTGATGCCCGCCGCGGTCGAAGGAGGATGACATGTCGATCGACATCACTCGTGAGGCCGAGGAGCTGTCCCGCTACTACAGCGAGCTGGGGCGCCGGCTGGCGCAGAACGGCGTGCGCAACGTTGGCGAGCTGATCGCCGCGTACGAGCAACTCCGCCGGGCGCTCGACGCGGTCAGTCGACAGGAGATCGGCTGGGCGGCAGAGCAGGCAGAGCGGCTGGTCGAGCGACTCGTGCAGATGGATGCTACGCTCCAGACCTTGCGGCGCCTGAAGGAGACCCTGGGGCGGGCGCCGGCCGTCTCCCATTCCGCCGCCGGGGGCTGAGCCGGCCGCCAGCGGGGACTCGAAGCCCTCTGCCTGCGCTCCCGCTCCAGCCGCCACCTGCAGCTCGCGTCCTCGGTCGCGCGCTGCGGTTACGCTGTCCGCGCTGCGGCGCGGCAAGCCTCTACGGCGGGTTCTTTGCGATGCACGAGAGCTGCGCCGTCTGCGAGCTGCGCTTCGAGCGGGAACCCGGCTACTTCGTCGGGGCGATCTACATCAACTATGCCGTGACCGCGGCGGCGGCGCTCGGCAGCGTGTTCCTGCTCGACGTGGTCGTGGGTCTGAGCCTCCGGCAGGAGCTCATGATCGGCGTCGGCCTCGGCGTGCTGGTTCCGGTCGTCTTCTTCCGCTATGCCCGAAGCCTGTGGCTCGCCTTGGACTATCTCGTGACCCGGGCCGACGAGCGGGGGGAACGCGCGCGCCGGCGCCAGCCATGAGCGTTCCCGCCGTCGAGCTCCACGAGCTCCGGCAGCGCTACGGTGACCGCATCGCACTCGATGGCATCTCGCTCACGGTGGCGAGGGGCGAGATCATGGCGCTGCTCGGACCCAACGGCAGCGGCAAGAGCACGCTGTTCAGGATCCTCGCCACCCTGCTCGAGCCCACGCAGGGCAGCGCGCGGATCTTCGGCCACGACGTGCGACGGGAGGCCGACGCCGTCCGGCGCCGGGTGGGGGTCGTCTTTCAGCAGCCGAGCATCGACAAGCTGCTGAGCGTCGAGGAGAACCTCCTGCACCACGGCGCGCTCTACGGGCTCGCCCGAGGCACGCTGCGCGTGCGGGTCGCGGCCATGCTCGAACGGTTCGGGCTCGCCGAGCGGCGTGACGAACGCGTCGGCCGGCTCTCGGGCGGACTCGCCCGCCGGGTCGAGCTCGCGAAGGCGCTCGTGGTCGGTGCGGAGGTGCTGCTGCTCGACGAGCCCAGCACCGGCCTCGACCCGCTCGCGCGCCGGGAGTTTCTCGCCCACCTCGCGGAGCTGCGCGAGCGGGACGGTATCACCGTCCTCCTGACCACCCATCACCTCGACGAGGCGGAGCGGGCGGACCACGTCGCCATCCTCGATCGCGGCCGTCTGGTGACCCTCGGGGCGCCGGAGGAGCTGAAGGCCGCCCTTGGGGGGGACGTCCTCGTCATGCAGGTGGCCTCCGCCGAACGGCTCCGCGAGCGCCTGCGGCTCCGGCTGGGCCTCGAAGCCGCGGTGGTCGACGGGGCCCTTCGCCTGGAGGCGCCCCGCGCACACGAGATCGTCTCCCGCCTGGTCGACGCGTTCCCCGACGAGATCCGCTCGATCACCTACGGGAAGCCCACCCTGGAAGACGTCTTCGTGCACCTGACAGGCCGGCGCTTCGAGGCGGCGGGGACGAGCTGATGCGGGCGGTCGGCAGCCTCTGGTGGCGCGAGATCCTCCGCTTCGGTCGGCAGCGGAGCCGCGTCACGGGGGCGCTGGTGCAGCCGCTGCTCTTCTGGCTGCTGCTGGGGAGCGGGCTCGCGCCGTCGTTCCGTCCTCCGGGTGCCCCCGCCGGCCTCGGCTACCTCGCCTATCTCTATCCCGGCATCCTCGTCCTCGTCCTGCTCTTCACGGCGATCTTCGCGACCATCTCCACGGTCGAGGACCGACAGAGCGGATTCCTCCAGGGAGTGCTCGCCGCGCCGCTCGCGCGCTCGGGGATCGTCCTGGGGCAGGCGCTCGGCGGCACGACGCTCGCGGTGGGCCAGGGTGCGATCCTCCTCCTGCTCGCCCCGTTGGCCGGACTCTCGCTCTCGCTGCCGGGGCTGCTCGCCAGCGTCGTCGTCCTGGCGCTGGTCGGGTTCGCGCTCACCAGCCTCGGCCTGGTCATCGCGTGGCGCCTGGAGTCGACGCAGGGATTCCACGCGATCATGAACCTGATCCTGATCCCGATCTGGCTGCTGTCGGGAGCCTTCTTTCCGGCGGGCGGCGTGGCGTCGCCCCTCGCCTGGGTGATGCGGCTCGACCCGCTCACCTACGGTCTCGCCGCGCTGCGGAGGTGTCTCGCCTTCCAGGATCCGATGCTGGCCGGGGAGCTTCCCGGACTCGCGTTCTCGCTCGGAGTGACGCTCCTGTTCGGCGCGGCGATGTTCGGTGTCGCGGCCGCGACCGCGCGCCGGAGCCCGGCTGCCTGACGCGCGCCGCCACAGGGCTCGGACGGCTCAGGCCCGTGCGTACAGGTGGTACAGCACGAAGTAGATGACGACCCCCGTCACCGAGACGTAGAACCAGGCGGGTAGCGTCCACCGCGCCAGGCGAGCGTGCCGTGCGAAGCGGCCGCGCAGGGCGAGGACGAGCGTGACGCCCGCGAGCGGCGGGATGCACGCCGCGAGCACGGTGTGAGTGCCGAGGAGGGAGAAGTACAGCGGGCGCACCCAGCCCCGGCCCGGGAAGCGGGTCGTCCCTGCCTGCAGGTGGTACGTCAGGTAGGAGGCGAGAAACACGACCGACGTCGCGAACGCCGACGCCATGCAGGCCCGGTGGACGTGCACGCGACGTCGTCTGATCGCCAGGTAGCCGGCGGCCAGGAGAAGGGCGCTGGCACCGTTGAGCGTCGCGTTCAGCGCCGGTAGGGCGGTGAACGGGATCACGGCCTCCCCGCCGCTCAGGACGCGGGCGTCGTGGACGAGTCGCTCCAGATCGGCCGCGTCGCCGCCGTGGTAGTAGCCGCGGATGCGGAGCTGCCGATCGACCAGCACGAAGCGATCGCTGTGGGTGATGGGAGACTCCGGTGGCCCGTCGTCCGCGAAGGCGACATGGAAGCCGTCCCGCAGGAGCGCCAGGATCGCGTCGCGCGCGCCGGTGGCGAAGAGCCACTGGTCTCCCGCGCCGAAGTGATGGGCGTAGTCGGCAAGCGCCTGCGGGGTGTCGTGCGCGGGATCGACGCTGAAGGAGACGAGACGGACGGGATCGCCGGCCGGCGCGAGGGTACGCTGCAGGGTCGCCATTCGCCGGGAGAGGAGCGGACAGACGTCGGGACAGCGGGTGAAGACGAAGTCGGCGATCCATACGTGGCCCGAAAGGTCCGCGGACGTGAGCGGAGTTGCCGACCGCTCGACCAGCGCGAAGTCCGGTACCACCCCCAGGACCGGGAGGCGCCGGGAGACCCGGAGCCAGACGACCAGGGCCGCCACGGCCGCGAGGGCGAGCGCGACGGCGACGCGCGTTCTATTCGTGCGCCGTGGCGGCCGGCGGCGTGGCGTGGGTGAGGGCACGTGTGATCGCCCCCAGGTCGGGCAGCAGTGCGAAGACGAGGAGCACGCAGAGGAGCGCCGGCGTGAGGGCGATGTAAGCGAGGGTCCGCTTCTCGGCCGCGAGGTGCATGAAGAACATCGCGACCAGGGCGGCCTTGGTGGCGGCGAGCAGGACGAGCATGCTGCCGATCGCCAGCCGGGCGATGGGCGCGTAGATCACGCCGATCTCGACGAAGGTCAGGACCGTGAGCCAGAGGAACACCTGCATGTACCGCCGTTCTTCCTTGGCGATTTGCTCAGGAGTGTGGACGGTCATCGAGCCTCCCTACACCAGATACACGAAGGTGAAGACGAGGATCCAGATGAGATCGACGAAGTGCCAGTAGAGCGCTGCGATCTCCACCTCGTTGTTGTTGTGCGCGCTGTAGACGCTCGCGGGTGCGCGCAGGAGCCTCGCCACCATGTATACCACGCCGGCCCCCAGGGCGGCGCTCCCGATGCCTACCAGGCCGGAGAGCGTCGCCGAGGTGACCACGAGCGTCCCGATGGTGAGCAGGGCGGCGACGATCGGAACGATGATGGCGCCCGAGACCCCCCGGCTGGCACGTCCAAGGATGGCGCTCAGGAAGCAGACCCCGCCGAAGACGTGGCACCCGTGGAAGCCGGTCAGGATGAAGAACGTGGCGCCGAAGTTGTTGCGGCTGATCGACTGCCCTTCCCGCAGGATGAGCTTGTTCCACTCGAAGGCCTGCAGGCCGAGGAAGATCATCCCACCGCAGATGGTGAGGAAGAGGAACCATTCGAGACGGTCCCGATCGCCGCGACGGATGGCGGCCAGCGCCTCGACCATCGTGACGCTGCTGCAGATGAGCAGGAACGTCATCAAGGCCGTGAGCTGGATGCCGAGGATGCTCGACGGCCGGGGCCAGGTGGGATCGCCGTAGCGGAGGGCGCCGTAGCCCGCCAGGAGGCCGCCGAAGGACATCGCGTCGGCGGCCAGGAAGACCCACATGCCGAGCTTGCCCCAGCTCTCCGGGGTGAGCGGCGACTCCGCCGGCTCCAGGCCGAATTCGTGTTCGGCGACCGCAGCGTGACTCACGAGAGACCTCCTCCGCTCGGCTCGCCGGCCGTGGCAGGCCGCAAGGCGGCGAGCTCCATGCTGGCGGCGCGGCGACGGCCGGCCGCACGCCGGTGAATCCACACGAGACAGAGCAAGGCGGTACCGACGATGGTGTAGGGCGCCGCCATGAGAAAGAGGATGCTCCAGCTGATCGCCCGCCCGAGCGGGTCGTCGCTCAGGGCGCTCCCGCACATGGCGCAGGCCTGGGCGAGAACGTCGGCGGCGGCGCCGAGCACCGCCGCCACGGTGAGGACGGAAACCGGGAGACGCGTCTTGCGGATCGCGTTCGTCATCGTCAGCTCAGATACACCAGTGGGAAAAGCACCACCCAGAGCGCACAGACGAAATACCAGTAGATGGCGCACATCTCGAGCGGCGCCTGCCGGCCGGCGATGAACGCGCCCCGACGGGCGAGGAGCGCCGTGACGGCGAGCCAGGTGACGGCGGCCAGCACGTGGACCCCGTGGCAGCCGATCAGGACGTAGAAGGTGGCGCCGTACGTGCCGCTGGCGAGGGTGAGGCCGTGTCGGACGAGCCGGACCCACTCGATCCCCTGCACGAAGAGGAAGGTGCTGCCGAGGAGCGCCGTCTGTCCGAGCGAGCGCGCGAGCCGTTGCCGATCGTAGCGTCGCGCGGCACGGAGCGCGCGCCCCATGGGGAAGCCGCTCGCCAGGAGAAGGACGCTGTTGGCGGCAGTGAGGCCGAGGGGAAGCCGCGGGAGATCCGGCGGCGGCCAGTTCCGGGCCGCCAGCCGGAACACCAGGTAGGCGCCGATCAATCCGGCGAACAGCATCGACTCGCCGGCGATGAGGACGATCATGGCGAGCCGCGCGTTGCTCACCGCCTGCCCCTCATCGGGTCGCGCGAGGGGAACGACGCGCCGGGGCATGACGAGGCTTCCGGTCTCCATGCTAGGGGAGCTTGTCGAGCGCCATCACGCCTAGCACGACGGGGAGGTAGACGAGCGACGCCAAGAGGACGCGGCGCGCGTCGGCGGCCGACTCCCGTCGCCAGAGCCCGATCGCGCTCCACAGGAAGGCAAGCCCGAGCCCGAGGGCGACCATGAAGTAGGTGACGCCCGCGAGACCCATGAGCGTCGGCAGGAGCCCGACGGGGAGCAGGGCGAGGCAGTTCGAAACCACCTGCAGGCCGGTGCTCGTGCCGTTCCAGTCGACCACCGGCAAGACCCGGATCCCCGCGCGCGCGAAGTCGTCACGGTACATGCGCCCGATGGCGAGCGAATGGGGGATCTGCCAGAGGAACATGATCGCGAAGAGCACCCACGGCCCGGCCCCCAGGGTGCCGCGCGCCGCCGCCCAGCCCACGACGGGGGGCAGCGCGCCGGGGACGGCGCCCACGATCGAGCACAGCGAGGTGACCGATTTGAGGGGCGTGTAGAGGAAGAGGTAGGTGACGGTGATCGTCGCGGTGAGGATCGCGCTCAGGAGGTTCGCACCGAGCGCGAGCCACGCCAGGCCGAGTGCGAGCAGGGCGACGCCGAAGACGAGCGCCTCCGTCAGCGCGATGCGCCCCTGGGGCAGCGGCCGGCGCCGGGTTCGCTCCATGCGTCGGTCGCGCTCGACCTCCATCGCCTGGTTCAGCGTGAGGGTGCCGGCGGCGGCCAGCGCCGTGCCGACGAGCGTGTGGAGCAGGGCCACGAGGGCCGGAAGGCCGGCGCAGCCGAGATAGTAGCCGACCAGCGTGGCAACCAGGACCATGGCCACGATGCGCGGCTTGGTGAGCTCCACGTAGTCGGCGAGTCGCTGCCGGACGGAGGCGACGCGTCCCGCGGCGGGCGCCAGCGGACGGGAGCCAGCCTGCGCGGTGGACGTCATGCGGGGACCCGCTGCAGCTGCGGTGCGGGAAGCGGGGCCGCATCGACCCGCTCGAGACGTTCGAGGCGGAGGGTGAGGACGAGGCAGGTCGCGAGGAGGGTCGCGCCCACCACCAGGTGCGTCGTCGTGGGAAGCACGGCGCGAGCGGACCAGATGGTCAGCGCTCCGAGCGTGATCTGGAGGCCGACGAGCACCACGGCTTGCAGCGCGAGGCGTCGGAGCGTCACGGCGTCGGCGGCAACGCGCACGGCCGTCCATCCGACCAGCACCACCACGAGAAGCGCACCCACCCGGTGCACGAAGTTGACGGCGATGAGGGGTGTGGCGAGCGGCGGGACGAGGCGCCCGAAGGAAAGCGGGAAGTCCGGGATCGCGAGCCCCGCCTTCATGTGGCGCATGAGTGCCCCGACCACGATCTGCGCGAACACCACCGTGGTGGTGAGGGCGGCGAGCGTGGGCAGGGCCGGCGCGTGCCGCGAGATGGGCGGCGGACCCACGCGTCGCCAGCCTTCGCCGGTTACCACCGCGAGGGTCACCGCCAGGCAGAAGAATATCTGTGCGAGGCAGGCGTGCGCCACCGAGACGGCGAGGGGCAATCGGTAGAGCACGGTAACCCCGCCGAGGACGCCCTGGAGGATGACCGCAAACAGCATGAGGAGCCCGAGCGCACGGACGCCCGGGCGGGGCTCGCGCAGAACCGTCCAGAGCGCGAGCGCGAGCGTGAGGCAGCCGACCGTCGTCGCCACGAGACGATGCCCGTGCTCGAAGAGGACGCCGCCCACCATCGGGGGGAACACCTGCCCGAACGACAACGGCCAGTCGGGCACGGCCAGACCCGAGCCCGTGCTGGTCACGAGCCCGCCGGCGAAGAGCAGCAACACCGTCGCGCTGGCCGTGACCACGGCAAGCCGATGGAGACCGCGGCTGGACGGCTCGGGCATTCGCTCAGTGGGCCGCGGCCGCCGACGGCGACGAATCGAGTCGCCGTGCCTGCGGCAGGTAGTCCTCGGCGACCAGCGGTGAGCTGTACTCGTAGGGCCCGCGGTACACCGTGGGGAGCGGCCCCGGGAAGTTGCCGTGGGGGGGCGGGGAGGGTGCCTCCCATTCGAGGGTGTTGGCCTGCCACGGGTTCTTGCTGGCGACCTTCCCCGCGAACATGCTCCAGAAGAAGTTCACGATGAAGATCAGCTGCGAGGCGCCGAGGAAGAAGGCGCCGTACGTGATGATCTCGTTCCAGTGCTGGATCGGCCGGAGGAAGTCGTACTGCGTCGGGTTGTAGATGCGCCGCATGTGCCCGGCGAGCCCCAGCAGGTGCATCGGGAAGAACGTCCAGTTGAAGCCGATGAGCGTGCCCCAGAAGTGCAGCTTGCCGAGGGTCTCGTTCATCATCCGTCCGAACATCTTCGGGAACCAGAAGTAGATCGCCGCGAAGGCGCCGAAGATGCTCCCGCCGAAGACGACGTAGTGGATGTGGGCGACGATGTAGTAGGTGTCGTGGATGAAGATGTCGACCGGCGTCGATGCCATGTAGATGCCGGAGAGGCCGCCGATCACGAACATCGACACGAAGCCGATGGCGAACAGCATCGGGGTCGTGAGACGGATGTTCCCGCGCCAGAGGGTGCCGAGCCAGTTGAAGGTCTTGATGGCCGACGGCACGGCGATCACCATCGTCGACATCATGAAGCTGGTGCCGAGGGCCGGGCTCATGCCGCTCTGGAACATGTGGTGTCCCCACACGATCCAGGAGAGGAAGGCGATGCCCATGATCGAGAACGCCATCGCGTGATAGCCGAAGATCGGCTTCCGCGAGAAGACCGAGAGCACGTCCGAGGCCACGCCCATGGCGGGGAGGATGAGGATGTAGACCTCGGGGTGGCCGAAGAACCAGAAGAGGTGCTGCCAGAGCAGCGGCTCGCCCCCTCCCGCCGGGTTGAAGAAATGGGTCCCCGCCATGCGGTCGAAGAGCAGCATGCCGAGCGCCGAGGTGAGGACGGGCAGGGAGAGGAGGAGGAGCACCGCCGTGATGAAGAGCGCCCAGATGGTGAGCGGTAGCCGGAACCACGTCATGCCGGGAGCGCGCATGTTGACGACCGTCGTGATGTAGTTGATCGACCCCATCAGCGACGAGATGCCGAGCACGATCAGGCTGATGCACCAGAGGTTCTGACCCCAGTCGACGCCGGTGTAGACCGGATTGGCACTGAGCGGCGCGTACGACGTCCAGCCGGCGGCCGCCGGGCCACCCGCGACGAAGAAGCTCGAGAACATGATCACCGCCGCGACCGCCCCCACCCAGAACGACAGCATGTTGAGCAGCGGGAAGGCCATGTCGCGCGCCCCGATCATGAGCGGAATCAGGAAGTTCCCGAAGCACCCGACCAGGATCGGCATGACCGCGAAGAAGATCATGATCGTCGCGTGCATGGTGAAGAAGGCGTTGTAGGTCTCGGGCGGGATGATGCCGCCGAACATGGTCGGCTCGGGCACCCAGCCCATGCCCGGCACCGGCTGCTCGGGGAAGGCGAGCTCCCAGCGGACGAGGAGGGCGAGGATGCCGCCCATGAGGAGCCCGAACAGCCCCAGGGTCAGGAACTGCTTCCCGATCATCTTGTGATCGGTGGAGAAGACGTAGTGACGGATGAAGCCGACCTCGTGATGTGCAGCTCCAGCGTGGCGTGCCTCGGCGTGTCTGATCGCTTCGCTCATGGTTGTCCTCGCCCCTCAGGAGCCCTGTCCGGCGGCGGCTCCGACGGGGGCGGCATGGTTCTCACGCGCCCAGGCGTCGTACTCCGCCTGCGGATGGACGTAGAGCCACCCGCGCATGCCGGAGTGGCCGAAGCCGCACAGCTCGGCGCAGGGGATCTCGTACTTGCCGGGCTTCGTCACCTTGAACCAGGTGGGGATCTCGTGTCCGGGCACGGCGTCCTGCTTGAAGCGGAGGTTGGGGACGAAGAAGCTGTGGATGACGTCGCGCGACTTGAGGAGCACCCGGACCGTCTTCCCGACCGGCACGTGGACGTCGTTGTCCATCGTCACGTCGTCGTCCGTGCCGAGCTTGCCGTCCGGTCCGGGGTAGGCGACCTCCCAGTTGAACTGCTTGGCGGTCACCTGCAGCTGGACGTCCGAGGGAGGAACGTGCTCCTTGATCTCGGCCCAGACGCTGCGACTCACGAAGGCGAGGATGACGAGGAGGATCGAGGGCGCGATCGTCCAGGCGATCTCGAGGGCTGTGTTGCCGTGAGTGTAGGTGGCGCGCCGGCCGTCGCGGTGCCGGTAGAGAATGACGAAGGTGAGCAGCGTCAGCTGGACGGCAAAGAACACCGCCCCGGTGACGTAGTAGATGACGTAGAAGAGCCGATCGATCTCCGGCCCATACGTCGACACGCACTCCGGCAACCAGCTCCCCATGTCACCCCTACCCGTGGTCCCGGCAGGAGGCATGCGGGCGAGCATGCGCGCGGGCCACTGACAAGCGTTCACCCCTCACAACAGACGCCCCACGACGGAATTTCGCGCTCTTAGCGCGAAGAGGCGGGCCTGCGCAAGCGGCGGGCTGCGGTTGACAGCGGTGGTGCGCCGCTGTACGGGCGAGCCATGGCAGCGCTCCATCAGTTTCTCGCTATCCTGTTCAAGCCGGACAACATCCCGATCGCGGGAATGCTCTTGCTGGTGTTCTTCTTCACCTGGGTTGCTTTCCGTCAGGCCCTGCGCAACGACCGGCTGATCGAGCAGGGCCGCCAGGACGAGATCCTGAAGGAAATGCAGAGCTAGCTTCTTACCGGTTGTTCCTCCGCGGCGCCTTTGGTACGGTGCCAGCATGCCGTTCGCGATCATCGCGGAGAACTGCACCGGCTGCACCGCCTGTGAGAAGCGGTGCCCGACGCAGGCGATCTCGGGTGATCCGAAGAAGGCCTTTTTCATCGAGCCGACGCTCTGCATCGACTGTGGCGCCTGCGGCGTGATCTGCCCCGACGAGGCGATCCTCGATACCTACGGCAACGTCACCAAGGTCCTGAAGCGCCAGGAGCGGCCGATCGCGGTCGTGCATCCCGACAACTGCAACGGCTGCGGGGTGTGCATCGACGTGTGCCCCTTCGACTGTCTCTACTCCGCCCCCGAGAACCGGGCGGTCTTCCTCGGCAAGGTCGAGGTCGACGAGAAGACCTGCGTCGGCTGCAAGCTATGCGAGGAGGTCTGCGGCTGGGAGGGCGTGTACATCATGCCGGGCAAGGAGAAGGAGAACTTCCTCGCCTCGCTCGGCTACGACGCCGAGAGCGCCGCCTAGGGCGGCTCGAGCCCCGACCCGGCCTCGCGGAGGCGGGCGAGCATCAACCCACGATCTTGTTCAGCGGGTATTCGATGATGCCGACCGCGCCGGCCCGCAGGAGGCGCGGGATCAGGTCGCGTACCGTGGCCTCGGCGATGACGCTCTCGACGGCCACCCACTCCGTTCCGTGGAGCGGCGACACCGTGGGTGCGGTGATGGCGGGGAGCAGGCCGGTCACCTCCGTGAGGCGATCCCGCGGAACGTTCATCTTGAGGCCCACCTGCGCTTCCGCGCGCAGCGCCCCGGCGAGGAGCAGGGCGATCTGCTCGATCTTCTCGTGCTTCCACGGCACCGCCCAGGCGGCGCGGTTGGCGATCAGCTGGGGCACGGACTCGAACAGCTCGCAGACGATGCGCAGCCCGTGGGCGCGGAGCGTTGACCCGGTCTCCGTCACCTCGACGATCGCATCGACCAGCCCTTCCGCGACCTTCGCCTCCGTCGCCCCCCAGGAGAACTCGATCTGCACGTCGATGTGGCGCTCGGCGAACCAGCGTCGGGTGTAGCCGACGAGCTCGGTCGCGATCCGGGCCCCTCGCAGATCCTCGGGTCGCTGCACCTTGGACCCCTGGGCCACCACCAGCACCCAGCGCGTCGGACGGAGGCTCGCCTTGGAGTAGACGAGCTCCTGCGCCACCACCACGTCGGATTCGCTCTCCAGCACCCAGTCCCGGCCGGTGATCCCCGCATCGAGCGCCCCACTCGCGACGTAGCGGGCCATCTCCTGCGCGCGGACCAGGAGACAGCGGAGCGCAGGATCGTCGACGGAGGGAAAGTAGCTCCGCTCGCCGACCCGGATCTTCCACCCGGAGCGGCGGAAGAGCTCGATGGTGGC
>Ga0126369_10000510_pt1 | contig 25529 bp, 27 predicted proteins | sample PanSoiMetaPlot_1_FD_109646 | JGI IMG/M metagenome (GOLD analysis project Ga0126369, IMG submission 109646) | Tropical forest soil microbial communities from Panama - MetaG Plot_1 | ecosystem: Environmental > Terrestrial > Soil > Tropical forest > Bulk soil | place: Panama | collected 2016-02-17
CATCCCAATTGCTCCAGGAAGCGCATGTCGTTCTCGTAGAAGAGCCGGAGGTCGTCCACGTCGTAGCGCAGCATCGCGATGCGCTCGATCCCGAAGCCCCAGGCGAACCCGCTCCAGCGCTCGGGGTCGATGCCCCCGTTGCGCAGCACGTTCGGGTGCACCATGCCACAGCCGCCGACCTCGAGCCATCCGGTGCGCCCGCAGCTCCGGCACCCGGCGCCGCCGCAGACGCCGCACGACAGGTCGAACTCGAAGCTGGGCTCCGTGTACGGGAAGAACGTGGGCCGGATGCGGATGCGGCGGTCGGCGCCCCACAGCGACTGGGCGAAGAACAGGATCGTGCCCTTCAGGTCGCCCACCGTGATGCCCTCGTCGATCGCGAGCGCCTCGATCTGCATGAACTGCGCCAGGTGCGTCGGGTCGGTCGCGTCGCGCCGGTAGCAGCGGCCGGGGATGATCACGTACATCGGCGGCTCGCGCAGCCGCTCCATCGAGCGGATCTGCATGGGCGACGTGTGCGTCCGGAGCAGCAGGTCCTCGCATTCATTGAAGAAGAACGTGTCCTGCATGTCGCGCGCGGCGTGGCCCTTCGCCAGGTTGAGCGCCTCGAAGTTGTACCAGTCGGTCTCGACCTCGGGTCCCAGCTCGACGTGGTAGCCCATCGACTCCATGACGGTCTCGATCTCGCGCTGCACGCGCGTCAGGACGTGCAGGCGTCCCGCGGCAGGCGGGACGCCGGGGAACGAGATGTCGACGGCCTCCGTTTCGCCCAGGTCGGCCATGCGTGCGCCTTCCAGCGCGGCGGTCCGCGCGCTCAGCGCCTCGGTGATCGCGTCCTTCGCGGCGTTGAACGCCCTGCCGGCCGCCGCCTTCTCCTCGGCCGGCAGCGTCGCAAACGTGCGCGTGACCGCCTGCAGCTCGCTCTTCGAGCCGAGGAACTCGACGCGAAGCCGCTCCAGCTCCTCCAGGTCCGGCGCGGCGGCGATCGCCGCCAGCGCCCGCTCAGCGATGGCCGCGGGTGCACTCACTTCCTCACCAACCTCCGACGTACTTCGAACAGCAGAACCGCCGCCGCCGCGGCGACGTTGAGGGATTCCACCCCCGGCGCCATGGGAATGGTGACCAACTCTAGATCCTTCCGGCGCAGGCCGCGGGCCTCGCTGCCGAGCGCGAGCAGGCCCGCCGCCGGCAGGTCGGCCTCGTCGTAGGGGCGACCGCCGGACGCCGCGGCGCCGCATCCGGCCACGCCGTCCAGGTCGGCCCAACCGCCGCGCGCGACGGCCAGACGCAGCACCGCGCCGGCCGACGCCCGCACGGCCTTGGCGCCGTACGGATCCGCGCTGCCGTCCAGCACGGCCACCGCCGGGGCGCCGGCCGCGGCCGCCGTCCGGCAGATCGTGCCCACGTTGCCCGGGTCCTGGAGCCCGTCCAGGACCACGAGCGGCCAGGCCGCCGCGCGCGCGGCGGCCAGCGCGGCCCACATCGGGACCTCGTCCCGGCGGGCGATCGCCAGCACCCCCTGCGGGGTGACGGTCTGGCTCGCCGAGGAGAAGGCGCGCTCTCCGAGCACCACCACCCGGTCGGCCGCCGCCTCGAACCGCACGCCGTCGCGCAGGACGAGCACCTCGAGCCGGACGCCGCAGGCGACGGCCTCCGCGACGACGCGCGGGCCTTCGAGGAGGACCTCGCCGGGCTCGCGCACGCGGCCGAGCCGCCGCAGCCTGCGGACCAGTGGGTTGTCGGGGCTTTCGAGCGGCTGGCTAGAGGTGGTTCCGGGCAACCTCCACCAGCCGCGTAAAGGAGCCCCGGTCGCGCACCGCCAAATCAGCGAGCATCTTCCGGTCGATCTCTACCCCGGCCTGGCGGAGTCCGTGCATGAGCCGATTGTAGGGCAGGCCCTCGAGGCGCGCCGCCGCGTTGATCCGCGCGATCCACAGACGGCGGAAGTCCCGCTTGCGCGCGCGACGGTCGCGGAACGCGTAGGCCAGCGAGTGCAGGACCGCCTCGTTCGCCGGCTTGAAGAGCAGCTTCCGCGAGTAGCGGAAGCCCTTGGCCCGCTCGAGGATGGTCCTGTGCTTGCGATGGGCGACGACGCCACGCTTGACTCGAGCCACGCTACACCCCCAGTGCGCGCCGCACCTGCTTCACGTCAGCAGGGTCGACGGCTTGGGCCGCGCGGAACGCACGCTTCCGCTTGGCGGACTTGTGCTCCAGCAGATGGCTCTTCCAGGCGTGCTTCCTGATCAGCTTCCCGTTCCGCGTGACGCGGATACGGTCACTGAGGCCCTTGCGCGTCTTGAGCTTAGGCACTTTGTGAAGCCTCCTTACGCTGCGGTGCTGCGGACACTGCAGCGGCGGGCACCGGGGCCGCCGCATGCGGTTTGGCCTGAGGCTTGTGCAGGGGGGCCAGGATCATGAACAGGTTGCGGCCCTCCATGATCGGCTGGCGCTCGATGACCGCGACGTCCTTGGCCGCTTCGGCCACTCGCTCGAGGAGCCGCCGCCCGATGTCCTGGTGGACCATCTCACGGCCGCGGAACATGATCGTGACCTTTACCTTTTCGCCCTGCTCCAGGAACGTCCTCATGCCTCGGAACTTGGTCTGGAAGTCGTGGTCGGCGACCTTCGGGCGGAGCTTCATCTCCTTGAGCTTGATGACGTTCTGCCGCCGTCGCTGGTCCTTCTCCCGCTTGATGGTCTCGAACTTGAACCGGCCGTAATCGAGCAGGCGGCACACCGGCGGGTTGGCCTGCGGCGCCACCTCCACGAGGTCGACACCCTTCTCTCTTGCGATCCGCTGAGCCGTGTCGAGGCTCAAGACGCCCAGCTGGTTGTCCTTGTCGTCGATCAGGCGAACCTCTTGGGCGCGGATCTGTTCGTTGATCCGAAGCTCCTTAAACGGGATGGGCCGCTCCCTCAGACGTGTTCAGAGTTTTCGTGTTCTCCTTCGTCAAATCAAAAAACGGACGGCTGCCGTGCCATCCGCTCACGGACAACAGGTGGAGCGGTCGTCCTGATTCCCTCGAGGAGGCCGGGACGGCACCCCGGCACGGGGTCCAGGCGACCCTGCTCGCGAGTGCGGATCTTACCAAAGCGCGGGCGCCCCGGCTACTCTTCAAGGAGGGTTGCGTGTTCTCTGCGTCGCCGTCCTGATCACGGCCGTCGCGTGCGGGCCGTTCGGCGGCGCCCCCGACCGCGGTCCGGGCGCCGGCGCTGGTGCGGGCCACCGGGCGGCGACCCCCGGACCGGGCAGCACTCCTGCGGGCCCGGCCGCCGTGCTCCTCCAGCTCGTCTCGCCCGACTCGTACGGCGTCAGCCTGGTCTTCGACGACGGCCACGTCGTCGGCCCGGTGACCGCGCGGCTGCGCACGGTGACGCCGCCGCTGGCCGGCTCCGCCCCGCCCACGATGCCGGTCTTCAGCACCTCCGACGCGCGCCTCTACTACCTGGACGGCGACGCCGAGGTCCGCTACCTCGATCGCGACGGCGGCCACGGCAGCGCCGCCCGGGTGCCGGGCGGCCCGCACGCGCAGTCCGGCTTCGCGGTCAGCCCCGACGACCGGCGCATCGCCGTAGCGGCCGTCGACTACTCGGCCGTCCCGCCGGCCACCCGGCTGTACGTGGAGGACGTGACCGGCGGCACCAACCACGTGGAGCTGCCGTTCCCGGTCGGCGCCAACGTGTGGCCCGTGGGCTGGCACGACGGCGAACTGGTGGTCGCGGTCGGGTCGGCGCCGACGCAGAGCGTGCCCGGCAACCCGTACGGCACGTTCGCCGGCTATCAGCTGATCGACGCGACGACGGGCGGCCGCCTCGGCTCACTCCCGTGCGATCCGGCCGGCCCCCTGACGCCGGCGGGCAGCGCCTGCCTGGTCGGCGGCACGCCCCTCCAGGTCGAGGACTTCTCGGGGCAGACCCGCTCGCTCGGCGGCGCGGTGCCGGCCGCTCTGACCAGCGCGGCGGCGGCACCGGACGGGGCACGCGTCGCGTTCTGCTGCGCGGACGGTCAGCTGCAGGTCTGGGACGTGGCCGACGGCTCGGTGGCCAGCCTGGGGCCGGCCGAGAGCCCGGACTACGGCTGGATCGACGCCACGCACCTGCTGGTCTCGGACCGCCTCACGCAGCACCCGCGGGTGCTGGACGTGACTGCCGGGACGTCCCTGCCGGTCGCGGCGGGGCAGGGCCGGGTGGTGGCACGGGTGCCGGGCGCGTTCTGAGCGGCCGGCCGGCGAACCGCACATGCGGACCACGGTGCGGTTCCGCGGCGCGGGAAGCGCACGCGCGGACCGATGTGCGAATCCTCGCGACCGGTCAGCGGCGGCGCTCGGCGATCTCCTGCGTGACCCGCTGGGCGAAGTCCTCGAGCGGCTCCGTGGACTGCTCGCCCGCCCGGTTGCGGACCTGCACCGTGCCCGACTCCGCCTCTCGGCCGCCGACCACCGCCAGGTACGGCACCCGGCGCCCGCGCGCCTCGGCGATCTTGCGGCCCACGCGCTCGGGCCGCTGGTCCACCTCCACCCGCACGCGGGCGCGGCGCAGGCGGGCGGCGACCTCCTGCGCGAACGGCGCGTGCGCGTCCGTGATCGGCAGCACCGCGACCTGGACGGGCGACAGCCACGTCGGGAAGGCGCCCCCGTAGTGCTCGATCAGGTACGCGATCATCCGCTCCATGGCGCCGAACGCGCCCCGGTGGACCATGATCGGCCGCTGCCGTGAGCCGTCCGCCGCGACATACTCCAGCGCGAACCGGTCCGGCAGCTGGAAGTCCACCTGCACGGTGTTGTTCGTGAACTCGCGCCGGTGCGCGTCGCGGACCTGGAAGTCGATCTTCGGGCCGTAGAACGCCGCGTCGCCGACGCCCAGCTCGTACGTCTCGCCGATCGCCTCCAGCGCGCCGATGAGCGCCGCCTCCGCGTTCGCCCACTGCTCGTCCGTGCCGACGTACTTCGTCCTGTCCGGGTCCCGCACCGACAGCCGATAGCGGTAGTCCGTGACGCCGACCGTCTCCATGAAGTACCGAGCCAGCTCGATGACGCCCACGATCTCGCCATGGAGCTGCTCAGGCGTGCAGAAGATGTGCGCGTCGTTCAGCGCGAAAGAGCGCACCCGGATCATGCCCATCAGCTCGCCGGACTTCTCCCAGCGATAGTTGTTGCCGATCTCGGCGATGCGCAGCGGCAGGTCGCGGTAGCTGCGCAGATCCGACTCGTAGACCAGGATGTGGTGCGGGCAGTTCATCGGCCGCAGCTCCAGCTCCTCGCCGTTGTCCGCGCGCATGGGCGGGTACATGGAGTCGTGGTACCGCTCCCAGTGGCCGCTCTGCCGATAGAGATCCAGCTTCCCGACCACGGGGGTGACCACGTGCTGGTAGCCGCGGCTCAGCTCCTCGTCGACGATCCAGCGCTCCAGCTCGCGGCGGATGGTCGCCCCGTTCGGCAGCCAGAGCACGTTGCCCTGGCCCGCCCGCTCGTCCAGCGCGAAGATCTTGAGCTCGCGCCCCAGGCGCTTGTGGTCGCGCGTCTCGGCCTCGGCCAGCGCACGGAGGTACGCGTCGAGCTCCTCCTTCGTGAACCACGCCGTCCCGTACACGCGGCTGAGCTGCGGGTTGTGCTCGTCGCCGAGCCAGTAGGCGCCGGCGACCCGCATCAGCTTGAAGGCGGGGATCTCGGCGGCCGAATCGACGTGCGGCCCGCGGCAGAGGTCCAGGAAGTCACCCGTCCGGTACGTGCTGACGAGCTCGTCTGCGCTTGCCTTCTGGTTGATCCAGTACAGCTTGTACGGCTGGTCGAGCTCCTGGAAGCGCATGAGCGCGACGGACTGCGGGACCAGCTCGTGCTCGAACCGGTCGCCGCGCGCGACGATCTCGGCCATCTTCTTCTCGATGGGCTCGAGGTCGTCCTCGCTGAGCGGCCGGGGGACGTCGAAGTCGTAGTAGAAGCCGTTCTCGACCGGCGGTCCGCCCGCGTACTTGGCCCCGGGAAAGAGCTCGGTCACGGCGGCCGCCAGGACGTGGGCGGTCGAGTGGCGAAGGACGTAGAGCGGGTCGTCCGAGACCTCGGCGTCGTACTCGGCCATGGGCCATCCAGTATATGGAGGCGTCACTCCCGGACCGTCCGAACGCGCCGCGGACCAAGATATGGGTCTTGCACTTCGACATCCGTGCCATCGCAGACGCCATCGGCTACCCAGCCGCCGGGCTCGGCATCCTCGTGGAGAGCGCCGGCGTCCCCTTTCCAGGCGAGACGATGCTGCTGGCGGTGGCCGCGTACGCCGCGCTCGGCCGCCTGGACATCCGGCTCGTCGTCGCCATCGGCGCGCTGGGAGCCATCGCCGGCGCCAACCTCGGCTACGGAATCGGGTACTTCGGCGGGCGGCCGTTCGTCGAGCGGATGGGCCGCTTCCTGCACATCGGGCCGGGTCACTTCGCCCGCTCCGAGCTGTTCTTCGCCCGCCACGGCGCGGTCACGGTGCTGTTCGCGCGGTTCGTGCTCGGGCTGCGGACGTGGGCCTCGGTGATGGCCGGCATGTCGCACATGCCGTTCTGGACGTTCCAGCTGTTCAGCACGCTCGGCGGGGTGGCCTGGGCGATCCTGATCGGGACGGTCGGCTACACGCTCGGCTCGAACTGGAACCTGGTGGAGCGCCTGATCAGCTACCTGGGGATCGGCGGCCTGGTGGTCGTCGCCGCCCTCATCGCTGCGGCGCTCCTGCTTCGAAGACGCGCCGCGCGTATCTGACCACCAGCCCTCCCGCCGCCACGAGCAGCAGCCCGAGACCGGCGATCACGCGGTTGATGCCGAACCAGTCCGACAGCGCGGCGGTCAGCAGCACCGGCAGCGCGGTGACGCCGTTGACGACCATGAAGAGCAGCGAGAAGATGCGCCCGCGCACGCTGTCCGACGTGTTCTCCATGAGGTAGCTCAGCGCGGGGATCATCAGCACGCCGAACTCCAGCCCGAGCAGAAGGCTGAAGCCGGCGCTCACCCAGCGCGTGTACGAGTGCAGCGCCTCCATGTGCCGCAGCGCCGCGGGCACGCTCGCCAGCAGGACGAGCGTGAGCCCCGTGGCGACGAGCGCGCCGACCAGGAGCTGTGAGGGCCGGAAGCGGCGGCCGGCCTGGCCGAGCGCCGCGGCGCTCAGGAGCGCGCCGATCGTGGCCGGGACCAGGATCACGTAGCTGTCCTGGTCGGCGATCCCCAGCACCTGGCTCACGTAGGCGGGCGCCAGCGTGAAGATCATGAACATCACGAGCACGGCCAGAGACAGCTCGGTGAACGCCAGCAGCAGACCGGGGGAGCCGGCCAGCGTGTCTGCCCCGGCCTTCAGCTCCAGCGCGAGCTGGTAGAACGGATGGCGTCGCCCGCGTGTCGGGTCCATCCGCGCCAGGGGCCTCGGGATTCGCGCTAGCGAGATCAGCACCCCGGCGACGCTGAAGAGCACCACCGCGGTCCAGTACGGCGCGTAGATGTCGACGCGGGACACGATGGGAGCGAGCGCGCCGCCCAGGACGAGCGTGATGACCATCGTGGCGAGGACCATCGAGTTCGCCGTGATCAGCGCCCGACGGGAGACAATGGTCGGGATCGCGGCCGCCTCCGCGGGACTGAAGAGCTGGCCGACCGCGGCGAACGCGAACGTGATGACCAGCAGGTGCAGGTAGTCGCTCCGCAGACCCGGCACGAGGCCGGCGATCGGGATCAGCGCGATCAAACCCGCGCGCAGGATGTTGGTGCCGACCATGATCAGCTTGCGGTCGTGGCGGTCGGCGAACACCCCGGCGAGCGGGGCGATCGCGACCGCCGGCACCGTGTAGGCCAGCAGCGTGACGGCCACCGGCGTGCTCCCCTGCGACAGCCGGTAGGCCAGGATGATGAGCGAGAACATCAGGAACTTGTCGGCGAGCTGGGCCGCGACCTGCGCGAACCAGACCAGCCGGAAGTCACGGTTGCCGAGGACGTAGCGGAAACCGGAGCGCTCGTTCTGTTCCTCGGCCGCAGCTCGGCCTCCAGGACGGGGCCCGTGACCCTGGGGCATCGCCATCGGTGCGCTCAGCTTATGACGCCGAACGCATGGAACGTCGTCTCCCACTCCTCGAGGGAGAGCGTCTCGGCGCGGCGGGAAGGCTCGATCCCGAGGCTCGTCAGCCGGGCCGCGGCCGCCTCGCCGTCGAGGCCGGCGACGCGCGCCAGCGCGGGCCTCAGCTGCTTGCGCCGGAACTGGAAGACGGCCTCGACGAACCGGAAGAACGCGTCCAGGTCGGGCACCTGGACGGCGGGGTGGTCGCGGACCTCCAGGACGGCGAGGGCGGAGGTGACCCGTGGCGGCGGCTCGAAGGCCTCGGGCGGGAGCTCGAAGGCGAGACGGGGCTGGGTGAACGTCTGCACGGCCACGGTCGCCAGGCTCCACCCGTCGAGACCGCACCAGCGCCGGGCCACCTCCCGCTGGACGACCAGGCTCAGGCGCTTCGGCCGCGGCTCGCGTCCGAGCAGGTGCGGCACCAGCGCGCCCGTCAGGTAGTACGGGATGTTGCCGACCACGATCTCGCCTCCCTCTGGAAAGAGCACCGCCGGGTCGACCTGCATGACGTCCGCATGGACGATCTCGGCCCCGGGCGCGGTGGCGCGCAGCCGGGGCAGGAGCCGGGCGTCGAGCTCGATCGCGACGACGCGGCGGGCGCGGCGGACCAGCTCTCCCGTCATCGTGCCCGGGCCGGCGCCGATCTCGAGCACCTCGTCGGACGGCTCGATGCCGGCGGCCGCGACGACCCGGTCGCGCAGCTCGGGATCGGCCAGGAAGTGCTGGCCGAGGCTCTTGCGCGGCTTCGGCGCGTTCATGAGCAGTGCGCTTCCCGGCGGCCGGCGGCGGCTCCCTTCGAGGCTTCGCGGCCCGGACGCTTCAGCCCGCGATCGCCGCGAGCCGGGGGAAGAGCGTTCTCACGTTGCCCCATTCCAGCTCGGCCAGCTCCTCCAGCGAGATGCCGCGCACCTCCGCCAGCGTCCGTGCCGTGTCGACCATCCAGGCGGGCCGCATCGGGCCCTCCCGGCCCCGGGGCGTCCCCCACGGCGCGTCGGTCTCGACGAGCAGCCGGTCGGCCGGCACCCGGCGGGCCACCTCGCGCAGCTCGCCGCGGCTGCTCCTCGTCACGACTCCGGAGAAGGACAGGAAGAAGCCCAGGTCGAGGAACCGCCGGGCCCACTCCCAGTCAAGCACCCAGTAGTGCATGACGCCGGTCAGGCCGGGGTGGGCGCGCACCGCCTCGTAGATCGCCTCGGTGCACTCGCGGGTGTGCACGCAGACCGGCAGGCCGAGGTCCAGCGCCAGCTCGCAGCAGCCGCGAAACCACTCCTCCTGGGCGTCGTGCGGCCCCCGGTGCTCGTCGGCGTGGTCGAGGCCGACCTCGCCGATCGCCACGACGCGCGGGCGCCGCGCCAGCTCGCGCAGGAGCGCCAGGTCGGGGCCCGCCTGGTTGAGCGGATGGTGGCCGACGGCCGCCCAGACACCGGGCTTGCTGCCGGCCCATTCCGCGACCTGACGGCTGGTCCGCGCGTCGACGCCCATCGCGATGAGGTCCGTCACGCCGGCGGCACGTGCCTCGGCGACGACGTCGTCCACGTCCCCCTCGACCTCCTCGAGGTGGACGTGGGTGTCGACCAGCCTCACGCGGTACCGGTGCGCTCGCGCATCCGGTCCAGCTCGGCCTCCACGACGCTGTCGTCCAGCTTCTTGAACAGCGGCGCCGGCGCCGGCAGTGGCCGGCCGGCCGCGATCCGGCTGGGCGCCCAGCGCGGCGTGCAGTCGTACTCGCCGCCCAGCACCGCGTGGCGGGCGCCACCCTCCTCCTCGTACTCGCGCACGGTCGGCTGGGGGGCGATCACGTCCTGGTAGCCGAGCAGCTCGTGCAGCCGCTGGCCGGAGAACGGGAGGACCGGAGTGAGCAGCGTCTTCAGGCTGTCCACGCAGCGGATGGCCACGAACAGCGTCGTCGCGGCGCGCTCGCGATCCTCCTTGATGCGGTGCCAGGGCTGCTCCTCGCCCAGGTACTGGTTGACCAGCGCCGCCAGGCGCAGCGCCTCCGTGATCGCCGCCTTGAACCGGGCCGTGCCCAGCAGGCCGCCCACGCCGTCGAAGCCGGCCTCGACCTCCGCGACCAGCCTGCGGTCGCGCTCCGTGAGCTCGCCCGGCTCCGGCACCGCGCCGAAGTTGCGATGGGCGTTGACCAGTGTCCGGTGGACCAGGTTGCCCCACGTCCCGACCAGCTCGTCGTTGTTCCGGCGCACGAACTCGGCCCACGTGAAGTCCGTGTCGGTCGTCTCCGGCCCCGCGATCGTGAGGTAGAACCGCAACGCGTCGGCGTCGTACCGCGCGAGCACGTCGCGGACCTCGATGACGTGTCCCCGGCTGGTCGAGAACTGCCGGCCCTCCATCGTCAGGAACTCGCTGGAGACCACGTCGTACGGAAGCTCCAGGTCGCCGGCGCCGAGCAGGATCGCCGGCCACATCACCGTGTGGAACGTGATGTTGTCCTTGCCCATGAAGTAGTAGCCGCGGGCGGCGGGGTCCTGCCACCACTCGCGCCACGCCTCCGGTGTGCCCCGGTTGGCGGCCCACTCGATCGACGCCGACAGGTAGCCCATCACGGCGTCGAACCAGACGTAGATGCGCTTGTCGGGACGGTCCTCCCAGCCCGGGAGCGGAATCGGGACGCCCCAGTCGAGGTCGCGCGTGATCGCCCGCGGCTTGAGGTCGGACACGTAGTTCAACGAGTACCGGCGCACGTTCGGCCGCCAGTGCTCCTGCCCGCGGATCCACTCCGCGAGCTGCTCGCCGAACGCCGGCAGGTCGAAGAAGAAGTGCTCGGTCTCGCGGAACTCCGGCACCTCGCCGTTGATGCGCGAGCGGGGCTCGATCAGGTCGATCGGGTCGAGCTGGTTGCCGCAGTTGTCGCACTGGTCGCCGCGGGCGCTGGGGTAGCCGCAGATCGGGCAGGTGCCCTCGATGTAGCGGTCGGGCAGCGTACGGCCGGTGCTCGGCGAGAACGCGCCCATCTGGGACCGCTTCACGATGTAGCCCTTGTCGTAGAGCGTGCGGAACAGGTCCTGCACCACCCGGTAGTGGTTGAGCGTCGTGGTCCGGGTGAAGATGTCGTACGTGAGCCCGAGCCGGCGCAGGTCCTCGACGATGATCGCGTTGTTGCGGTCGGCGAAGGCCCGCGGCGAGATGCCCTCCTGGTCCGCGCCGTACGTGATCGGGGTGCCGTGCTCATCCGTGCCGCTGACCATGAGCACCTGCGCTCCGCGCAGACGCTGGTAGCGCGCGAACACGTCCGAGGGCACGCCGAAACCGGCCACGTGGCCGATGTGGCGGGGCCCGCTGGCGTACGGCCAGGCGACGGATATGAGGATGCGGTCGCCGGGGCCCCCACGAAATCGCGGTGGCGGGGTGCGGATTTCGTGGGGTGGCTCGCCGGGGCCCCCACGAAATCGCGGTGGCGGGGTGCGGATTTCGTGGGGTGGCTCGCCGGGGCCCCCACGAAATCGCGGGACTCCACCCTCCTCGCTCCGCGGGGGGTACCCGGGGGTGCGGATTTCGTGGGGTGGCTCAGCTGGGCTCATGCGAGATGACAAGGGTAATCTCGCCTCGCACGGGATCGCCAAGGGCGGCCAGCACCTCCGCGGCCGTGCCGCGCAGCACCTCCTCGTGCACCTTCGTCAGCTCGCGCGCGAGCGCAAGGCGCCGCTCCGGCAGCGTGCCGGCGAGCACGGACAGCGCCCGCCGGACCCGGTGCGGGGACTCGAACGCCACCGTCGGCCGGTCGGCCTCGCGCAGGCCCTCGAAGAAGCGGCGCAGCTCGCCCGGCTTGCGTGGGAGGTAGCCGGAGAAGCAGAACCCCGGCCCGCCCCAGCCGGCGGCCGAGAGCGCGGCGGTCACGGCGCTCGGGCCGGGCAGCGGCACCACCCGGTGCCCCGCCGCCCACGCCGCGTCGACCAGGCGCTGGCCGGGGTCCGACAGCGTGGGCGTGCCGGCGTCGGTGACCAGCGCCACGTCGCCGGAATCCAGCGCCTCCAGCACGCGGGGCAGCGTGCGCTCCTCGACCGGAGCCCGGTAGCTCAGCATCCGCCGCCGCTCGAGCCCGTGCCGGGCCAGCAGCCGCCCGGTGACTCGCGTGTCCTCGGCGGCGATCGCGACCACCTCGCCGAGGACGCGCAGCGCGCGCAGCGTCACGTCCTCTAGGTTGCCGATCGGCGTCGCGACCACGTAGAGCGTGCTCACGCGCGAGCTACCTTAGCCGGGTGCGCACGCGAGCCCTGGTCGCCGCAGCCGGCTGCGCGATCGTCGCGGCCGCGACCGGCGCCTTCCTGGTGCTGACGCCGCACGACCACGTGGCGCCGGGCTGCTGGTGGTGGACCGCCCGGAACGTGGGCCAGGTCGTCACGGGCGACCGCGGCTGCGTGCGCGGCGTCTACGCGCGCGGCGGAGCCATCGCCGAGGGGACGAGCGCCGCCGACCCCGCCCTCTCCATCGCGTACACCGATCCCGACCAGCAGGGCGGCCACCCCGCCTGCCCGTTTCAGCCAGGACAGGCGATCGTGCTTCGCTACCACGCGGTCTTCGACGACGGCCGCACGCTCATCGTGGTCGAGGACTGCCGCTGAGACCGCCGACCCACTCCTCGATCCGCTCGCCGATCCCCTCGGCGGGCCCCAGGTAGCGCGAGGCCGGGGGCAGCGCCTCCAGGAACGCCCGACCGTAGTCCCGCTCCAGCACGCGGTTGTCCAGGATCACCACGGCGCCGCGGTCGTCGTGACGGCGGATCAGCCGGCCGAACCCCTGCTTGAGACGCAGCGCCGCCTGGGGCAGCGCGTACTGCAGGAACGGGTCGCGCAGCCGCTCGGCGCGCGCGGCGAACACCGGCTCGGTCGGGACCTGGAAGGGCAGCCGCACGATCACCACGCAGGAGAGCCGGTCGCCGGGCACGTCGATGCCCTCCCAGAAGCTCGACGTCCCGAGCAGCAGCGGCCGCTCGTTCTCCTCGAACGCCCGCAGGACGTGCCGGCGCTGGCCGTCGATCCCCTGACCGAGGATCAGGACCTCGTCGAGGTCGCGGCGGTGCTTGAGGCCCGCGTACACGTTGCGGAGCTGGTGGTGCGACGTGAACAGCGCGAGCGTGCGCCCGCTCAGGCGGGCCGCGACGTCCGCCATGATGTCCTCGACCGCGACCTCGAACTCCTCGGACTGGGGGTCAGGCACGTCCGTGGGCAGGCACACCAGCGCCTGCAGGAGGTAGTCGAAGGGCGAGGCCAGGAGCAGCGTCTCCGCCTCCGCCCCCAGGCCCACCCGCGAGCAGAAGTAGTCGAAGCTGCCCGCCACGGCGAGGCTGGCGGACGTCATCACGACGCTGCTCAGCTCGGCGAAGACGCGCTCCCGCAGCATCGGCCCGATCTCCAGCGGCGCCGAGCGAAGGAGCAGTGCGCCCGTCCGCCCGGGCACGGTCATCCAGTAGACGCGGTTGGGGTCGGGTCGCTGGAACGCCTGGTCGAGGAGGTCGGCCGCCTCGGCCAGCCGGCCGCGGATGATCTCGAGCTCCCGGACGTCCTGGTCTGGCTGCTGCCCGCCGAGCCAGTCGCGGCCCAGGGCGAGGGCCCGGCGGACGTGGGCATCGAGGGCCCCCAGCGCCACGACCGCGTCGGCGGCCAGGCCGGCCAGCACCGGCCAGTCCTCCCGCTCGCGGTGCTCGGGCACCAGCCGGACCGCCTCGTCGCGGCGAATCCCGTCGTCCGGCAGCTGGCGGCGCGTCCACTCGGCCGCCGCCTGGAAGAACGCCCCGCAGCGCGGCGCCGCCGCGACGGCCGCCTGCTCGGCCTCGGCCAGGGAATCCTCCGCCTCGCCGAGGTGGGGCTGCAGCCGCATCCCGGGCAGCAGTCCCAGCCGGCGGTCGTCCGAGTCGTGGGCCAGCCGGCGGAGCAGTCCCTCCACGGCCGGCCCGTCCACGTCGCAACGCAGGCTCTGCGTGGCCGAGTCCTCCAGGTGGTGCGCCTCGTCGACCACCAGGTGCTCATGGGCAGGGAGGAGCGATCCCCCGGTGCTGGCGTCCGCCAGGAGCAGCGCGTGGTTCACCACGACCAGGTCCGCCCGCTCGGCCTGCGCCCGCGCCCGGTGCACGAAGCAGTCCGCCTCCGTACAGCGGAGGCCGACGCAGTCCAGCGGGTCGGATGCGATGCGCGCCCAGTAGGACTCCTCGGTCCCCTGCATGCGCAGCTCCGCGCGGTCGCCGGTCTGCGTCTGCTCCAGCCAGACCAGGACCTTGAGCTTGAACTTGAGCTCCTCGGCGTCCCGGCAGGGCTCGACAAGGTACCGGCGCCACCGCCGCACCGACACGTAGTTGGACCGGCCCTTGAGCAGGCAGGCCTCGAAGTCCCAGGGCAGCCACTGTCGCAGGGCCGGGATGTCCTTGAGGACCAGCTGCTCCTGCAGCGTGTGCGTGTGCGTCGCGACGACCGCGCGCTCACCTCGTCCAACCGCCCGGGCCAGCGCCGGCACCAGGTACGCGAGGCTCTTGCCGGTTCCGGTGCCCGCCTCGACGACCAGGCGGCCGCCGCGGCGCATGATCTGCGTGACCGCCAGCAGCATCTGCAGCTGCGCCTCGCGGTGCTCGTATCCCGGCAGGGAGGTCGCCAGGAGTCCACCAGGCGCGAGCAGCGCGACCAGGGCGGCGGGGGAGTCGTCCTCGATCTCCCGCCCGCGGCGCGGGACGCCGGTCTCCGCCGCCGGCGCCGGCTGCGGGACGCGCGGGTCCGGCACCGGCGCCGTCAGCGCCTCCGCGAAGAAGCTGGCGATCGCCCAGCCGTAGGGCGCGACCAGCCCGAGCATCGCCTCCTTGAGCCGGTCGTCCATGCTCGCTGCGAGGTCGCGCAGCCGCAGGAAGAGCTGGCGCGTCGCGTCGGCGTCGTCCAGCGCGCGGTGCGGCCGCGGCTGCGCGAGCCCCAGCTCTGCGGCCAGCACCGGCAGGCTGTGGCTCGGCGCGACCGGCATGAGGATGCGCGCGATGTCGAGCGTGTCCAGGATCTCCCGCTCCGGCGGCCACAGGCCCGCGGCGACCAGGAAGTCGACGTCCAGGCGGGCGCCGTGGCCGACCGGCTGGCGGTCCGGCAGCAGGCCGGCGAGCTCGGTCATCACGGTGGCCGCCGCCGGCGCGCCGACCAGGTCGTCCGGCGTGATGCCGGTCAGCTTGAGCACCGCCTCCGGCACCGAACGGCCCGGATCGGTCAGCCGGTCGAGCGTGGCGCCGACTCCGTCGAAGGTGAAGACCACCGCACCCACCTCGATCACCCGGTCGCGCTCTGGGTCCAGCCCGGTGGTCTCCAGATCGAGCGCGACGTATTCCATCAGGAGCGCGATTCTATCGGCCGACCGCCGATTCGCCGACCGGCGCCGCGCCCGCCGGCTCCCAGACGCCGTCGATCCGCGTGCGGAGCTCGTCCAGCGCCGCGTACGCGCCCCGCGCCTCGGCCGGAAGGAGCTCGGCGACGGCCAGCATGATCGCGTCGGCCGCCTCCTGGTTCTCGACCCGGGTCCCGTCGGGTCGCCGCTCCCGGATGCGGATCGGCTCCCCGAAACGGACCTCGACCCGGGCCCGCCGGGGCCAGTGCGCGCCCTTCGGGAAGCAGTCGCGGGTGCCGACCAGCGCGACCGGCTGGACGGCCGCGCCCGTGGTGCGCGCGAGGAAGCCGGCGCCGGGCTCGGCCGGCCAGAGTCCGCCCGACTCGACGCGGTGGCCCTCGGGGTAGACGATCAGCGCGCCGCCGTCGCGCAGCACGGCCATCGCGCGCCGCAGCCCGCGCCGGTCCGGCGAGTGCCGGACGATGGGGAACGCGTGGTACTGGGTGAACAGCCAGGACAGGAATCCGCCGTGCGCGAACCACTCGGCCTTGGCCATGCTCCAGCTGTCCGAACGGGGGAGGAACGCGGGCAGCAGCGGCGGGTCGATGGTCGACGCGTGGTTGGCGCAGACCAGCAGCGGCCCGCGCCTCCGGACCCGGGCGCGGCCCACGGTCCGGAACAGTCCGACCAGGTACACGTCCACCATCACCCGCATCAGGCCCCGCAGGAGGGCGTACATCACGCCGCCCCGCGCACGCCGCGCAGCACCTCGGCCACCACCTCGGCCAGGCCCAGGTCCTCCGTGTCGAGGATCACGGCGTCCTCGGCCGGCCGCATCGGCGCGACCGCGCGGCTCGCGTCCCGCCGGTCGCGCTCCTCGACCTCGACCCGCAGCCGTTCGGGGTCGGCGTGCTCGCCGCGCTGCGCGATCTGCGCGGCACGGCGCCGCGCGCGGACCTCGGAGCTGGCCGTCAGGTAGAACTTGTGGTCGGCGTCCGGGAAGACGACCGTGCCGATGTCGCGGCCGGCCATGACGACGCCCCCCCTCCCCATCGCCCGCAGCTGGGCCACCACCGCGAGGCGTACGCCGGGCGCCTGCGCCACCTGCGACGCGGCGGCGCTGAGGTCGGGCGCGTACACGTGGCCGGTGACGTCGCGGCCGTCCACGTGCACGCAAGGGCCGTCGATGTGCACGGTGGTGGCGCCGGCCAGGCGGGTCAGGGCGTCGGCGTCCCCCAGGTCCAGGCCCCGCTCGACGGCCAGCCGGCCCACGACGCGGTACATCAGGCCGCTGTCGACGAAGGTGAGGCCGAGCGCGTCGGCCACCCGGCGCCCGACCGCCGACTTGCCCGAGCCGACCGGACCGTCGATGGCGACGATCACCGAACCGCCTCGCGCAGCGACTCGAGCTCCTCGGGCCGCAGCTTGCGCCAGCCCCCGGGGCGGAGCCGGCCCAGGCGGACGGGGCCGAACCCGGTCCGCTCGAGCTGCCGGACGGGATGCCCGACGGCCTCCAGCATTCGCCGCACCTGGCGGTTGCGGCCCTCGCGGATGACCAGCCGCACCCGCGCCATGCCGCGGCTGGCGCCGACCACCTCTGCCTCGGCGGGCAGCGTGCGCCCGTCCTCGAGCTCGACGCCCTCGCGCAGGGCCCTGAGGTCGCGCTCGCCCGGGATGCCGGCGACGAGCGCCAGGTACTCCTTCGGCACCTTGTGGCGCGGGTGCGCCAGCCGGTTGGCCAGCTCGCCGTCGTCGGTCAGGAGCAGCAGGCCGGTGGTCGCCACGTCGAGCCGGCCGACCGCGAACAGCCGCGGCGCCCCCGAGTCCCGGACCAGGTCGAACACGGTCGCCCGCGACTCGGGGTCGCGGGCGGTGACCACCACGCCGGCCGGCTTGTTGAGCGCCAGATAGTGGAAGCGGACCAGCGGCGCGACCGGCCGGCCGTTGAGGGTGACGTGGTCGGCGTCCTCGACCAGCACGCCCGACTCTGGGGGGACGCGGCCGTTCACGCGCACGGCGCCGGAGGCGATCAGCGTGTCCGCCGTCCTCCGGGACGCGACGCCGGCGCGGGCCAGGTACCGGTTCAAGCGCTCGGCGATGGCGGCTCCTCCTCCGGCGCCTCCTCGGGCGGCCCGGCGGCGGGCGCGGGCTCCTCCTCGCCTTCATCGTCGGCCCGCTCCTGTTCGTCGGGGAACGGCAGGTCCTCCAGCGACTCCAGGCCGAGCATCTGCAGGAACCGGATCGTCGTGCCGAACAGCTTCGGCTGGCCCGGCCCCGTGCCCCGGCCCACCTCCCGGACCAGGTCCCGCAGCTCGAGGTTGGACACCACGCCGTCGGAGTTGACCCCGCGGATCTCCTCGATCTTGGCCCTGGTCACGGGCTGCTGGTAGGCGACGATCGCGAGCGTCTCGTAGGCGGCCGTCGAGAGGCGGCCCGTCACCTCCGGCCGCAGCGCCCGGCGAACGTAGCCGGCCAGCTCCGGCCGCGTGACGAGCTGCACGTGGTCGTGGTGGCGCTGGAGCATGAGGCCGCGGTGGGTCAGCGATTCACGCAGCTCCTCCAGCGCCTGCTCGATGGTGGGGCGATCGGTGTCGGTGACCTGCTGCAGCTCGCGCACGCGCAGCGGGCGGTTCGAGCTGAACAGGATGGCCTCGATCGCGGGTGCCAGGATGCTCAACGAGTCTCCACCAGTATCCGGCCGAAGTTCCGCTCCTGGCGCACGCGGATCTCGCTGCGACGCAGCATCTCGAGCACGGCCACGAACGTGATGACCGCCTCCAGTCGGTCGGCGCACTCCAGCAGCACCTGGACCAGGTCGAACGGGCCCTGACGCAGTCGCTGCCGCAGGAACGCGAGCTTGTCCTCCACCGTCCACCGGACGCCCATGTAGACGAGCGGCCGCGGGGGGAGGCGGGCCAGGACCGACTGGAAGGCCGCGACCAGCGCCGCCACCTGGATGGGCTCCTCCTGGCCCTCGACGTCGATCTGGCGGGCGGGCGCGGGGTAGCTCGGTTCGTCGGCGGCCGCCCGCTCCATCAGCTTCTCCGCCATCTCCTTGTACGCGCGGTACTCCAGCAGCCGCGACCGGACGTCCTCCTCCCAGCCGAGCAGGTCGGCCTCCTCGTCGTCGGGCTCCTCGCCGGGGAGCAGGCGGATCGACTTCAGCAGCAGCAGGCGGGCCGCCAGCCACAGGAACTCGGCCATCTCGACCGGGTCCCGCTCCTCGAGCGCCGCGATCTCGGCCAGGTACGCCTCGGTGAGGCTGGCCAGCGAGACCTGGAAGATGTCGACCTCGTCCCGTTCCGCCAGCATCAGCAGCAGCTCGAGCGGGCCCTCGAACACAGGCGTCGTGATCTCCAGGCGTGAGCGGGCCGCGCCGGGCTGCTCCACGGCAGGCAATCATAGCCCCGCGTGTTCCCCGCCTCGGCTGAACCGCTCAGCGCCTGAGGTACGGTATGGAGCCCATGGTGGTGGCGATCGGACGCATCCTGCTCGCCTTCCTCGTGCCGCTCGGAATCCAGGCATGCGCCGCGACCGACGTCCCGCCCCCGGCCGCGAACCGGGCGACGCCGTCCACCGCGCCGAGCCCGGTCGCATCGGTGGTCGCCCTCCCGCCCAGCCCGCCCGCGGTGCACGTGGACGTCGAGAGCGGCGCCAGCCCCGCTCAGAGCGGCCCCGGCGCCTATCGGTACCGCGTGGAGGTCCCGCAGCTGGTGGGCCTCGAGCCGCACGGCCCTGCCCTCGACTCGCAGATCCGGGGTACGCTGCAGCGCGACGTCGACGCCTTCCTGGGCGCCGCGCAGGACGCGCAGACGCCGACCGACCTGACGTGCACGAACCGGACCGTCCGCGTGACGGCCAGGCTGGCGGTCTTCCGCGTGGACTGCACGTCGAGCCAGGCCGGGGTCGCCCGGCCCAGCTCCATCACGCACACGTTCAACTGCGATCTCGCCGGGACGCGGATCCTGACGCTGCAGGACCTGTTCAGCGCTGGATCGGCGTACCTCGACGTGCTCTCGGCGGCCGCGCGGTCGCAGTTCCCGGCGGAGGCCGCGGCCGCCGCCGGCCGCACCGTCGCGGACGGAACGGCGCCGGCGGCCGCGAACTTCCGGGCATTCCTGCTCGACCAGTCCGGCCTCGTGATCGTCTTCCCGGACTTCCGGGTCGCGCCGGGGACGACGGCCACCCCCCAGGTGTCGGTCCCGTACGACGACCTCCGGCGCTACTTCGCGACCGGGATCGCCGGCCTGCTGGCGGGGTAGGGCTACCGGAGGTCGACCTGGGCGAACCGCTCCTCGCGGCCCACGCGGCGCCAGCGCCGGCGCAGGGTCGCCGGGTCGCCGGTCTGGCTGCGGTGCTCGAGCCGCGCGGCGATCTTGGCGTCCAGCACCTCGCCCACGTCCACCGTGAGGTCGACGCGCGAACCACTCGGGCCGCCGAACAGCCAGGCCTCGGCCGTCTCGTGCGGCGCCCCCGCGTCGGGGTACGTGAGGGGATCGCGGGCACAGGGCCACGCGGCGTCCAGGGCCACCCGGCCGATGACCCGGTGGTCCGGATGCTGCCGGTAGCCGGGCGTCGGGTCGAACGTGAACAGCACGTCCGGCCGGCTGCGGCGGATCTCGCGCACCAGCTCGCCGCGCAGCTCCAGGCTGTCGACGAGCTCCGCGTCGCGCCGGCGCAGGAACTCGACCCGTCCGGCGCCCAGGACCTCGGCGGACGCGATCTGCTCGCGCTCGCGCGTCGCCGCCAGGTCGGAGCCCGACACCGCGCCGTCCCGGCTGCCCTTGTCCCCCGACGTGGCCAGCACCAGGTCGACGACGACCCCGCGCCGCGTCATCAGGAGCACCGCGCCGGCGCAGAAGAAGTCCACGTCGTCCGGGTGCGCCACGATGCAGAGGGCCCGCCGGATGCGGGCGTCTGCCGGGCCGCTAAACCGCCTTGGAGCCGCCAACCCGCCGCGCCAGCTCCTCGACGGCCGGGGTCGCGATGCCGCGCTCGCGCCCCCGCCGCAGGATCGGCCCCGCGATGGCGTCGAGCTCGGGCTGCCGCCCGGCCGAGATGTCCTTCTGCATCGAGCTCCGCATGTCGCTGGGCATGCCCAGCAGCGCCTGGGTATAGACGTCCGCGTCGAGCGGCGCGCCCTCGGTGGCGGCGACGGCGCAGACCTCGCGGATGGCCGCGCACATCAGCGCCCGGACGTCGGGGACGTCGCGCGCCGCTCCGATCGGCTGCAGGAGCGCGCTCGTGCCGAGCGCGAACGGCGCCAGGAGCGCGAGCTTGCCCCACAGCACCTCGGCCTCGCCGTCGCGGACCGTGCATCCGAGGCCCGCGTCGTACAGCTCGGCCGCAATCCCCTCGGCCAGGCCGCGCATCGCCGCCGGGGGTCCGAGGTCGATGGAGGCGAACGGGCTGGCCTGGGCGACATGGCCGGGGCCGACGCGCTCCGACTCGACGCGGATGGCGCCCGGGATCACGAGGTCACCGTAGACCTCGCGGAGCCGGGCCACGTGGTCGACGCCGTTCATCAGCGGCACGGCCACCGCGTCGGGCGCCACGGCCGGCGACGCCAGCCGGAGCGCCTCGTCCAGCTGCGGCGCCTTGACCGCCACCCACAGGACGTCCACCGGGCGGTCGAGGCGCGTGCTGGCCGGTACGTCCACGTCGAACTCGCCGAGCACCACGCTCTCGACGTGCACGCCGCCCGGGTACTCCTCCATGGTCTCGGGACGCAGGATCAGCAGGACCTGCTTGCCGGCCTGCGCCAGCGCGCCGCCGATCAGCAGGCCCACACCCCCAGCACCCAGGATCGCGTGTCGCATGCTCCGCGCCGAACTCTAGCCCGTTCATCGAGACCCCCGCTCACCTTCCGCGCAGTGCGGCACCGCCGCGCGCCTCGTCGAGCAGCTCGTGTGCACGCGCCATGGCCTTCTCGGTGATCGTCCCGCTCATCATCCGGGCCAGCTCCCGGGCGCGCTCCTCCTCGGTCTCCAGGTCCCGGACGCGGACGACCACCCTGCCGCCCGGGCCCGGCGCCTTCTCCACCACGAGGTGGTGGTCCGCGAAGCAGGCGATCTGGGCGAGGTGGGTGACCACCAGCACCTGCCGCCGCGCGCCGAGCGCCTTCAGCCGCAGCCCGACCTGGACCGCGGCCTCGCCGCCGATGCCGGCGTCCACCTCGTCGAACACCAGCGTGGGCAGCCGCTCCGACTCGGCCCCCGCCGTCCGGATCGCCAGCATGACGCGGGACAGCTCGCCCCCGGACGCCACGCGGGCGAGCGGGGCCGGCGCCTCGCCGGGGTTCGCCGAGAACCGCATCTCGACCTCCTCGGCGCCGTCCGGCCCGATCTCCGACCTCGGGCTGAGGCGGGCCTCGAACAGCGCCCCCTCCAGGCGCAGGCCGCTCAGCTCGGACGTCACGGCGCGGCTCAGCCGCACGGACCCATCGGCGCGGAGGCTGCTCAGCTCGCCGGCCGCTGCCTCCAGCGTGGCTCGGGCGCGGTCCACCTCGAGCTGCGCGTCCTCGAGGGCGGCCCCCAGGTCGGCGGCCTCCCCCACCTGGCCCTCCAGCCGGTCCCGCTCCGCCACCGCGGCCTCGATGGTGCCGCCGTACTTGCGCCGGACCTGCTCCAGTACGGCGAGCCGGGCCTCGAGCGCCTCCAGCCGCGCCGGGTCGGCGTCGAGGCCCTCCACGTATCGGCGCAGCTCGGCGCCCGCGTCGGCCAGCTCGGCGTCCAGCGCCTCGAGCCGGTCGGCGAGCTCCACCAGGCGCGGGTCCAGGTCGGCCGCGGCCCGGACGCCACCGGCAGCCGCGGGCAGCCCTTCCTCGCCGCGGAGGATCGCCACCGCCGACCCGACCAGTTCCGTCAGGCGGGCGGCGTTGCGGGCCACGGCGCGCTCGGCCGCCAGCTCCTCGTCCTCGCCCACACGCAGGTTCGCCGCGCGCAGCTCCTGCAGCTGCCAGCGCAGGTACTCCTCCTCGCGCTGGCCGCGGGCCTGCATCCGCGCGAGGTCGGCGAGCCTGGCCGTGGCGGCCGCCCATCCGGCGTGCGCGATGGACACCGCCTCGCGCGCCGCCAGCGCGCCGGCGAACGTGTCCAGCAGCAGCGTCTGCGCCTCGGGATCCATCAGCAGCCGCTGGTCGTGCTGGCCATGGATGCCGACCAGAAGCCGGCCGAGCTCGCGCAGCTGGCCGGGCGTCGCCGGCCGCCCGTTGAGGCGGGCACCGCCGCGCCGGCCGACCTCACGCGCCAGGACGAGGCTCTCGCCCTGGTCGTGGCCCATGGCCTCCAGCGCCCGGACCGCGCCTGGAGCGGAGTCCACGTCGAACAGCGCCTCGGCACGAGCGCGGTCGGCGCCGTGGCGGACCTGGTCGGTGCTGGCGCGCGCGCCCAGGCTGAGCCCCAGAGCGTCCACGATCAGCGACTTGCCGCTCCCGGTCTCGCCCGTCAGCAGGTTCAGGCCGGGGCCGAAGCGCACGCAGGCGGTGTCGACGAGCGCTAGGTCCCGGACGTGCAGCTCCTGTAGCATGCGGCCAGGATAGCGAACTGATGTTCGGGGGCGCAACGGGACCTGTGAAGCGCGGCTACAGCGAGGTCAGCCAGAGCGGCAGGCCGGCCCGCACGGCCACCCGCTGCGCCGCCATCGCGTGGCGGTCGCACTGGTACGTGACCCGACCGCGATGCCACACCACCCGTGTCGTCGCCCGGCGGCGGCACGGCAGCGTCTGGCACTGGCACGGCCGCCGGGGCTTGCGCCTCGCCATCTCCCCACGCTGCCAGATCGACGCCGGGCGGTCAACCCGGCCGGCCCTGTTCGCGGTCGGCCGAGCGGACCGGCGTCGGCACGAGCGGCAGGCCCCAGCCCAGCTTCTGGCGCAGCAGGGCGTAGAACCGCTCCGGCGGGGTGAAGCGGACCATCTGCAGCCGGCGCGCGTACTCGGCCACCCGCACGCGGTCCCCGGCTCGCAGCCGCCACACCGGGCCGCCGTCGACGGAGGCCACCGCGGCGCTCCGGGGCAGCTCGACGGTCACGCCCTGCTGCCGCGGCACCACGATCGGCCGCACGGTCAGCGCGAACGGGCTCATGGGCACCAGGACCAGTTCCTGGAGCGTCGGCTCCAGGATGGGGCCGCCGGCCGCGAGCGCATAGGCGGTGGAGCCCGTCGCCGTCGCGACGATCAGGCCGTCGGCGTCGATCTGGCCGATCTCGAGCCCGTCGACCAGCAGGCGGAGGCGGACCAGGCCGTCGGCGGACGCGCGCTGCAGGACGAGCTCGTTGAGGCCGACCGCGCGGCGCGTGCGCTGGCCCGCGCGGTCGACCGTGACCTCGATCAGCATCCGCTCGTCGAGCCGGTAGTCGCCGTCCAGGAAACGCCGCAGGCCCGCGCACAGGTCGTCCGCTTCGAGCTCCGTCAGGAAGCCCAGGCGGCCCAGGTTCACGCCCAGGATCGGCACGCCCCGGACCGCCGCCAGCCGCGCCGCCGCCAGCAGGGTGCCGTCCCCGCCCAGCGTGACGATCAGCCGAGCCTTCCCCGGCACGGCCCGCGACTCCTCGCGCGTGTAGTCCAGAACCTCGACTCCGGCCTCGTCCAGGAACTCGCGGGCCGCGGCCAGCACGCGCGCCCCGGCGTCCACGTGGCGGTGGCGCAGGAACACGATCACGGCGCGGCTTCCAGGTGGAGCAGGAGCTCACGGTTGCCGTCCGCCCCGGGCAGCGCGGACGGCACCTCGCCCCGCACCCGATAGCCGTTCTGGGCGCACCAGGCGCGGAAGCGGCCCAGCGCCGCGGCGGTGGCCGCCTCGTCGCGCACGATCCCGCCCTTCCCCACCTCGCCCCTGCCGACCTGGAACTGCGGTTTGAAGAGGACTACCAGCTCCGCGCTGGGGGCGGCGGCGCGCACGGCGGGCAGCACCTTCTCCAGCCCGATGAAGGACACGTCGACCGTCACCAGGGACACCGGTTCGGGGAACGTCTCGAGGGTCCGCGCGTTGACTCGCTCCATCGGCACCACGCGTGAATCCTGACGCAGGCGCCAGTGCAGCAGCCCGCGCCCAACGTCCACGGCGTACACCCGGGCAGCCCCACGCTGCAGCAGGACGTCCGTAAAGCCGCCGGTCGAGGCGCCGATGTCGGCGCAGACCCGGCCGGCCACGAAGACCCCGAACGCGTCGAGCGCGGGTGCCAGCTTCTCGCCTCCCCGGCTGACGTACGGCGGCGGCTGCACGACCTCGAGCCGCTCCTCGGGGCGCACGCGGCGGTCCGCGGCGCGCACCGTCTCACCCGCCACCCGGACGCGGCCGGCCATGATGAGGGCCTGCGCCTGGGTTCGTGATTCCGCCAGGCCGGCGTCGGCGAGGGCGGCGTCGAGCCGGACGCCGCGGGCAGGGCGGCTCAGAACGGCAGCAGCCCCACGATCACTCCAAGCGTGCCGCCCACCAGCACCTCGAACGGGGTGTGGCCGAGCAGCTCACGCATGCGGTCCTCCTGGATGCCGCGCATGTGGACCATGTCCTCGACCAGTCGGTTGAGGACGGCCGCCTGCCTGCCGACCGCGCGGCGCACGCCCTGAGCGTCGTACATGACCACGAAGGAGAAGATAAGCGCGATGGCGAACGTGCCGGAGCCGACACCGTCGACCCGGCCGACCGCCGCCGTCAGGCCCATCACGATCGCGGCGTGCGAGCTCGGCATTCCGCCCGTCTCGGCGAGGACGCGCAGGTTGAGCCGCCGCTGGCGGATGGAGCTGAGGGTGAGCTTGGTGACCTGCGCGATCGCCCATGCCAGGAACGCGGGGAGCAGGTAGTGCACGTCAGTCGCGGACCGGCGGCCCGGCACCGGCCCCGATGCGCTCGGTCGCGGCGTCGAGCTGGCCCTGGGCCGCCTCGACGAGGCGGCCGGCCTCCTCGTAGTCGGCGACGAGCCGTTCGAGCGGCGCGCTCGGGTCCGACAGCCGGCCGATGACCGCCTCCAGGCGGTCGAGCAGCCCGTCGAGGCCGGGAGGCTCCTGCTCGGCGCTGCTCAAGGCGCCGCCGTCTCAGCCACCTTGCCAAGGATGCCGTTCACGAACCGGCCCGACTCGTCGCCCGAGAAGGTCTTCGCCAGCTCGATCGATTCGTTGATGGCCGTTCGCTCGGGCGCTATGCCAGCCACCG